>Ga0070741_10018940_pt1 | contig 11059 bp, 11 predicted proteins | sample Coa_R1_4_FD_66440 | JGI IMG/M metagenome (GOLD analysis project Ga0070741, IMG submission 66440) | Surface soil microbial communities from Centralia Pennsylvania, which are recovering from an underground coalmine fire - Coalmine... | ecosystem: Environmental > Terrestrial > Soil > Unclassified ...
TTCGACAGCTTCCGCATACACCTCGCCCAACCGCCAGTTCAAGCGCGACAGCTCTGCTGTGCTCGTGTTCTTCGCATCCATCGCGGTGAGCACGGCTTTCCGCAGTTCCGCGGGATACCTCATCGTGTGATGCGCCACCACCTTCACGCGCGGCACACCCGTCGCTTCCGGCGATACGCGACAGATTGCGACATCGATACCGTCGGCCGACGTCCCGCTCATCACGCCCGCAACGATCATCGCCTTCGGTTTGCCGGCGATCATGCAGCGCCGCCTTTCAGCTCGCGCTGCAACTCGGCAAGAATCTGCAACGCTTCCCGCGGCGTCAGCCCGTCAACATCGAGAGCTTCCACACGGTCGACAATCCTCTGCGACAGCGGCGTGAACATCGTCATCTGCAGGGTCGGCAGCCGCTCCTTCAGCGGCGCAGCTTCCCGAACCTGCTGCGACTCAGCGCGTTCATGCAGCCGCAAAACCTCGCGCGCCCGCTCGACGACAGCTTGCGGCAACCCTGCGAGCCGCGCAACCTCGATGCCATAACTCTTGTTCGCCGCGCCCGCTTCGACCGCGTGCAGGAATACGATTCCTCCGGCGCCTTCACGCACCGTCACACGCGCATTCTGCATTGCCGTCAGCCGCTCGCTCAGTAATGTCAGCTCGTGATAGTGCGTCGCGAAAAGCGTGCGCGCGCCGATGCGATCGTGAAGATGCTCGACCGTCGCCCACGCGAGCGAAAGACCGTCATAAGTCGCCGTGCCACGCCCCATCTCATCCAGCAACACCAGGGAGCGATTCGTAGCTGTGTTCAGAATCGCGGCCGTCTCCGTCATCTCCACCATAAAGGTGGAACGCCCGCGCGCTACGTTATCGCTGGCGCCAATGCGCGTGTAGATGCGATCCACGAGCCCCAGTCGCATGCGCTCCGCCGGCACAAACGATCCGCACTGCGCGAGAATCGTGAGCAGCGCCGCCTGGCGCAGATACGTGCTCTTGCCTCCCATATTCGGCCCTGTGATCAGCAACAAGGAAGGGCCCTCGCATCCCTCGCCCGCGCACAGGTATACCGAGTTCGGCACAAATCGCCCGCTGCCGGAGTCCTCCAACCTGCGCTCGACAACAGGATGACGTCCACCGATCACCTCGAGCACGCCGCTTGCATCCACCTGCGGCCGCGTCCATCCGCGCATTGCGGCAACATGCGCAAAGCACGCCAGCAGATCGATCTCTGCGACATGCCGGGCTGTCTCGCGCACACGCGCTGCGTTTGCGAGCAGCTGCCGCCGAAGCTCTACAAAAATTCTGCGCTCGATCTCAGCGGAACGCTCCTGCGCGGTCAGGATCTTCGTCTCGAGTTCCTTCAACTCAGGCGTCGTAAATCGCTCGGCGTTCACCAGCGTCTGCTTGCGCTCATAATCCCCCGGCACAGCCCTCGAGTTCGCCTTCGTCACCTCGATGTAATAACCGAACACCGAGTTGAACCGGACCTTCAGCGAGCCAATTCCCGTGCGCTCACGCTCACGTTCCTCAATTGCCGCGATCATGCGCCGGCCGTTCTGCGACAAACCCCGCAACTCATCCAGCTCGGCATCGACGCCCTCGCGAATCGCACCCCCATCGTTCAACGTTACCGGCGGCTCCTCCACGAGGGTGCGCGCAATCATCTCCTGCAAATCAATCAGCGGATCGAGCCCGCGCGCGAGCTCTCCCCAGCGCAGCGCATCCGGCGCACACTCCTTCACTGCGGCGAGCACACCGGGCAACCTGCCGATCGTCACGCTCAGCGACACCATCTCACGCGGTCCTGCTGAATCGAGCGCCACGCGCCCCAGCAGCCGTTCGAGGTCGAGCACACCATCCAGCGCTCGCCGAACTCCCTCGCGTCTCCGCAAATCAACAGCTGCGATCGCCACGGCATCTAGCCGCGCATTAATAGCCTCCAGCGACTGCATCGGCCGCAGTAGTTGCGCGCGGAGCAGCCGCTTGCCCATTGGCGTCGAGCACGCATCCACCGTCCACAACAACGTCGTCTGAGGTCCTTCGCTGGAGAACAGCGGCTCCACGAGTTCCAGATTCCGCACACTGACAGCATCCAACTCAAGGCTCTCGCGCTTCTCGTAAAAACGCAGGCCGTCTAGGTGTTCCAGCGCACCCTGCTTCGTCGCGCGCAGGTAGTGCACAATCGCGCCCGCCGCCACTGCAGCAGCAGCATGCCTGCTCAGACCCATTCCATCCAGTGAGTGCACCTTCAACTGTTGCCGCAGCAGAGGAACGGCATAGTCTTCCGTGAACACCCACTCGTCAAGTTCGGTTCGGGCACCACGGACGTCCTGGGTGGTACTTTCCTCATCCGCAAGAACCATCTTTTCGTCGCCGTCTCGCGGCAACGTTGGCTGCTTGCTACTCGCGACTGCCCCAAAGCTCGCACCACGCGCCAGCAGCATCTCTGCCGGACTCATACGTGCGAGTTCATCACACGCCAGCGCCCACGAATGAACCCCACCGAACTCCGTCGCGCGAAACTCGCCCGTGGACAAATCAATAGAGGCCACACCCACAGATGCGTTCGCACCCGAACCCACGCTTCCGACACTCGCCAGCCACTGGCTCTCGCCCGCATCCAGGGCTGCGTCAAGCGCCGTGCCCGGCGTCAGCACGCGCGTCACTTCGCGGCGCACAACAGTCTTTGCTAACTTCGGGTCTTCCATCTGGTCGCACATCGCGACCTTGAATCCCTTGCGCAACAACCGTTGCAGATACCCGCCCGCTGCGTGATAAGGCACGCCGCACATCGGCACAGATCGCGCTTTGTCCCGAGCCGTCAACGTGAGTTCCAGCTCACGCGAAGCGATGACAGCATCCTCATAGAACAACTCGTAGAAATCGCCCATGCGGAATAAGAGCAGGGCATCGGGATGGGCCTCCTTGGCCGCGCGATACTGCCGCATCGCTGGCGTCAGCCCCGCCTCGCCCGTCATGTCCTTCGCCGTCGCCATCGCTATGCAGGAAGGCTCAGGATATCGTCTTCACCCCTCTGCATAACTGGGCTGAAAATCACCGGCCGCGGAAACAGCCGTACACTCGAAGAATGATCGAAGTGCCCCTCACCGAGGACCAGTTCGCCGCAGCCGCCCAGCGCCTGCAGGCCTACGGAGTCAATCTCACCGGCCCCTCTGGAACGCTCTCGCGCAGCGGCGTTACCGCACGCTACAACTACGCTAACAACCTGCTCACCATCGAAATCATCGACAAGCCCTTCTTTATGCCGCTCAGCACCATCGAATCGCAGATGCGCGGCTATATCCAGAAGGGCCTTACGGAACTCAACCGGCCAGCCTGACCGGTGGACCCAGTTTGGATCGTCAATCTCGAAGTGCTGGCCTTGATTGACGCGGCGCCAGATAAGGGCAAGTTAGGCTTCATCAACATCGTCGCGTCTGGGCCAGACGAGCTCTGTCATCGAGCGGGTTCGGGAATGTTTGAAGTCCTTACGGGTGGGAGATCCTGGGAATTGAGAGTGTTTTCATAGCGGACCCGAGCCTCGAATATCAGGACGATCTCTCCGAACTGATCGAACAGGTGACATCAACCCCCAATCACATCCTGTTATCAACGCTTTATAGCTATAAGCCCAATTAGCGGCGATATACTGAAGTTTCGCGCAGAATCTCGCACGCGCACGTCTGCATGACCCTTCTCTGGCTCCGAGTCGCGGTTCTTCTCTACGGCATCGCCGCGCTCGCGGTGCTGCCGGCTGCGCTCTATAACCGTCCGCGCTGGCGGCACCTGGCGATGCCGGCGGCCCTCGGCGCCGTCTTCTTCCACTTCGTCGCGCTCGCGGAGATGCTCAACGCCGCGCATCACGCGCTGCCGGTCGACACCCATGAAACCTTGTCAATGCTCGGCCTGCTTCTGGGCGCTGCCTTCCTCGTGCTCGCCGTCCGCTATCGCACGGTCTCCTTCGGCATCTTTCTCTTACCGGTTGCGGCCCTACTCACCGTCGTGCCCGCCTTCCGCCCGGGCGCCGAGCTCCTCGATTACCCTCTGCTTCACACCGGCTGGCTCTTCCTGCACGTGGCCTTGCTGCTCGCCGCCTACGCCGCGCTGCTCATCTCACTCATCGCCAGCGTCCTCTACCTCGTCCAGGAGCGCCGCCTCAAGCAGAAGCGTGCCACTCCCGCACGCACATGGCTCCCGCCGCTCGAAACCACCGACCAGATCGCCCTCAAGTCTCTGCTCTTTGGCCTGCCGTGCATGACCGCTGGCCTGCTTATAGGCTCCGTGGTCGCGCTCGAAACCATCGGCCCCAGGTTCTTCGCCGACCCCAAAGTCCTGCTCTCGCTCGCCATGTGGCTCGTCTACATCGCGATGATCTTCATTCGCCGCCACTCCGGCCTGCGCGGACGCCGCGCGATCTATCTCTCCGGCTTCGTCTTTCTCATCGTCCTCGCCGTCTGGGCAGCAAACCAGCTCTCCGTCGTGCACAGGTTCCGAGCCCCATGAGCGAGCAGACCAAGTCCGGTTCCTTGCTTCTCGTCGGCGTGAACCACACGACCGCGCCGCTGGAGGTCCGCGAGCGCCTCGCCATTCCTGTTGCGCGCCTCGCCGACGCGACGCGCTCACTCGCCGGCCAGCCCGGCATTCGCGAAGCCCTTATTCTTTCCACTTGCAATCGCGTCGAGCTCCTCACCGTCACCGAGTCCCCCGACTCCACCGACGGCGCCGAGGCCGCCACCGCCCTCAGCTTTCTCGAAAACTTCCTCAACATCCCAACCGCAGCCGTCACGCCGCACCTGTACACGCTGCGTGAGCACGAAGCGATCCGCCATCTCTTTCGCGTCGCAAGCTCGCTCGACTCCATGGTCGTTGGCGAGCCCCAGATTCTCGGCCAGGTCAAAGAATCCTGGAACATCGCCCGCGAGGTCGGCGCCATCAGCTCGACTCTCGACCCGCTTCTGCAACGCGCCTTCGCCGTCGCCAAGCGCGTTCGCACCGAAACGCAGATCGGCAGCTCCTCGGTCTCTATCGCGTCAGTCGCCGCCGAGCTCGCGCGCAAGATCTTCGGCTCGCTCGCCAGCAAGACCATTCTGCTCGTCGGTGCAGGGAAGATGAGCGATCTCGCGGCCAGGCACCTCATCCAGCAGGGCGCGACCACGCTCCTCGTCTCCAACCGCACCGAAGCCCGCGCGGAAAAAATCGCCGACGCGCTGCGCACGCCCACGATCACTACGGGCGTGATTCCCTTCGCCCAACTGCACGAGCAGACCCATCGCGCCGACATCATCATCACCTCAACGGGCGCCGGCCAGATATTCTCCCTGGACAACAGCCGCGCCCTTGTTCACCGCCGCAAGAATCGTCCCGTCTTCTTCATCGACATTGCCGTTCCTCGCGATGTGAACCCCGCCGTCAACAAGCTCGAAGGCTGTTTCGTCTACGACATCGACGACCTCCAGCAGGTCGCACAGGATAACCGCACGCTCCGCAGCCGCGAGGCCGAGACCGCCGAATCGATAGTGCAGATCGAGGCCGACCGCTATGGCGAGCGCCTCGCCCAGGCTCCTGCGACCGAGGCCATCAAGCAGCTCCAGTCCTCTGCCGAAGCCACGCGCGAAGCCGAACTCGCCCGCACAGCACAGCGTCTCGCGAACCTGAATGCTCCGCTCACCCCGGAGCAGCAGACCGCGATCGAGCACCTCACCCGCTCTCTCACCAACAAGCTGCTCCACCCGCAGATCATGGCCCTTCGCGGCACGGATCCCAAACGCCGTGGCGAAGACGACTAGCTCTGTACCGTCTTCGGCTTCTTCGTCAGCAGCACCACCAGCGCAATCAGCCCCGCCATGGACGCCATCCCCGCAAGGCCCAGCACTCGAATCACCGACACCGTGTATCTTCCCGACGACGGGCTGTAGTTGCAGCAGTAAAGAATGAGCAGATCCACCGGGTTGCTGATCTTCCTGTGGCTCGCTTCCAGCAGCGCCATCCGCAGATCGCGAGACTGATAATCAATCCCCGCAAGGTACTTTGACATCTTCCCGTCCGGCGTTGCGAACATGATCACACTCGAATGCGCGAACTGGTCCATCTTGCCATCCGGTCCCGGCACGCGCACAAAATGAAATCCCGTCGCTCCGCTGATCGCATCAATCGATGCTTGGCTGCCGGTCAGAAAGTGCACTGATCCTGCGGCATCAGGCTTCCCCATCTCCGCGACAAACGTCCGCTTTTCCGCCGCCGCATCCGCTGGCGTGTCTGTGGGATCGATTGAAAACGTGAGCACCTCATAATCCTTGCCGGGCGTCAGCGTCGTCTGCTTCAACCCGTTCGCGAGCCCATGCAGCACCTGCGGGCACAGCATCGAGCACTTGTAGTACACCTCTGCCATCACCACCGGTTTGCCATCGAACCAGCTCGCCAGCGGCGCCGTCTTTCCTGTCTCATCCGTGAACCGCGCCTGCATCGGCAGCGGCTGGCCCAGCCTCTGCTCCAGCCCCGCATGCGCCAGGTAGTCCGGCCGCTGCTGCGCCGTCATCCCCAGCGGCTTCTCCGCCGAGTACCCCTGCGCCGCCGCGTTCATCGCCATCATCAACGTCGCTGCGGCGACCCATCGCAGCATCTTTCCCGGCCCATGCATCATTCAAAACTCCTTCACTATTCATGCTATCGCTTCATTTCCGCGCGTGCCGGGGACATTGCGTCGGCACAGCACGCATCGAACTTTGTCAGCATTACGCCACAGGAGGCGACAAAGATGGCATTGTCGAAGACAACACGCGACCACGACGAGATTCGCCGCTGGGCTGAGGAGCGAGGTGGCCGGCCCGCCGTCGTCGCCAGCACCGAAAGCGATGACCAGACCGGGATTATTCATCTGGAGTTCCCTGGAGCGCCCAACGCGAACGACAGCGCTCTCGAAGAGATCTCCTGGGACGAATGGTTCGAGAAGTTCGATGCAAGCGGTCTCGAGTTCACCTACCAGGACCGGACAGCCGAAGGCGAAGGCAGCAACTTCAATAAACTCACCTATCCTGAAAACGCCCGCGCACGCGGCAAGAGCTCCTCCCGCTCCACGCGCACCGGCAGCTCATCGTCCTCTCGCGGCGGCAGCGGCTCCAACCGCTCCGGTTCCAGACCGAATTCGAAGTCGCACTCCAGATCTGCGTCGAACAAGTCAGCTTCCTCGAAAAAGTCCCGCTCAAGCTCCTCCGGCAGATCCACCTCCGGTGGCAGCTCAACCTCCCGCGGTTCATCCTCGCGCAGCTCCTCGGTAAAGTCCACCGGCCGCACCGCTGGCCCATCCTCCGGCCGTGGCACCTCCAACCGGACCACCGGCCGCGCCCCATCGACCGGCCGCTCCTCCGCGAAGAAATCCTCCACTCGTTCCGGAGCCAAGTCCTCCGGCTCCAGCCGCTCCGGAGCGAAGTCTTCATCGAAGAGCTCCAGCAGCCGCGGCCGTGGCGGAGCCTCCACCGGCGGGCGCAAATCCGCATCCAGAAAATCCTCCCGCCGCTGAGCTCACCCGTTCACCAACACTCGAAGGGCTTGCGGCTATATACTGCAGGCCCTCTCCTCTTCTGCGCACTTCAGCATCCCATCCCTCATGACCGGCCCGCTCGTGCAGTTCACCGGCCCCAACCGCACGCTTACGCTTGGCGGCGTCAAGCTCCTCGGCTTGAACGCCCACGCCGGCCACAAGCTTCTCTTCACGCTGGTTCTCTTCGCCTTCCTCTACGCGCTCTCCAGGATCCTTCGCTTTCTCGCGCGCAAGCTCGGCGGAGACCGCCAGAAGACCGCCTTCTGGACCCGCCAGGGCATCAGCCTCACGACCTTCCTTCTGGCCATCATCGGCTTCTGCTCCATCTGGTTCGACAACCCGGCACGCCTCACCACCGGCGTCGGTCTGGTGTCCGCCGGCGTCGCCTTCGCGCTCCAAAAGGTCATCACCAGCTTCGCCGGCTACTTCGTCATCCTTCGCGGCAAAACCTTCAACGTCGGCGACCGCATCAAGATGGGCTCAGTTCGCGGTGACGTCATCAGCCTCAACTTCATCCAGACCGTCATCATGGAGATGGGTGAGCCGCCGCCGTGCAGGAAGAAGATCCGGGCATGTGGGTTCACTCCCGCCAGTACTCCGGCCGCATCGTCACCGTCGCCAACTCCTCCATCTTTGACGAGCCCGTCTATAACTACACCCGCGACTTCCCCTACATCTGGGAGGAGATGCACTTTCCCATCGTCTACGGCGACCGCCACCGCGCCGAGCCCATCATCCTCGACGCCATCAATCGCCATACCCAGGACATCGCCAACCTCGCCGCTCCAGAGCTCGACCGAATCAAGCAGCGCTTCTTCATAGAAGCCGCCGACATTAAGCCCCGCAGCTTCATGCGCATCACTGACAACTGGATCGAGATCTCCGTGCGCTTCCTGGTCCGCACCCACCACGTCCGCGCCCTGAAAGACTCCATCAGCCGCGAGATTATGGACGGACTCGACGCCGCCGGAATCGGCATTGCTTCGGGCACTTATCAGATCGTAGGTTTTCCACCCATCAGGATTGAACAGATGCCGGCGCAGACGCCCACTGCTCCGCCGCCGCATTGATCGCCTCGCTGTCCAGCACCTGCTGGGGCCATCCATCCTGCGCCACCTTCAGCATCGCGCACCCCACCCTCTCGGTCGTCGTCACGTACTTCGGCGCGAATCGCATCATCAGCGGCTCCGCCCATCCAAGAGCGGTATAGAACGCGTTATACCACCCTACCTTCGACCGCACTCCATGCAGCGGCTGAATGTACGCGGGCCGGAAGCAGTACACGCCTCGAAACCCCATCGCCAGCAGCGCATTCTCCGTCGCGCCCTTCACCCGGGCCCACATCTGCTTGCCGCTCGCATTCGTCCCCGCACCCGACACGTAGCAGAACACCGCCTGCGGTGACTGCTTCAGCAGCGCCTCCGCCACCCGCATCGTCAGGTCATACGTCACGCGCCTGTACGCCGCCTCGCGTTTGCCCAGCGACGATACCCCTAGGCAGAAGAAGCACGCATCGAAGCCGCTGAGATCCACGCCGCTCCAGTCGAAGAAGTTCTCGTGCCGCACCTCCGTCAACCCAAATGCCGGAATCCGGTCCAGCGGCGACCGCACAATCGCGACAACCTCGTTCACCACTCCGGCTTCAAGGCACTCTCGCAGCACGCCTTGTCCCACCATCCCGGTCGCGCCAAACAGCAGCACTCTCATGCATTTTCCTCGCGCGCAAGTATCTCATCTATGGGAACCGCAGCGCGTCACGCGCGTATCCTTAATCACGATGAGCACCCCGACCCTCCGCATCGGCACCCGCGGCTCCGAGCTCGCGCTCTGGCAGGCCAACCACGTCGCCGATCAGCTCCGCGCCCGCGGTCACCAGGTCTCCGTCGAGATTATCCGCACCACCGGCGACCGCATGCAGGACCCCGCCTTCCGCGCGCCCGCAACATTCCCCGATGGCTCCCCGCTCGATGCCAAAGGCATCTTCATCAAGGAAATCGAAGACTCCCTCGCCGCCGGCCGCATCGACCTGGCCGTCCACTCGCTCAAAGATCTCCCCACCCAGCTCGACCCGCGCTTCACTCTCGCGGCCATCCCCGCGCGCGCCGACGCCCGCGACGCCTTCGTCTGCGAGAGCTTCTGGGGCCTTCACATGCTGCCCATGGGCGCGCGGATCGGTACCACCTCACCGCGCCGTAAGGCGATGCTCCTCGCCCTTCGCCCCGACCTCCGCTTTGTCGAGCTCCGCGGTAACGTCGACACCCGCTTGCGCAAGTGGCAGGAGGGACAGGCCGACGCCCTCGTCCTCGCCTCCGCCGGTCTCGATCGCCTCAACCGCGCCGCGCACGTACACCAGCGCTTCGCCGTCGACGAGCTCTGTCCCGCACCTGGCCAGGGCGCGCTCGCGCTCGAAACCCGCTGTCCTCACACTGCCGAAGAAACCCCGATCTACACCGCCGTCGCGGCGCTGAACGATGCCGCCGCAGCCTTTGCCGTGCACGCCGAGCGCGCCGTCCTCAACTCGCTCGGCGGCGGCTGCAACCTCCCACTCGGCGCCTTCTGTCATCTCGTCGACGAGACTTGGCATCTGCACGCCATGGCCGTCAGCCCGGACGGCGAGCAGGTTGCGCAGGTCCTCGACCACGCCCCCCAGGGCATCACCCCGGAGGAGCTCGGCGAGCGTGTCGCCGAAGCCCTCAAGCAGCGCGGCGCTCTCGATCTCCTCACGCAGCTCAGTCCAGAGGCGGCGTAAAGTTTACCGGGGTCAACATTTCTCTTGGTGTCATCAACACCTCTTCGCCATCATCAAAGCGCGTAAAACACCCTCGGGATGTCCCTAGTAGGACGGCCCTGCGTAAGCCGATAGGTTCGAAGCAGGAGGTTGAAACGCGATGTCTCAGTTTCGTGGGGTAGTTCGCTGGTTCAACAACGCCAAAGGTTACGGGTTTCTCGGTCGCGACGGCGGGCCCGACGTGTTCGTTCACTATTCTGCCATAGAAAAGGACGGTTACAAGACCCTCAAGGAAGGCGATCAGGTCGAGTACAACGTGATCGCCGGAGCGCAGGGACGTCCGCAGGCCGATCATGTAGAGTGCGTTTCGAAAGCGTCCATGGGATCGCCATCCAACTGACAACCGGCTGAAATATGCGGGGACACGAAGGCCCTGCCCCGGGGGCCTTTTGTGTGCCCCGGACGCCGCAAGGCATTCACTCGATATCCGGATGCTTGGTCCAGTCGAATCGCCGGCCGAGAATTCCTTTCACGATCAGGTGGTCCGTCGCGGCCGTCGGCCCTAAACCCACGCCAATATTGATCTCCCACTTCGGCGACACATTCAGGTCCGTCACCACGAAAATTTGCTGCTGCTGCTCATGCAGGGAATCGAAGTGCCACAGCCTTCCGAAGTCGGCGTAATACTCCGGCCCTACACTCACCACGCGGTTGATGTCATAGCTCACCTTCACCCCCGGAGCGAATCCCAGCCCCTGGTTGACATCGGGCCCGTGCCACGTGCGCTCCAGCGCCGG
>Ga0070741_10018941_pt1 | contig 11059 bp, 7 predicted proteins | sample Coa_R1_4_FD_66440 | JGI IMG/M metagenome (GOLD analysis project Ga0070741, IMG submission 66440) | Surface soil microbial communities from Centralia Pennsylvania, which are recovering from an underground coalmine fire - Coalmine... | ecosystem: Environmental > Terrestrial > Soil > Unclassified ...
GAAACCCCAACGGGCCGCTCGCCCGCGAAAGCAAGCGGCCTGAACTTGAACTTACATGGACGTGTATCGCACAGCTGGCGCGGCGCGAAATTTCCCTGCGGCTTGCGAGGACTCGGACCCGGCAACGCGGACGCTAAAAGCGCCTATCCACCGAAACGAAAATCTGATTCTCTCGATTCAGCGGTTACTTGCTGGTGAATGACTGGATTGTAACCGTGTCTCAGTGAAAATCAAGTTGAGGAAAAAAATTTAACGCCGAATCTAAGGGGTTCGCCTTAGCGGGAAGCCTAACGTGCGGAAGATTTAATGCGCATCAAGGAGTGAAGCGCGAAGCGGCTCTTGGACAGTACCTTGTCGTAAACACCGGGATGAAACTGATTTCTGTCTAACCCATCGCTGCGGCGCGAATGATCGTTGCAAACCGCAGCATCGGGACCCGAGTTTCGAACCCCGGGTCCCCGGACTTCAGTTGGTGTGGAACGTTACGCTGCTCTGCGCCGGTTGCCACGCCCACTGCTCGCGCGTGACGAGGACTTCTTGCCGGACCTCGACCGTGCCGTGGTTCGGCTGGATTTCTTGGCGCCGCCCGAACGGCTGCTGCCACTAGACCGGCTCGAAGTTTTAGACCGGCTGCTGCGGGAGGAACGGCTTGCTCCACTGGACTGGCTGGAGCGGCTGCGCGATGAAGCGCTGCGACTGCCGCGGCTCTGGCTGCGCGATCCGCGACCGTTCGACCCGGTGCTCGATTGCCGTCTGGCCGATCCACGGCTCTCACTCAGTTCCTCGAGCGTTTCGCGACTCACCAGCTTGTTGAAATTGCTCTTCTGTCCGCGTGCGGTCCTGTCCTGAACGATCAGCGCGAGATTGCTCTCGTCGAATTTTCGGAACCAGTCGTCCCAGCTGATCTCTTCCAGTGAGTCCTCACCCGTATAGCCTGGGAAATCCAGACGAATGATGCCGACGTCATCACCGTTGCCAGTACCATTTACCCGAGCTGGTCTGGCGCCTCGTTCCTCCGCCCACCTGCGGATCTCATCATGATCTGTGAGCACTTTGCTTGATGCTGAAGTCCGTGCCATCCCAATGTCTCCTCGAACAAGATTCCCACGCTAAGAAGTGTCGGTAGGATGCCAGCGCCGCAATGCAGGTTGGTATTTCTAAACGGCTCGCGAGCGCGACCGAGTACGTCGGGTAAGTTGACGGAATGCAGCGTGGCGCAGACGTCCCTCACGCGTCCACTCGGCAAACTCAATTTCGCATTTCTGCTCTGGTTTCACCCAGACACAGCGTTTCATTTCTTCCTCATCCACTGCACCGCGCCGTGTGGAGCGCTCCGGTAAGTTTGCGAACGGACACTCTGGAATGACCAGGTCTTGCAGCGCAGCAAACACCTGCTTTCGCGTTTCCGGTGTGAACCCGTTGCGGACCTTTTCCACGAACATCAGCTTGGTGCCTTCGAATCGCCCCACCAGAATGGCGTCCACGTAGTGGGGACCGGGTCTGTAGCCGCCAATGAGGAACTCTTCGCGTTGGTTCAACCGATATTTCAGCCAGCGACCCGACCGTTTTCCAGACTCGTAAATCGATTTTGGGTCTTTGGCGACAATGCCCTCCAGTTCGAGCCGCTTCACCTGTGTCAACAAAGTCTGGGCATTGACGTCAACTGCCGCGGCCAGACGCACTGGACCGGTAAAGCTCTTGGCAACAGCCTCCAGCATCCGTTTGCGTTGCTGCAGCGGCACGTATCGCAGGTCGTTGCCGCTGTAATTCAATATGTCAAAGACGTAGTACACAATCGGCCGTCTAGTGGAGCGGCTGTTCTGCAATTCCTGAAAACTAGGACGACCCTGCTCATCCAGAGCAACCACCTCCCCATCCAGCACGAAGTCGTCCGCTCCGATCGTGCCGAGCGCAGACACGATATGGCGAAATCGTTCTTTGAACGACCGTCCGTATCGCGAAAACAGATCCGCCTTCTCACCAGCTTTCACCGCAATGGCGCGATAACCATCCAGTTTCAGTTCGAACAACCAATGCGGCTGATCCGGAACCGATTGCACCAGCTTGCATTCCATTGGTGGAACGAATACCGGGTTGGCTGCAGGAAACTCGTTTAAGGCAAAAGACAGTTCCAGTGCCGCCGCGCCGCGTGTAGGTTTGGAGCGTTTCGATTCGACTGATGAATCTCGGTGTACGCGAGCAGACTTGCGCGATGTGCGCTTCGGGACAGGCTCCGCGCGGCCGGCACTTCCGTCTCCGGGCATGGTGAAGGTAAGCCCGCTTTGGTCGGTATTCGGACGCAAAACAATCCAACGGTTCGCCCCTTCAGCAGCGTTCGCTCGGGCAATGAGCTCTCCTCGCAGCTTCCTGCCAGTGAAGTAAAGGTCCAGGTATTCCTTCTTGGGGTCGCCTTCGATCAACTCGAACACGCCCGCATCTTCCGCGAGCGCAGTGTTGGACTCGTCCCCTCCGGATCGTGGCTTGAGACAAGTGGACGCTGGCAGGACTTGTCCCTGGCGTTTGGGCAATCCCTCCGGCAGCTCGAAACACAGGGTTTTGTCGTGCAGGTTCAACTCGAGCCGCATTGGACCTCGGCTGGTTTTGCGCCAGAGCGTGAACTGCCGGCGCCCTCCCTGGCTGCTGGCTGCAGGCATGTGCAGAAGCCGTCCTGGGCTGCCCTGCGAAGACATCGGCGTCTGTACCTCCGCCCCCGCAGGTTCGGCGGCGAAGGTTTCGGGCAGTTCCTGCCGCATGGTCAGGACGGGAGCAAACAAATCGCCCGCCCGTTGCAGCCTCTTCAAGGCCTCCTCGGGAGAGAAATACAGCGCGGCAGCCTGCCTGGAATCTAAGGCTCGCTTCAACTCCTCCCAGGTGACCGGCGCGGACACATACGGCTGTCGCCGCTTTGCCCGCAAGGAGTACACACATACTGTCGTCTTGTGATCGGCGTTCTGACTCCAATCAATAAACACCCTGCCTTTGCGCTGCACCCGCTCCATCTCGCTGACGATCATGTCCGGATGTTCCATGCCCAGCATCATGGCTACCGCCCTGGCAAAGGGCTGCGTCTCCTTATAAGTGACCTCGGTATTGAGCGGAACGTAGACTTGAAGACCCTTCGAGCCGGAGACCTTCACAAAAGAGTGCAATTCGAGCCGGTGCAAGAGGTCGCGCAGCATCAGCGCTACGCGGCCGCAGTCCAACACGTTTGCCGGCTCGCCGGGATCCAGATCGAACACGACCCACGTAGGCCGCCCGATCTCGGGCACCCGGTGAAGAAATGTGTGGAACTCGACTGTTCCTACGCTGGCCGCCCACGCCAGCGTGTGCAGATCATCCACAATGATGTAGTTGATCTGCGATTCGCCGCTTCGCCGCATGACCGGGAACCGCCGCACCCACTCCGGCGTATATGCCGGGGCATCCTTTTCCCAGAAGAACTCACCGCCGGCTTCGTCGGGCGAGCGCTTAAGAGTAACCGGACGATCTTTGAGGTGAGGCACAATGAACGGCGCCACGCGGACGTAGTAGTCCACCACTTGCGCTTTGGTGAATGCCGCTACAGGGAAGACAACCCGCTCCGAATGAGGAACTTTGAAGGTAGAAGGCGTGAGCTCGGTTGCACTCAGCGGACGGCGAGCTCGGCGCGTCGCAGCCATTGCCTGAGTTCGATGCGCCACCAGACTTGAGGTTGGACGGCCGGACTGCCGGCTCTCGCCAGCAGCTCAGCTTGTCGCAGCGCCGCACCGACAACCCTTAGCACCGTGGGAGAGCCGGGCCCTGAGCGAAGGAACGGTCTCGCCGGCAACTGTTGGGCTGTGAAGAGCGGCTTTGAGCGAAGGGACGGGTTCGTGGGCAACTGTTGGGCTGTGGAAGACCGGCCCTGAGCGAAAGGACGGGTTCGCCGGCAACTGTTGGGCTGTGGGAGAGCGGCCCTTTAGGGCCGCGTAACGTCCCGAAACGAACAGGGCTTCAGCCCCTGTGGCTCCGCTTCCATCCAGTAAAGCCTGTATTTTTCCCCTCTGCCGCTGTGGATTACCTGTTCAAACTGTGCAATAGCGCAAAAACAAAACAGCCGCAGGACGCCAATCCCGCGGCTCTCGAACCTTTCAAACAGATTATTTCGTGATCTCGCCGCATGCGATCCGGTCGCCCGAATTTCCCGACGGATCGGTTTTCATATCGTCGGCCTTGGCGTGGATCACGACTGCTGTACCGCCGTTGGCAAATAGCGAGTGGCTATTGCCATCGGTGTTGAGATTCACATCCTTGTCGAGAACGGTTACGTCCGCTTTGCCCTTAGCATTGACGGTGAAATTTTCCATGTCGCCCGCGTGATGGCCGTCCGGGTTCTGCAGCCCATGCTGCTTGTTGTCAGGATTGAAATGCGGGCCGGCAGATTTGAAGTCCGGTCCCTCGCATTTCGCATTCTGATGGAAATGCACCGCGTGCTCACCGGGAGGCATGTCTTGCAATGTCAGCTTTATAGCTACCCCAGCACCCGCAGGTTGGATTTTCGCCCACCCAACTGTCTGACCTTGACCATTCTTGATGGCGATCTTGGCCATCTTGTTCTTTGCCGCCACAGGTAACACCAGTGCAAGCAGTACACAGCAGGTAGCAATCGCGAATAGACGATTCATGGAAACACATTATAACTAACTGTCGCGATTGTGCGATTTTGCCGTTCCATATAGCTAAACAGGAGACCGGACCGGTTACTTTGGTCGTTTCACTTCCCGCTTTTCCCTTCGGCGTGCCAACACCGCATAATTTCTGTACACATGGACCGACCGGGCACAGCTGCAGCCGCTTTTCTATTGTTGTTCTCGCTGCCATTCCTGGGCTTTGGCGCTTTCGTCTTTGTAGCGGCAATCCGCCACTTGGCGGGCGGCTGGGCGCCGGCCAACCTGGCATTTCTGGTATTTGGATTGTTCTTCTTTGCGGTCGGAGCAGTGCTGCTGGCAACCGGCATAGTCGGCCCAGCGAAATTGCGCGAGGCAGACCGCCGCCGCGCCGAGCATCCCAACCAGCCTTGGCTCTGGCGGGACGATTGGGCCGAAGGCTACGTCAAAAGCACCAGGAAATCAAACCTGATATCGAAATGCCTGTTGGCCGGATTCTGGAATGTAGTCTCTGCGCCGGTAATATTTCTGGTCCCTCGCGAGGTGATTTACAAACGTCCGATTGTCGCCGTGGCCTTCCTCTTTCCGCTTATTGGCCTGGTTCTGATGGTTACGGCATTGCGGGAGGTATGGCGCCGCCTGGAATTTGGAAACACGTCGTTACAGCTCGCGTCGGTACCGTGCGAAATCGGACGTGAATTTCGCGGTGCGATTCATGCGCGCTTCGCTCATTCTCCTGAACACGCCGTTCAGTTGAAACTCTCCTGCATCAACGTGGTGACCTCCGGGTCCGGCGACAACCAAACTAAAAGCGAAAAAATACTGTGGCGGGATGAAGTGACCCTTTCCGGCGCGGAGCTCTACCCAGCTCCAACCGGCACATCTATTCCGGTTTCGTTCCACATCCCTGCTGATGTCCCCCAGTCCGACAGCACCAGTCCGAGGAACTCGATCGTTTGGCTGCTCACTGCCGACGCCGATGTGCCGGGCGTGGACTACCAGGACTCATTCGAGCTCCCGGTATTTCGCACAGCTGCCAGCCCAGCAGCTTCGACCACCGTTCCACCCGAATGGACGGAAGCTCCCGCGCATCCCACGATTTTGGTTCGTCCCGTTGCGAATGGAGCCACGGAGTTCTACTTTCCCGCGGCGCGTAATAAACAATTTGCTGGCGGCATCTCCACATTTGGGGTGATATTTGCCGCCCTGATCTGGTTCATGACCGCGCATGGTGCTCCATTTATTTTCCCGCTGGTGTTTTCGGTCTTCGAAGTGGTTCTGATTTACGCAGCCATGCAGCTCTGGATGGGGACTTCAAGCGTGGTGATCGGATCAGGAGTACTGCGAGTCCGTTCTGGTTTTCTGGACGGCGGAATTACGCGCGAAATTCCATTCGCACAAATTACCGCAGTGCAAACTGCGATCACGGCGCAGCAGGGTCAAGCGACCGGAACTCCCTACTACGATATTCAGCTGCTGGCCGATAGCGAACGCATTACTCTGGGCAAGACCATTCGCGACAAGCACGAGGCCGAATGGCTGGTGAGCGAGATGAAACGACGTATTGGCCTGGAACGGCCAAAAGCCATGGCCGCCGCTGCACGTTAGGCCATCACAACTCAGCCACTTTCTTCCCCAACTCCTTTGCAATCGACCCCGGATCGGCATCTGCACCGAACGTTACCGGTTCTCCAATTTTCACCTGTACCGTGTGCGGCCACACGAATTTCTTACCTGCCCGTTTTAACTCAAATAGGCCGTCGATCCGCAGCGGGACAATCGGAATACCCAGGTTATTTGCCAGCAACCCAATCCCGGTACGGAACGGTTGCAACTTGCCGGTCGTCGTGTGATGGCCTTCCGGGAAAACCAGCACGCTATACCCGCGATCAACCGATTCTCCCGCATAAGCAAAGCTCTCGCGGAATCCCGCCTCGCGCGGCAGCGGAAACAAATTCAACAAAGCTACGCCTAGCGTCCACTTCATCCGGTCATACAGACGGCCTATGAAACTCCGCCCCGGCGGCGGCGTCCGATACGATTCCAGCGTCTCCCCACCGGTCGCGATGGCGAGTCTGTGCCGCAATTGCCCAGGCAGCGCCGCAATCACAAATCCGGGATCGACGTCTCCGACGTGATTGCAGATCACCAGAACCGGGCCTTGCACGCCGCGCAAGTTGTCACGTCCCTCAATCCGTGGCCACCCCAGAATCAGTACCGCAGGCAAAAGCAGCAGATGGTTGGTGGCGAACCGTATCCATGTGACCGGCCAGCGCTGTACCCAACTGGGATAGTGATACCGAACTCGCGGCGGAACCTCTCCGTGCAGCACGCGCTCCAGGTCGCCAACCGTGTTGATAGACGAAAACCGTGCGTCACCCAAATCAACCTGGTATCGCTCCTCCACTGCGCTGAGCAGCGCGACCCGGTCGAGCGAACTGAGATTCAGGTCGGCTTCCAGATTCGCAGCCGCCGACATCTGCGTTGGAGCGCGACCGGTGACGCGGGCAATCAGCGCTCCAAGCGGATTTTCGTCTGTATGCTGTTCACCTTCGGTCGAACGACTCTCGATCGCTGCCTGGATTACGTTTCTGCGTGCTTTCTGCGTGGACGTTCGCGGAAAGTCATCGTCCGGCCACACATGCCATTTCCGAATTCGCTGATACTCCGCCAGAGATTCATTGGCACGGCGCACCACCGATTCAGCCTTCGTACTATCCCGCAGGATCATCACCGCACAGGCTTCTTCATTTCCGTTCTGCCCCAGCGCTACTACGACCGCATCTTTCACTTCAGCCTGCCGCCGCAGAGCGCGCTCAAGATCTTCCGGATACACATTCATTCCTGACGAGGTGACGATCACATCTTTTTTCCGGCCTCGGAAGTAAAGATTTCCCGCCGCATCGATCTCGCCGATATCTCCCGTGTGATACCACCCTTCGTCTGCGGCTACCGGATGCAGTTGCCCGCCAGCCCAATAGCCCGATGCAACTCCTCCACCGCGCACCAGAATTTCGCCATCTTCGGCCAGCTTCACTTCCCGCCCGCCGAGCACCTTGCCGACTGAACCTTTTCCCAGGTGGAAAGGATGATTCACGCTGATCAGCGATGTGGTCTCTGTCAGCCCGTAGCCCTGCACCACCGCATAACCTAATCTGTCCCAGAACTGTTCCGTCACGGTATCGAGCGCAGCCCCGCCACAAATGAACGCCCAGAACTTCCATCCGAAGCGGCGTCGAATCCCTCGGAACATCCACCACCGACGCAGGAAGTGCTTACCTTCCGCCGCCTCGAAACGCCGCCGAAAATCTTCTTCCCAACCTTCTTGTTTCAGATCTCGCTCGATCTTCTCTTTCAGCGACTGCAGCATGCGCGGCACTGCCACCAGCACCGACACTCGCTCGCGGCGGATTGTCGCCATCACCTCCGCCGGAGTCAGTGCGTCCTGGAAAATGACAGTTCCACCCAGCAACTGCGGCAAGAACATCCCGAGAAATTGTCCGAAAACGTGGCTCAGCGGCAGCAGATTCAGAAAGCGGACGGGATGCACCAGCCGCTCATACTTCAGGTATTTGGAGATCTCCTTCTCGAGCGGTGCGATATTGGCAAGCACGTTGGCATGGCTGATCACCACGCCCTTCGGTTCCGCCGTGGTACCTGAGGTGAACACAATTTCGAGCGGATCATCTGGTGTGGTTGTGACCGCGGGGTACGGAAGCGCCTTGTGACCTTCAATTGTTTCGAATAGTTCTTCGAACGGAAGGGTGTCGACCGAACTTAGCTGGTGCTGCCGTGAGCACACCAGCAATTTGGCGTCGACCTGCTGCTGCACACGATGCACAAAGTCAGGAGCGGCAATATCGTCGATGGGAACTGCAACCACGCCGCGAAGCGCGCACCCGAAGAACGCCACCACCCATTCCGCGCAATTCGGTCCCCAGATGAGTACGCGGTCGCCTTTGGTGATGTACCGCGCCTCCAGTTCACGCCCGAACTGGAAGGCGGCGTCGGCAATGTCGCGGTATGCAAACCGAAAGCCGCGATAGCCGCGTCGCGTGACGTAGGCAGTCTTCCACCCCCTGCGGACGAAATTCTCCAGGTATTCGGCAACCGAGCGCCGCTCCATAACCTACAAATCTTACCTGTAGGCTGGGAGACTGAGCTTCCTAAGAGCCTTTACGGCTACGTACGCATATTTGAAGGGGTGCGCAGGAAGGTTGGAGATGGGGCGGAGCGGTTGACCGTCTCGGCTTAACCAGTCAACTAGGATCTTGCTCTACCCCGCCCATCGGCAATAAACATATCGCGGAAGCTTGCGGGGCAAAAGCGTCAATACACGCCTGAGTATCTGAAAACCTGCCGGTACAAGGCGCATCAAAACACATGGCCGGAGAACTTGGGGCTAGCAGCGGCAGGCGTAAGACGTCCGGATAACGGCCTGCCCAGCCGAAAAACTGATTGAAGCATCGCGAATTTCGCAATATCTTGTGTTGCTGCGGTATGTCGCTTTAACACCGTTGCAGGGAACAACGCAGATGGCCACTCTCTTTCGACCTTCTGAACCGAACATCAGGGCCGCCGTCCTGAACTCCTGGAAAGAAGTCGCCGCCTATATGGGACGCGGAGTTCGAACCGTACAGCGCTGGGAAGCGACCCTAGGCCTCCCCATTCATCGCGCCGGGTCGACCGAGCGCAGCCCTGTTCTGGCCTTTCCCCGCGAATTGGACGCGTGGCTTGCCGCCCGGCCCATCAGCTCAAATAGCAAATCTTCACAGCGGCAGCGGGGGAAGAGACCAGCCGAGACGATCGACTTTGCACCGGAACTCGGGGATGTGCTGACTGTGCACTTGCACCGGATGGCGAAACTGCTCGTCTCCGTCGAGCAGCTACGCGCTACTCGTCTCCGTCGAGCAGCTACACGCTACCATTGAACGCGCCAAGCAAGTGCTCGTTCACATACTGTATCGTCTGATCTCAACACCAGCACGCACCGGAAAGCGGGTGCCTAGGCGCGGCGCATGGCTGCGCGCGGAGCATCGGCCTGCGGATCGGGTGTGGAGAGGCTGGCTGAGTAAGGTGGGACTGAGACTCGCACTTGGCAGCACTTTTCAACGGTTGCGATAGTCTGCGCTAGATGCTCTACGGCAGTTCTTTGACTCTCGCACAGGCTCACAAGACTTTCGCGTAGTTCGTGGGCACGCGCCACCGAATCCCGCAGCGCTCCTCCAGCGAGTATCCGTTCAGCCGATTGCGGCGTCGTGAAGCCGTGGCGTTGTGCGGCCTGGATCCAGCGATCCAGATCGCGAGCGTCGGCTACCACCGGAGAGCGTTCGCCGTTACCCAGCCGGCGTACCGGCAGCCCCATTTTCTCCCAGCGTTGTACCGTGCGAATGCCTCTGCCCAGGTAGCTGGCGATTTCCTTCCAGGAGTTCAGAAGCCGAAAAGCAGATTGCGGTTCGGACATATACATCCTTTGACGTCATTATAGAGTACATCCGGTTGTATGTGTTCTGCGCAATCAAATAAATGACAATCGCTAACCCAGATTTGAGCTCTGCGGCACCTGGGCGGCAACCCGCTACCGGAGAATGGACAGGGTTGCGACCGGCTAGTTGAGAGCCTATAGTGCTTGCATCGCCGCGGCAGCCGTCCGGCTGCCTCTCAGGCCTGGCGCTCACCGCGGTTAATCCATGAAAGTCGCCATTTCGAAAAGGAAACCGCGGAAATCGCAGCGCAGCCCGGTGGACGGGAAACACGATGGAACTGGTGGTTCCGCTCAGCCGCAGAGCCAGGCCGACCTACCATCGGAAGCAGTCACGCAAGAGCCCGAAGTCGCGAGTGCAGTGACCTTTCCAGTGGTAGGGGTAGGAGCTTCAGCCGGTGGGCTGGAAGCATTCACCAAGCTGCTGAAAGCTCTGCCTCCAAAACCCGGGATGGCCTTCGTGTTGATTCCGCACCTCGATCCGGCACGCGAAAGTGCCATGGCGGACTTGCTTGGGCGTGCCACCACCATGCCCGTTACCCAGGTCGTGGACGGCACTCGCGTAGAGCCCGACCAGGTCTACGTCCTCCCGCCCAATCAGGAGATGACGATCATGCAAGGCGCCCTCCACCTGGTCACCCGCACCGGCCCCGGCAGGCTGCACATGCCTATCGACACGTTTTTCCGCTCACTGGCCGCGGAGCTGCGCAGCAGCGCCATTGGAGTGATTCTTTCCGGGACCGCTACCGACGGCAGCTTGGGGGTCGCTGCCATCAAAAACGAAGGCGGCTTCACGTTCGCGGAGGACCCAACATCAGCCAAGTATGACGGCATGCCGAATAGCGCGATTGCATCGGGCTGTATCGATGTGATTCTGCCTCCCAAGGGAATCGCCGAAGAGTTAGTCCGCATCGGCAAGCATCCTTATATCGCTCGCGCAACCGCACACACC
>Ga0070741_10018942_pt1 | contig 11059 bp, 13 predicted proteins | sample Coa_R1_4_FD_66440 | JGI IMG/M metagenome (GOLD analysis project Ga0070741, IMG submission 66440) | Surface soil microbial communities from Centralia Pennsylvania, which are recovering from an underground coalmine fire - Coalmine... | ecosystem: Environmental > Terrestrial > Soil > Unclassified ...
GGCGGCTCCGGGGAGTTCTCGTCCGTATTACGTACATATATGATAGTTGAACATGGCATTAATCCCGACCTTGATAAAGAGGGAAGCGAAGCCGTTGGGAAACAGCTAGTCAAGGATGTTCAAGTTTAAGGAATTTACTCCGGCTTAACATGGATACTCCTGTGCTTTACAAACAGGGGTAGAACCGTTATAATAACAGGGTTGTAAAACTTCAGGTTGGGACGTCTCATTTAGGTACCCAGCCTTTAACCGAAGGAAGGAGTGTTTTGAATAATATTTACGAAGTTGCGGTTTTGTATCACCCTGATCTGGAAATTGATCTAGCTAAAGCCGAAGACAAAGTTAAAAAAATTATTAGTGATAACGGTGGCAAGATAACCAATACGGATAACTGGGGTAGACGAAAGCTTGCATACCAGATAAAAAAGCAGGAATTCGCAGTTTATGTGTTTTATGCTGTTGAAATGCCTCCGGAAAATGTCAAAAAAGTTGAACAGACTTTTAATATTATGGATGAGATTATTCGTTTTCTGATAATCAAGCCAGACTTTAAGGCGATGGCTAAAGCCGAAGCCATGCGAGCCGAAAAAGCTAAAAAAGCTGCAGAGCAGGGCGACGATGAAAAGGAAACCGGTGAAGTGAAAGAAGACTCCGAGGAGGAGTAAAATTAGTAGAGGATAGAGAGTAGAGGATAGAATTATGGCAAGAAGTTTCAACTTAGTGGTATTAATGGGTAACCTAACGCGTGATCCGGAGCTGCGTACTACACCAAACGGCACAAACGTTTGTAGTTTTAGCCTGGCGTTGAACCGCAGCTACAAAAACTCCAGTGGCGATTGGCAAGAAGCAACAGATTTTGTTGATGTGGTAGCTTGGGGCCCGTTAGGTGAAAGAGTTGCGCAGTATCTCAGCAAGGGGAGGGCGGCACTGGTTAACGGCCGGTTGCAGAGTCGTAGTTGGGAGCAGGATGGCCAAAAACGCAATAAAGTAGAGGTTGTGGCTCAAGACGTAACATTCCTGGGGGGCCCTAGCGGCGGCGGAGCGGGTTCTAGTAGCAATGATATGTCTACGGATGAACCTGTGAGTCCGCCAAAAAAAGCCAGCGGAAAGAAAAAAGCTGATGAAGACACGGATGTGGTCATAGAAGACATTGGCGATGAACCTATTAACTTAGACGATATACCTTTTTAGCGATGAGATATTGCCAAGAGTATAGATGTCCGCCTTGTCCAGTTAGCAGTCTGAGACCCGAAGATCGTCCGCGGGCAGTAGAAATAATAAATTGCGTCCTGGCAACTCATTGCATACCCGATTTACGCGTGTGGAATAGTAATGGACGCTTGCCAGGAATTGTAGGATCATTAGCAACTCAAAACTTGGAGGCAGTAGATCCACCTAGTACCGAGGTAATGGACGTTTCCATTAGGGCTACAGGCCTGATAGCTAGAGGCGTGCATGATGCAGCAGTAAATATAGGATAAGGAGAATAAATGGCAAAGATTTTTAAATACAAGACAGACGTAGCATTTTTTGACTACAAGGACTTTAAAACCTTGCAACGCTACATTAATCAATATGGTCAGATCGAACCGCGCAAAAAGACCGGCTTAACCGAAAGTAAACAGCGTCAGTTGGCTCGCGCTATCAAGCGCGCCCGTCACATCGCCCTTTTACCATTCGTAGCTAACGGCTAGAAAAAGGAAGTAAAAATGCAGCAGGATTACAAACCGCTATATAATCAAGCAAAGAATTTACAGTTCAGAGTTCAAGATATTACCAGCGGTATCCAAAGCCCTACAACAATTAGTCTACATTCTGAAATACATCAGCTTAATGATGATATAGATATGAAGAAGAATCCTCGCGAAATAGAATCTCGGATTACAAACATCCAGACCCACCTGAGATCACTAGAGGGCACTCCACAGAGTGTCATGGACATAAACCATAGCATGGAATTACATGACGAGTATGAGACTTTGCGCAGACAAGTTAAGGAGCTACCGGGCTATTAGTCTGGGAGTAATTTAAAGATGGCATTTAGCCCTACTGACCTAAAAAAAGGCACAATTTTTCAGCTGGATGGCGTGCCATATAAAGTGCTCGATTATAAACACACCATGATGGGCCGCGGTAGTGCCAGTGTCAGCGTAAAAATTAGAAGCTTAATAGACGGAAAAATCTTGGACAAAACTTTTAAGGGTAATGAGGACATTGATTCAGCCAATGTTACAAACAAGCCTTTGCAATATCTCTATGCAGATGCCAGCCAGGCTCACTTTATGGACGCGGAAACTTTTGAACAGTTCAGCCTTGATGGATCTCAGATGGAGGATAAGAAAAGTTATATTAAGGAAGGTGATACATACACGGGACAATTTTTTGAAAATAGACTTATTAATCTTGAACTACCCAAAAACCTACCCTTAAAAGTAACTTATGCCGAAGACGCCGCTCGAGGCGACACCAGCAAAAGCACTGTTACTAAAGATGCAACTTTGGAGACAGGTCTTGTGGTAAAAGTGCCAGCTTTTATAAAGACAGGAGACGTAATCTCGGTGGATACCACTACTGGTGCTTACCGCGAAAGGGTTAAGAATTAATGATTATATCCTATGAACACCTGCCCTTGATAAGAAGTAAAGCAGGTAGTGAACCAATTTATTTAAAAGCGGGTACGTTCGATATGTTCCATGAGGGGCATAGGGATATATTAGAGTTTGTTCAATCTTTGGGAGGTGTTTCGGTAATTGGAATATCACCTGATAGTCGCGTGCAGGCAAGGAAAGGCCCGAGCCGCCCAATTAGAACTCAGGATCAACGGGCGCAGGACGTTGAGGCTAGTGGTATTGCTGATTTTGTTTTTATCGTGCCAGATGGATTGCTCGGATTACCTAGGTCGATAAGACGTCTGCGCCCTTATGCTTTTGTGGAACATCGTGACGACTCGATAGGCGTTGGCTTAGTAGAGCCTCTTTTGCGCCTAGTTGGTGCTAGGTATGTCATATCTGAAATTCCGAGAGTCTGTTCAACGACAGATATTATTGCGGGCAAGGCTACTTCAACTCTAGTGAATGCCAATTCGTATGCTAGCTAGGTTACCTCTGTATATGTATAGAGGTATAAATTGCTAGGGATAAACAACTTGGTTAAGGTGCGCTTTCTACGATGAAAAAGTTGAGACTGGATCAGGTTATGATGGATCGTAACCTCGCATCATCGCGTACTAAGGCCGCAGCTATGATTATGGCTGGTGAGGTAAAAGTTGCAGACAAGCAGATCGATAAAGCCGGTTTTTTTGTCTTGCCCGATGCCAAAATAACGATTAAGTCGCCTCCGGCCTACGTTTCTCGGGGCGGCGATAAATTGGCTTCTGTAGCCTCTAAGCTAAAGCTGGACTTTAAGGATAAAGTAGTGCTAGATGTCGGCTCCAGCACAGGCGGCTTTACTGATTATGCTTTGCAGCATGGGGCTAAAAGAGTCTATGCCGTAGATGTTGGTACCGGCCAGCTTGACTGGCGGCTACGCAACGACCAGCGTGTTGTGGTGATGGAAAGGACAGATATAAGAAATGTATCTAAATTGCCTGATGCAATCGGCATAGCCGTGATAGATGTTTCATTTATTTCTCTACGCCTGGTTCTACCTGCTGTTGCTAAGTTAGTTACACCTATGGCTTTAATTGTAGCCATGGCCAAGCCACATTTTGAGAGTGACTATATTACTGCATCTAAGCATAAGGGTGTAATCAAAAATGAAACAATTAGACGCGGTATTTTAAAACAGATCGAGACTTTTATCCGTCAGAATTTTGTCTTGATAGATAAGGCTGACTCACAAGTTCTAGGCCGAAAAGGCAATAAGGAGAGGTTCTATTTATTTAAAGTTCCCTCGGAAAAAGCCCGCTGAATAACCACTCCTACAGATATTTCCTAAGAGCTTCAATGTCATTAAGAGTTATATAAGCCTGTCTTTGGCTAATTAGTTTTTTGCGCTCAAGAGCTGTCAGTTCTCTTGAGGTAGTCTCGCGTGTAGCATTTATCGAGCTGCCAATATCCTGATGCCGCAATGGTACATCGATCATTAATCCATCCTTTGTTTCTACGCCAAACCTATCAGACATCATCAGAAGGAAGAATATTAGCCGTTCACGAACTGTCCTGTATCCAAGATTTAAGATTCGGAGCGAGTGGATACGATACTGTTCAATGATGATGTCCAGTAGAGGTGCTAAAGCTCTGGTATGGTGATGCAGGAACTCAATATAGGTATCCGGAGCTACTCTCCAAACAATACTGGGGCTAAGGGCTTGGTAGTTAATGTCTAGCTCTTGTCCGGTCAGCGACCAGATAAGTGGGAAGATCTCGTGGTCTTTACGAATAATGAGCAAATTTTCTTCGCCGTATTTACTAATGTTAAAAGCTTTTACTAGCCCTTTTTCAATATAAAAAACACCGCCCGGTGATTCACCCGGGCGGATAATGTATTCTCCTTTGTTGTATGTTAGCTTCGTGCCCCGCTTGAACAAACCTACCAGTTCTGCGGTTTGCTTATCGCTAGCCAGCATGCTTATATTTTGTCATATTCGTGCATTATTGACCAAATGTGATAAAAATCATGGCAAAATCGTGTGGTAAATTACTGCGATAAGCGCCGGTGTAATCTATTGTTAAGCTAGAAGTAAGCGGAGGGTAAACATGGTTAACCTAAGTGTCATCGAGGCCCAGCTTACAAAAATTGGTGTTAAAAAGACTTGGTTTAGCAAACCAGAGATAAACGAACTCCAACACATCCTTATGGACGGTGAGGATATTATTAAATGCGTTCAAGGACGCTATACTGGCGGTTTTGCTTTAATGGTGGCTACAGAAATACGCCTCCTGCTTATTGATAAGAGGCCGCTATACTTAACAGTTGAAGATATCCGCTACGATATGATTGCTGAAGTCCAGGTTAGCTCTCGCCTTTTTGATGCCACAATGACTATATTTACTGTTAATAGGCAGCTGGCCTTTAGTTCGACTCGCAGGCAAAGTCTGCGTGACTTATGCTCATATGTCCAAAAGCGGGTTATGGATGTAAGACAGTACGGTCAGGATACGTCATCGGTCATCCAGCCTCCGCACGTTCAAGAGCCTACCCCTCAGCCTCAGCCGAGTGTTGAAAATCTGGTGCAGGAATCGCCATCATATATGCCAGCTGCTCAAGTGCCCTTCACCAGCGTGCTGCAAAACCGTGATTATATTCCTGGCCATCTCTCACATGCTATCGGTTCGACAGCAACCAGACTAAGCTCTCGTATGCGCAAGCCACACCCGTATACAAATGCTCCCTTGATGATACGTGGCAGCTGGTCCACCTGGACTCAGTATTAGGTTATTTAGAGATATTAAAGCGGAATTCTACTACATCGTTAGGCTGCATAAGGTATGTCTTTCCTTCGGTGCGGACTTTTCCGGCAGCACGGGCAGCAACCAGAGATCCAGCTTTGATAAGCTCGGCGTAGTCTACTACCTGAGCTGCAATAAAACCGCGCTCAAAATCTGTATGAATAACACCAGCAGCCTGCGGGGCAGTGGTATTCTTTGGTATAGTCCAGGCACGTACTTCTTTTTCACCAGCGGTTAAGTAGCTTTGCAGGCCGAGGGTGTCATAGGCGGCGTGTATCAGCTGTACCAAGCCACTCTCATTCTGGCCATAGCTTTCCAGTAATTCATGGCGGTCGGCTTCATCTAGGCCGCGCAATTCGCTCTCCAATTTGGCACAAATAAACACCGCCTTAGCCGGCATTACTAGCTCGGGCAGCTGTTTTCTTTGAGTGTCGTTACTCAGACCCTCTTCGTCGACGTTAAATACATAGATTACCGGTTTGGCGGTTATTAAAAACAAATCAGCTATGTGCTCTTGGTCAATATCATTAGCTTGATGAACCGGCGTACCTTGGTCTAGTAGGCTCTTAACATAGCTGAGGGTATCAGACATAGGTTTTAACTTGGGGTCGGCTTTAACCTCTTTTTCTAAACGTGGCAGGCGGTTATTGACAGTTTGCAGATCAGCTAGGATTAATTCTGTATTTATAACGTCTATATCTTTTTTGGGATCGGCAGAGTGTTGACGATCAATATCAGGGTCATTAAAAGCTCGCACTACGTGGCAAATAGCACTTGTACTGCGGATGTGCGATAAGAACTGATTACCGAGCCCTTCACCTTGACTGGCCCCAGCTACTAGGCCCGCAATATCTACAAATGTCACTGTAGCCGGCACGATTTTATCTGTCTTGTATATCTCGGCCAATTTCTGGAGCCTTGAGTCTGGGACTAGGACAACACCGGTATTTGGCTCAATTGTGGCAAATGGATAATTAGCAATTAAAGCATTAGCATCGGTCAATGCGTTAAAAAGCGTACTCTTGCCGACATTTGGCAAGCCGACAATTCCTATAGATAAAGCCACGCATCTATTTTAACAGAGGTAGGCCTGATATGATGTAGCCATGTCGCAGAAGGCTAAGTTGACGAGGCCCCAAGTATTCGATGATTTTTGGTTGCCTTTTTTCTCACGGCGCCAGAGAAGAGCCATCTTAAAAGCTGCCGAAGAAGCAAAAGTGGATCCTAATTATCAACCCAACTTAGCGATTATAACGAGGACTAAAAATGATCAAGCTGGCCTTGAGGCAATTATCAAACATGTTGAAGAAGAAAGAAAAAATTATAAAGGTCGGATTGATTTGATTGTGGTCGACACTGAATCAACAGACCGCACTATTGACTTAGCAAAAGCAGCTGGGGCTACTATTGTCTCCATTAAGCAAAGCGAGTTTAACTATCCAAAATCTATTAATTTAGGCTTTGAGGCAGTAAAGCCAGACATTGAAGCGGCTTTTATAACCGTTGGACACGCTTTACCTGCAGCTAAGAATGCATTACAAGCTGGTTCAAGACACTTAAAAGATCCCAAAGTTATGGCTGTTTATGCTGACCAAGTACCAAATAAAAATGCTAGTTCTATAGAAAAAAGTATGTACTACCTTATTGCCCAAATATATAGGCGATTAAAGAGGGGGGCTCATGTTACTCCAAGGATGCATGCAGGGCTTACACAGGGTACAGGCACTTTAGTCCGGATGGAGGCTTGGCGGCAGCATAAATTCGACGAAGCTTACGGCCACGGTGGCGAAGATTTAGCTTGGGGTAGGTGGGCATTGAAGGCAGGGCATAAACTAATATACGATCCGGTGGTTGCCGTTCACCACACCCACGGGCTTGGCTTTATTAACCTCTTTCGGGAGGCGAGGTATTGGCTCTACATCTCGTTCCATAAAGGCGAATTTAAACAAAAAAAAGTTGCTAAATACCGCCCCGATCTATTTAAGTAACGCTGTCATAAGCATAACCTTGAATCTAATTCGCTCATCTGTAAAGGTTCTGGTAGAATTACTATTACAATGCCTGAACAACAAATAGGTTCTGGGCCGAGGATATTAGCTGATGCCGCGCCTGAGCATGATCTTTTGCGCACTCAGTATCGTGCTAAAAATTTAGGGACTGTAGCACCATTTGAGCAAAGACTCTTGGAAAATGCCCCCAAGGTAGAGGTAGCAAAGGTGGTAGATTACCTCTTAGAGCGGCTACAGTTTCAACCTCAAAACGAGCATTGGACTACAGAGAGAGACCCGCTTCATGAACTGGGAACGGACGAAGATGATGAAGAAGGTTTTTTTAGGCGTGGCTCAAGCTACATCGCGAAGGCCATCAGAGAACGCCTGAAGGGTAGATCTGAGGCTGCTTCTTACGGATGGGGTTTAGTTGGTGATACTGAAATCGAGATTTTTGCCTTAAGAGATGACCATTATAAAGGCTCAATAGGCACAGTCGTTCGCGAAAAATTTGATAAGGCTCTTGAAGACGCCGAACAATATCACCGGCCACTGGTTTTGTTTACACCTAGCGCAGGTGTCAGACAGGAAGAGGGCATGTTAGGGCTGGACGCTATGAATACCATGACTCCGGACTTAGCCAATTTTATGAAGAATACAGGCTTGCCAGTTCTACTATTTTCCATGAATTCTTATGGCGGCACACCGGCAAGTATAGAAGGCCAGGCCAGTATAAGAGGTGGTCTGGCTGGTACAAATCGAGCTTTTTCTGGTTTGAGGGTAGCTGAAATTGTTTATCGTGATCAAGAACTTAAGCCCGGATTCCAAGCTATGGAGCGGGAATATCTTAGCCGACGGATTCATATGCTCGCCCGAAACCCTGATGAGATTTTAGAGTGGCTTCAGAGCTTCTTTAAGATTTATAAAAATGAACCTACAGATAAATTTAAAGCTGCAAAGGTCTCGCAAATGCCCATTCCAGAAGGACGGGATGGCTTTCACCGGACAATAAAAATTGGTACTAGGATTGGCTATGATGCCGTTGAAGCACTCATGCCACATAACCAACGTCCAACTGTAACGATAGAAGTTCCAGATATAACAGAAGAGGATCCAAAGGCAAAAAAAGGCGATATTCTTTATCAACGTTACCGGGACATCATGTATTCAGCCGGCCGTCCTGACGGTGAACTGTTTATCAATGGTATTTTTACTGATGTAGTGCCTTTATCGAACTACCTTATAGAAACCAAATATTTAACAGATCCCAGAACCGAGGAAGCTACTAAAAAAACTATAAAGAGGTACCATAATGTGATCGCTTCTCTTGGTAGGTTTGGTAACCGTACGGTTGGCATAATCGCTAACCAAAATAGTCCCGTTTATTATGAGGGCAATCCTCGTATTGAGTTAATACATTCTATGCCAACAGATGAAGATCTTAGCTATGTAATTGAAGTGCTTAAATTTTTTGAAAGCCAAGGCTATCCTTTGGTCTCTTTTGTTAATACGCCGGGTGCTGATCCAACCATTAATCCAAATCTAGTGTCCCATTCTATAGAGGCGGTCCAAAATTATCCGCACTTGACGGCTACCATTGTCCATGGTGCGCACAGTAGTGGGGGCGCAAATGCTACTGCACCAATGCAAGACTGGAGGGCAGGGACCGAAAGATCGATTTTTGTGGTTGCTGATCCATATGCCCAAGCGACGATCTTGAACAAAGGCAAGACGGTAACACCCGCTATGGTTAAAGAACAGTTGGTCAAAGGCCGGGCTAGCGCCGAGGACAATTACAAACTAGGCAAGATAGATGAAATAATCCCCGAGCACACCAATCCCTATATGACTGTTAGAGAGGTAGGCATCGCCTTGGCTAGGCATTTTGAGAGACACGTTGACAAAAGCCCTGCACAGCTAGCAGAACACCGTAAGCGTATAAGAGAAAAACGTACTAGCGTAAAAGTCAGGTAGTTCACCGTAAACTTCTTGCAAAAACATAAGAAGTATGCTATAGTGTATCTGTTAGAACAAAACAAAGATGATTGCTGAGGCTAAGACTCCTAAACTAACAGTTCAAGAAGAGGCTCTTGCCTATGTTATGCATTCTGGTGCCGCAAGGACCCTCATTGAATATACAATGGATACTGAAGGCCAGAGGTACCATACTTATCCTGAATTTCAGAGTCGAGATTTTAATTCACTAGTCGGGAGATATAAAGGTAATCCTAAAGATAGTCTTGCCTATGCTAGACAAGCTTTATTTGGAATCCATACCGACAGAAAACTTAACGCTGGCCAGAAGGAACGACGTCTCAGCCGGTACCTTGATGCTTATTTTGATCTGCAGGTCCATCTTGATCGAGCAGCATTCCCAGAAACACCATATGGCCAGTCCGTGACTGGCGTACCGAGCTACATTCCAGACGGATTAGTTGATATGGGGAGCGATTCCAGGCTTGACTCACGTAAGCGGTTTGGCAGAGAGCGAATTCACGTCGATAAGCGCCAGATACTCGGAACATATAAAGACCTCTTCGAAACAGTCTTTAGTCAGGACATTTCTGGAATGTCATCTACAGAGGTCAAAACCAGAATTGTAAATACAGTGTTGTATGGAGTCTATAGCCGTATGTCTTATGATTATGCTAACGAATTTCTCAGGCGTTTAGACAACGGTGATGCTATGAGCATTTCTCTTAGTGATCTTGAACGGGGAGTATGTAGGCACCATGCTCTTGTAACACAGGTTTTATTGCAGGCTTTTGGTATAACAAGCCGACTTCTTAAAAACGATGTCGAGAACAATGGCTACGGAGGCCCTCATGCCGCTAACCTAGTTCGCATTGATAATGACTGGTACCTGGCTGATGCCACACAGCCCCTAATTCGCGCTGACAAGAAATGGCGACCCGCATTATTTAGGCTACCAGAAGTACCTGATAAAAATCGTACCCAGATTTTTCGTTTTAGTACACCTGATGGAACTCGAACCTATAAGACTCGATACAATATGCATTGGACGATAGAACGTGGACCTCGCGGCCGTTATCGTCAAAGCACTATCGATTTGACAGGTAAGCTCTAAGTAACTAGGTTAGCCTCGGCTAGTCCGGTTATTTGATCTGTGTCTTCAGGTATTGCTAGGCCTTCTTTGGGGATGATCGAATTATGGCCAATTAAAAAGCTCAGTGGGGCGCGCATCGTTAATCGCACATCTGTTTGTAGATTGGCGGTTTGCAAATAGTCAGTCTCCCTATGTATTACGCCTAACATATGGCCGACACTGTCGGCGTCGAGCCTATCGCCGAAAGTTTGGCCCGGTCCAACAATGCCTGGCTTTGCCTGGGGTTTTAACTCTAGCCATAAATCAACATCTTTTCCGTAGCCATGACCACGCATCCTGTGTCTAATCTCATTATCGTCTGCAATCGGTAGGGCACGGTGGCCTACAGCTGACATATGACCGGCCAGTACCTGAAGAAACTGGGGCGACTCATCTAACCCTGACCTTCTAAGGTAGGCTGCCATCTTTAAAACCCGTCTATCTTGGTCCATTGTGCAGAGTTTAACCATGCTAAAAGGCTGGTTATCAAGCCCGGCACGTTCCTGTCTGAAAAATAATGGCGAACGGTTAACTGCACTTATAAGTAAGCCTGCAGTCATGCCAGTGGCCACTGC
>Ga0070741_10018943_pt1 | contig 11058 bp, 9 predicted proteins | sample Coa_R1_4_FD_66440 | JGI IMG/M metagenome (GOLD analysis project Ga0070741, IMG submission 66440) | Surface soil microbial communities from Centralia Pennsylvania, which are recovering from an underground coalmine fire - Coalmine... | ecosystem: Environmental > Terrestrial > Soil > Unclassified ...
CCCATGCAGTTGAAATCGGTCGGCAGGATCACGCTCTTCGGCGCATGGATCGGCATCAGCTCGGCGGCGAGGAAGGTGTGGTTGCCGTCGTCGATGGAGATGATGCCGTTGTCGGGCATCTGCCGGCGCAGCTCGTCGAAGAAGCGCACCGGATTGACGATGCCGGCTGCATCGTGGCGATACCAGCTCTCGCGATAGGCGGCCTTGTCGTTTCTGATCTGCTCGCGCAGGCCGCCTTGCGCCGTGCGGCGCGGGCCCTTTGCCTCCAGCTCTTTCTGCAGTTGCCTGAGCACCGCGCCGGCATCGCCCGGGATGGCGACCTTGGCCGGGAAGTTGGCATTGAAGACATCAGGATTGATGTCGATGTGGATCAGATTTTCGGGCGCTTCGGCGCCATAGCTGCCGGTCGCGATCTCCGAGAAGCGGGTGCCGATCGCGACCATGCAGTCGCAATTCCTGAATGCGTTCTGTGCCGCCGGCACGGCGGAGGCGCCGAAGCCGAAGCCGACATGCAGCGGATGATTGGCGGGAAACGCCGACAGCCCCTGCAGGGTCGTCGCGACCGGCGCTTCCAGCCATTCGGCCAGCCGCACGAGTTCGTTGGTCGCCTCGCGCGCTCCCCAGCCGGCAAAGATGCAGGGATGTTCGGCGACAGCGAGTATTTCGGCGGCGCGCACGATCTCAGTTGTCGCTTCGACCCGCGGCGCCGGTGCAGGCTTGAATTGCGGCAGTTCGCCGATCTCGTCCGTGAGCAGCAGGATATTGACCGGCAATTCGACGAACACCGGCCCGGGCTCGCCCGAGGTTGCGATCTCATAGGCCTTGAACAGGGTCGGCACCACTTCGCCATGTCTGGTGACCTTGAACGTCGCCTTGGTCAGTCCGGACATGAATTTGTGCGTGTCCATCTGGTGCAGCTGGTAACGATGGCCGGTGTCGGTACGCGGACCGCCTGACAACACCAGCATCGGCACGCCGTCGAGAAAGGCTTCGCCGATGCCGCTGGCGGCGTGCGTGAGTCCGGCGGCCGGAACCACGGTGAGCACACCGATGGAATCGGAGAGCCGCCCGACCGCATCGGCCATGAACGAGGCGCCGCCTTCATGGGTGACCAACACCTGGGCGATGCGATTGGAACTGTTCAGCGCGTCGTACAGTTCGGTGGTGTGCACGCCCGGAATGCCGAAGGTGAAGCGTGCGCCGATCTGCTCCAGCGCGTAAACCGTGAGCCAGGCTCCCGTCCTCTTCATGATGCCTTCCTCACAAATGACGCTCGCCCGTTGATCGACGCGGCCGCGATGCGCGCGGAGAGAACGCAGCCGCCGAGGAATGTGCCTTCCAGCGCGCGCAGGCCATGCATGCCGCCACCGCCGAAGCCGGCGGCCTCGCCCACGGCGTAGAGACCGCCGATCGGCCGACCCTCAGCGTCCAGCACCCTGCTCTCGAGATCGGTCTGGATGCCGCCGAGGCTCTTGCGGCTGATGATGAATTCACGAACCGCGATCAGCGGCAATGCCTTGGGATCGCCAATCGGCTGGAATTTGCACAGCCGCACGCGGTCGCCGCTGTATTTGCGCATCGACGCGATGCGGCGGAGCTGCTCGTCGTTCATCAGTTTCTCGCCGCGGGCAATGGTGGCGTCGTAACGCGCGACTTCGTCTTGCACCGTCCCGAGATCGACCGATTGATCGCCTTGCAATGCGTTCATTTTCTCGACGAGTTCGGGCAACGAATTCGCTGTGACGAAATCCGGGCAGTGATCGATCATCTCGCGCACCAGCCAGCGATTGCCGAGCAGGATATCCTTGACGAAGCCGAGCCGAGTCTTCTCGCGGATCGACGGATTGTGCTCGGCGCCGGACACCGCCAGCTCCTTCAGCGCGATGCGCATGTTCATCAGCTGCCAGGAATACTGCCTCTCCTGCGCGCAGATATCGGTGACGAGCCGCCGGGTGTCGAAGCCGGAGACCAGCGGTTGCGGGCCGATGCGCTCGCCCCGCCAGTTCAGCCACAGCGCCGAACGCGGCGGCACGAGCGACAACCCGTGCATCGGCTTGCGCGGCTTCGGATGATGCACGCCCGCGGCATAGTTCCACATATTGTCGAGATGGGTGAGCACGCCGCCGGCCTTGACCGTGGCGTCATGCAGCTTGCCGTCGGCGAAGCGGTGCGAGCCGCTAAGAATCGTCTCGGGCGGTGTCTTCCAGTCGCGGTGCCAGTTCGCCCGCACGCGCGCGAGATCGCCGCCATTGATGCCGCCGGCCGCGACCACGATCGCGTCGGCGAAAACCTCGAACGGCGCGCCGGTCCTTTCATCGACGCCGCCGGCGCCGACAATCTTGCCTCCCTGCATGACGAGCTGCTCGACCCGCGCATTGAAGCGCAATATCAGACGGTTGGCATTTTCATGCCCGCGCAACGCTGCGATCAGCGCCTCCGCCAGTCCCTTGCCGGTGCCCCAGCTGACATGAAAGCGCGGCACCGAATTGCCGGGCACGAATTCGCCGCGCTCGACCCAATTGACCACGGGCAGGAAGGTCACGCCGTGTCCGCGCACGAATTTGTAGACGTCCTCGGTGCAGCGCGACACATAGGCCTCGGCCCAGGCTTTCGGCCAGCGATCATTGCTGCCGAACTCGGCAAAGCTGCACCAGTCGCGATAGGCCAGATCGACGCTGTCGCGGATGCCCTGGCGGCGCTGCTCCGGCGAGTCCACGAAGAACATCCCCCCAAAGCTTTCGCGCGCGAGGCCGCCGAACACCCCCTCCTCGTCGCGGTCGAGCAAGGTCACGGATTTGCCGCCGTCGAGCAGCTCGAGGGCTGTGGCGATGCCGGCGATGCCGCCACCAGCGATCAAAACGTCGCTGCGATCCATGGCCCCAGTTCCCGCAGACCCCGTTGCGTGATCGAGTATCACGCTTTCTCACGCCTGTGGACCGGCATCAATTGACGCAGCAGCGACGCCAGAGGTGCGACGCAGCGCCGTCTCGCAAAACTGGTAAATCGAAGGTTAATCCCGGTCTCTGTAAGGTGGCTGTAATAAACCCCGATTTTCCATGAGGAATTTACGATTGCCCGCCACGTGCTGCAGCTAACTGCTCCGGATTGCTTCGGATTTGAGCGGTCGCGGTTCCCCGCGGCTTAACAGTTTGTCCAGCCGCCTCTCGCATAGTGATGGCCGGACTCATCACTTGAAATGCCAGGTAGAATATCCGTGACAGCCTTTGGACGCGTGATTTCGGTACGAGGCGCCCTCGCCCGGGTCGGACTGCTGGCTGACGGCCAGATGCCACTCTCCGAGGTGCGCGGCACCGTCGGCAAATTCGTCAGCATCCGCTGCGCCACCTCGACCATCGTCGCCATGATCACGGACGTCACGTCGGAGAACATGAAGACGTCCGACCCCTATATCGCTTCGGCCGGCGTCGATCTGCTTGGCGAAATCCTCAGCGGTGACCGGCCGAAATTCCAGCGCGGCGTCACCCACTATCCGACCATCGGCGACACCGTCGAGCTGATCTCAAGCCAGGAGCTGCGAACGGTCTACGCGCCCTCCGGCTCCGACCAGATCAATGTCGGCACGCTGCAGCAGGACCGCTCGGTCATCGCCTATGTCGACGTCGAGGAAATGCTGTCCAAGCACTTCGCGGTGCTCGGCTCGACCGGCGTCGGCAAATCGACCGGCGTGTCGCTGTTGCTCAACGAGATCCTGAAAGCCCGTCCGAACCTGCGCATCTTCCTGCTCGACGTCCACAACGAGTATGGCCGCTGCTTCGGCGACCGCGCGCTGGTGCTCAACCCGCGCAACCTGAAACTGCCGTTCTGGCTGTTCAACTTCGAGGAAATCGTCGACGTGCTGTTTGCCGGCCGTCCCGGCGTGCCCGAAGAGCTCGACATCCTCGCCGAAGTGATCCCGATCGCGAAGGGCATCTACACGCAATACCAGAATGCGGACCGCATCGGCTTGAAGCGCATCGATCCCAAGCAGATCGGCTACACCGTCGATACGCCGGTGCCGTACCGGCTGCAGGATCTGGTCTCGCTGATCGACGAGCGCATGGGCAAGTTGGAGAACCGCTCCTCCCGCATCATCTATCACAAGCTGATCTCGCGCGTCGACACCGTGAAGAACGACCCGCGCTATGCCTTCATGTTCGACAATGCCAACGTCGGCGGCGACACGATGGCGGAAGTCATCAGCCATCTGTTCCGCCTGCCCGCCAACGGACGGCCGATGACCATCATGCAGCTCGCCGGCTTTCCCGCGGAAGTCGTCGATTCCGTGGTGTCGGTGCTGTGCCGCATGGCGTTCGATTTCGGCCTGTGGAGCGACGGCGTCTCGCCCTTGCTGTTCGTCTGCGAGGAGGCGCACCGCTACGCCGCCGCCGACCGCAATATCGGCTTCGGCCCGACCCGCAAGGCGGTGTCGCGCATCGCCAAGGAAGGCCGCAAATACGGCGTCTATCTCGGGCTGGTGACGCAGCGTCCCGCCGAGCTCGACGCCACCATCATCTCCCAGTGCAACACGCTGTTCTCGATGCGCCTCGCCAACGACCGCGACCAGGCGCTGTTGCGTTCGGCGGTGTCGGACGCGGCCGCCAACCTGCTCTCCTTCATCCCCTCGCTCGGCACCCGCGAGGTGCTGGCGTTCGGCGAAGGCGTGGCGCTGCCAACCCGGCTGCGCTTCAAGGAAGTGCCGCCGCATCAGCTGCCACGCAGCGAATCCGCGATCCAGACCGTGCCGTCGGTCGCCGCCGGTCACGACATGCATTTCGTCAGCGCGGTGCTGGAGCGCTGGCGCGGCGCCACTTCGCAGCGCGATGTGCCGAACGACCCCGTGTTCAACGAGCGTCCGGCTCAGCCACCGCGCATGCTGTCGCCGGTGGACGCGCCGATGCTGCAGCCCTCGCAGGGGCTGGATCCCGACCGCTTCTCGCTCCTGAAGAAGCCGCTGCGGTAACTTTGCGGCCTCGCATCCGATGGATTAAGGTCAGGACGGCCGCATCGTGTGGCCGACAGCCGGGACATCTCCATGACACAAGCGACCGCGCGTTACGCTGCACCTCCGATCGACAAGCTTCCTGACGACATCCGCACGCGACTTCTCGCCGTTCAGGAGAAATCGGGTTTCATCCCGAACGTGTTCGTCAAGCTCGCCTACCGTCCCGACGAGTTCCGCGCCTTCTTCGCCTATCACGACGCACTGATGGAGAAGGACGGCGGGCTCACCAAGGCCGAGCGCGAGATGATCGTGGTCGCGACTTCGAGCTTCAACAATTGCGAATATTGCGTGATTGCGCACGGCGCGATCCTGCGCATCCGTGCCAAGAACCCGCTGATCGCGGACCAGATCGCGATCAATTACCTCAAGGCCGACATCACGCCGCGCCAGCGCGCGATGCTCGATTTCGCCATGAAGGTTTGCCGCGACGCGCAGTCAATCGCGGAAGACGATTTCTCGGTGCTCGGCAGTCACGGCTTCTCTGATGACGACATCTGGGACATCGCCGCGATCGCGTCGTTCTTCGCGCTGTCGAACCGGATGGCGCATTTCACCGGCATGCGCGCCAACCCGGAATTCTACCTGATGGGGCGCTTGCCCAAACAGTAATCAGTCATCCGACGCCGGCCCACACCATCCCGGCAGATAGATCGCGTCGTGGCTCTTGGCAGCCTCCAGCGCTTTCTCCAGCGCCTTGGAGAAATGCTCCTCGACCATCTTGCGCGCGATCCGGCGGCGCAGGAAATCGGCCCAGAGGAATTCGCTGAACGGTGTGGTGTCCTTGGCAAAGCCGCCGGCCCGCCGCAGCTCGCCGGCAAGGCTGCGGTAGGGATCGTCCTTGAGATCCTTGATCGACTTCGGCAGCTCCTTGAAGCGCCGCCGTTCCCCCTTGGCGTCATAGGGATAGACCCAGCGCTTGTTGTCCATCACGCCCCAGAACGCGTCGCGCTCGACCATTGTGAGATCGCCGATCACGGTGACCAGGATATGCTCGACGCCCTCGTCATGCAGCGCGCGCGCCAGATGATGATGATCGACGACATAGTAGCGCGTGTCCGGGCCGCGCACGACCGGGATCATGTGCTTGGCGATCATCTCGCTCTGCTTCTTGCCCTTCTTCTCGCTGAAGCGCTTGCGCTTCTCCTTGACCTCGCGCATGCCGACGGTCATCTGCGTCGGGCGCAAATCGAGGATCGGAATTGGATGGACGGTCGGCTCGCGCGGATTGGACATCGCTTGAAACTCCGGTGTCAGCCTGCCAAATAACGGAAAGCGATTATGGCACGGGCGCAGGCGAATTAAAGCCCGGCCGCTACCGCAAAGGGAATGTGAAGCGATGCTGGGGGGCCAAAACGATCGGGCGGCGAGGCCGCGGGTGGTCCGGCTGGGCCGCCGCGAGATCATCACCGAAGGCCTGCAGCTCACCTTCTGGGCCGACATCAGCCATCGCTGCATGACCGCGTCCTGGCCGGCCTTCATCGCCGGCGCCGCGCTGGTGTTCGTGCTGTTCAACGCCGTCTTCGCCGGCTTCTACTGGATCGGCGACAATCCGATCTCCAACGTGCCGCACGGCGCCTATATCGACTATCTGTATTTCAGCATCGAGACGCTCTCGACCGCGGGCTATGGCGACATGCACCCGCAGACCCATTACGGCCACTTCATCGCAACCGTCGAGCTCTTCACCGGCATCTTCTCGATGTCGCTGATGACGGGTCTGATCTTCGCCCGCTTCTCGCGGCCGAGCTCGCGCGTGCTGTTCGCCAACAACGCCGTCATCTCGAACCACGAAGGCGAGCCGACGCTGATGGTGCGCTTCGCCAACGAGCGCCACAACGTCATCAGCAATGCCACGGCCAAGCTCTGGATGCTCAGGAATATCGTCACCACGGAGGGCCATCCAACCCGGCGCTTCTACGAGCTGTCATTGCTGCGCAACGAGAGTCCGGCCTTCGCGCTGAGCTGGACGCTCTATCACGTCGTCGACGAGCGCAGCCCGTTCTACGGATTGACCGCGCAGGACATGGCGACCTCGGATGTGGGGCTGATCGTCGTCGTCACCGGCTACGATGTTGTTGCGGCGCAAACCGTGCATGCCCGCAAGGTCTATGAGCATGATGATATCCTGTTCGGCCAGCGTTACGTTGACGTGGTTCAGCCCAATGTCGACGGCCGCGTCAGGATCGACTACGGCAGGTTCCATGACACGTTCGAAGGTTAACCCGCACGATAGTCTTTAGGAGCATTGGTGCCGTGCCAGTTTTTCCTCCCGCGCACGTTCGCTGCGTGCTACAACGAATCCCGATCTCGGAGAGCATTACGCCGTGAAGAACCAGCGGCCCATTGCGACGGAAGAAGAGCACCGGGTGCTGCAATTCCGGCCGCGCAATGCCGCAGGTCCCGCTCCCCTCTTGCGCGGCAACGCGGTGGTGCAACCCCTGCACAGGGAAACGCCGCAGGACGCGCTCGACCTCTCCCGCTATGAGCAGCCGCGCGAAGAGCCGGACGATTTCCGTCACCGCATGCTGGCCAACATCGCGGCGTTCGCCTTCACGATCGCGTTGACCGCGGTTGCCATCTGGCTGGCCATGAGCATCGCCGACCTGCGCCGGACCCAGGATTGCGTCCTGATGGGCCGGCGCGACTGCGTGCGGATTTCGACCCCGTAATCGGGTCTCAAATCCCTTCCTCCAGCGTTCCAAATTCGGGCCTCCCGCCTCCATTGAACTAACGGCGGCGCTCCGATATACGGGCACACGACTCCCGTGGGCGGGAACAGGGATTTCCGGGCCACACCCCTGAATGCCGCGCCGTTTCGGACAAAATATCCAATAAATCAAAGGCTTAGTGATGTCCTCCACATTCGATCAGGTCGCCCAGATCATCGCTGAAACCTGCGACATCCCGCGCGACACGATCACGCCGGACAGCCATGCCATCGATGACCTCGGCATCGACAGCCTCGACTTCCTCGATATCGCGTTTGCCATCGACAAGGCGTTCGGCATCAAGCTGCCGCTGGAGAAATGGACGCAGGAAGTCAACGACGGCAAGGCCACCACGGAACAGTATTTCGTGCTGAAGAACCTTTGTGCGCGCATCGACGAGTTGGTGGCCGCCAAGGGCGCGGGTGCTGCGTAATCGCAGACCATGCAGCTTGAGTATTTCCAGATGATCGACCGGATACTCGACCTCAACACGGTCGAGAAGACGATTGCGGTCGAAGCGCAGGTCCCGACGACGAGCACCGTCTTCGAGGGCCATTTTCCCGGCTATCCGATCATGCCCGGCGTGCTGCTGATTGAATCGATGGCGCAGACCTCCGGTTGGCTGCTGGTCGCATTGATGAAGTTCGAGCGGATGCCGTTCCTGGCCGCGGTCAAGGAAGCCAAGATGCGCGGCTTCGTTGCGCCCGGCGAGCTCCTTACCGTGGAAGCCAGTGTGGTGCATGAGGGCTCCGGCTATGCCATCACCGAGGCAAAGGTGAAGGTCGGCGGCAAGCTGCGCAGCAACGCCACCATCACCTTCAGCCACGTTCCCTTCCCCAATCCGGACCTGCGCGGACACATGGATGCCGTTGCCAGACGCATCGGCTTTCCGTCGCAGGCGATTGCGTGAGCACCATGCCGGAGCCGGCGGAGGTCTGGATCACGGGCATCGGGCTTGCCTCCTCGCTCGGAGAGGGGCTCGACGCCAACTGGGATGCGCTGCAGGCCGGGCGCATCAATGTCGATGAAAAGACCTTCGCGCCGTATGTCGTGCATCCGCTGGCCCAGATCAATTTCGACGCGCAGATTCCGAAAAAAGGCGACCAACGCCAGATGGAAGCGTGGCAGCGCATCGGCACCTATGCCGCGGGGCTCGCGCTGGAATCGGCCGGCGTCAAGAACGACAAGGAAATCCTCGGCCGCATGGACATGGTGATAGCCGCCGGCGGCGGCGAGCGCGACATCCGCGTCGATCTCGCGATTCTGAACGCCAAGGCGAAGGGCAATGCGCCCCCCGGCTTCCTCAACGAGCGGCTGATGAGCGATTTGCGCCCGACGCTGTTCCTGGCGCAGCTGTCGAACCTGCTTGCCGGTAACATCGCGATCGTGCACGGCGTCTGCGGCACCTCGCGCACCTTCATGGGCGAGGAAGCCGCCGGCTTCGACGCCGCGCGGATTGCGCTGGCGCGCATCGCGGCGGGCCAGAGCGACATCGCGCTGATCGGTGGCGCGCATAACGGCGAACGCAAGGACCTGCTGCTGCTCTACCAGTTCGGCGACTACAACCTGCGCGACAAGTTCGCGCCGGTGTGGGAGCGCAAGGACAACAAGGGTTTTGCAGTCGGCTCGACCGGTGCCTTCCTCGTCATCGAATCCAGGGCGCATGCGACCGCGCGCGGCGCCAAGCCGTTCGCGCGCCTGAGCCGCGTGGTGTCCGATCGAAGCAATCGCGACAAACCGGGCGAGATCACGGCGTCGCTGCAGAGATTATGGTCCTCGCTCGGCGCGATCGGGGAAGGCAGCGCGATCCTGACGGGCGCGACCGGCAGCGAACCCGTGACCTCGGAAGAACGGACATTCCTCGGCCAACATCCGAACCATCCCGTGCGCGCGACGGGCACGCGCTTCGGACACAATCTGGATGCCCAGTTCGCGCTCGGTCTCGGCGTAGCCGCTTTGTCCATCTCGCGCGGCGCGCTGTTTCCGCCAGGCGATTCCTCCGGCGTGGAGATTGAAATGAAGGGGGCACCGTCCCAGATCGTGGTGATCGGAACCGGCCACTGGCGGGGCGAAGGCATGGCCTTGGTCGAGGCCGTCGGCTAATCTTTGGGCGCGCCGTCGCACTGCACGGGTGGGAAACATGAAAGCACCGCGGGACAAATTCGGCAGACCGGTCGTCGTCGTCACCGGCATGGGCGTGGTGACCTCCCTTGGGGTTGGCAAAACCGACAACTGGGCGAAGCTCACGGCCGGCGAGTCCGGCATCCGGACGCTGACGCGCTTTCCGATCGAGGGACTGAAGACCACGATGGCCGGGACCATCGACTTCGTGCCGGTCGAGCCGTTCACCTCGGTCGGATTGTCCGAGCGCCTGGCTCACCTTGCGATCGAAGAGGCCATTGCCCAGGCCCGCATCGGCAGCAAGGCCGACTTCCCGGGTCCGCTGTTTCTCGCGGTGCCGCCGGTCGAGACCGAATGGCCGCAACGCGAGGAATTGGCACGCGCGGTCGGCAGCCCCGATTTCAGCTATGACGATCTTCTGAGGGCCTCCGGCGGCGGCAGGTTCGTGGGCTATCATCATCGCTTCCAGTTGGGATCGGTCGCCGACTATGTCGCGGAAACCTTCGGCACCAAGGGATCGCCGATCTCGCTGTCGACCGCCTGCGCTTCCGGCGCGACCGCGATCCAGCTCGGCGTCGAGGCGATCCGTCGCGGCGAAACCGATGCGGCGCTGTGCGCAGGCACCGAAGCTTCGGTCAACCAGGAAGGACTGGTGCGCTTCTCGCTGCTGTCGGCGCTCTCGACCCAAAACGAGCCGCCGCAGGCGGCATCGAAGCCGTTCTCCAAGAACCGCGACGGCTTCGTCATGGCAGAGGGCGCGGGCGCGCTGGTGCTGGAAAGCTACGAGGCGGCGATTGCGCGCGGCGCCTCGATTCTCGGCGTCGTCGCCGGCTGCGGCGAGCTCACCGACTCCTTCCACCGCACCCGCTCGAGCCCGGACGGCAAGCCGATCATCGGCTGCATGCTGAAGACGCTGGTCGACGCCGGCATGACGCCCGACCAGATCGACCATATCAATGCCCACGGCACCGCGACGCCCGAGAACGACAAGATGGAATATCAGACCACCTCCATCGTGTTCGGCGAGCACGCCAGGCAGATTCCGGTCACATCGAACAAGTCGATGGTCGGCCACACCATCTCGGCGGCCGGCGCGGTCGAGGCGGTGATCTCGCTGCTTACGCTCGAGCATCAGCGCATTCCGCCGACCATCAACTATGAAATCCCGGATCCCACGATCCAGTTCGACGTGGTCGGCAACAAGGCGCGCGACGCGAAGGTGACCGC
>Ga0070741_10018944_pt1 | contig 11058 bp, 6 predicted proteins | sample Coa_R1_4_FD_66440 | JGI IMG/M metagenome (GOLD analysis project Ga0070741, IMG submission 66440) | Surface soil microbial communities from Centralia Pennsylvania, which are recovering from an underground coalmine fire - Coalmine... | ecosystem: Environmental > Terrestrial > Soil > Unclassified ...
GGGAGCGCCTGGCGGTTGTCGAAGAGGTGGCGGTTGACGCATGGACGGTCGCCGTCGGTCGAGCGCCGACGTGAGCCTCGCGGGCAAGGTCCCCACCCTCGCCGGCGATAACGGTTGGATCGTCGCCGAGCAGCTCGCCCGCCGACGACGCTGGTTCGTCGCGCTGTTCCTCGTCTTGGAGCAGCGCGGCCTTCTCGACGCGACCGCTCGCGCGGCCTGCGAATGCGTGCTCGCGATGCCCCGCGAGCGCCAGGACCAGCTAGTGTGGCACCCGGCTTTCACGATCCTCCAGCGGGAGGCGATGGCGGCGCAGTTCGAAGGCCGGCCGCTGCCCGACCTTGGCGCCCGCGTCTGGCTGATGGCGCTGCCGGCGGCGCTGGCCGCCGATCCGACGCTCTCCACGCGTTTCGCGCTGCCGGCCGGCGGTTTCGCCAAGCTCCCGCTCGCCGGCGTCGGCGTGTGTGCGCAGCGCGGGCGGCCGCTTGCGGTCGAGGTGGGCGGCGGCACCACGCGCTTCGCCTCGGGCGGGCAGGCGATCGCGGAGCTGCCGGCCGATTGGCTCGCCGATCGCGCGGCCGGCGTGGATCGGCCGATGCCGCGCACGCCGGCGGTCTGGGTCGACCCACTGCTTCCGCCGAGCACCTGCCTGCTCGACGCGACCACGCCCGAGTACGCGGCAGTTCTGGCCGACACGGCAGTGCTGGACGCGCACGTGCGGGACGACACGTCTGAGGAGATCGTGCCGATCGCCGAGGCGCAGGTCGCCGCGGCGGCGGACGACTTCGCCGAGGCCCTGCGCACGATCCAAGTCGCCTCGCCGACCGACCTCGACGACGTCAGCGCGTTCACGCGCGCGGTGGTGCCGTTCCGCGGGACCGGTTTCGATAGCTTCACGCGCAACGATTGCCCGGGCGCGCTGTTCATCCACTGGAGTCCGGGCGACGTGTGGTGGAACGCCGAGCACCTCGTGCACGAGAACGGCCACGCGCGGCTGACGGCGATCCAGGAGGTCTGCCCGCTCTGGCTCAACCCGCCGGACGCGATCTACCCGTCGCCCTGGCGGCGTGACCCGCGGCCGATCGAAGGGCTCTGCCAGGCGGTCTACGTCTTCTACCTGACCGCCGCGTGGCTTGAGCGCTCGATCGCGTGCTTCCCCGAGGCGGAGCCGCGCCTGCTGCCCTACCTACGGGCGCAGCTCGTCAAGCTCGCCCAGGGGGAGAGCGTCATCCGCGAGCACGCCCAGCTCTCCGACGCCGGCCGCGCCTTCTTCGGCGAGCTCGACGCGGCGATCGCGCGGCTGCGCGGTGTATGGTCTGCCGCGTGAGCTTCCAACGTGCCGACGGCATGAGCTACGCGCCACAGGGCAAGCCCGCGCCGGTGGTGAAGCCGGGCGAGTTCCGGTTCGCCGCGATGCACCTCGACCATGGCCACATCAACGGCATGTGCAACGGCCTGACCGAGGCCGGCGGCGAGCTCGTCGCCGTCTACGATCCGGACCAGGCGAAGGTCGACGCGCTCCTGAAGCGCTTCCCGAACGCGGCCTCGGCGCGCAGCGCCGACGAGATCCTGCAGCGCAAAGACGTCGCGCTGGTCGCCGCCGCTGCGATCACGAGCGAGCGTGGGCCGCTCGGCTGCCGCGTCATGGAGCACGGCAAGGACTACTTCACGGACAAGGCCCCGTTCACCACGCTCGCGCAGCTCGACGACGCGCGCCGCGTCGTGGCGAAGACTGGCCGGAAGTACGCCGTGTACTACTCGGAGCGGCTTCACACCGAGAGCGGCGTCTTCGCCGGCCAGCTCATCGCCGATGGCGCGATCGGCCGCGTCGTGCAGGTGCTCGGCCTCGGGCCGCACCGTCTGCGCGCCGAAACCCGGCCGGCGTGGTTCTTCGAGCGGGAAAAGTACGGCGGCATCCTTTGCGATATCGGCAGCCACCAGGTCGAGCAGTTCTTGACCTACGCCGGTGCGCGCGACGCCCGCGTGCTGCACGCCACCGCCGCCAACATCGCCCATCCCGAGTACCCGGAGCTCGAGGACTTCGGGCAGGCGACGCTCGTCGCGGATAACGGCGTGGCGAACTACTTCCGTGTGGACTGGCTCACCCCGGACGGCCTGTCGACCTGGGGTGACGGCCGGACGGTCGTGCTCGGCACCGAGGGGTACATCGAGCTCCGCAAATACGTCGACGTCGCACGTGACCCGTCGACCGACCACGTCTACCTGGTCGACGGCACGGGCGAGCAGCACATCCACGTGGCCGGCAAGGTCGGCTACCCGTTCTTCGGCCAGCTCATCCTCGACTGCCTCGAGCGCACCGAGGGGGCGATGACGCAGGAGCACGCCTTCAAGGCCGCCCAGCTCTGCCTCGAAGCCCAGGCGATGGCCGACCGCGACGGCGTCGGCGGTTCTCCCAAGGCGAGCAGGCCAGGATGAGGGCGTAATCCGGGGCGGGCGGCGATACGGGGGCGCTCCCAGCCCGTCGTTCTCCCTGGCGCAGAAGGACGGGCAGGCTAACTCGCCATCACCCCCGCGGCGGCGTTGTGGAGCCGTGCGTAGTGGCCGCCGGCGCGGACCAGCTCGGCGTGCGAGCCGATCTCGGCGACGCGGCCGGCCTCCAGGACCACGATGCGGTCGGCCGAGCGGATCGTCGAGAGACGATGGGCGATGATGATCGCGGTGCGCCCTTGCAGCAGGAAGCGCAGTGCCCCCTGCACCTTCGCTTCTGTCTCCGTGTCGACGTTGGCGGTCGCCTCGTCGAGGATCAGGATGCGCGGGTCGGCGAGGATGGCGCGGGCGAACGAGAGGAGCTGCCGCTCGCCGGCCGAGAGGTTGGCGCCCCGCTCCGACAGCTCGGTCTCGTAGCCGAGTGGGAGCGCGGCGATGCGGTCGTGCAGGCCGACCAGGCGGCAGGCCTCCTCCAGATCCTCGCGCGTCGCGTCGGGTCGGCCGAAGCGCAGGTTCTCCGAGATGGTCCCGGCGAAGAGGAACGGGTCCTGGAGCACGACGCCGATCTGGCGCCGGAGCGACGCCTGCGTGACCTCGTCGATCGGGATCTCGTCGACCAGGATCCGCCCTTCGGTGACGTCGTAGAAGCGGCAGGCGAGCGAGATGATCGACGTCTTGCCGGCGCCGGTTGGACCGACGATCGCGACCTGCTCGCCCGGCCGGATGTCGAGCGTCAGGTCGTGGATGACGCGGCGCCCGGGCACGTAGCCGAACTGCACGTCGTCGAACCGGATGCGCCCCTCGACCGGTGGGAGCTCGATCGCGCCCCGCTTGTCCACGATCGTCGGCGGCGTGTCGAGCAGCGCGAAGATGCGCTCCGAGGCCGCCATCGCCGCCTGGACCTGGTTGTACTTGGCGGAGAGGTCCCGGATCGGCTCGAAGAAGCGCGCCGTGTACGCCATGAACGCGACGAACGCGCCGACCGACAGCTCGTGCGTGATGACGAGCGCGCCACCGTAGGTGATGAGCAGCGCGTTGGCGACCGCCGAGATCATGTCCATGCTCGGGCCGAACGCCGACGCCACCCGGTTGGCGCTGAAGATGGCGTTCTTGAAGTTCGAGTTCAGGACGTCGAAGTTCCGGCGGTTGACCTCTTCGCGGCAGTAGGCCTGGGTCACGCGCACGCCGGCGATGTTCTCGGCGAGCGAGCCGTTCGCGATCGACGAGTGGCGCCGCCACTCCCGGTAGCGGTCGCGGATGATCCGCCGCAGCAGCGAGGCCGTCACCACGATCGCCGGCAGGATCGAGAACGTGAGCAGCGAGAGCTTCAGGTTCATGAAGAGCAGGGTGAGGATGATCCCGACCAGGACGAGGAAGTCCTGCGCGCCGACGATCAGCGCGTTCGACAGCAGCTGGCTGATCGCCTGGATGTCGCCGGTCATGATCGACATCAGGCGGCCGACCTTGTACCGGTCGTAGAACGAGAGCGACAGCGACTGCAAGTGTTCGAAGATCGTGACGCGGATGAGGTGGAGCACCGTCTGCGTCGTCCGGTGCAGCAGCCAGTTGTAGCCGTAGCCGAGCCCCTGCTGGGTCGCGCCGACCAGGAAGAAGAGCAGCGCGAACTTGTGGACGGCGCCGACGTCGGCCTTGGCGATGCCCTCGTCGATCACGGTCTTCTGGACGTACGGCCCGGCCAGCTGGAAGATCGTCCAGAGCACCATCACGCCGAGCGTGGCGTAGAGCAGCGGCCGGACCGGTTTCGCCAGGTCGAGCAGCCGCTTCATCATCGCGTTGTCGTAGGGCCGACCCATGACGGTGTCGTCCTCGACGTTCAGCTCGAGCCGCTCCTTGTCCTCGCCGGGGACGTCCGCCGCGTGGCCGTTGCCGGGGGCGTTCGACGCGGCGTGGCCGTTCGTCGAGCGGAGGGCCTCCTGGTTGGCCACGTCGCCGGCCTGAGCTGCCTGCTGTTTCCACAGCCGCGCGTACAGGCCATCGCGCGCAAGAAGCTCCTCGTGGCGGCCCCGCTCGACGACCTGGCCCTCGTCGAGCACGAGGATGCGGTCGGCGTCGCGCACGGCGGCGAGCCGCTGGGCGATTACGACGGTGGTCAGTCCGCGCCGCTCGCGCTTGATCGCTTCCCAGATCCGCGCGGCGGTCACCGGGTCGAGCGCCGAGGTCGTGTCGTCGAGGACAAGGATGCGCGGGTTGGTGCAGAGCGCGCGCGCGAGCGCGAGCCGCTGGCGCTGGCCGCCGGACAGGGTGACGCCGCGCTCGCCGAGCGGCGTCTCGTAGCCGAGTGGCAGCGTCTCGAGGAAGTCGTGGATGTGCGCGACCTTGGCGGCGTGGACGATCTCGGCGCGCGTCGCGTCGGGTCGCCCGAAGGCGATGTTCTCCGCGACGGTCGCCGAGTGGAGGAACGGGTCCTGGAAGACGTACCCGATCTGCGAGCGCAGCGACCGGAGCTGCACGTCGCGCACGTCGTACCCGTCGATCCGCACCGCGCCCTGCTGCGGGTCGTAGAAGCGCCCGAGCATCAGCGCCAGCGTCGTCTTGCCGGCGCCGGTGAGGCCGACGATGCCGATCGTGTCGCCCGGGTTGGCGACGAAGTCCACGTCCTTGAGTGCCGGTCGCGACGTGCCTGGGTAGCGGTAGGTGACGTTCTCGACCGATATGCCGCCCTGGATGGTCGGCAGCGCCGGCTTGCGCGCAGCCTCGTCGACCGACTCGACCACCTCGCGGTGCTGGAACAGGTGGTGGATGCGCTCGGCGCCCGCGTTCGCCGTCGAGACCAGGTTCAGCGTGATGCCGAGCTGGCGCACCGGCGTCACGACCATGCCGAGGTACTGGGTGAAGGCGACCAGCGAGCCGAGCGACAGCGAGCCCGAGAGCACGCGCTCGCCGCCGACCCACAGCACCAGCGCGATCCCGCTCAGGGTCACGAGGTTCATGAGCGGGAAGACCCAGGCGTTCAGCCCGCCGTTCAGGCGGAACGAGGCATCGAACAACGCGTCGGCGTGGGCGCGGAACTTGAGGATCTCGCGCGGCTCGGCGGCGAACGCCTTCACCACGCGCATCCCGGTCAGGTTCTCCTGCAGGATGGCGGTGAGCTGGCCGTACTCGTGCTGGATGCGGCGCGAGCGCTCCCGCGCCGGGCGCGAATAGAGCAGCGCGATCAGGGCGACGATCGGCACGACCGCGAGCGGGACGAGCGTCAGCCCCAGGTCGATCGTCGACAGGATCGCGAAGATGAAGACGAGCAGCGTGACGAGGTTGAACAGCGAGTTCAGCCCGCTGTTCAGGAACTCTTCGATCGCGTTCGTGTCGGATGACGAGAGGGAGAAGAGGTCGCCGGAGCGCTGCCTGACGAGGTAGCTGTACGACGAGCGCTGGACCTTCTCGTAGATGCGGTCGCGGAGGTCGTAGGCGACCGACGAGGCGAAGCGCTGGTAGCCGGAGGTCACGCGGTACCAGATGACGTCGCGGACGACCGCGATGAGGATCGTGAGGACGGCCGCGAACAGCAGGAAGCGGAAGTTGTGCTGGCCGAGCCCGCCGTCGATCGCCTGGCGGACGAGCTGGGGCATGGTCATGCTGAGGACGGCCATCACGAAGTGAAGGCCGATGGTGGTCAGCGCCAGCCGGCCGTGCGGCCGCGCGTATTCGAAGATGTAGCGGAGCGGTTTCACGCCGCTGCGCCTGACGTTTGAATGATGTGCCTCGCCGTGCCTACTCTACCAGGAAGTCGGCCAAGCCGTCGTACGCCGCGATCTGGTCTTCGAGCCGGAAGTGGGCGTTCGCCGGGCTTGGGTTCGGCGCCAGGTAGATCCGGGCGCCAGCGAGCTTAGCCGATTGGGGCCCGTGGACAACAGCTCTGGCCTCCAGCCCGAGCACGAACCGGGCGAACGGCCGGTACGCCATAGCTCCGTGGAAGCAGACGACTCGCGGCCGAACCGGCTCAAGCCGCGCCAGAAGCCGCGGTGCCCATTCCTGGTAGTCAGCAGGCGCGACCGACGACGCGTTCGAGCTTGGCACCTTGACCAGGTCGGTGAACCCGAAGCCGTACGCGGGCAGCAGGACGTCGTCCTCGGGCTGGAGCTGATCCCGCCCGAGCGCGGCCCGGACCGGCGCGCTCAGCCGCGACCGCGAGAACGCCGGCCAGAAGCGGCTCGTCCTCCGCGCGAAGTAGTGGCCGCGCGCGACCGAGTAGCTGCTCGGGTTGATCCCCACGAAGACGACGTGGAGATCCGGCCCGAGCAGGTCGGGCAGCGTCGCGAACGGGTAGCGGTCGGCGGTCGGCATGCAGCGGTCGGCTCGAAGGGGTTGGCGGTCGCCGATCGGCAGTCAGCTCCACCCTGGACCGCTGACCGGCCGACCGCCGACCGCTCCTACGCCACGGGCTTGTCGAGGATCGCCTGGAACTTCGGCTTGGCGTTGGCGATCGCCTGGTCGACCGTCTCCTTGCCGAGCAGCATGTTCACGAACACCTGCCCGACCGTCGTGTTGAACTCGGCCCACCGGTAGTTCGCCGGCTGCTTCCACGGCTCGGCCGACTTGATGAACGGCACGAAACACTTGTGCGCCCTCATCTCCTTCATCAGCCGGTCGTTGTCGAGCACCGAGTTCCGCAGCGCCGGGCGGCCGCCGCCCGAGAGCACAATCTCGACGTTCTGGGCTGGCTCCATCAGGTACTTGACGAACTGCCAGGCGACGTCCTTCTTCTGCGACCCCGACCAGATGGTCTGGCCGTTGATCGTCAGGGAGCTTCCGCGCTTGCCGGCCGGGCCCTTCGGCGTCACGCCGACGTTCCACTTGAACTTGTCGGCGATCGCCTTCGGCCCGGGCTGGAACTGGCCCCAGTAGCCGGTGTGGACCATCGCGACCTTGCCGGTCGCGAACAGCTCGCCCGAGTTCAGCTTCGGGTCGTAGGTCGGCGTGCTCTTGTCGGTCACCGCCATGTCGTAGAGGAGCTGGAGGCCCCTCTTGAACTCGGGAGTCTCGATCGTGAGCGTCTTGCCGTCGGGCGACAGGAACTCGCCGCCGTAGGAGCCGGCGATGTTCGTGATGCTGAGGAAGCTCAGGTCGGGCAGGAAGCCGTACGTGTCGCCCTGCGTTACCTTCTTCGCCGCGTCCCGGAGCTGGTCCCAGGTGACGTTGTCGAAGCTCGCGCAGTCCTCGGTGACGTTCAACCCGGCCTTGTTGAGCAGGTCGACGTTGTAAAGGATGCCGCCGTTGCCCGGGTGGCCGCCCCACGGCATGCCGTAGAGCTTGCCGTTCAGCTTCAGCGAGTCGAGGCCAGACTTAACGTAATCCTCGATGTTGTACTTGTCGCCGAGGATCAGTGGGTCCAGCTCGGCGAGGATGCCGCGGTTGGCGAACGTGTAGATGCCGCCGGTCGATGCCCAGACGACGTCGGCAACCTGCTTGGCGGTGTGCTGTGCTTGCACCTTCGCCCAGTACTCCGGCTCGCCGCCGTACGAGACGTGCGTGCCCTTGTTGCCGGTCTCCTGCGCGAATTTGGCGAGCGTCTTCTCCATGATCTCGCCGTCCATGCCGCCGCGGGTGGCGACCTGGAACTCCTGGCCAGGCTTGCCGCCGGCAGGGGCGGCAGCGGCCGGCGCGGTCGTCGCCTGCGCGCTGGTCGTCGCGCCGGCCGCGGGGGTGGCTGCGCTGGCGGCGGGGCTCGCGGCACCGGCGGCGGTGGTCGCACCGGCGGCCGGCTTCGTCGCGGCGGCCGGAGCCGACGTCGCGGCCGGCGCGCTCGTCGCCGCGGGAGCACTGGTTGGCGCTGGGGCGCTGGTGGCTGCGGGCGCGGCGGTCGGCGACGCGGCGCCACCGCACGCCGCGAGCGCGGCCGCGCCAGCCAGACCGCCGGCGAGCGTCAGCAGACGACGACGGGATATCACGGTTGTCGGCACAGTCCTCTCTCCTAGCTCGCTTGATCGAACAGATCGCGCACCCGTGGGTACAGCGCCACGTAGCGGCGGTGCGCCGCCTCGTATCGCTCCGCAGGGTCGCGACGAGGATGATACGCTGTGCCGAAGCGGACGAGCGCCGCGGCGCCCGCGCCGAGGTCGGCGAACACGCCCGCCGTGACGCCGCCCAGCATAGCCGCGCCGAGCGAGCCCGTCTCGGCCTGGGCCGTGCAGCGGACCGTCCGGCCGAGCACGTCCGCCTTGATCTGGTTCCAGAGCGGCTCGCGGCTGCCGCCCCCGCAGACGCGGACCTCGTCGAACCGGCGGCTGGTTATCTCCTCGATCGTCTCGAGGACGTGCCGCACCGAGTGGGCGACGCCCTCGAGGACGGCGCGGGCCGCGTCGGCGCGGCCGTGTCCGGAGGCGAGCCCGAACAGGATCCCGCGCGCCGACGGGTCCCAGATCGGCGCGCGCTCGCCCTCGAGGTACGGCAAGAACAGGAGGCCATTCGCGCCAGCCGGCGACTGCTCGGCCAGGCGCACGAGCCCGGCCGGCTCGGCGTCGAGCAGCCGGCCGAGCCACTGGAGCGAGGCTCCCCCGGCCTGCGTCGGTCCCATGAGCAGCGTCCAGCGGGGGTCGGGCCCCGGCGCCGACTGGATGCGCGGGTCGTCGGGCTTGAACGGCACGACCGCGCCGATCACCTCGGAGGTGCCGGCGACCTCGTAGGCGGCGCCCTGGGCGACGAAGCACCCGGTGCCCAGCATCGCGCAGCCGCCGTCGGTCCAGCCGATCGCCACGACGGCGTCGCGTTCGAGGCCCAGCTCGGCGGCGACCTCGGGCCGGATCGGCCCGCATCGCGCCGACGCGGGGCGCGTTGGCGGGGCGAGCGATGGGTCCACGCCGAGCAGCTCACGCCAGGCCGCGATCGGCTCGCCCGTCGCCATGTTCGCCAGCCCCTTGGCGCTCCAGGGGTCCGAGGCGACCACGCCCGTCAGCCGGTAGTTCACCCAGTCCTTCGTGTCCAGCGCGTGTGCCGCCTGCCGAAGCGCGCCCGGCTCGTGGCGGGCGAGCCACAGCAGCCGCGCGTGCGGGAAGGAGGGGCCGGCCGGGAGGCGGCCGCCGAGAAGGTCGACGGCGTGCTCGCCGAGCCGCTCGGCCAGCTCGGCCGCCTCGGCCGCGGCGCGTCGGTCCTGCCAGACGATCGCCCGGCGTACCGGGCGGCCGGCGGCGTCGAGCAGGATAAGCGTCGGCGAGTGCCCGCAGACGCCGATCCCCACGACCCGCGCGCCGGGCGGGGCCGCCGCGGTCGCCCGGCGGATCGCGGCCGCGGCGGCCCGCCAGATCTCGTCGGCGTCCTGCTCGACCCAGCCGTCGCGCGGCCGCTCGACGCGGCTCGGCTCGGCTCCCTCGGCCACGAGCTCGCCGTGGGGCGCGAAGATCGACGCCTTGACGGTCGTCGTCCCGACGTCGACGCCGAGCAACAGGTCGCGCACGCGAGCAGCATAACTGTGAGAAATCCAACGTGTGGGTCGTCTGCCCGCCTGTTACGATGCCGACATGGACGGCTGGGGCGAGGTCGCCCCCACCCCGATCCACCTTGGTCGCGAGCGGCTGCTCGACCTGGACGACGCGCTAGCGACCGAGTGGCTGGTCGCCAACGGCCTCGGCGGCTACGCGTCCAGCACCGTCCTGAGCGCCAACACGCGCCGCTACCACGGCCTGCTCGTCGCCGCGACGAACCCGCCCACCGGCCGCCGCGTGCTGCTCGCCAAGGTCGACGGCGAAATCGAGGTCGACGACGGCGAACGAGTCGCGCTCAGCACCAACGAGTACCACGACGGAACGATCAGCCCGACCGGCTACCTGCACCTCGAGCAGTTCTGGCTCGACGGTACCCTACCGCACTGGCGTTGGCGGTTCCGGGGGGCGCACCTCGAGCGCGCGCTCGCGATGGCCCACGGCGAGAACACCGTCGTCCTCCGGTACCGCCTGCTCGCGGCCGACGCGCCGCTCACGCTGCGGCTCGCGCCGTTCGTGACCGACCGGGGCTTCCACGACCTCACGAAGGGTTGGCCCGACTGGCGCTGGATCGTCGAGCCTCGCCGGTCTGGGGCGGTTGTGCGGGGGTGGGCGGACGCGGCGAGGGTCGGGGTCTTCGGCGTCGCCGCGGGCGGGTCGCCGCGCTGGGTCGACACCGGCCTCTGGTATTGGCGCTTCCTCTACCGCGCCGAGCGGGCGCGTGGCCTCGACGACCTCGAGGACCTGTACACGCCCGGGCTGCTGGTGTACACGCTTGGGCCAGGCGAGACGGCCTGGCTCGTCGCGACGACCGAGTCGCATCGGCTGGTCGAGGCGGCGCCCCTCGAACCAGAGGCGCTGTTCGAGGGCGAGCGGATGCGCCAGCGGCGGATCGTGGCCACCTCGGGCGTCGGCGCCGATGCGTCGACCGCCCGCCTGGCGCTCGCCGCCGATCAGTTCGTCGTCCGACGCGGCGGCGCGGCGTCCGGTGGGCGCACGGTAATCGCCGGCTACCACTGGTTCGACGACTGGGGTCGGGACACGGCGATCGCGCTGGATGGCCTGTGCGGCGCGACCGGCCGCCACGACGAGGTCCGGGCCGTCCTGCGCACGTTCGCCGGGTACGTCGATCGAGGGATGCTGCCCAACCGGTTCCCGGAGGACGGGGCGACGCCGGAGT
>Ga0070741_10018945_pt1 | contig 11058 bp, 12 predicted proteins | sample Coa_R1_4_FD_66440 | JGI IMG/M metagenome (GOLD analysis project Ga0070741, IMG submission 66440) | Surface soil microbial communities from Centralia Pennsylvania, which are recovering from an underground coalmine fire - Coalmine... | ecosystem: Environmental > Terrestrial > Soil > Unclassified ...
GAGGTGCGGTCCGGCCGTTAGTGATGAGCAGGCGGGAATGCGAAGGGGGCCGGGTCGGCGATCGACGGCGTAGATGGGCCGCCGGCGGCGCACGCGCCGTGCGCGCGGGTGGCTCGTTCGTCGGCGCCGTGCTGCTCGTCAGCGTCGTCTCGCTCGCGAACACGGCGCGTGCCGACGACGCCGACGACCGTCGCGTCCGCGCGGGCGCACGCCTGTTCCGCTCCCTGCTCGCGGCCGACACCACGCTCGAAACGAAAGCCGCGCAGGACGGCAGCCTCGAGGTCGTGGTCTACGGCGACGACGACCGCCTCGCGCCCGAAATCGGCGAGCTCATCGCCACGAACGGCGAAGCCGGCAAGAGCGGCATCCACGACTACCCCGTGCACATCGTGAGCGCGAAGTCGACGGACACGCTCGCGGGCATGACCCATCCGGCCGGCATCTTCCTCGTCGCCGCGCAGACGCCGGGCGAGCTCGCCAAGCTCATCCGCTGGAGCCAGGCCGAGCACATCGTGCTCTATTCGCCGTTCGAGGGCGATGTCGAACGCGGCGCCGCCGCCGGCATCAGCGTGGAAGCCAAAGTGCGTCCTTATCTCAACACGGCGGCGCTCCAGGCCGCCGGTGTGGAGATCAAGCCGTTCTACGTCAAGGTGGCCAAGGTGTATCCGTGATGCGGCGCATCCCCTTCGTCGTCACCGTCGCGTTCGCGCTGCTCGCGCTGATCTTCGAGATCGCGCTTGCGGTCTACTGGAACGCCTTGCTGGAGCCGCGCCTGCGTCGCGACGCCGAGCAGCACGCGCAGGTGCTCGCGCAATCGCAAACGGCCGCGCTGTCGGACGCGCTGTCGCATGCGCACGGCGCCGAGCGCGAGGCGCGCGTGCGCGCGGTGCTCGATCAGTTGCTGCTGCTGCGCCGCGGCGACGGCACGCCGTTCTTCGCGCGCGTCGGACTCGAACTCGACTACGACGCGCTCGACGCGCCCAAGGGCAGTCTCGACAGACCGCTCGAACGCGTGCCGCCCGATGCGTTCCGCGTCGACGCCGAGATCTACCACAGCGACACCGCCGAGCTCATCGGCGTCGCACATTTCGCCGTCGATGCGAACTTCTATACCGATTTCAGCCGCGACGTGCGCCGCCAATTGTATGCGCAGGGCGTGTTCGTCGCGCTCGTGCTGGCCCTGCTCTGGGGTGTGCTCGTCTCGCTGCTCGGCACGCTCGAGCGCCAGCGCGAACGCGGCCGCATCGCCGAGCGGGCGCTCGCCGAGCACGAGCAGAAGTTCCGGCGCCTGGTCGACAACCTCGACCAGTATTTCGTCTACGGGCGCGACGCCGCCGGCCGTATCGCGTCGGCCAGCGATTCGGTCCGCCGCGTGCTCGGCGCGAGCCCGGACGAATTCCGCACGCGCTACGCGGAGTTCCTCACCGATGCGCCGATCAACGCCGCCGCACGCAGCATCCTCGAACGCGGCCCGTCGCGCGAGCCCCTCACGTACGAGGTCGAGCTCCGCGACGCGTCGGGTTCACCGCACCGCATCGAGCTCGCCGAAATTCCGTTCTTCGACGCGACGGGCGCGCTCGCCGGCGTCGACGGCATCGCGCGCGACGTGACCGAACAGCGCCGCGCGGAGCGCGAGCTCGAACTCGCGAAGGAGCAGGCCGAATCGGCCAACCTTGCGAAAAGCCAGTTCCTCGCCAACATGAGTCACGAGATCCGCACGCCGATGAACGCGGTGATCGGCATGGCGACGCTGCTCGAGAAGACGCCGCTCGAACCGCGCCAGCGCGGCCTGCTCACCCAGTTGCGCACCTCGGCGCGTCTGCTGCTCGGCATCATCAACGACATCCTCGATCTTTCGCGCATCGAAGCCGGCAAGCTCGGCATGCAGAACATCGAATTCTCGCTCGACGCCGTGCTCACCGATCTGTCGGCCGTCGTCGGCGAGCGCGCCCGCGCGAAGAAGCTCGAAGTGCTTTATCTCGTCGCGCCCGAGGTGCCGTCCGTGCTGCACGGCGACCCGGTGCGTCTGCAGCAGGTGCTCGTGAATCTGGTCACGAACGCGATCAAATTCACCGAACGCGGCGAGATCGTCGTCGAAGCCGGCCTCGTGAGCCGCGACGCCGAGCACGCGGTGCTGCACTTCGCCGTGCGCGACACGGGCATCGGCATTCCGCCGGGCGAACTGCCGCGACTGTTCGATCCGTTCACGCAGGTCGACGAATCGAGCACGCGCGTGCACGGTGGCGTGGGCTTGGGTCTCGCGATCTGCCGGCGTCTCGTCGAGCTCATGGGCGGCACGATCGACGGCCGCAGCGAACCGGGCCGCGGCAGCGAATTCTGGTTCACCGCCCGCTTCGGCACGGCGCGTGCGGCGGTGTCGAGCGGGCAGCCGCCGGCAGAGGGCCTGCGCGCACTCGTGGTCGACGACAACGCGACGACACGCGACGTGTTCGGCGCGATGCTCGAAGCGCTGCGCTTCGAGGTGACGCTCGCCGATTCCGCCGAAGCCGCGCTCGCGCGCATGGACGCCGCACCGCGGCCGTTCGATCTCGTCGTCATCGATTGGAAGCTCGCCGGCATGAACGGCGTGGATGCCGTGCGCGAGGTGCGCCGGCGCGGCCTCGGCGAGCCGGCCATCGTCATGGTGACGGCATACGGCGACGAACGCCTGGTTCGCGACGCCGAGGCGAGCGGCGTGAATGTGTTCCTGCACAAGCCGGTGAGCCCGTCGACCTTGTTCGATGCAGCGATGGAAGCGCTCGGCCGCCGCGCCGGCGGACGCATGGTGGCGCCGAGCACGGCGAGCGGCGACGTGCGCTTCCGCGCCGGCGCGCGCGTGCTGCTCGTCGAAGACAACGACATCAACCGGCAGGTCGCGAGCGAGCTTCTGCAATCGCTCGGCCTCGCCGCCGACTGCGCGGCCGACGGCCTCGAAGCGCTCGAGCGCGCGCGCGATGAGCGCTACGACGTGATCCTGATGGACGTGCAGATGCCGCGGCTGGACGGCATCGAAGCGACGAAGCGGCTCAAGCAGGACCCGCGCACGCGCGACATTCCGGTCGTGGCGCTCACGGCGCATGCGATGAGCGGCGATCGCCAGCGCTTCCTCGAGGCCGGCATGGACGATTACCTGACGAAACCGATCGAAGAGACCGAACTCGTCCACGCCCTGGCGCGCTGGCTCGCGCAGGTCCCGCAGGCGGCGCTCGCGCCGGCCGCGAAATCGGCGAGGGAATCCGAGCCGCGGGTATACACGTCCACTTTGCCGCATATTCCCGGCGTCGACGTCGCGGCCGCCCTGCAGCGCGTCAGCGGCAAGCACGATCTGCTCTGGCGGCTGCTCGCCGATTTCCGCACGCGCAATGCGGATGCGGCCGAGCGTCTGCGCGCGATGTTCGCGGCCGGCGAATTCGCGCCTGCACGCGACGTCGCCCATACGATCAAGGGCGCGGCCGCCACGCTGGCCGCGCAGCGCATCGCCGCGGCCGCGGGGGCCATCGAAATCGCTGCGCGCGGCGAAACGGTCCCCACGGCCGAGCTCGTGGAACTCGCCGCGGCGATGGCCGAGCTCGTCGCCGCCGAGCTGCCGCAGGCCGGCGCGCCCGCGACGCGACGCGACGCGAATACCACGGCCTGCGCTGCAGCGCTCGCGGCGCTGCGGCGCGAGCTCGCCGGCAACAGCCTCGCCGCCGAGCAGGCCTGCGCCGCGCTGCGCGCCGAGCTCGGCGACGGCCCTGCGCTGCGCGACCTGGCGGCGCTCGTCGCCAGGCTCGACTATCGCGGTGCCGAACGCGTGCTGGACCGCATCGAACGCGAGCTCGCGGGCGAGGCGCGCGTGACATGAGCACCGGCCACACGCGCATCCTCATCGTCGACGACGAGCCGGCGAACATCCACAGCCTCGCCGCCGCGCTCGGCAATGCGTACGATCTGCGCTTCGCGACCGACGGAGTCGGCGCGCTCGAACTCGCCGCCGGCATTGCCTTCGACTTGATCCTGCTCGACGTCGTGATGCCCGGCATGGACGGCTTCGAAGTGCTCAAGCGCCTCAAGGAAGCCGAAAGCACGCGCGAGGTGCCCGTGATCTTCGTCACGAGCATGAACGAGATCGCCGACGAAGAGCAGGGCTTTGCGCTCGGCGCCGTCGACTACCTGACCAAGCCCGCGAGCGCTCCGCGCGTGCGCGCGCGCGTGCGCAGCCACATCGAACTCAAACGCCAGCGCGACCTGCTCGTCGAACGCGCGCACCTCGATCCGCTCACGGGCATCGCCAACCGGCGGCGCTTCGACGCCGCGTTCGACCAGGCCTGGCACGCGGCCGCGCGCGACGCGAAACCGCTCGCGCTCATGCTCCTCGACGTCGATCATTTCAAGCAGTTCAACGATCACTACGGCCACGGCGCCGGCGACGACTGCTTGAAGCGCATCGCCGCCGTGCTGCACGCCGAATTCGCCGACGACGGGCAGCTCGCCGCACGCATCGGCGGCGAGGAATTCGCGATTCTCACCGCCGGCGGCGCCACGCGTGCGCACGCGCTTAAATTGCTGAGCGGGGTGCGGCATCTCGCCATTCCGCATGCCTACTCGAGCGCGGGGCCGATCGTCAGCGTGAGCGCGGGCGCGCTCGAGCTCGTGCCGCAGCCGGGGGCGCCACCGCGCCTCCTGCTCGAGGCAGCCGACGCGCTGCTCTACGACGCCAAACGTGCGGGGCGGAACCGTTGCCTGTGGCGCTCCGCCGTGGGGGCCGATGTGGACGTGGTGACGGCCGATTCACTCGATGTGTGAACGTGGCGATTCACCCCAAGGGTGAATGCCGCGACGCGCGCTGCTCGATCGCGTCCAAATCTGCGACAATGCGCGCCGCGCCAGCGGCCGAGCCGCGCGCCTGCCCTCAGCCATGAGTCCCAAATGAAAGCCCTGATCTGCGGTTCGCTCGCCTACGACACCATCATGGTGTTCCAAGACCAGTTCAAGAATCACATCTTGCCCGACAAAGTGCACATCCTGAACGTCGCGTTCCTCGTGCCGCGCATGCGCAAGGAGTTCGGCGGCTGCGCGGGCAACATCAGCTACAACTTGCAGCTGCTCGAGGGCGCACCCGTGCCGATGGGCACGGTGGGCCAGGATTTCGGCCCCTATCGCGAGCATTTCACGCGCTGCGGCATCGACTTGAGCCAGGTCAAGGTGATCGACGATCTCTATACCGCGCAGGCGTTCATCACGACCGATCTCGACGACAACCAGATCACCGCGTTCCACCCGGGCGCCATGATGCGCTCGTACGAGAACCACGTGCGCGACGTGCCCGACGTCACGTTCGGCCTAGTCGGTCCCGACGGCCGCGACGCCATGCTGCAGCACGCGCAGGAATTCGCCGAGCGCAGCGTGCCGTTCATCTTCGATCCCGGCCAGGCGATGCCGCTGTTCAACGGAGAGGAATTCCGCGCCTTCATCGAGCAGGCGCAATACGTCACGGTCAACGACTACGAATCGAACGTCTTGCAGCAGCGCACGGGCTGGAGCGAAAAGCAGATCGCCGAGCGCGTGCGCGCCTACATCGTCACGCGCGGGCCGAAAGGTTCGCTGATCCACACGCGCAAGGAAACCTTCGACATCCCGCCCGCGCACGAGCGCCGCGTCTCCGACCCGACCGGCTGCGGCGACGCGTACCGTGCGGGCCTCATCTACGGCCTCATGCGCGACATGGATCTGCCGACCTGCGGACGCATGGCCTCGCTGATGGGCGCACTCAAGGTCGAGCACCCGGGCACGCAGAACCAGCGCTTCACGTTCGCCGAATTCGCCGACCAGTTCCGCCAACAGTTCGGCTATGCGTTGGATTGACCAAACTTGGTCGATGCAATAGCCTGGTAGTATGAAACAGCTCAACATCTACGAGGCAAAGACGCGGCTTTCCGGTCTCGTCGATCTTGCGAGCCGCGGCAAGAGCTTCGTCATCGCCAAGTCCGGCACGCCGCTGGCGCGGCTAAGCCCGCTCGCGCCGGACAAGCCGGCCAAGATCAAGTTCGGCCTCATGAAGGGCAAGATCAAATTCGCGCGCGACTTCGACGCGCCGCTGCCTGACGACGTGCTCGCCGCGTTCGAAGGCGGCCCGCGCAAGTGAACCTGCTGCTCGACACCAACATCGTGCTCTGGGTCATGAGCGGCAGCGCGAAGCTGCCGAAAGCGGCGCGGCGCGAAATCGAGCGCGCCGATACGGTCTACGTCAGCGCGGCGAGCGTTTGGGAAATCTCGATCAAGGCGGCGCTCGGCAAGCTGACCGTCGATCTCCCGCGCTTCGTCGATGCGCTCGGCGAAGCGGGATTCTTGGCGCTCCCGATCAGCTGGCAACATGCGCAGCGTGCGAGCGGACTGCCGCATCGGCACCGCAACCCGTTCGACAGGATGCTGATCGCCCAGGCGCTCAGCGAGCCGCTGCGCCTGCTGACGCACGACGAACAGTTCGCCGGATACAGCGAACTCGTGACCTGCGTCTGAACTACTTCGGCTTATCCACGTTGCCGATATCGACGAGGCCTTTCCACTCGCCCTTGGCGTTCTTGCGCCACACGGTCACGTAGCTGCCGCTGATCGACTTGCCGCTCGCCTTGACGGTCGAGGTCCAGCGGCCGCGCGAGACGCCCATGTCGCCGCCCTTGTCGGCGAACACCTCGACGGGCGCCCATTCGAGGGTGCTGTCGTCGGGCGCATCGCCGCCCATCGCGGCATAGATCGCATCCCGGCCGACCGACGGTTCCGAGCCGCCGCCGTACGCCGTGCCGTCGACCTCGTCCATGGTGTCGCGAAACGCCTTGGCCGTGCCCTCGCGTTTGGCGAGCGCGGCGAAATCGGTGTCGGCCTTGGCGATGGCGCGGGCGGCGGCGGGATTGCCGTGGAACTTGGGTTCTTCGGCGTGCGCCGCGCAGGCGAGCGCGACGATCACGAGAACAATGGCGATGCGCATGATGACTCCTCGATCCGGTGGGTATTCGTCAGGTGCGTACGGAAAACGGCGTGAAGTCGGTGCCGCGATCGAAATAGTCCTCGTTCTCGGCGCGCTTGAGCGCGGCGACGACTTTGTACGTGAGCGGCGTGGCGAGAATTTCCCAGAGCACCTTGAGCGCGTAGTTCGAGAACATCACGGTCACGACGAGCTTCGTGTCCCAGACGCCGAGGAAGGCGGCCGGATAGAACACGAGCGAATCGACGCCCTCGCCGCAAATCGTGGAGCCGACGATGCGCGACCACAGCGCGTTGCCGTTCGTCCACAATTTCATTTTTGCCAAGGTATACGAATTGACGAATTCGCCGCAGAAGAACGCGGTGATCGAGGCGAAAACGATGCGCGGCGTCTGCCCGAAGATGCTCTCGTACGCCTCCTGGCCGTGCCAGCTCGCGGCGGGCGGCAGCTTGACGACGACGGTCGCCATGATCGAGGCGAACACGAGTGCGGCGAGCCCCGACCAGATCACGCGGCGCGCCCGCGCGTAACCGTACACCTCGGTCAGGATGTCGCCGAAGATGTACGAGATCGGGAAGAACAGCACGCCGGCGCCGAACGTGAACGTTCCGATCACAGGTAGGTTCACTTCGGCCACCTTGGCCGGGCCGATCAGGTTCGAGCACAACAGTGTGCAGACGAAGGCGCCGAGGATGAAATCGTAATAGCGGTAAGTGCGTTGCGGATGTGCGTCTGCGGTCATCGATGTCGGCTCCGGGCGAGCGCCTAAGCATGCCGAGCGCGGCGGGCTTTTTCCAGCACTGGCTCAGCGCGGCTCGACGCGCACGTCGGTTTTCACCGAATTGGCGATGAAGCAGCGGGCGTGCGCCGCATGGTGCAACGAATGCAGCGCTTCGCGGTCCGGCGCATGCGCGGGATCGAAGCTCGCGCGCGGCTTGAGGATCACCTCGGCGACGACGAGCCGCCCGTCGACCTCGCGCATGCTGCCGACCGCTTCGTCGTCGTAGCCGTCGACGACATAGCCGGCTTCGGCGGCGAGCGACAGGAACCACAGCATGTGGCAGCTCGACAGCGAGGCCACGAACGCTTCTTCGGGATCGACGCCGGCCGGGTCGGACCACGGCGCGCGCACGACGTGCGGCGAGGCCGACGCCCGCACTTCGGCTCCGCCGTCGAAGCGCCAGATGTGCGCGCGGGAATAGCGTCCGCGCGCGAAGTCTTCGTCGGACCGCCGTTTCCACTCGACGCTCGCGCGGTGTTCGCTCATGGCGTAAGGTTCCGGCCTGCCGGGGCGTCCATTGTCCGATACTCACGGAGGAAACCGCCATGTCCATTCGTCATGCCGCCGCCACGCTGTTGCTCACTCTCCTCGCTTTCGGCGCGAACGCCGCCGACCGCGCCATCCCCTGGCAAGGCAAGGGCGCGCACGGCGAAGCGATCCGTTTCGATCCGGCGCAGATGAAGCGCCCGGCGATCCTCTTGTTCTGGGCGACGTGGTGCCCGTATTGCGAAGCGCTCATGCCCTACGTGCAGCACGTGGCCGACGCCGCCGGCAAGGGCAAGCTCGACGTCTACGCGATCGACATCAAGGAGGACGGCGATCCCGTCGCGACGCTCGCCGCACGCAAGCTGAGCTTCACGCTCGTGCGCGACGGCGATCCGATCGCGGACCTGTACGGCGTCAAGGGCACGCCGGGCTTGTTCCTGGTCGATGCAAAAGGAAACATTGTATACAAACGCGCCGGCGGCGATGCGCCCGAGGCGGTCGAGGCCGCGCTGCGCGACAAGCTCGGGCTGCCGCCGGCGCCGCGCTGAGCGCGTCAGTGCGCGACGAACAGCGGCAGGTCGCTGTGCTGGAACAGGTGCCGCGTGGCGCCGCCGAGCACGAGTTCGGCGATGCGCGAGTGGCCCCATGCGCCCATGACGACCAGGTCGGCGTGCGTGTCGCGGGCGGCGGAAAGGATCGCCGCGCCGTGGTCGCTTTTCGGCGCGAACGGCGTGAATTCGGCCTTGACCTCGTGCCGCGCGAGATAGGCGCGCAGATCGAGATGCGGCAGATGCCGCACGCCGATCAGGTCTTCGCGCCGGGCGCCGTCGAGCACGGTCACCTGCGCGGCACGCTGCAACAGCGGCAATGCGCCGTGGATCGCGCGGATCGATTCACGGCTGTGGTTCCAGGCGATCACGATGCGCTCGCCGAGCGTGTCGACGCGCGCGGTCTGCGGCACGACTACGACCGGCGTGCCGGCGCCGAACACGGTGCGCGAAACGGTGCCCCACCCGGTCGGCGCATCGGGATTGAGCGTCGGACGCTCGGCGACGACGAGATCGCACCAGCGCGCCGCATGGCAGAGCGCCTCGACGGGTTCGCCTTGCGCGACGAGCCAATCCCCGGCCACGCCGTGCGCGGCGGTCTCGGCTTGCCACCAATTGCGCATGCCGAGCGCCTCTTCGTAGAAATGATCGGCTTCGTGCACCTGGAACACGACGGTCTCGGGCGTACTGAACGCGACCGCGCCGAGCGACGCGACGAACATGCCGTGCGCGCATGCATCGAGCCTTCGCGCGAGCGCGAACGCCGCGCGCGCCGACAGCGATTCGCCTTCGGCACTGCGCACGTGGACGAGGATGTCGAACTGCGGCATGGCGGCTCCGGTCGTGCTGGCCTCGGGAACCTAGGATACCGCGAAGGCGGTGACATCCTGCACATGCCCAGCGCACGCACTTCGCGCTAGGATGCTCGTGCCGAACTGCGACGAGGTTCGAATCATGCTGAAATCGTTGATCCTGCTGCCGATGATGCTCGTGGCCGGATTCATCGCCTGCGCCGTCGCGGGCGCCTTGTTCCTGCCGCTGCTCGCGCTCGTTCCCGGGCTCATCGCGCTCTGTGCCGGGCTTTTCGCCGTGGTCGCCGCGATCGCGATCTTCGTGTTCGTCGTGCGTCTCGTCGCCGCGGTGCTCATCGGCGTCGGCGGACTTATGATCGGCCTCTTCGCTCTCCTGTTTTTCTTCGCCGGCGGCGGTATCCTGCTGTTCGCGCTCGGCGCCGCGATCGCGCATCTCGTGGTGCCGGTGCTCTTGATCTGCGGCCTCGTCTGGCTGATCCGCCACGCGTCGAAAACGCCGCCGCGCGCGCCGGCCTCGACCGCGCTTGTGCCTTAAAAAAACTTGCGCGAGACTTGCGCTCCCCTGCAACCAGGAGAACGCAGATGTCCAGCCTACGTTCGAGCGCGGCCGCGCTCGTGCTGCTTGCCGCCGGCACGCTCTCGACGCACGCGCACGCGGCAGGCAAGACCGATTGCCAGTTGCATTTCTCGCTGCGCGGCTGGGCCGCGATCTACAAGCATGCCGAAGGCGACGGCACGATCACGTGCGACAACGGCAAGACGTTCAACGTCACGATCGTTGCCGTCGGCGGCGGCCTCACGGCGGGCAAGTACCACGTCGACAACGGCACGGGCAAGTTTTCCGAAGTCCGCGACACGAACGAGCTCTTCGGCGACTACGCGCAGGGCGAAGCGAACGCGGGCGTCGTGAAGTCCGGCACGGCCCAGGTGTTGACGAAGGGCACGGTCTCGCTTGCCCTCGCCGGCGCCGGCGAAGGTGTGGATATCGGCATCTCGTTCGGCAAGTTCTCGATCCGGCGGGCGGGCAAGTAGCGTTGCGAGAGAACCTCGAGCACGAATAACCCGAAGAAAATAGTCGAGCTTTTCTTCGTGTTTTTCGTGTCCTTCGCGGCGCAATCTTTTCCTTGGTAGACCCGTTTGCCGCGCTGCACAAAACGCGCTATCGTCCCCGAACTGCAGCGTGACTGCGCTGCCTGCCGCAAGGATTCGGACGCATGTCGGGCGAACGCGTTGCCGTGCGTTACAGCGCTGGCGAGGAATGGGCCAACAGCGTCACGCACGGTGTCGGCATCGTGCTCAGCGTCGCGGGCTTGGCGTTCCTGCTCTTCGCCGCGCGCGGCACGGGCGGTGCGCGCGAGCTCGCCGCGTGCGCGGTGTACGGGGCGGCGCTGATCCTCGTCTACACCACCTCCACGCTCTACCACGGCGTCGTGCACGCGCCGTCCAAACGCGTGCTGCGCACGGTCGATC
>Ga0070741_10018946_pt1 | contig 11057 bp, 13 predicted proteins | sample Coa_R1_4_FD_66440 | JGI IMG/M metagenome (GOLD analysis project Ga0070741, IMG submission 66440) | Surface soil microbial communities from Centralia Pennsylvania, which are recovering from an underground coalmine fire - Coalmine... | ecosystem: Environmental > Terrestrial > Soil > Unclassified ...
TTCGTCACCTCGTTCTTCGTCACCGGGAACGGCGTGTCGCCCCTGCCGGTGCGGATCTTCTCGCTGCTGCGCGTCGGCGTCTCGCCCGAGATCAACGCGCTCGGGACGACGATGATCGCGATCACGCTGCTGGTCGCCCTCGCCGCGCTGCCGCTCGTCCTCTGGCGCCGGCGCAGCGAGCCGGTTGCACCCCGACCCGCAACCGAATGAGCTCCCTCGATCAGCCCACCGTCTCGCTTCGCGGCATCGTGAAGCGATTCGGACGCCTCGAGGCCGTCCGCGACCTCGATCTCGACGTCGCCAGGGGCTCGTTCTTCTCGATCCTCGGGCCGTCCGGCTGCGGCAAGACGACGACGCTGCGGATGATCGCCGGCTTCGAGCATCCGGACGAGGGCCAGATCCTGCTCGAGGGGCAGCCGGTCGAGAACGTCCCGCCATACCGGCGCAACGTGAACACGGTCTTCCAGAGCTACGCGCTCTTCGAGCACCTCACCGTCGCGGACAACATCGCCTTCGGCCTCCGACGGAAGCGCGTGGCGAAGGCCGAGATCGCCCGCCGCGTCGGTGAGATGCTCGAGCTCGTCGACCTCGAGGACCGTGCGAAGGCGAAGCCGCGCCAGCTCTCCGGTGGCCAGCGCCAGCGGGTCGCGCTCGCCAGAGCGCTCGTCAACCTGCCTGCGGTGCTGCTCCTGGACGAGCCGCTCAGCTCGCTCGACCTCCAGCTCCGCAAGCACATGCAGATCGAGCTGAAGAACATCCAGCGCGAGGTCGGCATCACGTTCGTCTACGTCACGCACGACCAGGAGGAGGCGCTGACGATGTCGGACGCGATCGCCGTCATGAGCCACGGCGAGCTTCAGCAGGTCGGCGCGGCGAGGGAGGTCTACGACCGGCCCGCGAACACGTTCGTCGCGCAGTTCATCGGCATCTCGAACCTGATCGAGGCCACGGCCGACCGCGACGGCGTCCGCCTCCGGAGCGGGGAGCTGCTCGCGGCGCGCGTGCCCGCCGAGGTCGCCGCGGGGGCCTCCGTCAGGCTCTCGATCCGCCCGGAGAAGCTGTTCCTCGGCGAGCCGGCCGAAGGCCGGGTCGGGGTTCGCGGGACACTGGTCGAAAGCGTCTTCAAGGGCACCGTCACGCACTACCTCGTCGAGATCGCTCCCGGCACCAGGATCACCGCGGTCGTCCAGAACGCGGAGAGCCCGAACGGCGCCGAAACCCTCTCGTCCGGCTCGCCGGTCCAGCTGTCGTGGCGTCCGGAGCACGCGCTCGTGCTCGTGTCGTAGGCGCTACTTGAAGCGGCACCAACGCGCGGTAGTCTTGCGGAATGAGCAACGAGCCTGCCGAGGCCGCCGCACCGGCTGAGACGGCTCTCGACGAGCTCGACCGCGCGATCGTCGCCCGCCTCGCCGAGGACGGCCGCCGGCCGTATCGCGCGATCGCCAAGGAGCTCGGCGTCCCCGAGACGACCGTCCGCTTCCGCGCGCACCGCCTCCAGCGCGAGGGCGTGCTGACGATCGTGGCCTTCGTGAATCCGCTGAAGCTCGGCTATTCCGTCCTCGCCAGCGTTTTGCTGCGCGTCGAGCCGGATGCGCACACGCGCGTCGTCGAGGCGCTCAAGGCCTGGCCGGAGGTCAAGTACGTGAGCTCGTGCGCCGGTTTCGTCGATATCTACACGCAGCTCGCGTGCCGGGACCACGAGGACCTGTGGCGCATGCTCAGCGAGCGCATCCCCGCGATCGGAGGCGTCAAGGAGACTCAGACGCTGATGGAGATCAAGCTCCACAAGCTGGAGTACATGTACCGCGATCTCTAGGTGCGCAACGCGTGTCGGGCTTCATTGACGATTCGGGCACGGTTCGGTACCGTCCGTTGCCGATAGCGTGAGCCGGCCACAAGGAGGTCCGATGACCGTCACGACGACCGTGCTCGGAGCCGATCCGGTCGAGATCGAGGCAGCACTCGCCGCGGGAAAGACCTTCCCGGCCCGCTGGTACTCGGATCCGGCGATCTACGAGCTCGAGCTCGACCACATCTTCGCCCGGACGTGGCACGTCGCGGGGCCGCTCGAACGCCTGCGCAACCCCGGCGACCGGATCGTGTGCCAGGTCGCACACATCCCGATCGTCGTCGTCCGCGCCCTCGACGGGGAGCTGCACGGGTTCGTGAACGTCTGCCGGCACCGCGCCTACCCCGTCGAGACCGAGTGCGCGAACCGGAAGACGCTCCAGTGCTACTACCACGGCTGGACGTACGACCTCGACGGCAGCCTCCGCAACGCGCCGCGCTGCGAGCGCGAGGCCGGCTTCGACAAGTCCGAGTTTTCGCTCGTGCCCGTCACGGTCGACACCTGGGGCGAGTTCGTCCTCGTCAACCCGGATCCCGAGGCAGCGCCGTTCCGCGAGACGAACCCGGAGTTCGAGCCGCTCGTGACATCGAGGCATCTCGACTTCGCGGGCTACCGCTACGTGAACCAGTGGACCTACGAGATAGCGGCCAACTGGAAGGTCTGGGTCGAGAACGCGACCGAGTGCTACCACTGCCCGACCGTTCACAAGTGTTCGTTCAGCGACGCCTTCGAGGTCGATGCGGACATCTACGAGTACGTCAACACCGGCGGGCTGATGGCGCAGTTCACGCCGTACAACCGCTCGGCGCGCACGTATACGGCGAACGGTCGCTCCGGCGGCCACGGCTTCCGGTTCATCTACTTCTGGCCGTCTTCGTTCTTCGCGCAGGATGACTACGTCGCGTTCAGCGGCGCGATCATCCCGACGAGCCCCGAGACGTGCCGCTTCGTCGCGGAGGTCTACGTCCACCCCGACTGCGACGAGCAGTTCGTCCAGGACTGGATGGAGATGTACAACCTGACGCTGGCCGAGGACGCTGCAGCGGTCGCCGTCCAGCAGCCCGGGCTGCGCTCGCGGATGGTGCCGCACGGGCGTCTGATGCCTGCGAGCGAGAGCTCGATCGCTTACTTCCACGGGCTCGTGTGGGAGGCTCTGTCGGAGGCGGCCGGCCAGGCTTAACCGCTCCAGCCGAGCGCGACCGAAATGGCCCGGGCTCGCTCCCGCAGAGGCTCGAGGGCCGCCCGCATCCGTCGCTCGTCGAAACGCGACGAAGGCCCCTGGACGCCGAGGATCGCGGCGAGCTCCCCGCGGGCGCCTCGGACCGGCGCGGCCACCGCGTTCAGGTCCGGCTCGCGCTCCCCCGCCGCGCCGGCCCACCCCTGCGCCCGGACGCGCTCGAGCTCGCGCGCGAGCTCGAGCGGATCCACGACCGTCCGCGGCGTGAACCGCTCCAGCGGTCCGTCCGGAAGCGACGCATCGCCGAACGCGAGGAGCACCTTGCCGGTCGCCGTCGCATGCCCGACGCTCGGCCGCCCGATGCGGGCGACGCTCTGCACCGACGACGCGCTCAGGACGAAGTCGACCGTGAACGCGTCGTGCTCTCCAGGGAGGGATACCGTGACCGTCTCGCCGGTTTCCCCGGCCAGCGCGACGAGGTGTGGCCTCGCGACCTCGCGCAGATCGAGGCGCGCGAGCACGGCGTTTCCCAGCCGGAGCGCGCCCGCTCCGAGTCTGTAACGACCCGTCTCGGGCGCCGCCTCGACGAGCTCGGACGCCGCGAGCGTCGCAAGCAGGCGCGACGCGGTGCTCGCGTCGACGCCGAGCCGGCGTGCGAGCTCGTTCGTGCCGAGCTCCCCCTCGGCGAGCTCGAACAGCGCGGCCGCGGCACGCTCGACCGACGTGACGAGCCTCGGCATGCTAGGTTCCTCCCGTCATTGTCGCCAACAGTGTTGCCGAGGAGGCAAGCAAGATGCAAGTTCCAGCTCGCTCGCAGTACGTCGTCGTCGGCGCCGGCATCCACGGCCTCTCCACCGCCTACCACCTTGCGAAGGAGCTCCGTTCCCGCGGCCTCGGCTCGGGCACGGACGTGATCGTCCTCGACAAGACGAGGCCCGGCGCGGGCGCGTCCGGCATCGCCTGCGGCGTCGTCCGCAACAACTACTTCCAGCCGGCGATGAGCGAGCTGATGCAGGCGTGTGTCGAGGTCTGGGAGTCCGATCCGGAGGCGTACGCGTACAACCCGGTCGGCTACATGGCGCTCGGCGCGGCCGTGCAGGAGCCCGACCTCACGGCGGTGGCGGAGCGCCACGAGCGGATCGGCTACCGCTCCGAGCTCATCCTCGGCGAGCGGGAGGTCGACGAGCACATGAAGGCGCTCTTCCCGGATTGGCGGGCGAAGGGCGTGACCGTCTGTCTCCACGAGCATCAGGGTGGGTTCGCCTTCAACCTCGACTCCGTCGAGGGCCTCGCCGGGAAGTGCGCGTCGGAAGGTGTCGAGATCCTGAGCGGCGTCGAGGTGACGGGCTTCGAGCCCGGGGCCGATGACTCGATCGCGGCGGTGCAGACGCGCCAAGGGCGGATCGAGGTCGGCGAGCAGGTCGTGATCGCTCCAGGCCCCTGGGCGAAGCGCTTCTGGACGATGCTCGAGCTGCCGCAGACGATCGACATCCGGACGCCGTCCGGCGACGTCGTCAAGGACCGCCCGATGTGGACGTACTGGAACCTCCAGGAGGGCGAGATCACCGTCGACCCGGCGATGTTCGCGACGGCCGACGGCGGCGCGCCGCCGGTCATCCACCTCGACACCGACGCGCCGCTCCACAGCGACGACGGCGAGCTCGTGACCGACGAGCTCTGGGGGATCTACTTCAAGCGCGACCGCCACGGCGTCCAGGGCGGCGCTTCCCCGGTCACCGTCGACGGCGACGTCGAGCTCGACCCGTACCCGCAGACGACGAACGTCGACCCGGAGTTCCCGGACATGTGGTGCGCCGCGCTGTCGCACTCGATGTCGCGCTTCGAGGGCTGCCGCGAGCTCTACAAGCAGGCGCGCTCGGGCGGCGTCGGCTCGTTCACGGCGGACAACTTCCCGGTCTTCGACTACCTACGGCCGAACCTCTACGGGATTCTCGACTCGAACCACGGCTACAAGATGATCGGCGTCGGCCGCGAGGTCGCGAAGGTGCTCGTCGGCGAGCACTCGAGCCTGCTCTACCCGTTCCGGTTCGAGCGCTTCGCGACCGGCGACCTCCACCCGGTCTCACACTCGCCGTACCCCTGGTCATAGCCCCGGCGGTGCGGGAGAATCGCGCGAACCGAAGCGAAGGAGGCGACCGATGAAGACGATTGTCGTCGGGTACGACGAGACCGAGCCGGCGAAGCGCGCCCTCGAGCGCGCCGCGGACTTCGCGGAGAAGTTCGGGGCGACGCTCGTCATCACCAGCGTGGCGGGCGTCCTCGTCCCGGCAGGCCGGAGCGGCGGCGGCGCCGACCCAGTGGAGTCGCCCGAGAAGCATTCCGCCGAGCTCGAGCACGCGCGGACGTACCTGCACGGACGCGGCGTGCAGGCCGAGTACCAGCCCGCGCTCGGCGATCCGGCCGAGGCGATCGTCGAGCTGGCCGAGCAGCGGCACGCCGACCTGATCGTCGTCGGCACCCGCGAGCCGGGCTTCCTCGAGCGACTCCTCGGCCACAGCGTCAGCGCCGGCGTCGCGCGGCGCGCGCACTGCGACGTCCTCATCGTCCACTGAGAACGGCCTAGCTTGACGCTCGATTGACGCTCGCGGCCTTCGTCGAAGCGCTCGGCGAGCTGGACCCGCAGCCGGCCGCGGGACCGGCCGCCGCGATCGCGGCGAGCCTCGCCGCGGGCCTCGCCGAGCTGACCGCGCGGGTCTCGGGGGAGCGTGACCTCTCCGCGCGGGCCCGGGCGCTTCGGCTGGAAGCCGGTCCGCTCGCGCAGGCCGACGCCGACGCGTACGCGGAGTACCTCCGCGACCGCGTCAACCCGACGGCGCAGGACCGGACGATCGAGATCCCGGCGCGGCTCGCGGCGCTCGCGGCCGAGATCGCGGAGGTCGCGGCCGAGGCGGCCGAGCGCGGAAAGCCGGTGCTACGAGGAGACGCGGCGGCCGGGGCGGTGCTCGCCGAGGCCGCCGCCCGCGCCGCGGCGAACCTCGTCGCGATCAACTCGGGCGGGAGGGACGCCCGCGTCGATGCAGCCGACGCGGCGGCCCACGCCGCCTCGAGCGCCGCCGCGCGCGCTCTGGCCGCAAGCCGCTGATCCTTCGCGGCCGCCGCGCGACCGCGGTGCCTTCGAGAACTTCAAATGAATCGCGAGCCGCTCGGCCGCCTGGACGGCGCGAGGCGGCGAGTGAGGGGAGTGAGGTCATGGCAGGTACGGCCGCGCGGCGTGTCCGGTACGCCGCCGCGCCGGCGCTCGGCGGCCCGCGACGACGTCTGGATCAAGCCACCTGGCCGCGCAGCGGAACCCAGGGCGGCCGGCCTTCGACGGGCCGGCGGCCCGGCGCTCAGATCCGGGCGGGCTGGAGCTCGTGCCGGTAGAACGGCACGTGCTCGGGCGGAAGCGGTGTGTTGCCGAGGATCAGATCGGCCGCCTTCTCCGCGACCATCATCGTCGGCGCGTAGAGGTTCGCGTTCGTGACGTAGCGCAGCACCGACGCGTCGACGACCCTGAGGCCCTCGACGCCGTGGACGCGCATCGTGTCCGGATCGACCACCGAAGCCTCGTCCGTGCCCATCCGGCACGTGCAGGACGGATGGAGCGCCGTCTCGGCGTCGCGCCCGACCCAGTCGAGGATCTCCTCGTCGGTCTCGACGGCCTCGCCCGGCGAGAGCTCGCCGGCGTTGTACTCGGCGAACGCGGGCTGCGCGAGGATGCGCCGCGCGCAACGGACCGCCTCGGGCCACTCGCGCCGGTCCTGCTCGGTCGAGAGGTAGTTGAACCGGAGTGCCGGCTTCACGCGCGGATCGCGCGAGACGATCTTGACGGAGCCGCGGGCGTCCGAGTACATCGGGCCGACGTGCACCTGGTAGCCGTGGCCCTGGGGCGCCGAGCCGTCGTAACGGACGGCGATCGGCAGGAAGTGGAACATCAGGTTGGGATAGGCGACGTCCTCGTTCGAGCGGACGAAGCCGCCCGCCTCGAAGTGGTTCGTCGCGCCGGGGCCGCGCCGGGCGGCGAGCCACTGGAGCCCGACCCACGGGCGGTTCCGCTTCCGGAATGCAGGCGCCACCGAGACCGGCTTCCTCGACGAGCACTGGACGTAGACCTCGAGGTGGTCCTGGAGGTTCTCGCCCACGACGGGCAGGTCGTGGACGACGTCGACGCCGATCGCGTCGAGCTCCTGCGCGTTGCCGACGCCGGAGACCTGGAGGACCTGCGGCGAGTTGATCGCGCCGCCGCAGAGGATCACCTCGTTCGCACGAATCGGACCGTGGCCCGCCAGGTCGACTCCGACTGCCCGCGTCCCTTCGAACAGGATCCGGTTCACGAACGACCGGCAGCGCACCTCGAGGTTCGGCCTGCCCCGGATCGGGTCGAGGTACGCCCGGGTCGCGCTCCAGCGCCGGCCGCGATGGATCGTCCGGTCGAAGGCGGCGAAGCCCTCCTGCTTGTAGCCGTTCACGTCCTTCGTCAGCTCGTATCCCGCCTGCTGCACAGCCTCGAAGAAGGCGCGAAAGAGGGGGCTCGTCGCCGGCCCGCGCTCGAGGACGATCGGCCCGTCGCCACCCCGCCACTCGTCGGCGCCGGCGAGGCACGTCTCCATCCGCTTGAAGTACGGCAGGCAATGCGCGTAGTCCCAGCCGTCGAGCCCCGGGTCCGCTGCCCAGCGCTCGTAGTCGAGCGGGTTCCCGCGCTGGAAGATCATCCCGTTGATGGAGCTCGAGCCGCCGAGCACCTTGCCGCGCGCGTGGTAGATCCGGCGGCCGTGCATGAACGGCTCGGGCTCGGACTCGTACATCCAGTCGTAGAAGCGGTTGCCGATCGGGAAGGAGAGCGCAGCCGGCATGTGGATGTAGAGGTCCCACGGGTAGTCCGGCCGGCCTGCCTCGAGCACGAGCACGCGCGTCGACGGATCGGCCGTGAGCCGGTTCGCAAGCGCACAGCCGGCAGAGCCGCCGCCGACGATCACGAAGTCGTACGTCACGTCCGTGCGAACCAATCAGGTTGACGCGAGTAACTCGGGAGACCCCACCTCCCGCCCCACGCGCCGAGCGTAGCCGCGGAGGACGCACGCGCGCGTGACGGGAACGTGCCGAAAGCGTGACACCTCGCCCACAGCACGCGCCTGCCCCGCGAAAACGGCCGCTTCACGGGCGCACCTTCGCCATGGCTTCGCGGACGCTGTCCACGTCGAGCGTCATCTCGAGCAGGCCCACCTGCTCGTCGTAGACCGACGGGTCGATCTGTTCCTTCACGTCCTCGTCGAGGATGTGGACGACGGGGAGTCCCAACTGGACTCCTGCCAGCGGCCCCACGTAGGCCGGATCGCCCGCGGTGACGGTCTCTGCGGCGACCTCGATCGCCTCGAGGTCGGCCGCGCCGAGCACGACGACGAGCGAGGCGACGCCGTGCTCGTCGGCGAGACGCTTGATCCGGTCCTGGTTCTCGGGGTGCATGGCGCCCGCCGCCGTTCAGACGAAGCACTCGGTCTCGACGAAGATCACGTCCGCGCCGGCCGTGCGGACGCAGTCGGCGATCGCGGGGCCGGGCACTCCGTCCCGCTCGCCGAGCGCGATGACCTTCTTGCCGTCGAGCTTCACGCAGCCTCACCTCCTCTCAGAGTCGCGAACGCTTGCTCCAGGTCCTCCTTGCCGACGTCGCCGGTGAGCCGTTCGACCTCCACGCCGTCGCGCATCAGCACGTACGTCGGCAGGCCGAAGACCTTCAGCTCACGGCAGACGTCGCGCGCCTCGACCGAGTTCACCTTGACGACGCGCACGGCGCCGCCGGCCTCCTCTTCGAGCTGCGCCACGAGCGGCATCTGCGCGATGCACGGCTGGCAGCGGGGGCCCCAGAAGTCGACGAGCACACTGCCCTCGCGGGTCAGCTCCTCGAAGCTCTCCGTCGTCGCGTCGACAGGCACTAGCCCTCCTTTCCAGGTTCGAGAATCACCGAGAGGCCGTCCGCGAGCTCGGTCATCCGGCCGAGGAACAGCGAACCCTTCGCGAGCAGCATCGTCGACCCGAGCTCGCCGGCGCGGAGCGCCTCGAGCGCATGCGGAAGCCACGGGACTGCCGACGCGACGTGGCCCTGGGTCGGCGAGAAGCCGGGGAGACCGCGCTCGTGTTCGAAGCCGTCGAGCCGTTCGCGCGGAAGCTCGCCGCGCTTGACCGCAAGCGCGCCGATCAGGCGGTAGTTCCGACTCGGGACGTTGCCGGCGCCGGCGGGCTCGGTGATCTCCGGGTCGTGGAGCTCCGTCGCGTAGCGATCGACGTCGAGGATCCGGCGGCCGATTCGCCAGAGCGGCTCGACGACGAGGTCCTCGAGCACGGCCTGCTGCGCGGATCCGGAGCCGACCCGGTGCCGCCCGACCGCGTCGAGGCGAATCGTCGGCGCGCCGTCGCCCGGGGGGCCGACGAGGATCGCGAGGCCGGCGAGCACGTCCTCGAGCACGGGCACGTCGTTCTTGAGCGCCCCGGCGAATTTCATTCCGAGCTTCGCGAGCGACCCACCGGCGACGACGGTGACGTACGGGTAGACGCCGGAGGCGACGAGCGACGCGGCGATGACGAGCGCGTGGATCGGCCCGCAGCAGAAGGCCTTGACGTCGCTGCCTGAGGCATTCCGGCAGCCGGCCTGCTCGGCGATCGCCTTGGCAAGGTTGCCGCCGCCGCGCTGGTAGCGGTCGCCGACGGCCTCCTCGCCGCAGCCGATCGCGTACTCGAGCTCGTCGGGCGGGAGACCCGTCTTCGCCAGCAGGTGCTCGAGCGCGAGCGACCCGGTTGCCTTGCAGGCGAGGTTCTCGAGCAGGACCGAGGGCGTCAGGCTCTCGTCCTGAACGTGCGCGCCGGACATGACGCCGACGAGCGTGTCGCCTTCGTAGATCGGAAGGCCGGCGCCGTTCGCGCCGTCGAGCTGGAGGAGCTGGAACGCGTCGGCGTCCTGCATTCGGCGGTAGAGCTCGCCCTGCGGGATCAGCTCGCCGAACGGCCCTCCGCGGCGCGGCTCGACGAGGTGGCGCCACCACGGGCGCTCGATGCGCCGCAGCTCGTCCGGGTGGAGGTTGCCGATGAAGACCTGGTGGGGCGGATAGCCGAGGGCGTCGTCATAGCTCCGCAGCGAGCCGTTCAGGTCGATGCCCTCGCGGGTCGGCTTCGACCCGTGCCGCACGAGGTCGGGCGCGTGCGCGAGCACGAGCGAGCACCCGTGGATCGCGGCGCCGCTCATGCGGCCGCCGCTCCGCCGAACCCTCTTCTGTCACACGCGCGTGTGCAGCCCCCCTCGGGGGGGAGCGAAGCCCCCTTGCGATCACGATACCGCGGGCCGGCGCGCGTGTCTGTGACGCGGCTGTGACGAGATCGTGACGCTTTCACGCGTCCACGCTCCAGACCGTCAGCGGCTCGACTTCGTGCTCGAGCATCTCCAGCGCGCGCTCCACGATCCGCCGCCGTTCGGCCTCGTCGAGGCCGAACGGGTGCGTGATCGCCGGCGCATGCACGTTCCGGTTGACGCCGATCATCGTCGCGACCGTCGGCAGCGCGGTCACGAAGACCGTCGGAATCCCGGCCCGCTCGATCTCCTTCGCCAGCACTGCCCCGCAGCGCGTGCCCGTCCCTCAGGTCCCCGACAGGAGCACCGCCTGGACGCCCGCGTCCCGCAGCTCGCCCGCGATCTCCTGCCCGAACCGCATCGCGGACGCGACCGGCGTCCCGTTCCCGGTCGTCGTGTAGAAATGGCCGTGCAGCCGCCCCACCCGCCCGGCCTGCTCGAGCGCGCGCACGGTGTCGAGCGGCACGAGCCGGTTCGGATCCTCGTTCGCAAGCGTGACGTCGAACCCGCCGTGGACGGACTCGTACCGCGCCGAATCGAGACTGTCGACGCCGTCGATCGAGTACCGGAGCCACCCCTGCGCGCGGATGGTCGGCAGGCGGTCGGGGTTGCCCTGCGGCACGCACCCAGCCTCCGTCACGAGCGCGAGCAGCGCACCTCGCAGATCCCGCACGGGCGGGGGCGGCGGCACCCGA
>Ga0070741_10018948_pt1 | contig 11057 bp, 8 predicted proteins | sample Coa_R1_4_FD_66440 | JGI IMG/M metagenome (GOLD analysis project Ga0070741, IMG submission 66440) | Surface soil microbial communities from Centralia Pennsylvania, which are recovering from an underground coalmine fire - Coalmine... | ecosystem: Environmental > Terrestrial > Soil > Unclassified ...
TAGACATCCCTCAATCCATTCGCTCCCCCGCGATAGATTCTATCTCCCCCGTCCACGGAGGGAAGGGGGTTAGCTTCTTCCAAAGAAGGTAATGCCAACCGCACGCCATATCCCAATCCGTACAACAGCGCGACAATGAACCACGAGGTACGATGTTGCAAGCTCGGCTGTGTCTGGTCAAAAAAAATCCAGCCCAACGTACACGCCCCCAACGCCACTACCATCCACTCCCTATGCGCGCTTCCCCGCCACAACGCGTTCAGCGCCGTCAAAAAAGCAAATAAATATGCTAGAACCAATCCGACAAGCGCGAACAGACCGCCGCCCACCCAGCCCGCCATAATCACATTATGGATGCCATGACTCGTCACACGTTGAGCGTCCACTAAACCACCCGTCGCCGTTTGATCCAACCCAAATCCAATAACGGGGTTCGGTGCCATCACCTCGACTCCCTCCAAGATCAAACCCAAACGGGAAGGACCTGTAATCGAGGTACCGCGATGAATCGTCGCCGTGATGAACTGGCTCACCATGTCTAGGCGTTCGGATGGAATCAAATAAAGCGCCAAGGCAAGTACCATAACTGCTAACAGTACGATGAGCTCCACGCGACGGCGATTGCTCCCACGCAGAAAAACGAACACGAGCAAAACGCTCAAGGAAATCAACGCACTCCCAAAACCCGCATTCGACCCCGCAAGGTAGGTTGTCACCGCCGTCGCCACGAATACAACCGTCAATAGAATCAATATCCACCGCCGCTGACGATTTTCCAATTCATAAAAAATCATCCCCATGAGCAAAGGCAAGCCGATAGACGTAAAAAATGCCAGCTCATTCGGAAACGTCAGCGTGCCGTCAGAGCGCCCATACCAAAAAATAACCCTCCCGCCAATCTTGCCCCCCAAATCGTACCCCGTTACTCGGTCAGAGATGACAATCGCGGATTCCACGGCGAGCGCCGCTGCCAGCACCCACATGATTTGCCAAAATCCCCCGCGCCGCACCATCACCATCGTCATCGAAATCCACAACGTCAACACAAAGAACGTTTTAATCGTCACGACCAGCCCGCCCAACGGCGACACCGCGCCCGGCATCGAAACCAATCCGCCAACAAACACCAACAGTCCCGCTAACCAAAACGGATGAACCGGAAAGCTCCATCCCGCGCGTCCCTGGTGGCGCACATACTCAAACAGCCACACCGCCATCGCGCCAAACAAGAACAATTCGTGAAACGAGAGGGGCATGCCCGGAATATCCACCGCGACAAAAATCAGCGTAAAGATTCCAAGCAAGTAGAGAATACGAAACATGGAAATTTGATACCTAGGTTCTAATTTTGGTATTGACTTGACTAGAACGGATGTGCTATATTCGCAAATAAATTTTTCACACGCAAAAATGCAAAGCCAAAGGAGTTTCTATGTCTCATGGTGGTGCGCGCCCCGGTGCCGGGCGCAAGAGCAATGCAGAAATACAACAAATCCGCAACTTGATTGACGAACAACTGACCAGCGAACTCTGGCGTGTCTTAATCCGTTCCATGATCGCGCAAGCGGGGCGTGGCAATGTGCGCGCGTTTCAGCTCCTTCTCCAATACCGTTTCGGAGATCCGTATGCGCCACAACCCGACGAGAGCGCCCAAATCCTCATGCAAATTCTCTCCGAGGCACGCGAAGAACTCGAACAAGGAGCTCAACCGCGTCCGCCAACCAACACGCAAGAGCTGGACCAGCTCGTGGACAAGTTCCATGCTCTCTCAAGTCTTAAATAATCAAGTTTTCAAGTTTACGAGTATTTTTTCACAAATCTTCCAAAAAAATCAAGATTTCAAATTTACGACTATTCTTCAGCAAATCGAGCATTATGCAATCTGCCGTTCCGTTCGCCCCAGCAGCCCGCGCAAAACAGACCGCAGCACCTCAACATCCGCTTTCGGCAAACCCACAAACCACATCAAAGCGATATATGCCGCGAGAAATCCCAGCGCCAACCCCACGATGCCCCACAGCGCGGGATGAATCCAATACGCGACGATCAGCAAGCCGCCGCTCAACGCGACAATGATCAATGCCGGTTTCAAAAGCGTCCGACCCCACGGCGAAATGCCCAGCAAAATACGCGCCTCGCCATATTCGAGCGAATCAATAATGAGCACCGCGATAAAATACGCACCTGCCGCGCCCAGCGCGCCCCACTGCGGCGCAAGCAGCAGCACCAACACGAAATTCGTGCCCCATGCCAACACCGTGTTCACCACGCGCAGACCCGGACGATTCGCCAGCGCAATCACCACACTCGATGCGCCCGTCAAAATATTCACCATCTGCGCCAGCGCCAAAAGCGCCAGCACCGGCGCGCCCGCACTAAAATCCGGGCCCAACAAATTCATCCACGTTCCCGCAAACGCAAACAACAAGACAAACACCGGCGCGCTCGCAACAATCATCCAGTTCGTCACGCGTTGCAAGTCGCTTTCCAAGCTCGGCTCACCAATTTTGCTCGCTGCTTGCGGAGTAAACGCTTGCGAAAAGGAGGTGAGAAATAATAATCCGGGATACGTCAGACGACTCGCCGCCGCATAGATACCCGCTTGCGCCGCATTCAAAGAACCCAGAACAAACAGCGCCCCGTTCAACAAGACATAATTCGCCGCGTTCGCCAACCCAATTTTCCAGGAATATCCGAGCAGCGTTCGCGCCGTCCCGATGAGGTTAGATACCTGTGGCTGACGCGGATACAAATTTTGAACAATGCCAATCATTGCAATCAAGCTGACCGCGCTGTTGAGAACGAACGCCAATAGCACTCCCGCCAAACCCCACCCAAACCGCAGCGCAAGAAACGTAACCACGAGCTGCACCGTTGTGCCAATCACGCGGTCGGGCAGAGCAATGGCGCTGATGCGCCCGCACGCCAAGCCCAGTGCAGACAACAACGCGCCCCAAACTCCCGGCAGGATGGCGAGCGCAAACCACGGCGCGAGTGCCGCTGCCTCCCGTGATCCCGTCGAAGCCAAGACAAAATAAGGGAAAACTAAAATCATTCCCACCGTAACGAATAACCCAAACACCGTACTCGTCAAGAGCGCGGCGTGCAGCGTCGTGCGAATCGTTGCCGTATCGCCTGCTTTAAAAGCCGGAGTCGCAAAGCGCACCAGACCAAAATCTTGACCATTCAATGCCAGCATGGTCAACGCCTGCACCGTCGCAAAGCCAAGCGTGTAAACGCCCAACCCGGCGGCACCCAACGCTTGGGCAATCAAGAATGTGATGAGAACCCGCGCGACGAGCGAGAACATCGTCGCGCCATAGAGGACCCCGCCCCCACGCAAAAGAAATTCCGCACCTTGAAAATGAACTTTCGGCGCGTTAGCATTCACGGGCGCAGTCGAAGCATCAATAGTATTCATTGGGGGCAATTGGGCATAGGAGGCAATTGGTCGGAGAGGAACTGCTTTTGCGCCTGTTCGTACACCTGCTGCATCTGCGTGCACTCGCCGACCGCCGCATATTCAACCAGCAATGCATTCAGGAATCCCGGACTATTTGGAACATACATTCGAGCTTGCGTTAAAATTTCAATCGCCGTGGCATGGTCGCCGCTGTGTGAAGCAGCGTTAGCGTAGAATAACAACTCATTTGCCTTCTCAACCGCCGAGTCCGTGTATTGAACCGCTGCGAGAATATACGGGCGCGCATCGGCAATGCGCCCTTCCTGAACCAGAACATAGCCCAGCCCGCCATTCCCATGCACATACGTTGGATTTAGAGTGACGACGCGCCGATACGCCTGCTCCGCTGCTCCCCAGTTCTCTTGCGCGCGCAAAACATCGCCGTACTTTTGCCAATATAACCAATTGTTCGGTGCGATCCGTAGAGCCGATTCAATATAGGTACGCGCCGCGCCTTTTTCTCCCAGTTCCAGCGCAACATTAGCCGCTTGAAAAAGGGACAGCGCGTTAGTAGGGTCGAGTTGAACAGCCTCTTTATAGTATTGCAACGCACGCGGCAAATCGCCCAAATTTTCATATACAGTTCCGAGCAGACCCATATTGCGCGCCGTCGGATAGACCGCATCCGCCAAATCAAGCCATTCCAACGCGACATTATATTGTTTTGTAACATATTCGATATAGCCGATATTCATAAATCGCTCCGAGACAAGTTCTTTTATAGGCGTCCAGACTGCCAGCGCCTGTGCTTGATTGCCGTTGCACCAGGATGCCAAACCGCGTTGATACAAACTCAACGCGTCGTCGTTCATTTTCAAAAGGTCTGCCGCCTTAACCCAATCTCCGCCAAGGTTCGCGCGCACGCCTTGCAAATAACATTCGTCCCCCGCGCAGGTCGGCAAATCATTCGCATTCGGCGCGAGAATGGCGCAGGGTCGTTCAGATGCACCTTTTAAATCAAGCGTTCCCACTTGGCTCTTGAGGTCGAGCGCGGCGCGGTTGCGCGCCATGGCGCGCGCAATTCCGGGCAACAAGATGATGAGTGCAGCCAGAACTACAATACCGACGAACAGGACAAGCCAGATCCGCGTGCGTGACATTAGAAAAAAACTAGCGCACTCCTTCGACGCAAATGCCATCCGAAAAACGATTCGGTCGTTCCACGTCAGCGATCATCGGCACGCGCGATTCAAGATAAGAACATCGCCGAATCTCTCGAAATCCCGCCTCCTCAAAGAGTTGTTGCAGCGAATCGGCATCGTACATCCATTTATGCGCCATCGTGTCAAAATACGCGCGATACAACTTGAGCGGCAGTTTTGCTTGGGAATAATCGCGGCACGTCATCAAATCGCGCATAAAGTCATTGGCAGCGCTGACCGCTTTTTCCCCGCCTTGTTTTTTCTGTTCCAAGTACAGCCGCGCGAGGCGTTCTAGGTCCGGCACGACCAGCCGCAAAATGCCTTCAGTCGCTAATACGCGGTGCGCCTCGCGCATAAACGTCCGCGCACCCGACAGTCGTATGTGTTCCAACACATGCGAAGCATAAATAACCGCAACCGAGCCATCGGCAAACGGCAAACCGCGTGAAACATCGCAAAAACGAATTTTATTCGACCATTCATGGGCAGCTGCTTCGTCACTAATCCATCCGAGGCTCTTTAATACGCGCCGCAGCCCCGGCACGTGCGCCGCACGCAAATTCCACGAAGCATCTACATTCACCCAACCGTCCGGAATAACGGGACCGCAGCCTACATGCAAGAGAATGCCGCGCGGCAGGGTATAAGGCACAGGCGAAGATTTTTTCGATGCGATTTTTGGAAGCGCAATGTCCGTCATCAACTGTCCTAGGCTCAAATGCTGTGTGCTATTCCATCCCGCGCGCCGCGTATTGCCGCGCCGCAGCCCTTTATTTTTTCGCGCCAGTTCTTGGAATCTACAAAAATTTCTGTAATGAATGCGCCCATCAACCGCCGCGCGACATACGGCAAAAAGGGATAGTTCGCATAATGTTTCTTGCGGATATATATGCTGTTGCGAATGCCATAATAGCGTTTTGTCGGACTCATCATCTCACAGGGCAACTGCTTGCCCAAGACCTTCCAATAAATAATCCGCGCCCCGGGATGATACACAATGCTTGTCGTGACCGACCAGATATGATAGCCCGCCTCCATCATGCGAATCCCATAATCAATCTCATCACCGCGCAAGAAAAACTCGGTCACGGGCAGCCCTATGTTTTCGACGACGGTGCGATGAAATAAAGTTCCAAGATAAAGCTGCCCGCCAATAGTATCTACCATTCCGTGCGCGTCGGCGCGTGCTCGAATCGCCTCGGCGCTATAAATGTATTCTCCCCACAAGTAATCGCTCGCGTTCGTGCGTACACAAATTGCGCCGTGTGTTGGGCGGGCGGGGTTTTCTTTCGCCAAACAAAGTGAGTTAAATACCTTGCCCGAAGGTCGCGCGGCGATTGCCTCGACTAATTTGAGCAGCGCATCGCTGTCAGGCAAACAATCATCGTCGAGAACCCAAATCCAATCATGCCCCTTGTCGTAGGCGAGCTGAATCCCAAGTCGAAAGCCGCCCGCCGCGCCGATATTCGCCTGATGTACCGTTGTTAGATCAGATTGCCCATCCAGCCATTCGCGCGTCCCATCGGTACTTCCGCAATTAATGATAATCATCTCATTCAAGGCGCGCGTTTGACTTCGGCACGCCGCAATGCACGGCTGCAACCACTTGAGCCGATTGTTCGTCACAATCACGGCGCAAATCGTTTCGCTCATGCTTCTCGATCTCGCTTTTGCAAAATGCCCACCCGCCCGTTGCGACCAATTTCAATCAGGTCTGCCCGCGCGACAATGGACTCGTACGTCTGGCGCACTTCTTGCCACGCATCGTTCACATCGTCCACAATCAAAATGCCCTGCGGGTTCAGCATCGGAAGGAGAGCATCAATTTCCTCGCGCAAATAATCCCCGTGATGGTTGCCGTCAAGAATCACAAAATCAAATCGCATTCCCAGCTGTCGCAGGCTATGCAAAACATTCTCACTAGCGGCTTCGTTTTCTATACGCGCGAATGGATTTCCCCCGCGCGGATCGTGTGCCATATCGTTTCCAAAATTTTTGTAGAGCGAATAACCGACAATCAGTACGTGATACTTGGACAACCCGAACTGCTCAATCAAGCGCGTCGCATAGTGCTGTGGATTTTCAATGCCGAGATGGAAAATGTTTGGGTCAATCGAAATAAGCCGCGAATTTTCGTTTTGCTGGCTTAGCCAGTCTAACCAATAGCACGCCGCCACGCCGACAAAGTTCCCAATTTGCAAACCAACGCGCGGCTGCGTCATATCCAAAGAGTTTGCCAATTGCGTAGAACAGAACTGGAGCGATGCGAACGGCATAGAACCACGAACGACTTGAATGGGGTCCAAGCCCCACTCCCCCAGCTGTGCGATGGAGGCGTCATAATCGTATGAGGCGCGGCGTTTTCCAACGGACTGCGCGCGGGCTTGGCTAAATTTTTCCAGAATCTCGCGCCGCCCGTTTTCGATTCTGCGCTGTCGGTACAAAGTAGCGATTGAATACGGGACAATCATGCCAAGCGCAAACTTGAGTCGCCGATTCATGTTCGAATGTTCAGGCAGGCGTAGCCACAACCGATGCGCGCACCGCTCTGGATTCGAGCAAGCGGCGCGCGAGCATCATCGCTCTGCCGATTGCCTGATCCATATCATAATAGCGATATTCGCCCAAGCGCCCACAAATTGTTAAATTCGGAATAGATTGCGCGCGTTGACGGTAGCGTTCGTACAGCTCCGCATTTGCGCGGTCCGGGAAGGGGTATTCATAACTGTTCGGGTCGGTGGGGCTGATCGGCATTTCGCGCGTCAAGACCGTGCCGCGCGCATTCTGTTTCAGGTCTGGCGGCATCATGTGTTTCCACTCAATCGTGCGAACATGCGCGCCGTTCGCCGGGTCGGGATTATTCAGCTGTCCGCACGGCAACGCATATTCGACCGTCGGTAGGTACACCAGTTCGCGCTGCTGGCCGCGATACTGCAAGCGACCCCAATCAAACCCAAAGAACTCGTCAATCGGCCCGGTAAAAATGAGCTGCTTGGCGCGAAAAGCATGACGTTGCTGTAAATAATCGGTGTTTAACAAAACGGGGATTCCGGCGAGCATGTTTTGCATCCATACGGCATACCCGTGCGACGGAATGCCCTGATACTTGTGTCGGGAGAGGCGCGGGTCCTCATCACTGCGAATTTCAAACCGTTTGACGAGATGCGGGGTCAAGCGGTGTGTCGGGACACCCCACTGCTTTTCGGTATAGCCTTTTACGAACTTGTCATAGACCACGCGCGGCATCATTGCCAAACATGCTTCTTCAAAATTCTGCGGCTCTCCCCGAGACGATGGTTCCCAATTTTCACCGATCACGCGCCGAATGTAATTGCTGGTGATGGGCCAATTCTCATATTGACCATCTACGAGCGTCTTGACAATGGCTTCATATCTGTATAACACGTCAAAACGGTTCGCAAAGTTCCATACTGCATCCGAGTTGGTGCGAAAATAATGCGGTCCATAAGTATGAACGCGAATCCCGCTCGGATGCAGCTCATCATGCACATTCCCGCCAATATGGGCGCGACGTTCGACAACCAACGCCTCACGCCCCGCATCGGCGAGCAGGCGCGCAATCGTCGCCCCCGTCAAACCCGAACCAACGATGAGGTAATCTACGTTCCAGCCCATTGCTTTTGTGCGAAGCAGTCAGGCGTGCTGCATTTGGCGCGCAAGTTCCTCGACCTGTTCTAACCACAACGCCGCGCTGGCATCGCTCGGCATTCGCCAATCGCCGCGCGGGGACAAGGCAACGGTGCCGACTTTGGGGCCGTCGGGCATTGCCGAGCGTTTGAACTGCTGCGAGAAAAAGCGTTTGTAGAACACGCCGAGCCAATGCAAAATCGTCGGCGCATCGAATTCGCCCTTGAATGCTTGCTCTGCCAAAAAGAAAATTTTGCGCGGCTCGAATTGATGACGCACCATATAGAACAAAAAGAAATCGTGCAGGCGGTAGGGACCAATCGCGGATTCTGTATAGCCCTGCTGCCCATCTTTATCATCCGACGGCAGCAGTTCCGGTGTGATGGGCGTGGCGATAATATCGCGCAGAATGCGTGCCGCTTCACCCTGAAATTCACTTTCGGCGCACCATTCGACCAGATAGCGCACCAGCGTTTTCGGCACGCCTGCGTTCACGCCGTACATAGACATATGGTCGCCGTTATAGGTCGCCCAGCCGAGCGCGATTTCCGAAAGGTCGCCCGTGCCGATGACGATGCCGTTGTATTCGTTGGCAAGGTCCATCAAAATTTGTGTGCGCTCGCGCGCCTGCGCGTTTTCATACGTGACATTATGCTCGTCCTCATCATGCCCGATGTCGCGGAAATGTTGGCGCACCGCGTCCGCAATCGAAATGGTGCGAAACGTGACGCCGAGCTGCTCCGCGAGCTGCTCCGCGTTGGATTTTGTACGCGTGCTGGTGCCAAAGCCGGGCATCGAAATCGCATGAATGCCCCGCTTGTCCAAGCCAAGTATCTCGAACGCGCGAATCGTGACGAGCAGGGCGAGTGTGGAATCCAAGCCGCCCGAAAGACCAATCACCACATTCTTACTGCCGATATGTTTGAGCCGTTTTGCCAAGCCCGTGGCTTGTAGCGCAAAAATTTCGCGGCAGTGATAAGCGCGTCGTTCAGGGTCGCTTGGCACAAACGGCGTGCGCGAGAGAGGACGCTGCAAGATATACGGCGCGTCGGGCGCGAGGTACGGTTCGGGCAGCCTGAATTCAATCGTTCGATAGTTCTTGGTCGGCGTTTGCGAAGAAAAACTGGTGTTCTTGGTTCGCTCATTAATCAACCGCTCGACATCAATATCGGCAGTGGCCATCTGCGTATCGAAATGAAAACGTTCGGTCTGCGCGAGCAATATCCCATATTCAGCAATCAGGCTGTGCCCGGCAAACACAATGTCGGTCGTGGATTCATTCGGACTCGCGCCTGCGTACAAATACGCCGCGAGGCAGCGCCCCGATTGATGAGTCACAAGGTCAGTCCGATACGCCGATTTGCCGAGCGTGTCATCGCTCGCAGACGGATTGAGTAATATCGTCGCGCCGCCTAACGCTTTATCACTGCTCGGCGCATTGATTGCCCAAAGGTCTTCGCAGATTTCAATGCCAATGGTGCAGCCCGGTACATTCACTGCGCGAAATAGTAAATCCGCGCCGAACGGCACGCGCTGCCCATCAATTTCAACTGCGTCGAACAATGCATAGCGCGACGACGTAAACCAGCGTTCCTCATAATACTCTTGCGTTTTTGGCAAATAGGTTTTCGGAACAATCCCGACGAGGGTACCGTTACATAGGAACGCTGCACAGTTGTAAATTTTTCCATCTTCCAACAATGGCAAATCTACGACGACCGCGAGCTGCGCTTCGGCGCTCGCGTGCGCCAACGTCCCTAGTGCCGCGCGGGCGCGTTCCAGCAGAAGCGATTGATAAAATAAATCGCCGCACGTGTAACCCGTCACGCCAAGCTCGGGAAAGAGAACGAGCGATGCGCCCGCGTCCGCCGCGCGATGAATGGCTTGCACTGTTGCGGCGACATTAAACTCCACATCCGCGACGCGCAGTTCGGGACTGACCACAGCGGCGCGCACAAAACCATATTCAAACGGATTCAAGCGGCCCTCACTCTCTGCCAAAAAACATGCCACGCTGCGCGCGTCAAGCCCAGACGCCGGTACGTGGCACATAAATCCTCCGGACAACGATGGGATTACCGATTCGATGCAGTTGCCACCATCACCGGAGCCGCATGGAGCGCGCTGCCGTTCGATGCCAACTTGTGACGCACTTGCTCCTCAATCCAAATATAAGTGCGCCGCAGCCCTTCTTCCAACGAGATTTGCGGTTCCCATCCCAGAACCTCACGCAGCCGCGTATTATCGGAATTGCGCCCGCGCACACCTTGCGGACCCGGAACGTGCTTTTTGGCGATGGAAATTCCAGCAGTCTCCGCCACTATGTCTGCCAACTCGTTTATCGTCACAAGGCGGTCCTGTCCCAGATTGAGCGGTTCACGGTAATCGGAGCGCATCAATTTGTGAATCCCGACAACGCAGTCGTCCACAAAGCAAAACGAACGCGTCTGCTCGCCATCGCCCCAAATTTCAATTTCAGGATTACCAGTCAGTTTGGCATAGGCGACCTTGCGGCACATCGCGGCGGGCGCTTTTTCCCGTCCGCCATCCCACGTTCCCAGCGGACCAAAAATGTTGTGAAAGCGCACCGTGCGCGTTTCCAAGCCATAGTCTTCGTAATAGTGCATACAGAGCCGCTCGGTCACGAGTTTTTCCCACCCGTACGCGTCTTGTGGCTGCGCGGGATAGGCGTCCTCTTCTTTTAGCGGCGTAACTTGTGCGTCGGTCTGGCGATATTCGGGATAGACACACGCGGAAGAGGTGTACAGCAAGCGCGTCACATCGTTCTCGCGCGCCGCTTCGAG
>Ga0070741_10018949_pt1 | contig 11057 bp, 11 predicted proteins | sample Coa_R1_4_FD_66440 | JGI IMG/M metagenome (GOLD analysis project Ga0070741, IMG submission 66440) | Surface soil microbial communities from Centralia Pennsylvania, which are recovering from an underground coalmine fire - Coalmine... | ecosystem: Environmental > Terrestrial > Soil > Unclassified ...
TGGCCGGGCTTCGGCGACAACATGCGCGTGCTCGAGTGGATACTCGGGCGCTGCGCCGGCAGCGAAGGCGCCGAGGAAACGCCGATCGGCAACCTGCCGCGCGCGCAGGACCTGAATCTCGACGGCCTCGATCTGTCGCCGGGCAAGCTCGATGCGCTGCTGCACGTCGACCTTGAGGGTTGGGCGGCCGAGTACGAAAGCATCGGCGAGTACCTGGCCTCGTACGGCGCGCGCATGCCTGCCGCCCTGTTGCGCGAACAGCAACGCGTCGCCAGCCTGCTCGTCGAGGACGAGGTGGAAGCGCAGGCGGTCGGCACGCCATGACGGAAGCCCGGCGCCGGCATGCCCGTCGCCGGACGCCGGGCGTTGCCGAGGGGAGGTCGGCTACGTCGCGCTTAAACCCGGCGCCGCCAGCCCGCATCTGACCCGACAAATGGATGGCGCCACGCTCAGCATGAATCTGCCGCTTCCCGCACTCGAGGCCGCGCACGCCAGCGACGTCCCGGCCCTGGTCAGACGTGCGGCAGCGGGCGACACGGCGGCGTTCGAGCGGCTCTATCGCGATCACGTCGGGCGCGTCTACGGCGCGATCCTGCGTATCGTCGGCATGGACCGCGCGCGCGCCGAGGAGCTGACGCAGGAGGCTTTCGTGCGCGCCTGGCAGAAGCTCGGCAGCTTCCGCCACGAAAGCGCGTTTTCGACGTGGCTGCACCGGCTCGGCGTCAACACTGCGCTCATGGACCTGCGCGGACGCCGCGACGATGAAACGGCCGACCACGAGACGCTCGAGGCGGCGGCAGGCGGCGAAGTGCCGTTCTGCGCGGCCGAGCGCGGAGATCTCGAACGCGTCGTCGCCGCCCTGCCGCCGCGCGCGCGCGCCGTGCTCGTGCTGCACGACATCGAGGGATGGAAGCACGAAGAGATTTCGGCCGAGCTCGGCATGGCCGTTGGCTCGTCCAAGGCACAGTTGCACCGCGCGCGCGGTCTCGTGCGGCGCGCGCTAGGAGGTGAGGCATGAACGACGAATTCACATGGCGGAGCGAGCTGCGCAAGCTCGGCGGGGCGGTGGAACCGTCGCGCGATCTGTGGCCCGGCATCGCGGCGCGTCTGCCTGCACGTGCGGCCCGGCGACGCTTCCCGCGTCTGGCCGCGGCGATCGCGGCCGGCGTTGCAGTCGTCTGCATCGGGGGCGTGGTGGGTTGGCGCGTGCTCGAACAGCGCGCCGCGGCCGAGGCCGACGCCGCGCTGCCGCGCGCAGCGCTCGACTGGGCGCAGCCGGCCAATCCGACGCTCGCGGCCGCCGCGCAGGATCTCGACGGCGCGAGCGCGAAGCTCCAGCAAGCCCTCGAGGAACGGCCCGATGCCGTTTTTCTCGTCGGCCTGCTCAACCGCACCAACGGCCAGCGCATGCGCCTCATGCAGGCGCCCTATGCAGGCTGACTTCCGGACGACATCCATGCGAAATCTCATTTTATACATTGCAGCATCGCTCGCGGCCGGCGTGATCGTCTCGGCCGGCTCGATGCGCGCCGATGCCGCGGACGCCGGTGCGCCGCAGAACCAGACCATCACCGCCGAAGGCGAGGACAAGCCGCTCGATCTCGCGTGGAGCGTGGCTCCCGGAGTGCGCATCGAAATCGGCGACGTGCGCGGCAGCGTCACCGTGACCGGCGGCGACGCGGCGCAGGTGCACGTGGGCGGCAGTCTCGGCGAGGGCTCGAAGCTCGAGATCGCGGGCGATGCGCAGCATCTCTCGCTCAAGGTGGAAGGCGGTCACAACGGATGGTTCGGCGGCAACGGGCCGGACAGCGATACCGACCTCCTCGTTTCGGTGCCGCGCGCCGCTGCGCTCAAGCTCGGCGTCGTCAGCGCGGATGCGAGCGTCACCGGCGTCGCCGGCCCGTCGCTGGAGGTCAGCGGCGTCAGCGGCAAACTGAGTCTCGCCAGCGGTGCGCCGCAAGTCGATGTGAACAGCGTGAGCGGCGACATCGTGTTCAGCGCCGCGCAGCCGAACCCGGCGGCGCGTACGCATTTGCAGACCGTGAGCGGCGACATCCAGGCCCGCAAGCTCGGCGGACGCGTGAAGCTCGAGACCGTTTCCGGCGACATCAAACTCGACGCCGGCGAACTCGACGACCTCGAAACCGGCACGGTCTCGGGCGATGCGACGATCCGCGCCGCGCTGACCGCGCATGGGCGCATGTCGATGGAATCGATGAGCGGGGACATCCGCGTGCATCTGCCCGACTCGCTCTCGGCGCACGTCGAGGCGTCGACATTCAGCGGCGGCATCGACAGCGATTTCGGCAAGGTGCGCGAGCGCGAGCACGGCTCGGGCTCGAGCCTCGATGCGCGCGTCGGCAACGGCGACGCGCAGATCCATGCGCAGACGTTCAGCGGCGAAGTCGAGCTACGGCGGCAAGGCGGCTAGAAAGATCGTCGATCGAAAGGGCATTTCGATTCTTTCGCTGACGGTCACCCAAAATGTTTCCATGTCCGTCGACCCGAAGCGTACCTCGGTCCGAGCGTGAAACTTTCTGTTCGCGTTCCCGGTCTGTGATATAAGGTGCCGACCAATGACATCCCTCTTCGTGCGCATGCTTCTCGCGATCGCGCTGCTGGTGCAGGGCGTCGGCGCGATCGCGTCCGAAATGGGCGTCGCCTCGCATTCGCGCTGCCATGCGAGCGGTTCGAGTCTGCACGGCAAGCCGGCAAAAATGCCGTGTTGTCATTGTGACGAATGCACCATTCCTGCCTGCGCCTCTGGTTGCGCGATGGACGGCGCCACGTTCATCGTGCCGATGAGTTGGCAACCCCACACCATTGAACTCGCTGCGCAGCACGTGGGGGACGCGTCGCCGACGGTGCGTTCCTCCGATCCACGCCCGCCGTTGCGACCACCGATCGTCTGAGTCTCCGATAACGGACCGCATTCGTGCGGTATCGCACGCGCTCGCGCGTGCTGCTTCGGAGCCAACCCATGTGGAATCGACTGCTCGTCCGCGCTTGCGTGGGCGGAATTTGTGCCCTGTACATAGTTGCCGATGCTTGCGCGAAGCCCATTGCCTTCGCCAACGGCACGACCATCATGTCGGAATACGGCGCTGGCACGATGGAAGAGGTGCAGGCGTTCTACGCGCCGTACTACTGGCTGTCGATCGGCGCGGGGTACCTGCACCTCGACAGCGATCGTCTGGACCGCACGCGCGACATCACCTACGCGCGTGCGAACTACCTCGTGCATCGCTGGAACCTTGAAGACGCGCAGGCCAACGTGTTCGTCTGGGGCGGTTTAGGCAGCGCGACCGGCAACGACTTTCGCGGCAGCAAACTCGATCGCAACGCGGGATTCCAGGCGGACTACGAGACGCGGCGCATCTACGCGTCGCTCATGAGCGACCTGCACGAATCGAGTGCCTACTCGCATCGCATCGATACCGTGCAACTCGGCTTCGCGCCGTATGCGCACGACTACGACGATCTCGCGACGTGGTTCGTGCTCCAGGCGCGCCAGTACACCGGCGATCTGCACCGCGGCGTGGAATGCGCGGCGTTGATCCGCCTGTTCAAGGGCGGTGCATGGATCGAAGCCGGCGTGACGCAAGGGGGCAAGCCGCAGGTCATGGCAATGTTCAATTTCTGACTGGAGTTCCTATATGCGTATCTTTTTATCTGCGGTATTCGGTGTTCTCGCGCTCCCGGCGTCGGCCCGCGCAATGACCATCGAAATGGACGTGAACGGATTGGTCTGTGCGTTTTGCGCGCAAGGCATCACCAAAACGCTGCGCGGCTTTCCCGCGACGGCCGACGTCGTCGTCAGCCTCGAGAAGAAACTCGTCGCCGTGTCGACCAAGGACGGACAGGACATTCCCGATGACGAACTCAAACGCGCGCTGACCAACGCGGGTTACGAGGTAAAGGCGATTCACCGTGAAAGCGAGACGCTCGACGAAGTGCGTGCGCGCCTGAAGGCAAAGCCATGAACGCGCCGCTTCGGCGCGGAACGTACCTCGCACTCGTCGCGCTGCTGACGAGTTCGGGCACGCTTGTCTGCTGTGTGTTGCCCGTACTCATGGTGGCAATGGGCGCAGGAGCCGCGCTCGCGAGTTTGGTAAGTGCCGTTCCACAACTCGTATGGTTGAGCGAACACAAGCCGCTCGTATTCGGCACGGCGGCGGCGGCCTTGGTGATCGCCGGCGCAGCGATCCGGCGCTCGCGCATGGTCCCGTGCCCCATACAACCCGATGCGGCACGAGCATGCCGGACTTTGCGGCGCTGGAGCGCGGCCCTATACGGCCTCGCCGTGCTGGCATTTGTTTTAGGCGCCGCATTTGCCTTCGTTCTGCCGGCGTTCGCGGTCGACTCGGCCGACCGTCGGGCCGAAGTACGGGAACGCGGGGCCGATGCCATGATTATTGGGTGCCACGTCGCACTCAGTAGGACGGACAAGGGCCGTAGTTTTCAGGCTTCTCGTCAACCGATCATATTCCGTTGAATTGCTCGCGTAGCTCCGGCACGAACGGCGCGTAGCGACGCCAGCGTCCGACGGAACGCGTATACAAGGGCTGCCGTGCCTGCCAGACGCTCGCCGTGGCGATCGCGGACGCGGCTGGCGGCGCATCCGAGAGCAAAGGCGCTGCGGAAATGCCGAGGAAATCGGCGAGCCGCGTAAGCGCCGCGTCGCGATCGGCGATCAGGCTCTCGTACTCGAGATCGAAGACCGGCAGCGCGAGGCTCGAGCGCCAGTGCGTCATCAGCGCGGCTTCGCTGCGTGCGACGTGCGCGATCGCGGCGAAGTCGTAGGCGAACGCCATGTCGCCGTGGGCGAAATGCTGCATCCAGATCGACAGCGCCGTGTCGCGCAGCCCGCGCCGGCAATGGACGATGCGTGCGCGCGGAAACAACGTGGCAATGAAACCGAGATGGCGGAAGTTGAGCGGATTCTTGTCCACGTACCAACGCGCCGGCGCATCGTCGCGGCGCATCTGCGCGGTCACGAGCCGCGCTGCTGCGCGCAGCGCTGCGGGGTTGGCGAGGCGGCCGGCGGTGTCGAGATCGGCTGCGAGCGCGGATATCCAATTGAGCTCGCCGCGGTCGCGCACGTCGGGATGCCGCGCGAGCAGCGTGGCGGCGAGCGTGGTGCCCGTGCGCGGCAGGCCGACGATGAAGAGCGGACTGAAATCGTCCGCACCGGCCGCCGCAGGCGGCAGACGGTACGCGAGCTGGCGTTCGACCTCGGCGTCCCAGCGCGCGCTCTGCCATGGCGAGCCGCTGCGTGCGAGCGCGTTCGCAGTGCGCAGCGCGGCGGCGGCGCCGGCGAAGTCGCCGAGGTCGTCGTAAGCCTTGCCGAGCGCGAAGCCGGCGCAGATGCGCGTCTGCGCCGTGCGCCGCGCATCCGCGGAGATTGCCGCGAAGCGCCGGAGATCGGGGTCGGCCGCGTCGGCATAACGGCGACAGTGGCTCAGGCGCAGCCAGGCGGCGCTCTGTTCGGGATCGAGCGCGACCGCACGCCGAAGCTCGCGTTCGGCGTCGGCAAAGTCGCCGAGTGCGAGCGCCGCATCGCCGGCGATGGCGGCGAGCCGGGCGTCGCCCGGCCAGCGTGCGATCGCCGCGAACGCGATCTCGCGCGCACGGACCAGGTCGCCGCATTCGCGCAGGAACCCGAGCGCGGCCGAGGCGACAGCCGCGTCGTCTTGCCGCATTTTCCACAATGCAGCAATCGTCGCGCACGCCGCGTCGATGCGGCCCTGTTCGCGCAACAGGAACGCGAGCGCGAGTGCGGCGTCGATGTGGCCGCTGTCGGCGGCAAGTGCAGCGCGGAAATCGCGTTCGGCATCGACGTCGCGGCCGCCCGCTCGCCAGGCGGCAGCGCGCAGGAAATGCAGGGTTGCGTCGCTGCCGTTGCGCGCAAGCGCCGCGTCGAGCACGTCGAGGCTCGCGGCGAGATCGCCGCGTCGCTGGAGCGTCGCGGCCACGTCGCCCGACACGGCCGGCGGCGCCGTCGCCAGCCGCTCGATCAGACCGGCGAGCGCGGCGTGTGCGCCCGCATGCCGCGCGGCTGCATCGAATTCGACGAGCAATGCGGCGGCGTCGGGGGACATCGGCGTGCGCGTCAGAAGCCGGCCGGCACGTAGCGAAAACGTTGCATCTGCGCGCGATGGCGTTCGACGATGCGTCCGACCTGCGCGCGGCTCAGCGCGTCGCGCCACTGATTGGCGCGGCCTGCGCGGAAGAACTGCTTGCCTTTGATCGGCACCTCGACGAAGCCGTCGCGGCGCTCCATGCCGGCCAGCGCGCCGAAGCTGGCGTGACGCACCGCTCGCTCGATACGCGCGCGGTCGGCGCCCAGGCCGACGAGAGCCGCCACCTTGCCGAACCATTTCGCCGGCTTCTCGAGCAAGTCCTCGTAACGCAGCACGAGGATGCGGGGGCCTTCGATGTCGGCCCAGCTGCGCACGTGCTCCGACCAAGAGCCGAGATACTCGGTCGTGAAGAGGTCCGAGTTCTCGGTCGCGGCGCGCTCGTCGCCGAGAAATTCGATGGCCTCGTCGAGGCCGATCGCGAAATGGTGCGACATGCTGATGACGACGTCGAGCGGATTGCGCACGACGTAGATGGCACCCGCGGTCACGGCGGGCGTATGCAGCGGGACGCCTTCGAATACGCCCGCACGCGTATGCGTCTTCACGAAAACGGTACGCGGCGCCGCTGCGGCGATCGCCGCGTGGGCCTGCGGACGCAGTGCGCAGAGGGCGGCGAAATCGAGCTCGGTGCTCGGCCGGCCCGCGAGGCGGGTGTAAAGCTCCGGATCGGATTCCGACGCGCCATAGTTCGGCAGCTCGGCCAGCGGCACGGGCGTGCTGCGGTTCGCGATCAGGTTCGCAAGGAACGCGCGCAGCCACGTGTTGCCGGACTTGGGATACGAGGCGAGCCAGACGATGTTGCCCACGCGGACCTCAGCGCGCCGGCACGTAAGCGGGCAAGCCGAGCGCCGCGCGCAACGGGTCGAGCAGGGCGCCGTAGCGCTCCGAGCGCGCCGTGTCGCGGCGCAGCGGCTCGCGAACTTGCGTCGCGCTCGGCGTGTGCACTTCGCGCGTGCTCGCATGGAATTCGAGGCAGCCGGGCTCGAACGGCAGACCGCAGAAATCGAGCAGCGCGCGGATGTTCGCCTCGGGCTCGGCCACGAGCTCTTCGTATACATTTTCGCGCACGTGCGCGGGATGCAGCGCGCGCCAATGGCGAACGGCGCGGTCGAAATCGCGCCAGAACGCCGCGAGGTCGCTGAACGTGCGCGTATATTCGTTGAGCGCGAGATACTGCCGATAGCACGCGAAGCAGGTCTCGAGCGGATCGCGGCGCCCGACGACGATACGCGCGCCGGGCAGCATGGCGCGGATCGCGCCGACGTAGAACCAGTTGTACGGCAGCTTGTCCGTGAAGCGCGGGCGGCGTTCGCGCCAATGTGCGGTGCGCTCGAGATAGCGTCGGCCGAGCCGCGTCCAGTCGTCGGGAGTCGCGGCGGCGGCCCACTGCGGGAAGCGCTCGCGGCGGCGCTGCGATTCCTCGGTCAGCACGGCCGGCAGGTCCGGCAGCTCGCCTGCGCCCTCGACGAGCGAATGCGACGCGAGCACTTGTTCCGTCAACGTGGATGCGGAGCGCGGCAGGCTCACGATGAAAATGACGTCGCTGCCGAGCGTCGCGTCGTGCGCGCCGACGATAGGCGGCGTAAACGCTGCGAGCACCGCATCGACCGCGCCTGCGTGCGCGCGAGCGTCCCAGCGCGCATGGCGCCGCGCGCGCGCATGCGCTTCACCGAGCGCGTGCAGCGATTCGGCGAGCTGTGCCTGATCGTCGAGCGCCTTGGCGAGTGCGAAACCCATCGCGACGAGATCGGCATCGCTGGTGCCCGGCCGCTGCATCGCTTCGCGCAGACGCGCGATGTCCTCGTCGGACATGCGGCGCGTCTTGACCTCGGCCAGTCCCCACCAGGCCATGCCCGCACGCGGTTCCTGCGCGAGCACGCGTCGGTACTCGGCGATGGCGTCGTCGAGACGGCCCTCCGCGCGCAGCATGTCGCCGAGGATCACGCGCGCGTTCCACTGCGTCGGCGCGAGCTCGACCGCTTTGCGCAATGCTGCCGCCGATTCGGCGACGCGCATCGACCGCATGCACACCAGGCCCAGATTGAACCAGGCGGTGGCGAGCTCGGGATCGAGCGCACAGGCTTCGCGCAGCACCGCAATGGCCTCGTCGTAACGGCCCGCAGCGATCAGCGCGGAGCCGAGGGTATTGCGGTAGAGCGCATCCCCGGGCCGCGCGGCCGCGGCGCGCTGCATCGTGGCGACGGCGGCTTCTGCTTGACCGCGCAGCGTCTGCACGCCGGACAGGAGACGCAGCAGTTCGGGATGGTCCGCATGCAAGGCGAGCAAGCCGACGACGAGGCGCTCTGCGGTATCGGCCTGTCCGAGCTCGAGCGCCTGCGCTGCGGCGACCACGGTCTTCACGGCCGCCGGCGGCAAGCCTGCGAGGCGAGATGCCGCGGACGTCGCGGCGTTCGTTTCGTGCGCGGCGGCCATCAGAACGTGAGATACGTCGAGACGATGTACTTGTCGTTCGAGCGCGGCGTCAGGCCGGCGTGCTGGAACATCCAGTACGGCGGAAACACCAGCAAGCGGCCGACGCGCGCCGCCACCTTGACGCCGAGATCGCAGAATTCGGTCTCGCCGCCTTCGTGCACGTCGTTCAGGTACCACAGGAACACGAGGTAGCGGTTGCTCTTCTCCGAATGCGAGTCGTAATGCGGCTCGAAGTTGTCGTCCGTCCCCGCCCGATAGCGTTTCATGACCAGATTGTCCGTCGTCGGCCGCTCGGGTACGGGCAGCGTGAGCTTGAGCCGCTCGTTGTAGATCGCGAGGTACTTCTCGATCTCGCTCAAGAACAGGCCCTTGAATGGCGCATCGGCCAGCGGCGTCAAGTTCATCTCGATCCACGAGCTGTGCTCCAGCCCAGCGCGGTAGCCGCGGCCGTTCGGATTCTGCGCCACACGCATCTGCTCGAACGAGTCGATCATCTTCGCGCAGAACGCCGGCGCGAACGCGCCATCGAACCACTGCACGTAGCTCTTGAGGTTCTCGATCGGCAAACGCGGCTCAGGCATCGTAGCCCCAGTGGCGCATGATCGGCTCGAGGATCGGCAGCACGGGCTCGAAGTAGCGCTCGTAGCGGCGCCAGCGGCCGACGGCCTTCTTGTTCGGCGGTTCGATGACCTGCGTGTAGCTCGGCGTGCTGATGAAGCCCTTCTCGCGTGCGTGCTGATCGTAGCGCGTGAGCGGCGCGGCGTCGTCGAGCTCGAGAAAATCGCCGATGCGTTTGACGTACGCCGGGAAATCGTCGAGCAGATCCTCGTAGCGCGAATGGATGAGCTTGGGCTTGAGCAGCGCCGCGTGATGCACCCAGAAATCCATCGCGGTCACGTAGCCGCGTGCGAGCCGGTCGAGGCTCGAGCACAGCACGGCGAACGCGTTGGAACGGAAATGCTGCATGTAGTTGCTGAGCAGCACGTCGCACGGATGTCTTAGCGCCAGGATGATCGGCGCGTTCGGGAACAGCCGGTTGATGAGCGGCAGGCGCAGCATGTTGAGCGGGTTCTTGTCGACGAGGCGCTGGCCTTCGCTGCGCGGCGCCACGCTCGCGGTGCGGCTGAAATAGAGGCGCCGCAGATCCTCGCACTGTTCGGCGGTGAGCTTGTCGAGATCGAACGGGTAACGCACGCCGAACGCGCTCATGCGCTCGACGAGGTCTTGCAGGAACGCGCGCTCGTCCATCGCCTGCAGCTTGGGATGCGCATCGAGCATCTGTTCGAGCATCGTCGTGCCGGAGCGCGGGAAGCCGACGATGAAGATCGGCGATTCCTCGGTGCTCGGCGCCGGCAGTTCGGGCCAGGCGGCGCGCGCTTCGGCGCTCACCCATTTCGTCGCGGTGCGCAGCGGCTGCGAACCGGGCTCCAGGAGCTCCGGCAGCGATTGGCGCGCGAGCTCGATCTGCAGCGCATGCGCCTGCTCGAGCGCCTGCATCGTCGCGTCGACGTCGCCCTGCTTGTCGCAGGCTTTCGCCAGCGCGAAGTACAGATTGTCGTAGCGCCAGGGATTCGTCGCCTGTGCGCCCACTTCCGCGATCGCCGCCTGCTGCGCGCGCGTCATGTCTTCGAGCAGGGCACGCGCGCGTTCAGGATCTTTTTCGCGCAGCGCCAGGGTGGCTTGCGCATTGATGACCTCATGCCGCAGCGTCGGGTCGCCGACATCCTCGGGACGCGGCAAGCGCGCGAGCATCGCGCGCGCGTCGTCGAGGCGGTTGATGCGCTCGAACATCACGGCCAGGTGGGCGATCGCACGCAGATTGTTCGGATTGGCCGCGAGCAGCCGCTCGAAGATGCGCGTGCCGTCCTCGGATTTGCCGAGATGCGTGAGCAGGATCGCGAGCTCGAGCGCGAGGTCGTCGCCGAGGTCGACCCACGTGCGCCATGGGGCGAGCAGCTGCTCGGCCATGTCGCGGCTGTCGAGAGCGAAGCACATCTGTGCGGCGTAGATGCGCGCGTCGGCAGCCACCGGGTCGAGCGAATGCGCGCGCAGGAAGGCGTCGCGCGCCGGCGGATAAAGACCGCGCTCGAGGAACAGATAGCCCAAGTTCATGACCGCCGCGTAGTAGCCCGGCTCGAGCTCGATGGCGCGCCGGTAGGCGTCCTCGGCCTCGCGCACCTGCGAGGCGGAACGCAATGCGGTGCCGAGGTTGTTCCAGTGCATCGCGAACCGGGGCTGGATGCTCGTCAATCGGCGAAAAGTTTCGGCGGCTTCGGCCGGACGCCCCTGTTCCTGCAGACAGAGCCCGAGCAGGGTCAGACCGTCCGCGTCGGCTGGAGCGAGCAGCAGGAAATCGCGGGTCAGGCGTTCGGCTTCTTGCGGCCGGCCTTGCTGCAAGGCGGCGCTGATCGCGGCGACGGGGAGGACAGGGGCTGTCTGCATGATCGGACGAATGGGCAAAAAAAAGCCGCGCGGGAAACC
>Ga0070741_10018950_pt1 | contig 11056 bp, 9 predicted proteins | sample Coa_R1_4_FD_66440 | JGI IMG/M metagenome (GOLD analysis project Ga0070741, IMG submission 66440) | Surface soil microbial communities from Centralia Pennsylvania, which are recovering from an underground coalmine fire - Coalmine... | ecosystem: Environmental > Terrestrial > Soil > Unclassified ...
CGATGCATCCCGCGCTGGCGCTCCGGTACTACCAGGACGTCGGTGCGTTTGAGAGCGAACAGGAACGACGATGAAGCATGTTGTAGCGCAGGCCTTCAGGCCTGCCCGCGTGTGGCACTGCAGCCCTAAAGGGCTGCGCTACATCCTTCTCGCAGTGATGTTGTTGAGCGCCGCCTTGAGCGGCCAAAGCAGCGACCAGTTGAAGGGCCTCGAGTTTCGCAGCATCGGCCCGGGGTTGGCGACGGGACGCATTCAGGACGTGCAGATCGATCCGAAAGATCCAAACGTCTGGTACGTCGCGAGCGCGTTCGGCGGCTTGTGGAAGACCGTCAATCGCGGCGTGACGTTTACGCCAGTATTCGACGAGGGGGGCGCGTTCACGCTCTGCTGCGTCGCAATCGATCCAAAGGATTCGAACGTCGTGTGGCTCGCGACGGGCGAAAACACGAGCCAGCGGAGCGCGCATTTCGGGGACGGCGTCTACAAATCAATCGACGCCGGAAAAACCTGGGCGCGTGTCGGTCTCGCCACATCCGAGCACATCGGACACATCCTCATTGATCCACGCAACTCGAACGTCGTCTGGATCGCCGCGCAAGGTCCGCTGTTCTCCGCCGGGGGCGAGCGCGGCGTGTTCAAGACGACGGATGGCGGCAAGACCTGGCAGCAGAGCCTCAAGATCAGCGACGACACCGGCGCGAACGATCTCGCCTTCGACCCCAAGAACCCGGACATCGTCTACGCGTCGGCGTATCAGCGTCGCCGTGCCGTCGGCCAGTTGATCGGCGGCGGACCCGAAGGCGGGATCTACAAGACGACGAACGGCGGACGCACGTGGACGAAGCTGACGAAGGGTTTGCCGGCCGGCGACATGGGGCGCATCGCGCTCGCGACCGACGGTCGTAAGTCGCCGGCGACAGTGTTCGCGTTGATCAACGCGCGGCCGAACGAAGCAGGCTTTTATCGATCGGACGACGGCGGCGCGTCGTGGGAGCGCATCGGGCACATGCCGCAGCAAGGCCGCGGCGGGCCGCCTGGACCCGAACCCACCGGGCCACTCGGTCGCGACGACTGGTACCGCGGCGGCGATCCGCAGTACTACTTCGAGATCTTCGTCGATCCGTACAAGCCGGACACGATCTGGTCGGTCAACACGAACATGGAAGTCAGCACCGACGGCGGACATCTCTGGAAGCGCGCCGGGTTCGAAGATCTCGGCATGCACGTCGATCACCACGCGATCGTGTGGGACCCGACGGACCGCCGCCACATGTTGATCGGCAACGACGGTGGATTGTACGAGTCGTACGACGAAGGGAGATCGTGGCGCTTCTTCGCCAACTTGCCGGTGACGCAGTACTACCGCGTCTCGACCGACAACGCGAAGCCGTTCTACCACGTCTGTGGCGGCGCGCAGGACAACTGGTCGACGTGCGGACCGTCGCGGACGATGAATCGGTGGGGTATTCGGACGAGCGACTGGTACATCGTCGGCGGCGGCGATGGATTCCAGGCGCGCGTCGATCCCGAGGATCCGAACATCGTCTACGCGCAGTCGCAGGGCGGCAACATCACACGCGTGGATCTTCGGAGCGGCGAGATCAAGAACATCAGACCGCGCCAATCGCGGGGCGCTGCGCCTGATGACGAAGAGGCAGGCGGGGCAGGTGGGGCAGGTGGGGCAGGTGGGGGAGGACGCGGAGAAGGTCGAGGCGCAGACAGACCGAACTGGGACGCGCCGTACATCATCAGCCCGCACTCGTCCCGTCGACTCTACTGGGCGAGCAACAAGCTTTATCGCAGCGACGATCGCGGCGATAACTGGATCGCGATCAGTCCGGATCTTTCGCGAAATCTGAATCGCGACGAGATTCCGATCATGGGCAAGCTCTGGGGACCGGACGCGGTGTCGCGCAATCAGGCGACGACGGCGTTGAGCAATATCGTGGCGCTCGACGAATCCCCGGTGCTCGAAGGATTGATTTACGTCGGCACCGACGACGGGCTCGTACAGGTGACCGAAGATGGCGGCAAGAACTGGCGGAAGGCCGAACAGTTCCCGAACGTGCCGCAGTGGACGTACGTGTCGGCCGTGAGAGCGTCACCGCGCGATGCGAACACGGTGTTCGTCACGCTGAACAACTGGCAGCGCGGCGACTACAAGCCGTACCTCGTCAAGAGCACCGATCGCGGTCGCACGTGGACGTCGATCGTTGGCGATCTACCCGATCGTCACGACGTGTGGGCGGTCGTGCAGGATCACGTCAATCCGGATCTGTTGTTCGTCGGTACCGAGTTCGGCGTGTACGTGACCGTCGACGGCGCGAAGCACTGGGCGCAACTCAAGGGCGGACTGCCGATAACCCAGGTGCGTGACCTGACGATCCAGAAGCGCGAAAACGATCTGGTCATCGCGACCTTCGGCCGCGGCTTCTACATCCTCGACGACTACACGCCGCTGCGCGAGATGTCGCCGCAGGCGCTCGACGAAGACGCCCACCTCTTCACGCTGCGCGACGCCTACTTGTTCAACCCGCTCGGTCAGGCACCGGCCGGCGCGGCGGGGATCGGTCCGATGGCGGGCAACTGGACGTCGCCAAATCCTCCGTACGGCGCCGTGTTCACCTTCAACCTCAAACAGCCCGTGGCCGACGGCGCCAAGCTGGTGATGACCATCACCGATGACGGAAATAAGCACATTCGCCGCTTCGACGTGCCGAACGGTGCGGGACTGCGGCGGGTCGCATGGAACCTCCGCGCCGACGCGCCGCCGCAACGGGGAGGAGCGGCTGGCGGAGGAGACCAAGGACGCGGAGGCGGCCGCGGACCGCAACAAGGACCTCTCGTTGCGCCTGGCCGCTATCGCGCCCAACTCGGAACGCAGTCCGGCAGCGACGTCAAACCGCTCGGCAATGCCCAGACGTTCGTGGTCGTCCCGTTGGAGCGCTGACATGAAATCGATCGTCGTCGCATTGCTGCTGACGGTCACCGCCTCCGCGGAAACGATCCAGGGCCGATGGAAGCTGATCGCTGCAGAAGATGTACGCGCGGACGGCACGATTGCGCGGTATCCGTGGGGCAGGCATCCGATCGGATCGATCCTGGTGTCGAACGGATTCTGTTACCTGCAGATCATGTCGAGCGACGTGCCCGACGTCGCGTCCGGCGATCAGATGAAGGCGGCGCTGCTCAGCACGTACATCGCGTACGAGGGGCCGTGCACGATTGACGAGGCAGCCGGTGCCGTGACGCTGAAGGTCGAAGCCGCGTGGCGTCCCGACTACGTCGGAACCGAGCAGAAGCGGTTCTTCAGGTTCGACAACGGCAGACTGATCTTCGGCCCGGCGCCGAACTCGATCCGCTCGGGCGACGAGCGGCTGACACGCCGTCTGACCCTCGAGCGCCCATGACGGCACCGTCGTAAGATAAGCGTCGCATGATTGCTGTCACTCGACGCGGTTCGATTGCCATCGCGCGGATCACGCACGGAAAGGCCAACGCGTTCGACCTCGAATTGTCGTCGGCGATCTCGGATATGGTCGCGCAGTTTCGCAACGGGCCCGATACCGGCCTGGTCGTCACCGGCCAGGGGACGATGTTTTCGGCCGGCGTCGATCTCGTGCGCGTCGTGGACCACGGCGAGCCGTACGTCCGCGAATTTCTACCGGCGCTCGGCTGGGCGTTCGAAGCGCTGTTCGCGTGCCCCAAGCCGGTCGTCGCAGCCGTGAACGGTCACGCGATCGCCGGCGGCTGCATCCTCGCGTGCGCGGCCGACTATCGTGTGATGGCGCGCGGCGGCGGACGCATCGGCATCCCCGAGTTGCGCGTCGGCGTTCCGTTTCCGGTGACGCCGCTCGAGATCATGCGCTTCGCGGCGCCGGCGCACCTGGAATCGCTCGTGTACGGCGGCGCGACGTACTCCGCAGACGAGGCGCTCGCGCACGGCCTCGTCAACGAGGTGACCGAGGCCGACGCGCTGATCGATGCCGCGGTCGCCGCCGCTGCGCGGCTCGCGGCGCTGCCGGCGGTCGCCTTCGAGCTGACGAAGCGTCAGGTCCGCGGACCGTCAATCGAGCGCATCCGCAACGGCGCGCCGATCGATCGCGAAGTCGTCGGCGCGTGGAGCACGCCCGAAACGATCAGCATCATCCGCGATTACATCCAGCGAACGTTCAAGAAGCCTGCGGCTAGCGGGTAGCGGGTTCGGGCTCAGGGTTCATGCCACTCTCAACATTACTGTCGAACAACCGCGCGTGGGCGGCCGATCGCACGCGCCAGGATCCGAACTTCTTTCAACGCCTGTGCGGACTGCAGACGCCCGAGTATCTCTGGATCGGATGCGCCGACAGCCGCGTGCCGGCGAACGAAATCGTCGGCCTCGCGCCCGGCGAACTCTTCGTCCATCGCAACATCGCGAACGTCGTGTCGCCCGACGATGTGAATTGCGTGGCGGTGGTGCAGTACGCGATCGACGTGCTGAAGGTGAAGCATGTCATCGTGACGGGTCACTACGGATGCGGCGGTGTCGAAGCGGCGCTCGGCGCGCAACTCACCGGTCCGCTCGATCGCTGGATCCAGCATGTGCGCGACGTGCGATCGCGCCACATGTTCGAACTCGAACGGGTTCCGGACCACGAGTCACGCTGGCGGCGGTTGTGCGAGTTGAACGTGATGGAGCAGGTGAACGCGGTCTGTCAGGTCGAATCGGTGCGCGCGGCGTGGCGACGCAATCAGCCTCTCCTCGTGCACGGCTGGATTTACGACTTGCGCGACGGCCTTTTGCAGGATTTGCACGTCACCAGGTCAGCCGTATAGCCGTTGTGGCTTAACCGTTGCAGCCATCAGGAGCGTTATGAAGAGATACCTCCTGGCAGTTGTTTCGGCATTGATTCTCGCGTCCGCATCAAGCGCGTCGGCGCAGGTGACGTTCGACGTGCGCATCGGCACGCCGCCGCCACCACCGCGCGTGTATCGAGTCCCGCCGCCGCCAGGCCCCGGCTACAAGTGGGTCGAAGGGTACTGGTATCCAGCCGGACGTCGATGGGCATGGCACAACGGATACTGGACGCTGCCGCCGTACGAGGGCGCGTACTGGGTCGCGCCGTACTACGAAGGCGGACGGTACATCGCCGGCCGCTGGGAAGGCCGTCGCGGTGACGTCTTCCACGATCATCGGTGGGACCGCGAGCGGCGGCGTGACGAACGTCGAGAGCCGCGTCGCGAGCGCGGTCGATCGGATCGCTAAGCGCTACGTGGTGACCGGTCGCGGCTGCGCGACCGGTCCCTCCGGTCCGTGCACGTAGTTCGACCACATCAACTGGATCGGCACCGTGCCCCCGCCGTGTGCGAGCGCCACTTCTCTGATCACGGATTTCAGATTCTTGCCGATTATCGGGACGTCGCCGATCTCTTCGCCGGGCAGTTCGTCGTTCGTCCATCCCAGATACGAGTCGTTGCCGGTCTTGCCGGCATCGTACACATCAGGATCGGTGCGCGCCTCGTTGAGCTCGTGATACAGCGTCGCGACGACGTTCTTCCACGGCTGCTTGAAGATCGCGATGCCGTTCTTGCCCTTCGAGAACGCGGCGACCGCGTAATAGATCCGTTTCTTGCCGATCGGCACCGCGCTGTGAAATCCGGCCATGCCCTCCAGCGACGAATCGTCGCCGAGATGCAGAATCGTTCCCAGCGGCGCGAGGAAGACGAACACCGTCGACGGCAGCGGATATCCCTTGAGGTCGCCTGCCGTGTACATCTTCTTGATCCGCGACTCGAGGTTCTTCTCGTACAGGTGCTTCGGCGGCGCGCCCGGCAGGATCCGCGACGGACGAAATTCGCTGGTGATCTGGTCGCCGCGAAAGTACTGGACTATCACATTGTTCAGATGTGTGTCGGACATCGCGGCCGCCAGCGCGCCGTCGATCGCCGCGATGTCGGCCGCTTTCCACGACGCCGATCCGCCGAGGTAGAAATTCGTGAAGACGAGGTTCGGGATAATCCGACCACCACGGTCGTGAACGTCCAGATCCGGGTTCGCGTGGTAGCCGTGAGCAATGGCGGCGAACTTGGGCGCGCGCGTCAGCCCGCGCTTGACCACACGCAAAACGTCCATGCCGGCATTCTACAGACCGAGTAGAATCGCCGCCATGAAACTCGCGCGCTTCCTCATCCCGATCGTCTTGCTCATCGCGCCGTTATTTACGGTCGTCCCGTCAGGACAGAATGGCGCAACATCGCTCGCGAGCGGCTTCAAGTTCCGCGCGATCGGCCCCGCCAGCATGGGCGGCCGCATCGACGACATCGCAGTATCCGAAAGCGATCCGAGCATCGTCTACATCGGCTACGCCGTCGGCGGCGTGTTCAAGTCCGAGAACAACGGGACGACGTTCACGCCGGTCTTCGAGGGATACACCACCGCGTCGATCGGCGACATCGCCATCCACCCGACGAACCCGAACATCGTGTACGTCGGCACCGGCGAGCCGAACAACCGCCAGACGTCGAGTTTCGGCGACGGCATCTACAAAACGACCGACGGCGGAAAAACATTTCAGAACATCGGGCTGAAGGAGACGCAGACGATTGCGCGCATCGTGATCGATCCAAAGAATCCCGAGACGGTGTACGTCGCGTCGCCGGGACATCTGTTCGGGCCGAATCCGGACCGCGGCGTCTACAAGACGACGGACGGCGGCAAGACGTGGAACAGGATCAAGTTCATCGACGAGGACACCGGCTTCACCGACATCGCGCTCGATCCGTCGAACAGCAGCATCATCTACGCGGCGAGTTATCAGCGCCGCCGAAGCGGGTGCTGCTTCAACGGCGGCGGACCGGGCAGCGCGATCTGGAAAAGCGTCGATGCCGGCAAGTCGTGGACGAAGTTGAGCGAGCACGGCTTGCCGCCGGGCACCTATGGCCGCATTGCGCTCGACGTGTCGCGATCGAACCCGAATGTCGTGTACGTGCAAATCGAAGCGGGCGAAACCGGCAAACCCGAGCCGACGCCCGGCCGTGACACCGAGGCCGCGACGGAACCGACGCCAGCCGGTGCTGCCGGCCGCGGCCTTCAACCGCAGACGCCGACGACGACCGCAGAAGAAGCGGGCGGCGGTCGTGGCGGCCCGTCCTTCGACTGGTGCAACAACGGCGGACCGAGCAAAGGCTACGTCGCCGGTCGCGGCGGCGGTGGCGGGCAACAAGGGCCGCAGCAGCCGCCGGCCGGATGGAAACCGCCGGAACTCGATCCGAAGAAGAGCGGCGTGTTCCGCTCGGACAACAAAGGCCAGAGCTGGACGGCGGTCAGCAACTGCAACGCGCGGCCGATGTACTTCAGCCAGCTGCGCATCGATCCGTCGAGCGACAAAACGATCTACGTCGCCGGACTCCCGGTCGCGAAATCACTCGACGGCGGCAAGACGTTCGCGACGCTCGATGTGGCCGGCGGCTTTCTCGATCCGGGCCACGTCGATCAGCATGCGATCTGGATCGATCCGCGAAACCCGAAGCACATCATGGAGGGGAACGACGGCGGCCTCGACGTGAGCTGGGATCAAGGCAAGACGTGGGACTTCGTCAACACGATGCCGACCGCGCTCGCGTACGTCGTCACCGCCGACATGCGGCATCCGTACTACGTGTACATCGGCCTGCAGGACAACGGCAGTTGGGGCGGCCCGAGCGCGGTGCGCGGCCGCGGCGGAATCATGAACTCGGATTGGTTCGGCATCGGCGGCGGCGATGGGTTCTACACCGCGGTCGATCCAACCGACTACAACATGGTCATCACCGAGTCGCAGGACGGAAATACAAACCGCTATGACCTGCGTACCGGCCAAGGCAAGAGCATTCGGCCGGTTGCTCCTCCGGCGCCTGGACGTGCAGGTGGGGCGGGTAGGGCTGGTGGGGCAGCTGGGGGAGGCAACGGAGGGCGCGGAGGCCCGCCGAACGTGCTAAATGCCAAGGCGGGCGATCAGTATCGCTTCAACTGGAACACGCCGGTCGTCATGTCGCCGCACAACCCGAAGATCGTGTGGCTCGGCGGCAACCGGTTGTTCAAGTCGTACAACCAGGGCGACACGTGGGTGGCGAGTGACGATCTGACGAAGCAGATCGATCGCAACAGAGTGTCGCTGATGGGCGTGCCGGGCAACGTGACGCAGTTGTCGAAGAATGACGGCGTCGTGTCGTACAGCACGATCGTTTCGATCTCCGAGTCGCCGATCCTGCCCGGCGTTGTGTGGGCGGGTACCGACGATGGCAATCTCCAACTCAGTCGAGATGGCGGCGCCACGTTCACGGAAGTGGGTAAGAACATCACCGGACTGCCGCCGAATCATCAGTACTGGATTTCGCGCATCGACGCATCGCACTTCGATGCCGGCACGGCCTACGTATCCGTCGACGGTCATCGCAACGACGACCTGAAGCCGTACATCTACGTGACGCGCAACTACGGTCAGTCGTTCGAGAGCGTCGTCGGAAACCTGCCGCCGTTCGGCAACGTGCAGGTGATTCGCGAAGATCCGAAGAACCGCAACCTGCTCTACGTCGGTACGGAGTTCGGATTGTATGTGTCGCTCGATGCAGGCAAGGCGTGGCAGCGGATCACGAACGGATACCCGACCGTTCGCACCGATGACATTCTCGTCCATCCACGCGACAACGATCTGATCGTGGCCTCGCACGGTCGAAGCGTGTACGTCGCCGACGACATCACGCCGCTGCAGCAACTGACGCCGGAGGTGCTCGGCGAGGATGCGCATCTCTTCGACATCCGTCCGGGTATCGCGTACCTCAACGATCAGCAGCACGGACAGCAGGTCGGCGGTCAGAAAGTCTTCATCGGGGAGAACGCGCCGCGCGGGACGTACATCAACTACTACCTGAAGAGCGCGGCGAGCGGCGACGTGAAGATCTCGGTCGCGGACAGCACGGGCAAAGCGATCCGTACGATTGACGGAACGAAGCAGCAGGGGATCAATCGCGTGCTCTGGAACCTCGCGCCGAATCCACCGGCAGGTGGGGCGGGTCGGGCCGGTGGGGCTGGCGGGGGAGGGCGCGGAGGACAACCGCAGGCCGTGGACGCGGGCACGTACGTCGTGACGCTGTCGGTCGGCGGGAAAACCTACACGAAGCCGGTCACCGTCGAACAGGACCGCTGGCTGTCGGAAAGGTAAGCATGGACACACATGTGAAGGTGTTGGGCGTGCTGCAGATTGCGCTGAGCAGCTTCGGGCTGCTCGGCGCGTTGCTGCTGATGCTTGTGTTTGGCGGGGCGATGGGGATCGTCGGCGCGACCGGCGATCCCGACGCGCACTTCGCGATCCCGATCATCGGCATCACCGGGATGGCGCTCGTCGGATTTCTGCTGTTGATGTCGGTCCCTGGCTTTATCATCGGCATCGGTTTGCTGAAACGGCGGCCGTGGGCGCGCATCGGCGGCATCGTGGTCTCGATTCTCGAATTGATCGCGATCCCCTTCGGCACGGTCATCGGCGTCTACGGACTATGGGTCCTGTTCTCGAGCGAGACCGAACAACTGTTCCAACCGACGCGGATCTGACCGGCGCTCACGCGCGCCGTCTTGGCGGAGGCGGCGCCGCGTTCGCGTTCGTCTTCGTCACCGTTCTCCTGGACATGATCGCCATCGGCATCATCGTGCCGGTGCTGCCGTCGCTCGTCGTGTCGTTTCGCGGCGGCGACACGGCCAGCGGCGCGGCCATCTACGGCGTGTTCGGGACGACATGGGCGGCGATGCAGTTCATTTTCTCGCCGGTGCTCGGATCGCTGTCGGATCGATTCGGCCGCCGCACGGTCATCCTCCTCTCGAACGTCGGCCTCGGCCTCGACTACGTGCTGATGGCGATCGCACCGTCGTTATGGTGGCTGTTCGTCGGACGCGTCGTGTCGGGCATCACTTCGTCCAGCGTGCCGACGGCAATGGCCTACATCGCCGATGTCACGGAACCGGACGAGCGCGCAGCGAAATTCGGTTTGCTCGGCGTCGCCTTCGGCGTCGGCTTCATCGTCGGGCCGGCGCTCGGCGGCTTCCTCGGCGAAGTCAGCCTGCGCGCGCCGTTCTGGGGCGCGGCGGTGTTCAGCCTCGCGAACGCTGCGTATGGATTCTTCATCCTGCCCGAATCGCTGCCGCTCGATCGACGCTCGGCGTTTCGATGGAAGCGCGCGAATCCGATCGGCGCGGTGAAGATGCTGTGGGCGCATCCGCAGTTGTTCTCGCTCGGATGCGCGAGCTTCCTATCGATGCTCGCGCACGACTCGTTGCCGACCACCTTCGTGCTCTACACGAACTACCGGTACGGTTGGGGGCAGCGAAGCGTCGGCCTCGTCCTCGCGATGGTCGGCGCATTGTCAATCGTGGTGCAAGGCGGACTGGTCGGCCGCATGGTGGGATGGCTCGGCGAGCGGAAGGCACTGGCCGTCGGCCTCGCGAGCGGCGCGATCGGCATGATCGTGTACGGCTTCGCCCCGACGGGCGCGGTGTTCGTGGCGGGGATCACGATGACCGCGCTGTACGGGCTCGCGAGCCCGTCCATTCAGAGCTTGATGACGCGTCGCGTCGCCGACACCGAGCAGGGACAGCTGCAAGGCGCGATCGGCAGCATGAACGGCGTCGCGAACATGATCGCCCCCGTGCTGTTCACCACGGTGTTCGCCGAGGCGATCGGTCGCTTTCGTGATGCCCACCTGGTCGGCGCGCCGTTTCTGCTCGCGGCCGTCTTCCTGGCCGCCTCGCTGGGAGTAAGCTGGATCGTCACGCGATGATCCTCTCGCTTCACCACGTCACCGCAACCGTCGACGATGCCCAGGACGATCTTGATTTTTGTCTGGGCGTTCTCGGATTGCGGTTGGTGAAGAAGACCGTCAACTTCGACAACCATCACGTCTACCACTTTTATTACGGCGACGAACGCGGGACGCCGGGCACGATCTGGACGACATTTCCGTACAAAGACCGGGGCGTGAAGGTTGGGACGAAGGGCGCCGGCCAAGTGACGGTGACATCCTTTTCGGTACCGGTCGGCGCGCTCGACTG
>Ga0070741_10018951_pt1 | contig 11055 bp, 10 predicted proteins | sample Coa_R1_4_FD_66440 | JGI IMG/M metagenome (GOLD analysis project Ga0070741, IMG submission 66440) | Surface soil microbial communities from Centralia Pennsylvania, which are recovering from an underground coalmine fire - Coalmine... | ecosystem: Environmental > Terrestrial > Soil > Unclassified ...
CCTTCCCACTGACCCGTACCACGCCTATGCCTCCCACTCCCGGAGGCGTTGCGATTGCTGCTATTGTGTCATTTTGCATGTCTAGATTATTCCGCGTCCTTTATACAATCTTCGATCATTTATTCGAGTATGCTGAATCCCCGCCTGCGGCGGGCGCTGATAGGAAGATCATATCTTTCAACAGTTGCCTGCGGCAGCTGTTGAAAGATATGATCTTCCTATCAGGCATTACAAGACATTAAATAATACGTTCAGGATGCGTATATACATTCATTGAATGATCACGTAGAAAACCAATGAGTGTAATTCCGCTTCTATCTGCTAGCTCAACTGCCAGGCTAGAAGGCGCAGAGATAGCTGCTACGCAGGGAATACGCGCCAATAAAGCCTTTTGAATGATTTCAAACGATGTACGACCGCTGACCATCAAGATATGTTCTCTATAAGGATATATACGGTTCAGCAGGCCATATCCGATCAATTTATCAACAGCGTTGTGACGCCCCACGTCCTCACGCAAAAGCAGCAAGTCGCCGTTACGGGTAAACAGTCCAGCTGCATGCAAGCCTCCAGTGTGACGAAAAACGGATTGCTGCTCGCGTAGTTGCGTCGCTAGCTTATAGAGAGTCGAGGTTGAAATACGCAATGTGTCCGGCTCCAGCGCAGGCGTCGAGAGCATAAGATCGGCAATGCTGTTCTTGCCACATAACCCACAACTGGCAGAGACGGCAAAGTGACGCTCAAAGGAGGCTGTCTGAGCCTGGAGTTGTTCCTGTTGCCCATGATGACGCAATTTAACACTGACCACATTCGCCAGCGGCAAATCATCGCTATCTAGCGCACTCTCAATCGTCACAACATCAGCAGTAGCGGAGATGACGCCCTCTGTAAAGAGGAAGCCCATTGCCAGTTCCCGGTCATGTCCAGGAGTACGCATAATCATAGCCAGGCTCTGCTGCCCGATACGTATCTCGAATGGTTCTTCAACTGTCAGATGATCCTCGCGTACTTGCTGCTCATCGCCTTGCCAGTGAACCACGTCCATTTGCATCACGCGCTCTGGATCGAGCGCCGATCGCCAGGGACCCGATAATGCCATGTTTTTTGCCTCTAAGATATCACGAAATGTCAAGCTGTACATTGACGCCTAGAGCCTGCCGTGTTAGGATATACTACATATTATATAATCATAATCAGCGTCGAAGGGCTGCAATATGCACCACTTTGTTAAATCAAGCAACGAACTGCTCCGTAAGCATGGTTACCGCTTAACGCCGCAGCGCCATATGATCTTGAGCGTAATCCAGGAGGCTCACGAGCATCTGAACATCGATCAGATTACCGAACGCGTGCAACAACGTAATCCCTATGTCAGCCTCTCAACCGTCTATCGCACGTTGGAACTGCTGAAAAAACTGGGCTTGATACGCGAAAATCATTTGCCAGGAGAGCAACCTCACTACGAAGCGGTGGAAGGGCATGCACATCATCACCTGATCTGTCGTCGATGCCGCCAAACTATTCACCTTGATGAAAAGCTGTTAGGCAATCTCCACGAGCAACTTCAGGAGCAATACCACTTTCACAGCCTGACCCTCGATCTGGTTGCCGCTGGATACTGTGCCTCTTGTTGGCAGCTCATTCAGCAAGAAACACAAACTTTACAGGATCATCCTGAGTTGTCAGAAGAATAGCAGTGATTTTCCAGATAATCGCCCTCAAGGAGCGGCGCTACGCAATCTGCCCTCGGGCAGATTGCGTAGCGCCGCTCCTTGAGGGCGATTATCTGGAAAATCACTGCAATAGACCTGTGGTAAAGCAGTAGTTACCGTCGGGGGCTGGAGCTTGTTGCGCCTGCACCAGATTTTGCGCGAAGATGTCATTATACATATGCGCAATCATTGGGCCAACATCAGCACCACCTTCACCACCATTCTCCCTCATAGCTACAATTGTCAGAGCAGGCAGCTGGCCCGGATTGGTGACCGAATAGGGAGCCTGGGTAATCATCCATGCGTCGGCTGCGATACTCATGTTATTGCTCACCTGAGCGGTTCCGGTTTTACCAATAATACCCCTCTGCGAGTTAAACAGAGCAGTGACAATCGAACCAGAACCACAACGTACAACGCCGAACATAGCCTGACGCACCTGTGTTGCTGTCTGGCTGGAGACCGGATTACCAAGAGACTGCGGACCATACGTTTGTATGGGAGTTTTATTGTTATCGGTAATCCTGGAAACCAGCATCGGACGCTCCAATTGCCCATCATTGGCGACGGCATCATCAAACAGAGACATCTGCATCGGCGTCACCGCGTCGAAGCCCTGCCCGAAAGAATCCGCAGCCAATTCGTTGTCCACAAGCGTATCTGCCCCTGCAGGGAGCACATGACTGGGAGTGACATTGAGGTCAAAAGGAATTTTTTGCCCGACGTAGAAGCGCTTATTATACTCCATCCAGGTATCAAATCCCGTATTCACCCCAATTTGGGCATAAATGATGTTATCTGAATGTACAAATCCATACTCTGTCGTAACCGGGAAGTGCTTGGTATAACCCTCGATATTATTGCCATCTGGACCTATTTTCTGTCCGTTGTAAACGATAGGCCCCAGCGCATGCTGTTGATCGAACTGTTGGTCCAGGGTCGTCTTCCCGCTATCAAGTCCGGCCAGCAGCGTGACGGTCTTGTAGGTTGAGCCAGGAGGATAGACTGCTTGAATAGGACGTTCGAGCAAGGGTTGTTCGGTCCTATCAGCAGCAAGCTGGTTATAGTAAGACAGATCGCCAGCAGAGAGCGTCTGGACCATCTTGTTTGGATCAAATGTCGGACGGCTCACCATTGCCAGGATTTCGCCAGTGTGAGGATTTGTAATGATTACCGAGCCACGATCTGACCTGTATGTATTGAGATTATCAATCGGGATGGCGTCGTCGAAGTGCTGATCAGCAAGTTTCTGGATGCGCTCATCTATCGTCAGGTAGATATCATCACCGACAGGGGGACGATGCAAGGTCTGGTTGACAATATTACCCAGGGCCGTTGCCCCAACCTGACCGGTGAGATAGGCATTATACTGAGCCTCGATACCTGTGGGAGCATAGCCAGAAACATAGTAGCCAATTAAGCCTGCAAGAGAGGGATCATGATAGCGACGGGTATAGCCACAAGAGCTATTGTTGGTAGAGGTTATAGATTCCGCCAGCAGCACCCCGTTCCGGTCGAAGATACGGCCTCGAACAGGTGCATTATCGAGGAGGCAATGGCGGCTGTTATGGATATTACCCGTGACCTGTTGCGCGACGACCACCTGCCAGTAGACAAGTCCACCACTCAACGCTACGAAGAGAACGATAAACAACTGTGTCAGTTTGCGTATGTTCATATTAATATTCATAAAACCGACGCCTTTTGCTTCAAACCTCACGACACAATTTGCTGAATCTTACAGGAGCAAGTGTATCATCGATACGAATCAATGACAAGTGAAATAGCTCACATTTAGCGAGCTATTCTACCTGCCATGCGCGAAAATTCCTTAAGGTTTCCTCTATACTATCTCCACCAAACTTCTCCAGCAGCGCCTCAGCCAGCACGATTGCCATCATGGCCTCGCCAACGACTCCAGCTGCGGGAACTACACAGACATCACTACGCTCATAGCGACTTTGATCGATATTTTCGCCGGTCGCCAGATCTACCGAGGGAAGGGGATGCGCCAGGGTTGGAATAGGCTTGACACCAACACGCACGACAACAGGTTCACCATTGGTAATACCACCTTCTATTCCACCAGCGTTGTTCGTCAAGTGGAACCAGGAGCCATCTTCGGCATGGCGCAAGACATCATGTACATGCGAGCCTGTTATGCGAGAGGTATGAAAACCAGCGCCAATCTCCATAGCCTTGACCGAAGGAATACTCATCATCGCCATACCAAGACGAGCGTTCAGACGACGATCCCACTGGCTATAGCTTCCCAGACCAATAGGCACACCAAAAGCCACGACTTCAAAGACTCCGCCGCAGGTATCGCCCTCGTGCTTTGCCTCTAGAATGCGAGCGATCATTTTTTCGGTCAGAGATGCATCAGCGCAACGCATAGGCGATGCCTCCACTGCATCCCACATTTCATCAGGATAGGCATCACGCGTCATAGGGCGAGGGGCCTCGTAGCCGACATCGACAACGGAGAGCACATGGCTATGAATGGAAATGCCAAATTGCTTCAGAAACTGACGGCATAGGCCACCTACCGCCACACGTGAAGCAGTTTCGCGCGAACTGGAACGTTCAATGGCATTGCGAACATCTTTATGACCATACTTGATTGAGCCAGTAAAATCGGCATGGCCGGGGCGCACACGGGTAACAGTCTCTCCAGGGTCATCCACAGGAGCGGCATTCATACGCTCCTCCCAGTTCACCCAATCGCGGTTCTCAATCTGCATAGTAATTGGTGAGCCAAGGGTCTTACCATGACGAACACCTGAGAGAAAGCGAATAGCATCCTTCTCTATCTTCATACGCCCACCGCGCCCATACCCACCCTGGCGGCGGCGTAAGTCTGCATCTATCAAATCTTTTTCGACCGTCAACCCGGCAGGCAAACCTTCTATCACCATTGTCAAACAGGGACCATGTGACTCGCCCGCTGTCAGAAAACGAAACATCACGTTCTCCCACTATATAATATCGAGATATACAAGAATGTCACGAACATAACAACTTGACTCGGCGGCAATACTTACTATATTACTCTTTGGCTAACGAGTCAAACGAAAAAAAAGATCATCTCTGCACAAATTGACGGTTTGCCAGCTTTCATGGTAACAGAAATTGCAGAAGGATCAGCGAGAGGCATTGCAGCAAGTACTGGAAACAATCACTTCTAGACAGAAGCAACCTGTTTTTATTGAGAAGCATACAACTATTCCTCATTCTTTCTTGTAATATGGCTCAGGAATAGATGCATCGTCGCTCGGCATCAGAGCTGCATAGAGCAAACAGGAACTAGCACGATAGCTTTAATACATCACACTTACTTTTTTAATATCTCTTGACCACATGATCATTATAGCATGCCCTCATTAACAACGTCATTAAGGGAGTAGCTCAAAAACTTTACTTGTAACACAAGCAAAACTGTATAAGTATCTCTTGAATATTTATTGCACTAGGATATTGACACAAAACATAGGTCTATTTTACAATACATTTGACCAACATTTTATGTATTTATTGAGTCTATCTGTCAACAACATTGCACTTTAGGAGGCTAAGATGTCCCCCGAACAATCACCTAGCAAGATTGGCAAATCGGTAGGGGAAAAACTTCGAGCAGCCCGCGTAGCCCAACACTACACGCAGAGCCAGCTTGCCGCCCCTGACTTCTCAGTCAGTTACATTTCAGCGATAGAGCGTGGGCAGATTCACCCCTCGCTACGAGCACTAGAAATTCTAGCTGGTCGTCTTGGACTGACATCGACCCAACTACTGCCCAATCGAGCACAGGCCGAAGACCGAGCCGGTTCTTCATTAAGTATTACTGAACGTGACGAGGATGAGGTAGAACTCATTCTTCTAGAGGCCCAAATTGCAATTATGCAAGAGACTGCGTCACAGACAGTAGCACAATTGGAGAAGCTATCAACCAAACGATTGAAACGCGAACACCAACTACAGCACCATTACCTTTTGGGCTGGGCATATTATAGAACGGCGCGCTTTCAAGAAAGTGAGGCATTACTTTCAGAAGCAGCTCAGCTTGCGAGGGATCTCAATGCTAACTATTTACATCTACGCATACTCAACCTGCTAGCATTGACATATGTTGCTATGCGTAATTACGCGCAGGCGTTACTCTCTCACCAACGTTGCCTCAACCTGTTGGAAGAGACAGAGCCCCAAGATCCCTTCTTCGCGGCCCAGGTCTACATGCACATGGGACAACACTACACCCGGCTCGAAAACTTCGAACAGGCCCTGGAAATGTTCAACAAAGCCCTTAAGCTGACTGAAACCCTGACCACGGTACACAACATACAAGCGGTTTACTGGAATCTCTGTCAACATTACGCCACAGCAAAAGAGTATGACCTTGTGATCCTGTATGCATACAAACATTTGCAACTACGTGATCAGGAAATGATGAAACAATTAAGAAGCGAATTGTATCATTTCCTGTGTCATGCAATGATGAAAGAGAATCCAGAGCAGGCACGTAGTTTCCTTGATGAAGCGTTTCAGAAACGCGGCATCCTAGAAGATCCATTGACATTAGCAAGCCTTTACACGTGTAATGCCGAATGGTACTTTGCGCATCAGGCACCTGGGGATATTGAGCAAGCGGGCTCTTACGCTCAGCAAGCGCAAAATTTAGCACAAGCATCTGGTGATACGCTTATCGCAGCCGAGGCGGATATAGTACTGGGTCGTATCAGGTATGCCCAACAGCGATACGCCGAAGGAGATCAGCATTTCGTCTCAGGACTGGACACGCTGGAACGCCTGGGTGACCATGAAGAACTGGCAGACGAATCCGTCCATTATGCACAGCTTTTAGAGGAGGTTGGAAAGGAGCGAGAAGCATTTGCTTACTTTAGACGCGCATTTCAGAGCAGACAGCGACTAGGGAAATAACCAGTCACAAAGTGGCTCACCACGCAAACAAGAGCGCAAGAACTATAGGATACAACTACTGTTAAAAAATGGGGGTAGAGAGGGCGATCCACCAGTATTGCTCTATGCATTTTTCACCGCTATAATTAGCGTCGCGCCAGGTGTAAGCAGGCGATGACGACGTACCTGCCCCATTCCAACCTGTTCCAGCCATCCTTTGATAGTGGCAAAGGGATAACATGTCCCACCTACGGTTGTCACGGTCAGGGCCATAAGCTGTACTATCAGCGCAGTCAGGCGCGAATTGTGGCTCTGATCTGTCACCTGATCGATAAAAACCAGGACACCTCCAGGTCTGAGAACCTTTGCCACCTTTGCCAGAATTGCCAGATTGGTCGCGGGCTGTAACAGATGTGCAATATGAAAATATAAAGCAATGTCGAAAGGGGCTGCAAACGATGCGGTAAAATCATCTTTCACTATATCAGCACAGACGAAACGCATACGATTTTCCAATTGTAATCGCTTCGCAGTACGCAGGCCCGCATCAATTCCGGGCTGAATGTCCAGAATCGTTGTCTGTAAGCAAGGATATTTACGACAGAAGAGAGCACTGTAACCGCCGTGTGAACCACCGACATCGAGCAGTCGTGCTGCGCCGCATGGCACATGTACTCGATTGACGATCTCATTTCCAAGGGCGGTTGCCAGCGAGGCCAGGCCCGCATAATGGCGAGCGAGTAAGGCTCGCGTCTCTGGCAAACAGGGATCATCCTCATAGGGCATGTGTATTGCCGGACTATTTGTGCGGACCACTTCGGGCAAGTTATCCCAAATAGCACCAATATCGGGACTATGTACGATATATGGTGCAATGTTGGCCGACGAGCTACTACAGAGCCAACGCCGTGCTACATATGAATTGTGATATTTCCCATGATGATAGCGCAGGTAACCCGAAGAAACAAGCAATTGAAGCAACAGTTGTAATCCCTGCGGATGACAAGCCGCTTTTTCTGCCAACACTTGCAGTGTCAAGCCGCCCTTATCCAGCATATCGAAAATTTCTAGTTCGCAGGCAGTAACGAGTACTCTGGCAATACCTGGAGCCAGGGGAGCATCAAAGAGCGGTGTAGGCAGAATATTAAGACGCGATAATATATATTCTAGCGCTGTAAGGCGTAACGGCACCTGTTCATTTACCTTTCACTAGCAAGCAACCATAGAACCACACATCTAACTATATCACGCTGAAGCCATATCTCTCGTAACTAGTGCTTGCAACGTTGTAACAGTTCAGGTCCGATCACCCCTTGTGGGTGATCGGACCTGAACTGTTACACTGCGTTGGCTAGAAGAGAGCGCCAATTAACCATCCTCCTGCAAGCACAAAACACACTAATACCATCAGGTAAAAGTATATCTTTCGCACCTGTGCAGGCCTGGTAGGAGCAAAAAACAGGAACATGGCACCTATTGCGAGGCTGGTAACCACCAGAGTAGGGATGACCACCACCAGCAAAGCTGGAACAAGCCGCGTTAGCGTAAATACACCGACCAAAACAGCACTGAGAAGCACAAGCAGTGAGCAGACAATCAATGACTGCTTCTCGCCAAGCACAACAGCTAACGTACGAGCATGATTTGCTGCATCTTTTTCGAGGTCCGGTAGTGAGTTTGCCAGGTTTAAGGCGGCACCTAATAGCGCTGCAACAGGGATCATCCAGAAAACCAGGGGAATAATATGCCCTACGGCAGCAAAGGCATAGAGTGGTATCAAAGGAATTGCCAGAGCAAAGACGATTCCACTGAACGGCGTTGATTTTAAGCCCAGATTATAACTCAGGCCACACGCCAGGTAGAGTAGCGAAATGAGCAGCGCGAGTGGTTGGAGAGGCAAAAGTAGCAACACCATGATAGCAATTAAAAGGATACCGAGGATAAGCGCTTCGCGAGGACGGACCAGACCACGTGGAATAGGTTTTTCCGGTTTGCTGGCGGCATCCAAACGACGATCACAGTAATCATTGAGCACAGCAATAGAAAGCTGCATGGAGGTATGAGCGGCAACAATGAGCACTAGAAGATACCAGGAACGTCCAGTCCAGGCAACAGATCCGACAGCCAGGAGCGCGAATAGAAAGACAGCGATAGTATGAAAACAAACAGGCAGGGGGTGACAGAGCCAAAAAAAGCCCCCTGCGATTTCAGAGGGGCGACGCCTTTTGATTATCTCCATATAACATCTTACCAGACGGGTAAGCGATCTAGCACAGCTTTGAACCACGTACTACGTACTTCATTGCCCGCCAGAATCAGCGTGATCCAGACGCCTAAAATAGTCCCGATCACCCAGAACCACAGCATAAGAGTCCCACTATTCACACTTATCAACATATTCCAGATATTGATCAATATGAGAGAAAGCAGATCGTGCCCGTTGACAACCGGCAAAACGGGACGCAAGGAGGGCAAGTCCATAATAATACCAAGAGTTGTCACAGTCGCCAGAGCAGCAGCGGCGAGCAATTCTGAGAGCGATGGACGGAATGATAGTCTGGTTCGCTCTCTGGAAACTCTCTCTGTCTGGTGAGCACTAAGAGCAACACGGCGCATAATATTGTCTGTCAAGTCAAGAGGCTCAGCAATAGGCTCCATACTTTGAAGGGCTTGCTCGATCATTTCTAACAAAAAAAGCTCCTCCCGGCAAGTAGAGCAGATTGAAAGATGGGCTTCCAGCGCGCGTATTTGATCGAGGGTAAGCTGTTTATCAATATACAATTGCAACTGCCGGGTAGCCTTAGAACAACGCATGACTAACCCCTCGTTTTCCATTCCTGTTCAAAAGCCTCAAGGCGTTCCTTGAGCAAATTGCGTGCCCGAAATAGATGTGTTTTGATCGTACCAATGGGCATAGTTAGTATCTCAGCCATTTCTTCGTAGGTCATTTCCTGCAAGTGACGCAATATCAGAACAATACGATATTTCGCGGGCAGCAGAGAGAGTTGTTCACGAACCACGGCCTGACGGTCACGCGCCTCTATTTCATCATTAACACGTTCTTCATCGTTCCTATGTTCAGCTTGCATTGCTACCTGTAACGCTTTATCGCGTTTGCGTAGTTCCAATTGCTTGAGAGCACAATTATAGGCAATGCGATATAACCATGTAGAGAAACGCGCGTTGCCACGAAACGACGGTAAGCCTTGCCAGGCGGCAAGGAAGGCTTCTTGAGTTATCTCATTTGCTTCTTCATATTGTTGAAGCATGCGGAAGACAAGGTTAAAAACTCGTCGCTGATGGCGTTGTACTAACAGAGCAAAAGCGTCCTGATCGCCAGTTTGACTGGCGACTACCAGTGCTACATCATCCTGTTCAGTAGAAGCTGAGGCGACATCGGCACCAGGAATGGATATTCCTATGCTATGTGGTGGCTGCAAAAGATACTCACTCATCACATTATCTTTAGAGAAAAGATCAACAGCGAATGTTTCGCAAACTTCGCGAAACATCTTCCCCGGTCATACGTATCTTATCATACAGGACTGTGTAGATAAAGGGGCACGCCCAGATGTCGTACAATGTCATAGTGGTATTACTTGGTTGGTTACTGGCCCTGGCAATTTTCCTGGGCTTCATCCTGCTGCTGCGCTATCTGCAGCATCGCGAACGCATGGCATTGATCACACATGGGATCAATCCTGATAGTATTAGAAAGCAGCGCCGTAACAGAGGTTTGTTACGGGCGGGATTAATTACCATGATGGTCGGACTGGCCCTCACCATTGGCCTGTACCCTATTGGTTTCCTGCTCCCCAATGTCGTAGCTGCTGCACCATTGCACCTGGGTCCCTGGCTCCTACCAGGTTTGATCCCGCTAGCAGTTGGTGCGGCGCTGACCATCAGTTATTACCTGGAACAGAATACTCCTGCCCCCGAGAACGAAGAGAAAAACAAGGTTATTCCCATCGAAGAGCACCTGGATCGCCGTCAACGCGAACAGCATTAAAATCTTCCGCGCCACAGTCGCTAGCTTCACTAATCAGGATAGGCGTTTGCTATAGCTTTGGACAAACAAAAAATTCCAATTTTATGAATTTTGGAGAATTTTAAAAATTCGCAAAAAAACCCCTTGACAGAAAGCAAAGGCAGTGATATTATCTCACTTGCGCCGGACAGGAAACTGGAAGCGCGAAGAAAGCGAAAGCATTCATTATGTACTTGAACAACTGAAGAGTGGTAAGGAAACAGTAGAACAAAGTAATCTGTCAAGATCTTTGATAAGCTTGTCACCAAACAGGAACATAAATCTCCGCAGAGAGATTTATATAGATCATTTGGATGGCGAGTTTGATCCTGGCTCAGGATAAACGCTGGCGGCGTGCCTAACACATGCAAGTCGAACGCCCTTAGCAATAAGGGAGTGGCG
>Ga0070741_10018952_pt1 | contig 11054 bp, 11 predicted proteins | sample Coa_R1_4_FD_66440 | JGI IMG/M metagenome (GOLD analysis project Ga0070741, IMG submission 66440) | Surface soil microbial communities from Centralia Pennsylvania, which are recovering from an underground coalmine fire - Coalmine... | ecosystem: Environmental > Terrestrial > Soil > Unclassified ...
GGATTCACAAGGAGCGCCCATGAATACCTCTACCCTGCCGGAACTCGCGCGCGCCAAACCGCTGGAACCCATCGTCGAGCACGAAATCCAGTTACGCGCCTATGAACTCTACGAAGAACGCGGCAAGGGCAGCGGCTTCGCGTTACAGGACTGGTTAGCCGCCGAGGCCGAAGTTTTGGCGCGATGCAATCCGAGCTCGCATTCCTGATCAAGCTCTCGGCGTAGCCCTCTTGCGGCGTGCAAAGCCCTATGTATAATCGAGCGCGCACGCCCCGCGCAGCTCGGAGGTCTCGCCATGGCCAAATCGATCGCCGCAGTCCTGGGCAGCTACTTCCTTTCGATTCTGCTTGTCCTCGGGACAGACCCGCTGTTGGCCCGGCTCTTTCCTGGTGATTTCGCCAAAGGCCACGTCCCCTCCAACCCGGCTCTGCTGGCGAGCACAGGATTTTTTGTGCTGATCTCGATTCTGTGTGCCTGGATTTGCGCCCGCTTCGCGCCCGGCCGCGCCGGACGCCACGTGCTCTGGTTCTTTATCATCGGCGAGCTGATGGGCATCGCCGCTATCATTCCCAACTGGAGCAAGGGCTGGCCCCACTGGTATTGGCTCTCCTGGCTGCTCACCTGGCCGCTAAGCTGCTGGATCGGCCTGCTGCTGGCCGGGCGCCGGACGACTCAACCCACCGCCGCAGCCGTCTAGGCGGGATTCTCCTCCATCACGCGCTCTCCACCGTCTGCGTCTCGATCTCGATTTCGAAGTGCCGCTTGCGCAACTCCGCGAAGAACGCATCCGCCTGGAAGTACTCTTCCGCCGCCCAGACCCCCGGGCGCATCGGCTTGCTGAGCATCTGCTGCACGCCGATGGACATGTTCATTGAAGTGCCCGCATCCACGTAGTCGTCGTACAGCGGATTCGGGTGCCCGATCACCCGGCAGGTTACCCGGCAACGCTTGCCCTCGCGCATGCCATGCCCGATGGCGAAGTGGATCTCGTGAACCGCCTGCGCCGGAATGCGCTGCGCATTCTTCTTCAGATTGCGATCGATCACCGCCTGCAGCACGTCCACCGGACGCACCGTCACTCCCTTGACCGTGACCGGCTCATTTTCGGCGTCGAATCCCGCCTTCACCAATCCCACCCAAGCCTCGTGATCCCGCTCCGGCAGCGACAGTTTCCAGGTGAACTCGCGAATTCCCTTTTCCTTGATTCCCTCGGAAAACGGCACCGTCAGCGGCTCAGAATGCTGCGAGTGAATAAACGTCGTCCGTCCCCAGGGCTCGGGCAGATCGATGGTCTCCTCCCCCGCCTGCGCCGGCACTTCCTGCAACCTGCCCTCGAGAAACTGCTGGCTGGGATTGGCGTACTCGGCCAGAACCGTGGAAACGCTGTACGGTGGCACCAGCACCGGACTGTCCGGCCCGATCTTGGTCGCCCCCCAATAGAGATTGATGCGATCAATGCGGTCGAGCCGGTCCGCCACCGCCCGGCAAATGATGTTCGACATCCCGGGATCGGATCCCAGCCCCACAACGGCCGTGACTCCGGCGTTCTTCCATTTCTCGTGTTGCGCCTTCTGCTTCACCGTGTACACGCCCATGCCGCCGTAATCCGCATACGCCCGCTGGGCTTGCAGGCAGGCCTCGAAGATCTCCATCTGAAATCCCGCAAACGTCGGAACTCCATTGATGCAGAGATCGCAGTCGGCCAGCAGCGCCGGCAGGGCCGCCCGGTCATTCACATCGAAGACGCGCGTCTCCAGGCGAGGGTCAGCCAGAGACTTTTTCAACGATTCCAGCCGCTCCGCGTTGGCGTCAGCGGCCACAATTTTCGTCACTCCCGAAGACAGCTTCGATAACAAATCGCGGGCCGTGCCCGCACTCATCAACCCCGCGCCTCCGACAATTAAAATTCGCATTTCCCAGCCTTTCTGGCCCTGGCGGGTCTATCCCGCTCTTGCCCCCGTTTGGTGCCTCGGGAGATCCGGACTTCATTATGCTGCACCATCCGCCAACCTCGGACTTGTCCATCCGTGCCACCGCAACTCCTGGCTAAGACACTTCAAGACAATAAACCCTGAGTCCGCGCGCGGCATCCACTTCAATAACCAGGAGCCATGATGAGCAAAAAGAATGGACTCGCCGATCCCTCCCGCCTCAAGCCCATCGATGACAAGGACAAGCAGTTGTTGCGGGTCGTGATCGAAACCCCGAAGGGCAGCCGCAACAAGTTCGCATTCGATCCCGACCAGCACATCTTCGAACTGAAAAAAGTCCTGCCCGCGGGCATGACCTTTCCCTACGACTTCGGCTTCGTGCCCTCCACCATGGCGGAGGACGGTGATCCCATCGACGTGCTCGTCTTGATGGATGAGCCGGCATTCCCCGGCTGCGTGCTATCGTGCCGTCCCATAGGAGTCATCGAGGGCGAGCAGAAGGACAAGCAAGGAAAGGAACGCAACGATCGCATTATCGCCATCGAAAAAGACGCGCACAGCTTCGCTGACGTCAATACCGTGGACGATCTTGGTAAGCAATTCAAGGCAGAACTGGAAGAGTTCTTCGTGAACTACCACAAGCTCTCGGAGACAACGTACCGCGTGCTCGCCATGAAAGGACCGGATCAGGCCCGGAAACTGGTAAAGAAGGGCCGCCGATAGTCCGCGCCTTCCCTGCCGTTGCTCAGCGAAATGATGCCTGGAATTACCGCCCTCATCCGTGGTGAGGTCGGGCGGACCGTCAGCAGGCGTGATTGCCCGCCATGGCCCGCAGTTGCGCAATCTTTCTTGCGATGTTCACGCTGTTCCGGCAGGTAAGCGTGCAGGACTCGCAACCGTCGCACGCTTCCAGCCCGCGGCCGCTTGCGATCCCCGCCATCGTGTCCCGCGCCAGCCCGGCGTTGCGGTACTGCGCCGCGTACATCTGTGCCCTCATCAACCTGGGGACATCCGCGTGCATGGGACAGTCCGCCACGCACTTGCCGCACTGCTGGCAGAACTCCGCCTGTGACACAAAACTCTCATCCGCCAGGAACGCCTTCTCCTCTGCGGTGTAGTCAAGGTTCCGCGCCACGGAGAAATCCTGATCGAGATGCTGGTATGTACTGTAGCCCGGGATTGCGGTGGTGACGAAGTCATGATTCAGCGCCCACTTCAGCAGCGCCGTCTGGCTGGCGGGCGGCAATTCCCTGGGGAGTTTCGGGTCGGGCTTCACCGTCCCTCCCGCCTGCGTCTTCATGGCGACGATGCCAATTCCGCTCTTGGCCGCGCGCTCCACCGCGTTCAGCATCTCGGTATCGTGGGCCATGGTGTAGTTCAGGGTCACCAGGAACACGTCGAACATGTCTTGCCGCATCGCCTCCGGCAGGATCATTGATGTCCGGTGCGTCGACAATCCGATAAACCGCGCCTTCCCGTCTTTCTTCAAGGCCTGCAAAGCCTCCAGCGGCCCTTCGGCCCGCGCGTCTTCCACCTCATCCACCCCGTGGTAATAAAGGATCTCCACATGATCCATCTGCAGCCGCCGTAAACTGGCCTCCACGCCCTCCATGAAGCGCCGCCTGGCTTCGGCAGGATTTGCTGGACGGTCGCGCAAGTGCTGCTTGGTCGCGATGATCACCTTATCGCGCACACCCAACTCCTTGATGACCGAGCCCACCATCTCTTCGTTGCGCCCGCCCTGGTATCCGGCCGCCGTATCGAAATGCCGGATTCCGAGTTCGTAGGAGCGGCGCACCAATCCCGGGATGTCGGCATTCATCACCCCCATGCTGACCACTGGCATCTTCAACCCGGTCTTGCCCAGCGTCCGCTCCAGCAGCGGCCCGGAGCCAACTGCCAGTTTGCTCAGCAGCGACTCGGTTCGCCCCAGCATGCGGGCCGTTCCCGCCACCACCATCGGCTTGACGATGAATTCTCTGCGATTCCATTCCATGACTGGACTCCTGCTTGCGCATCCCTCAGAACTGTTTACTGCAGCCCCTGCGCGGTCCTTTTCAATATTTCCGCGCCCTGCTCCGGCGGGTTCAGCAGCGCGATCAGGTAGCGCCCCTGGGTCCGCGCGATGACCCGCCCTTCGAAGCTGTTCTTTCCCCGAATCCCGTTTTCTCCCAGATCCGCCGCAGGCGCGCATTCGCCGCTCTGCTTGAAATGCCTGGCGAACTGATCCAGACGCGCCTTGGCTCGCGCGGCGTCTTCAGCCACCGAGACCACCAGTTTGCTTTCTCCCTTCCCTGCCCACGCGTATCCCACCACGTAAGCCGGAGCCAGGAAGGCATGCCCCAGCGGATCTCTCCTCACGAACTGTTCCGAATGCGCCACCCGGTTCTCCCCAGGCAGCTTCGCCAGCAGGGCCGGCGCCTGCGCCGTTCCTCCGATGCGACGTGACAACATGCGCGCCATGGGCTCGAGTCCCGCTCCAGCCTTGGCTCCTGTGGCCGCCAGCTTCACGTAATAGCGTCCCTGCACGAAATTCAGCGTCCCTTCGCCCCGGTACCCTTCCACCCCCAGCCTGATGAACGTGTAGCGCGGAGAGCGCTCCGCCGCATACATGCCAAAGCCATTCTCCGCCTTTCCCATGTCGTAGATATCGACCGTAAGCTCGCCGTCGCCGCTTTTGAGATTCTGGTGGAGCAATCGCTGGAAGTCATACAGCAGGTAAATGTCGGCGCCACCGTCGATGTACTCGTAAAGATTGTCCGGCTTGTAAAGCACAGCCGCCTCGTCCCGCTTCACCCCCGCAGGCAGCGGATCATTGACCAACCGCCGCACCTGCTTTTCGGCGGAATCAGAACCCTGCGCCGCCGCGAGGCTGTAATGACAACCTGAAATGCCCAAGACGCCAATGAACGCGATGATCAGCCCACTACGCCAAAGATGCATCGAGACCCACGCTCCTGACCCGCCGAGCGGATCGACAGAAGATTCCCCAGCGATGCTAGAAATCCCCGGTCAGCACCGCCATGATTGAGATCACCATCAAATGTGATCCTGTCATGCCACCACCCAGGTTGCCCCACCCTTCTCTCCGCGCCTTTTGCGGAGAGAGGGTGGGTCCTTTGACTTCCTTTCCCGCATCCCACATGTCAAAACGCAATGTCAGGTTGCCCCACCCTTCTCTCCGCGCTTTTTGCGGAGAGGGTGGGTCCTTTGACTTCCTTTCCCGCATCCGTAACATTCGCCCACGCGACAATTTGCCGTAAGATAGCCGTCCATGCCCCGCGCAGCGTGGTTGATCGCATTCCTCACCGCGATGACGGTCCCCAAGATGGCATCGGCTCAAATCTCCGCGCCCGCCGACACCTACCAGGTGGTTCACTCCTATCCCCACGATCCCAAAGCCTTCACCCAGGGATTGATCTTCGTCGACGGACACTTGTATGAAAGCGACGGCCTGACCGGCCGCTCCTCCCTGCGCATGCTCGATCTGGCCACCGGAAACGTGCTGCAAAAACACGATCTGCCCGGCGACGTTTTTGGCGAGGGCCTCACCGACTGGGGCAGCACGCTCATCCAGTTGACCTGGACATCGCACAAAGCCTTCGTCTATGACCGCTTCAGTTTCTCCCTGCAGCGAACCATGCCGTACGAAGGCGAAGGCTGGGGCCTGACGCACGACGACACCCAGCTGATCCTGAGCGATGGCACTTCGTTTCTGCGCTTTCTCGATCCCAAATCTTTTCGCGTGACCAGGCGCCTGCGCGTCACCGACCAGTCCGGCCGGCCTATCGATAACCTGAACGAACTCGAATACATTGGCGGCGAGATCTATGCCAATGTCTGGCAGACGGACGAAATCGTGCGCATCTCTCCCCGTACCGGCAAGATTCTGGGCAGAATCGATCTGAAAGGAATCATCGACAAGCGCGAATTGCGCGGCGAAGGCGCCGTCCTGAACGGAATCGCCTACGATGCTCAAGCCGGCCGCCTCTTCGTAACCGGAAAGTTATGGCCCAAGCTGTTCGAAATCAAAGTCAGCACGCACTAGCCCGGACGTCTCTCCCGCCTGGAAACCCGCGCCAGGCCTGGATCTCAGGCTTGCCGGATAGCTGATTTACGTTACGAACCCCCGCTTTTTTCGCAACCCTCATTTGCGGGAGGGCATCTCAGGTTCAACATATGGGCCATATCTCGGCCCCGATCTGGTTCTTGCTCCCGCAAGGAATGGTGTACAGGACCCCTCAGTAACGCAAGATCCAACCTTAGAAGTACCCAAATTCAAACCTCGATGGAGTTTCCAATGACACAGATAAGTTCCAAACTACGCATCACTACCTTGGCCGTTCTTTTCACCTTTTGCTCGATGATGACGGCAACCACTACCGGAGCCATGGCTGCCACCACTTCCGCCAAGTCGACCGCTCCCACCGCCTATCTGCAGGGTTCCGACGCACTAGGAAATGTGCTGAACGGTGTTTTCAGCATCAAGAGCTTCAGCAGCTCGGGCAATCAACTTGTAGCCAGCGGAATTCTGAACGGCACGATTACAAGCGCCACAGGAGTTGTCACCCAGGTAACCAATCAGTTGATAACCCTTCCCGTCGCTGGCCTCTCTGCGACCTGTCCTATTCTCAGTCTCACCCTCGGTCCACTCGACCTGAACCTTCTGGGACTGGTCATCCACCTGAATCAGGTTGTGCTGAACATCACCGCGGTCTCCGGTGCTGGCAACCTGCTGGGCAACTTGCTTTGTGCGGTCGCCAACCTGCTCAATGGCGGCAATCTCACCAGCATCCTCGACACCTTGGTCGCGGATCTGAACGCAATTCTCCGTGCACTCTAGGCACGAGGAGCTTTTGGGAGGGCCAATCAGGCCCTCCCGGAAGTTCGATTTCTTTACTCGCTTCGCTTTACCTGGCCTGTCATAAGAAGTGCCTGAAACGACAGTCCACGCCTGTGAACAGTGCGGGCGATTCGACCTTCGAAGAATCCTGTAATATTCCCGGCAAGCTGCCAGGAATTGGCATCCCACCCGATGTTAGACCCCTATGGCAGGGGTGGGCCCGGTAACTATGCCGAAAGTAACCCCTTCCGGCTCTTTTCGGCGATTGACCATCTGGTCTTCCCCGGTTACGATTTTTGGTAGAATTCAGCCGGACTACCGCCAGAAGAGGCCGCGCATCTTACTGAGGAACATGCGATTCGTACACCTCCACGTCCGGACCGCAGTGCTCGCTTTGGCGACTTTGGCAGTGTGTGGTTGCCACTCTGCGCAGAAGCCGGTAGCGGTCAAGCCTCCAGCCAACCCGCCCGCCCTTGAACCCTCTGCCCGGCCGGGCGCGACTACTGCCACGGCCCCAAAGCCCGCGCCGGAACAGAAATCAGACCAGAAGCAAGTCGCCGCCCAGAAGCCGGAAGCGGCCCCGGCCGAGAAGTCCGGCACGCCGGAACCCGCCGCCTCGCTGGCTCCCATGCCCGATCCGGTAGCTCTGCTGGTCGACAATGCCGAGAACAAATATCAGACCGGCCTGACCAACTATCATTCCGGCAAGCCGGATGACGCCAAGCAGAATTTTGATGACGCCCTCAACAGCCTGCTGTCCAGCAATCTGGATGTCCGCTCCGATCCCCGCCTGGAGAAAGAATTCGACCGCATCGTCCAGGGCGTAAACGATCTCTACCCCGGCGGCACTTCGGCAGCCGATAGCGAGCAGGCCGAGCAGCAGGAACCGCAGCAGAAATCCGAGCCCGCGCCCATCGATCAGACCAACGAGCTGACGCCTTCCGCCGACGCCCGCACCAAGGCCAAGGCCGAAGCCGACGTCAAGAACACCCGCTCCGACCTGCCGCTCATGATGACCGACCAGGTCGCAGGCTTCATCGCCTACTTCTCCAATCGCGGCCGCGGAATTCTGGAACGCGCCCTGGCACGCTCCGGCCGTTACCGCGACATGATGCTGCCCATTCTGAAAGAAGAAGGCGTTCCGCAGGATCTGATCTATCTGGCGCAAGCCGAATCAGGATTCCATCCCCTAGCCGTGTCGCGCGTGGGCGCCCGCGGCATCTGGCAATTCATGGGCAGCCGCGCCCGGGGATACGGCCTCAGCCACAACATGTATGTGGACGACCGCCAGGATCCGGAAAAGTCCACCCGCGCCGCCGCCCGCCACCTGAAGGATCTTTATAACCAGTTCGGCGACTGGTATCTCGCCATGGCCGCCTATAACTCCGGCCCGGGAACCGTGCAGGCTGCCGTGAAGCGCACCGGATACGCCGACTTCTGGGAACTCTACCGCCGCAACGTTCTTCCCCGCGAAACCCGCAACTACGTCCCCATCATCCTCGCCGTGACCATCATGGCGAAGAATCCGAAGCAGTATGGCTTAGAGGACGTCGCCATGGAACGTCCGGCGGAATACGATACGGTCACGATTGATTATCCCGTGGACCTGCGCCTGGTGGCCGAATGCGTGAACTCCACCCCCAGCGAGTTGCAGGATCTGAACCCCAGCCTGCTGCGCATGACCACGCCGCGCACCGGAAAGTTCGAACTGCACCTGCCCCCGGGAACGCGCGATGATTATCAGACCGCGATCGCCTCAGTCCCCCCGGACATGCGCCTGTGGTGGCGCTACCACGTAGTGAAGCCCGGCGACACGCTGGCCTCGCTGGCACGCACCTATCACACTACGATCCGGCAAATTTCCGAGATTAACCATCTCGAAGACCGCCAACTGGATCCCCAGGCCAGGCTGGTGATTCCCGTCACGCCCGGCAAGCATCCGGCGAGCGATACTCCCACCTACGCGCGCCGCATCACCCGCTACAAAGTGCGCCGGGGAGACACCGTGCAGAGCGTAGCCGACAACTTCGGGATCTCGCCGCAACAACTGCGCCGCTGGAACGGCCTGCGCGGGACCACCAACAGCCTGGCGGGACGACGAGTCCTGGCGCTGCACCTGCCGATCTCTCCCAGCGCCCGCGATGCCGAAATGGCTGCCTCCCGCAGCAAATCCAAACGCCCCAAAGCCGAAACCGCCAGCGTGAAGCCGCCGGCAACCAAGTCTTCGCAGGTCGAGCGTTTGAAGACTAGAGAAGAAAAGGCGGTGGTGCACCACAAAGTGAGATCCGGCGAAACCCTCTACTCCATCGCCAATGCCTACCGCACCACGGTAGCGGCCCTGCGTCGCGACAACCGCAACGTAGCCGTACTCCGTCCCGGAATGATCCTGAACATCCAGATCGCCCGCTAATTTTCGCGCGTAATCCCGAAGGGGTGCCCCACCCTCGTCCTCGCGTAGTGTGCGGGGAACAGGGTGGGGATGTTGACTCCCTGGCTGAAATTCGAAATCCCCACCCTCTCGCACAACCCGCGAGAAGGGTGGGGGCACCCTGAGGATTCCCGTTCCCGGAATTTACTCAAGTTTTCTTCTCCGGATCACGGCAATCCTGGCGACTTCCGGATTACGCTCACTCCATGCCGTGGCGCCTGCAACGCTTTCAGGAAGCCCAGTGTCTGCACTTCATCACTTCAGTTGTCAACACCGCGACCCCTTGTTGGCCGAGCCACACTCCCGCGACCTGTTCCAGCAAATGCTCGAACGTTCCCGCGGATGGTATGGGTTTTACGTTTGCGGATTCGTGGTCATGCCCGAGCACATTCACCTGCTTATCAGCGAGCCGGAACGAAGCAAGTTGTCGATTGCCCTGCAGATGTTAAAGCAAAACAGCGCGCGCGAGTTGCACCCGGTCGAAGGCGCGCCGTCCTGGGAGCCGCGATACTACGATTTCAACGTCTAGAGCGAAGCCAAGCGGATCGAAAAACTCCGCTACATCCATCGCAATCCCGTCCGAAGGGTTCTGGAAGAGCGTCCGGAAGATTGGGAGTGGAGCAGCTTTCGCCATTACGCCACCGGAGCCGCTTCCCTGGTCGAAATCGAATCCCAATGGACAGAACGGAAGCGGGAACAGATGGGGATCTACCTGCAGATGAACAGAAGGAGAACATGAGGCAAGAAGTGTGACTCGAGAAGCAGAACGCGGGTATGGCTTGAGGACGTAAGAGGTTGAGAGGTATGGGTTGAGAGGTATGGGTTGAGAGTAGGGTTCAGAACGTATGGGCTGAGAAGACGTATGACTTGAGAAGTTGAGCTCTCAAGGGAGGTCAACCTCCCCACCCTCTCTCCGCAAAAAACGCGGAGAGAAGAGTGGGGCACCCGTAAGATTCACTTGGGGTGCCCCACCCTTCTTACGCAGGGTTTGCGAAAGAGGGTGGGGATTTTGACTTCTTTTCCCGTCCCAACCCTATCCCGACCCGTTCAAAACATGCGTGCGCGAAATCACATTCGAGCCTGCGGGCAGGCGTTAAACTCGTGAGTTATTTTGGCTGTACGCTCTTAATCAATGATTCCGTCAAGGAGAAGCATCATGAGAATTACAAAATTCATTGTCCTGTTCGTCATCATTTCCCTGTCGCTATCCATCGCTCTGCCCGCATTTGCGGCGGATGGCGCGGCTACTTACAAGGCCAAGTGCGCCTCTTGCCATGGTCCCGAGGGACAGGGCAAAGTCGGCCCCGCCGTCAAAGGCGTCAGCCTGACCCCGGACCAGATCGCTGACCTGCTCACCAAGGGCGACGCGGCGAAAAAGGCTCCGCATAAGAAGGGGATGTCCGCCCTCACGGCCGATGACGCCAAGGCGGTTGCCGAGTATGTAAAGACCTTGAAGTAGCTCGACGGCAAAGTCCCAGAGCCCTCAAGTTCCAGCTTGAGGGCTTTGCCTTTGAGTGGCAGGAAACCCAAGCTGCAAGCGAACCTATTTATTTTCTGCGACTTATCGTCTAGAGTATTTGCCGGAAGAAACTTCGATTTCCCTATACCGGAGAGCAGACTGTCAGTTTACGGTGCGCTCGTTCGAGTTCTGGTATTCCGTTGGGATCCAGTCATCTGGAACCTGCCGACGCCGACGACGTTCCCTCATCATGTGAGGTTTTCCCGCAACCACGGCGGCCGTCGTGCGGTTCGCCACGCGCAAGGTGTGCTCGCGAATGGCCATTCGCAATTGCGCGAGAATTCGCGGCCAATCCCGGTCCGTGGCCCGGCGGCACAAGTCCTGAATCCGGTC
>Ga0070741_10018953_pt1 | contig 11052 bp, 7 predicted proteins | sample Coa_R1_4_FD_66440 | JGI IMG/M metagenome (GOLD analysis project Ga0070741, IMG submission 66440) | Surface soil microbial communities from Centralia Pennsylvania, which are recovering from an underground coalmine fire - Coalmine... | ecosystem: Environmental > Terrestrial > Soil > Unclassified ...
GTGCGGAAATTGCCACAGGAACAGAATCGCCCCGAGCACCCACGCCTCATGCGAGAGCCTTCCGGAAGCGGCGGCATATCCGATTACCGGCGGCATGGCGCCGGGGATGGCTCCCACCGTGGTAGACCACCACGTCCTTTGCTTCAAAGGCGTGTACAGGAACAGATAGCTCGCCAGCGTGAACGCCCCAAGCAATCCGGAAAGCAGATTAACCCCGAGCCATAATTCCGCGAAGCCGGCGACGGATAGCGACACACCGAATATCAGCGCGCGATCGGCCGAAAGCCGGCCGGCGGGCAGCGGGCGATGCGCGGTGCGCCGCATCCGCTGATCGGCTTCGCGCTCGTACCACTGGTTGAGGGCGGCGGTGCCCGAGGCGATCAGCCCCGTACCGAGAATCGTGTGGAATAGCGAGAGCAGATCCACGTTGCCGAGGAACTGCCGCCACTCGGAAGCGCGCGGGAGCCCAAAGAAATAGCCGATCGCCGTACTCATCAGGATCAGCCAGGTAATCCGGGGTTTGGTCAATTCAACGTAATCGCGCATCAGTCGGCCGATATGGCCCTTCGAACTCAGCAACGGAACCATGTGCAGGGATTCCTTTTATTGTAAACGTTTCCAGGAAGCCGTGCGGCGGGGGCGCCCTGGGCCTTGTATCGCATACGCTGGGAAGCGCCCACGTGCTAGCCGGAATCTTTACCCATGACCCGTTGTTTCATCAGTTCCGCCCGTTCGAAGGATGGGCCCGTGCCGGGTCGAGCCGTCCTACTTAGCCTGTTACTCCGTGACAGCGGCTCCGTACGGTTCGGTGAACTCTCAGGGAGGCGTACAAACGTGGATCAACCCGGGATGCAGGGACCTGCAGGACCGGATCCGATTGCGCATTCCGATGGTGTCGATCACTCATTCCGACCTGATGCCGATCAGTTCGGAGGAAAGCGACGCAGAGTCCTCTCAGTGTGAAGCAGTGATCGACATCAGTCGAGACTTTCGCTGTCTTTTCCGCACGGCCGCCCCGCTTCGTCGGCATCGATTTGCCCTGCAACTCAATCCGGTGCGCCGCGCGCACCAGTCGGTTGAGAATGCTGTCAACCATCGGGTCGCCAATCTGTGCATGCCACTTCTCACGGGCGTTGATTGCCGACTGAATCAGAATGAACCGGCGTGAATTAACCGCGAAGAGACAACTTCGCACAAACGTTGACCTCTCCCGGATCCCGAAATACTCGGCGGGCCGACATTCCCAGACTTGGTCACGGGTACTTCAGAAGACCGTGGCGAAAACAACTCAGCATCCGCCGGACGAATGGCGCCCTTTCCGCCACGGCCGATGTCCGGACCATGTGGTTTACCAAGCTTTCAAAGATCGGTTCCGTCTCGAGGACTGATCGGATAAGAGCCAGGGCCGATGGCGAACAGAGGTGCGCTACATCCCGGCCCAGCAATTCGGCACCCGCCACTTGCATGTCAAAACCGACCGCTTCCAGCAAGTCCATTTCATGTTCATAGAGACGATCAGCGTTCCCGGCATCAGCATAAGTCGTGAGGAGCCGGTAGATGTCCGCCGCGTCTTTATCGGTTTCGCGCCCCCGATCGGACCATGCAACAAGTTTGAGGAGCATTAGCCCTGGAATTGACGCGACACGTACGATCAGGCCTTCCTCGATTTGGATTGGAATGGATGAAGCCAACGCCTCCTCGAAGCCCGCCACGTTCATGACAATATCCCGGCTTGGTGGCCATTCGATGGTACCGTCGGCCGCTGTGACACCGCGGAACGGGATGAGGTCGACCGGCATGGAGGACCCGGCAGCTCGATCGGAGTACGTCAGGCGTTGTAGCGCGCGCCAGTCGGACGTGAAGACGCCGGTTGCCACCAGACTTTCCTTCAACAATTCGAATCTATCCCAGTTCTCCACTGCGATTCCAAAATCGATATCGCGCGTAGCTCGGCCCGGCCGCAGACCATGAACGTTCACCAATATGAGATCCCTCGCTGTGGCGCCGGCCACAAAGTACACACAATGGGCCTCGCGCGCAATTGGGTCGAGGCTGCGTAGGACGCGGACGATTGACGGATCGACCGGATTATTGGGCAGTACGGAACGCTGGAGCGATTCGTTGCTCATAGATCATCCGCGCGGCTTCGGCGTTGCGGCCATCATGTGTCGCCAAAAGGTCGGCATAAGCAAGTATTGGGGGAACGACGTCCGGGAAATCTTTATCGGCTCCGAAGCGCCAGAATGCATCGAGAACTTCGACGTTGCCGGTCACGTCGGCGCGCATCCGAGCCGCCGCGACCAGTCTCGCAATCGGTTCGCGGGCGTAGATTGTGAACTGTGCCGGTTTGAGATACCGCGTCAGCTTCTCCGCGGCGGGTTCGCCTCCCCAGTACGCGTTCTTCTGCGCAAGATCGGTTTGGTGAAGGCGTTCCGCGTCGGCCTGGAAGCGCCGCGAATTGAGCTTAGGGCGAAGCGTGACTGGATAGTGGGTCACCCATTCTTCAATCAGGCGCTGCGGATCGAGCAATTTTCTTTCGAGCCCCTTTTGGAAGCGTACGTACCCTCGCGCTTCGAGATCCTTCAGAACAGGACCGACCGTTCCGAGTGCTACTCCCGCTTGCGCCGCGATCTCACGGTAGGTGGTTTGAAGGAGCGCCGGCCGACATGCGAGCGCAAGAGCGATCTGGAGGCCAGCGGGCTTCAGCGCGCGAAAATTTCGTTCGCGACGTTCTGCGGGCCTAGGCTGGCCCACGACGTAGATGAACAGGCCCGGCCCTTCGAGGTAGGCGTTGCCGGCAGTGTCGATGAATGGCAAATGGAGTTGGCGACAGCGCTCGGCTACTTCTCGGGTGATGAAAGGCGCCACGAGCAAAGGCGGCTCGGGCCACGTTTTCCCTTGTGCTTTGATCAACGCTGGGGTGGCGAACCGGTCTGCCGCTTTGACCTCAGCGTGGAAGCGGTGCTTGCGGCGTTCAACCAGCAAATCGACGATGGCATCAGCACCACGGTCCTGACGACTTGGCGCCGGGTGAATCTCCGTGTCAATTCCGGTGGTCTGCTTGAGCGCCTGCCCGGCAGCATGCAGGATTTGGCGTTCGGTGGTTGTCATCGGCGCGTTAGCCCCCGGCCTGTTCAATATCTGCAATTGTACACGTAACGTGAACATCACACAATAGTGAACATACCGCGCGCCGAAGCGTCGATGGCCTGCCAAAAAGGTCGACCTCCAAAATGCTCGTACGAACGATCTCGTGGGCCAGGCCTTTGGGCAATGTTTGGGGCGAAAAAGAGTCCGTGATCCGGACCATTGTAGGACCACAATAGCCCTTCCTTACGGCTCCGAAAGGCGTTCTTGAGTGCCACTCGTGCCTTTGGTTCTGTTCTTTATGTTCGCACGACGTTCGCGGGTACTCCACCGCAGCGCTTCAACCGCTGGGCTGCCCACTCATGCGAGATTGAATACCTGTTTCACCGTTCTGATTCTGGATCCTCTGCACCGGGCGACCCGTGCATTGACTTCTTCCCGCAGACAGGCCCGGTGTGATTTTGACGACTCGGGTGCAAGTCAAGGTCGATTTCAGAACCCAAATCGCTTCGCATTGCGGGCGACGATCATCGCCGCGATCACTTTGGGCACGTACTCCCGGGTTTCCAGCGGCAGAGCGTGGACGCGGTATAGATACCAGAAATTTCGCTGTTTGATCGGATCGGGAACCGCCTTGATGGCCTGCTTGACTTTAGAAGGACCGGAATTGTACGCCGCCAGGGCGAGCATGATCGAACTACCGTTGCCGAAGTCCAGGATCAGCTCACGCAGATACTGGCATGCGGCGCGGGTCGATTTCACCACGCTCATTCGCTCGTCCACTTCGCTGCCGACACGCAGTCCGTATGCTTTCGCCGTGACGGGCGTCAATTGCCACAGGCCGACGGCGCCGGCCCGCGAGCGTCCGGGTTCCAACGCGCTCTCCACCAGCGGCACGTACGCCAGGTCGCCCGGGAGGTGTTGCTGTTCCAGGACGTCGCGCATGGTCTCAATTTTGGCAGCGGACGCGCCGAGCGCCTCCACCATCAGCGGACGGTCCGGCCCCTGGTACTGCTGAATATAGTGCTTCACCCGATCGGTGAATTCGGGAGGAACACTGTACGCTTCGGCGCCGAATTCCGCGAGCAGCTTCCGGATTTCATCGGTCACCAGGTCGTGCTCCCGGTGGCCGATGCGGTACAGGAAGTTGTCCTGCAACTGTTTTCCCTCGGCCTCGTAGGCATCGATTTCCGCAATGAGACGATCGGCTTGATCGGTGTCGGCCGCGGTCTGTATTTTTGCTTCGAGGTCCTCGATGTGCCGGTCAATCGCCTGTTTTTCGTGGTTCAACTGGACGATTTTCCAGGTCGCACCCGCGGAAACCCCGACCAGCCCGAGCACCAGGGCGCCAATGGCTAATCGAAATCGCCGCGAGGAGCGCCGGAGCGCGTCATCCAGCGTCTCGCGCATGATCGTCATGGTCTGGCCGGCGATGCCGTGCGCGCGAGCCCGCCGCGCCCGTTTCACCGCATCCGTCAGCAGCGAGTCGTAGGTGTTCAGCGCGGCGGGCGTGCTGGGGACTGCGGGCAGGACTTCTTCCGGGATCACCGTGGTCTGGTCCAACTCCAAAGCCGCCGGTTCCTTCAAGACAAGCGAGAGCTCCGGCCCCTGGCTTCCGAACCGGATCGTGCCGCCGGGTTCCAGTGTCGATTCGGAAATCCGGGTGCCGTTCAGAAATGTTCCGTTGGTGCTTTCCAGATCGCGTATGCGGAACGCGGGTTGGCCTTCGATGATTCCGCGGTCGATCACGGCGTGATGCAGGGAAACAGTTACGCAATCCGTGCCCTGAATCACCAACTCGTTGTCGGGCGCCCGGCCGATCCGCGTGCTCTCGGCCGCAACCAGGTGGCAGATCCGGACTGCGGCGCTCGGTTCGGAGACGAGCCAAGCCTTGGGATAGTCTGGGCTTCCGGACTCGTTGGTTGTCAGAATTTCGATTTGTTCTGATTTTGCCGCCATCCGAAAATCGACTCCTCCGCCACGCGGCTCCGTGACAAATGACGGGTGCAATCGCGACACCAAGGTGCGGTCTTACGGTCTAAATCATGAAGCATGATGCGCACCGACAATGAATGCAAGAGAGATAAAGCACCGAGAAACGGTTGGGTGTAAATGGTTATACGGATCGAAACCGAAAGTCCCATATGGTTTTAGAACTTCTGCTGAGCTGGAGCGGCGGAGATTAAGAAACATCTCAGGTACCGGGCCCGTCATCTATATAGGCACTTATGTATTCATTCCTGTCGGGCCCTCTCCTGCTGATCCAGGGCGCGAAGGAGCGGGTCCCAGATTTACACCGGCGAAAGGTTTCGCGCGTCGAAACGGACTTTCGATGCCTCCTCGATCGGGTCCGCCAGCGACTCTATCCGGAGACGATCCCGGTTCTCGCCTCGTTCTGGCTCAAAACCGTCTATTGGAACGGATACACGCGCAGGCAATGGCGCGAACTCGATAAATTATTGAAGACGACTTCGCTGAACGGTACGCCCGTGGCGGAGCACTGGCAGCAGACGGTCGCCGATATTCGAAACTGGATCAGAGGCTCGGTGGATCAGCCCAAAGAGCCGCAGTCGGATTGGAGGGCATCGCTAGGACGCCGGTCCGCCCTCGCGCCCGAGGCACTGGCGGCGTACGCCATGCGGCTTTTGAACGAGTGGCTGCCTCTCGAAGTGGCTCGTCTGCTGGTTCGTGAACCGGAATCGGGGATTCCGGTTCTGACAGTCGGAAGGGCGTTGGAACGCTTGCTCCTGCGTGATCGCCTGTCAAGCACGACGTTGGAGGCGCTTCTAAACCCGAACCTTCTCTCCGCGCAGCTCGCTTACCCGGCTGATCTGGAAATGTTGCGGGATGTGGTGCTCTTCTTATTGGGACGCACAGCCGGCCGCGCGCCGGTAAGCCTGCCGGCGACGTTATTGGCGATGACGCCGGAGGCGCACCTTTTCCCCGAATTTTCCGACAACGTCGCCCATGCTTACTTGGTTCGCCGGGGGCAGAGCGAGGAATTACATGTTCCACTCACCGCGAACCAGGCTATGCACGTTCTGGCAGAGGCGCCCGCGCGGATCGGTTCCGTTGTGGTGACAGCCGACGGGCGATGCTGGGAACCGGTGAGTCTCCAAGGCGGGGACCGGAATGTCATCGTCTACGGTTCGAGCGGCCGGCTCCGTCTGGACTACTCAGCCGATCACGTCCGCCTCCGCGTGCCTTGGCCGGAGGATCGCCACGGTTGGTCCGGCCTTGTCCACTTTTCGCCGAGAGTGGAAATCTTTGGCCGCCGCTGGAATATAGGCTCATGGGAAAAAGACGCAACCCACGCCTGGCTGAATCTCGTTTTTTCTCAGACCCTGCCCATCAGCGCGGTGGCATCCACACCGGCCGCGAATCTCCGGCGATCTGGACTGGCGTCCGCGGATCTGGCATGGGCGGAGTTGGAAACCGCCTTGGCCGCGGGCCTCGCCCAGGGAGATTGGAGTTCTGTCGAGCAGGTGCATCGTGGAGAGTTGATTCCACTCGGACGCGCCGTATTCGGTCTGGTTCAGGCCGTGATGGACCGGCGCCAGCGCACGGTGGAGACGATCGAATCTCATCTGAGGAGGATCCATTATCTTCAGACCGTCCTCGATTCCTCATACGGGCTGCTGCCCTGGCGTATTCTTCCTAAGCCCGCCCGGCGACTTCTGCTTGTAGCCCGTGCGCACCCGGCCCTGCTCGAACTACTGCAACAGGTATTTGCAGGCGTTCCGGAACCAAGCGCTGGTTCGTCGTCCATGCAGGGTCTGAAGCGTCTGGCGGGTGCCCGATCGCGCCGCCACGTTTCAGCCTAGGCGGATGGGCCATTACCTCGTATCTTCCCGCGCCTCCGTCTTGCAGTGGGCTGTGATAACATTCCGTTTTAAATCGAGGGCATCCACGTGAAAGTCTACGAAAGCAAGGATATTCGGAACGTCGGTGTGGTGGGCCACGGCGATTCCGGCAAGACCTCGCTCACCGCCGCGCTGCTGTTCACCGCCGGAGCCACCAATCGCTTGCTCCGAGTGGATGAAGGCAACACGATTACGGATTTCGACGAGGAGGAGATTCAGCGGAAGATTACGATCTCGACCGCGATTGCCGCAGCCGAGTGGAAAAGATCCAAGATCAATATCCTGGATACGCCGGGTTACAACATCTTTATAAATGACACGCGCGCGGCACTGGTAGCAGCCGATTCGGCGCTCGTGCTGGTTGACGGCGTCTCCGGCGTCGAAGTCCAGACCGAAAAGGTCTGGGCGTTTGCCGCGGATTATCAACTCCCGCGCGCGGTCATCATTAACAAGCTCGACCGCGAGCGCTCCGATTTTCAGCGGGCCCTTGCCAGTGTGCAAGAGAACTTCGGCCGGACAGCCATACCCATCCAGATTCCCATCGGTTCGGAACGTGACTTTAAAGGTGTCGTCGATCTGATCCGGATGAAATCGTATACGTACACGTTGGACGGAGACGGCAAGGGGAAAGAGGGCGAGATACCGGACGACTTGGCGGACGCCGCTCAAAAAGCGCACGAAGCGCTTGTGGAAATGGTGGCCGAAGGCAACGATGCCCTGATGGAAGAGTTCTTCGAAAAAGGGACTCTGCCCGTCGAACACATCATCGATGGCGTCAGACAAGCTGTCCGGGAATTGCGCATCTCCCCTGTGATGTGTGCTTCGGCGCTGCACAACATCGGAAGCGACCTGATCCTGAGTTTCATTTCCGATAATCTCCCGGCTCCTACCGAGCGCGAATTCGAGGTGCTGGTCGACGGCAAGGAAACCAAGCGGAAGATCGTGGAGAGCGGGCCGGCTTCCGAGTACGTCTTCAAGACAACCGCCGATCCGTTCGCGGGCCGAATCACTTTCTTTAAGGTGATGAGCGGCGTCGTCAAAAATGATGCCAACCTTCAGAACTTGACACGCAGCACGAGCGAACGCCTCGCTCACCTCGGCAGCCCGCAAGGAAAAACCATTCAGCCGGTTACCGAGTTGCACGCCGGAGATTTGGGAGCTGTCGCCAAGCTCAAGGATACGTTGACGGGCGATACCCTCTCGGAAAAAGGACTGAATGTCACCTATCCTCCCGTGAAGCTCCCGGAACCCTCGATTGCCTTCGCTATCGAGGCCAAGTCACGCAATGACGAAGACCGCATGGGCAACGCCGTACACCGAATTCTGGAAGAGGACCAATCGCTGCGCTTCTACCGCGATCCGCAAACTCGCGAATTTCTGCTGGCGGGTTCCGGCCAGCAGCATGTAGAGGTGGTCGTCAGCCGTCTGAAGAAGCGCTACGGGGTCGATGTCACCTTAAAAGCCCCGAAGATCCCCTACCGCGAAACCATTCGCGGGTTCGCCGATGTTCAGGGCCGGCACAAGAAGCAGACCGGCGGACACGGCCAGTTCGGTGACTGCTGGATCAAGATGGAACCGCTACCGCGCGGCGCCAAGTTCGAGTTTGCCAATGAAATCTTCGGCGGAGCCATTCCTAAGAACTTCATCCCGGCTGTGGAAAAGGGAATCGTCGAGGCGGCCGAGAATGGGTACCTGGCGGGCTATCCCATGGTGGATTTTAAGGTGACCGTCTATGACGGGTCCTATCACGACGTCGACTCCTCTGAATTAGCATTTAAGTTGGCCGCGCGAAAGGCATTTAAGGCGGCCATGCAGCAAGCCAAGCCGGCCCTCCTGGAGCCGATCATGAACACGGAGATCCAGGCTCCGGTTGAGTATGCAGGCGACCTGATGGGGGACCTGAACGGCCGTCGCGGCCGTATTTCCGGCATGGAAACTAAAGGAAATACGCAGTTTATTCGTGCCCAGGTGCCTATGTCGGAGATGTTGAACTACCAAAATGATTTAACCGCCATGACCCAGGGCCGGGCCTCATTTCACATGGAATTCGATCACTACGATTTTGTCCCGCAATTACAAGCAGATAAGATCATTGCGGCGGCCAAGGCGGCTAAGACGGGTGAAGAAGAAGAGGAGGAATAGCCGATAGGTAGTAGTGAGGTAGGGCCGGGCTTGGGTCCGTACCCAGGGGTTAACCCCCTTAAGAGCTGTTGCGTGGGTTAACATGGCTGTAGTAGTCTGTTAAGGTCTAAAGCGGTCTTGCCGTGGAAGTGCCTTTATTTTCATTAGTTCGAGGCTGAATGGACGATCGAACGAAGACGCTATTCTCGGTTGCGCTGTGCACCGTAAGCCTTATCACGGCCGGTTGCGGCTATACACAGGCTTCTAAATTCCAGAACTCTTTTCTCCCGCCGGCGCCTCACGATGTAGCGCTGGCCGCATTGGAAATTGCTGAACCTCCTTCGATCCCCTCCAATGTGTATTTGCAAGACGTTCCGTTTCTGACCACCAATCCAATTCCCCGCCGTTCCCGTGCCGATTCTTCCGAGCAGCGGGCCGAACAGGCCTTCCAGCGGGGGCGAAGCGCCTATCAATCCGACGACATCGCAACCGCGCGACGCGAATTCGATTCCGCTGTTGATTTGATGCTGGATGCCGCCGAACAGAATCCGCTCGATCGGCAAACTTACGAAAAAAGATTGGATGAAATGGTGGATTCGATCCATCGGCTGGATCTGGCAGGCATGGGCGCGTCGGTGGACATCGAAGAGGCTCGGTTCGAGAAGGCTCCACTTGAAGACATCCTGCAGATGACGTTCCCGGTGGATCCCAGGTTGAAAGATCGAGTGCGCGAGCAAGTCGCCGCGACGGTGTCGCAGCTGCCGCTGATGGTAACGGATCCGGTCCTCGGGTACATTCACTATTTCTCCGGCCGCGGCCATAAGACTCTGGTTTCCGCGATGCAGCGTTCCGGTCTATACCGGCCGATGATTCAGCGGGTTCTCGCGGAGGAGGGCGTACCGCAGGAACTCATCCACCTCGCACAGGCGGAATCGGGCTTCATGCCGCGCGCGATCTCTCGCGCCGCCGCCGGCGGGATGTGGCAGTTTCTGACTTGGCGCGGCCGCGAATACGGTCTGTTGCAGACGGCGTACACGGACGATCGTATGGATCCGGAGAAGGCCACTCGGGCCGCCGCCCACCATCTGCACGACCTCTATAACGAGTTCGGCGATTGGTATCTGGCGATTGCCGCGTACAATTGCGGTCCCGGGACCGTCGAGAAGGCCGTCGAGCGCACCGGCTATGCCGATTTTTGGGAGTTGCGCAACCGCGGAGCACTTCCGGCGGAAACCACCAATTACGTGCCGATTATCCTGGCCATGACGATCATGGAGAAGAACGCAGCGGAATATGGCCTGGATACAGTTACGCTGAATCCTCCGTTGGAATACGACACCATCGATATTTCTGCGCCCACCAGCCTGGCCTTGATCTCCGATCTGACCGACACGCCGCCTACGGAGTTGATTGCTTTGAACCCGGCGGTCTTAAAAGGTGTGGTTCCGAACGGCTATTCCCTACACGTGCCGAAGGGCAAAGGGAACCAATTGATGGCATCGCTCCAGATGATCCCCCAGGAGCACCGTATTTCCTGGAGGATTCACCGCGTTGCCGCGGGAGAGACGCTGGCTGCCATCGGCAAGCGCTACGGCGTGGCATCTGCCAGCATCGTGACCGCGAACGCCCTGCAAAAATCGGACGCGGCTGAAGGCGACTGGCTGATGATTCCGGCAGTGGCGCGGGCTCAGGCTCCGGTTCGGCGTGCGGCCGCCTCCGCAACGCCACGCCATCGTCGTGCCGCTGCACGCCGTACGCCAGCCAAGACCGCATCCACACAGCGCCGCACCATCGCTTCGGCCAGCGCTTCCGCCAACCCGGCATCCCGCAGAGTGGTTGAAACCGCTCAACGATAAGCTGCCACGAATTTTCAACCGATACCTGCTTTTCACTATTGCCTGGGTCTCAAAAAGGAGTATGCTATGGGTGATTGTGCCCTGACTACAGGAGGCTTACTGAATGTTTGATAGGCTGAAACTCG
>Ga0070741_10018954_pt1 | contig 11052 bp, 8 predicted proteins | sample Coa_R1_4_FD_66440 | JGI IMG/M metagenome (GOLD analysis project Ga0070741, IMG submission 66440) | Surface soil microbial communities from Centralia Pennsylvania, which are recovering from an underground coalmine fire - Coalmine... | ecosystem: Environmental > Terrestrial > Soil > Unclassified ...
AAAGCCGCGGGACCATCCTCGTCGTCGACGACGAGCAGGCCAACCTCGATTCGCTGGAGCGGATCTTCGCCCGCGAGGGCTATCGCATCCTGCTCGCGCGCAGCGGCCAGGCGGCGATCGACACGCTCCGCGGCGAGCCGGTCGACGTGGTGCTCACCGATCTGATGATGCCGGGCATGAGCGGGCAGGAGCTCTTGCGGGCGGTCCGGGCCGTCGCTCCCGACGCGGAGGTGGTGCTGATGACCGCCTACGGCACCGTCGAGGCGGCGGTGGCGGCGATGAAGGACGGCGCGTACGACTTCCTCACCAAGCCGCTGAAGCGGCATGCGGTCCTGAAGAGCGTGCAGCAGGCGCTGGAGAAGCGGCGTCTGGTGCAGGAGAACAAGCAGCTCCGTGCCCGGCTCGCCGGCGCGGAGCAGCCCATCGTCGGGCAGAGCCCGTCGCTCCGGGCGACGCTGGACATCATCCGGCAGGCGGCGCCCTCCTCCGCCACCGTGCTGCTGCTCGGCGAGAGCGGCACGGGCAAGGAGCTGTTCGCGCGCGCCGTCCACGAGCACTCGCCGCGCGCGCAGGGGCCGTTCGTGCCGATCAACTGCGCGGCGATCCCGGAGACCATCCTCGAATCCGAGCTGTTCGGGTACGAGCGCGGCGCGTTCACCGGCGCGGTGCAGCGCAAGGAAGGGCGCATCGAGCGGGCGCAGGCGGGCACCCTCTTTCTCGACGAGGTCGGCGAGCTGACGCCGTCGGTGCAGGTCAAGCTGCTCCGCTTTCTCCAGGACGGCGAGATCGAGCGGCTGGGGAGCACCGGGACGGTGAAGGTGGACTGCCGGGTGATCGCGGCCACCAACCAGGACCTCGGGACCCGGGTGCGGGAAGGGAAGTTCCGCGAAGACCTGTACTACCGGCTGAACGTGATCCAGGTGGTGCTCCCGCCGCTGCGCGACCGGGTGGAGGACATCCCGCTGCTCGCGGATCACTTCATCGCCCGCTACGCGGCGAAGAACGGGAAGTCCATCCGCGGCCTCACCCGCGCGGCGCTGGCCGCGCTCGAGGCGTATCCGTGGCCCGGCAACGTGCGCGAGCTGGAGCACGCGATCGAGCGCGGCGTCGTGCTCTCCCGGGGCGCGGAGATCGATGCCGACGATCTGCCCGAAGCGGTGCGCAGCGGAGGGGGAGCCCGCGCCGCCGGCCTGGGCGCGGCGCTGGAGGGCCGCACGCTGACGGTGCCGCTCGGCACGCCGATGGAAGAGATCGAGCTGCGCGTCATCCGGGAGACGCTGCGCCAGACGCAAGGCGACAAGAACCTCGCGGCGCAGCTTCTCGGGATCGCCGCCCGGACGATCTACCGGAAGCTGGACCGCGAGAAGGACTAGCCCCACGGCAGCGCGCGGACTACCGCGCGCGCACACGGGAGGAGCTGACATTTTGTCAGCGCGCCGCCCGCGAGCCTTGCCACCTTGTCGCTCGGCCGCCTTCCCGTCGACCCGAGCGCCCCGAAACCGCGAGGGGAATCGCTGGCATGGCCCTTGCTGTTGGACCAGTCGATGGAGTTGGTCCTCCAGCGATACTCGTGGACGCTCGACGCGCTCGCGGTGGTGCTCGGCGCCTATCTCGCCGCGCGCACCGTGAACACGATCGCGGCGGCGGCCATCGCGCCGCAGCCCGCGCTGGTGCAGCAGGCCAGCACCTCGCCGCAGGCGGCGGCGCAACCACACCGCGTGGAGCTGAATGCGGAGAAGGTGGCGAAGCTCTTCGACGTGCCGCTTCCCAAGCCCGCTGCCGCGACGGCCGAGGACACGGAGGCGCCGCGCAGCGGGGTCTGGAACCGCGTTCCGGTCCGTTCTTCGCTGCACGGCACGCTGATCGGGACGGCGATCGCCGATCCGCCACGGTACTCGCTGTGCCAGATCACCAACCCGGACGTGAACGAGACGCAGGTCTACGGGATCGGCGACAAGTACCAGGGGGCGCGGATCTACGCGATCGAGAAGGAGCGCGTGCTGATCGATCACGACGGGGTGAACGAGTACATCGACGACAGCGGCGCCGCGGCCCCCAACCTCGGGGTGGTGCCGATCCCTGGCATGGCCCCGCAGGCGCAGCAGGGCGGCGAAGGCGTGAAGCAGCTCTCCGAGAACCAGTACGTGGTGGCGCGCAACGAGATCAACAACGCGCTCACCAACCTCTCCGATCTCGCGACCAAGGCGCGGATCGTCCCCTCGTTCAAGAACGGGGTGGCGAACGGGTTCAAGCTGTTCTCCATCGTCCCCGACTCGCTCTACGCCAAGATCGGCATCCAGAACGGCGACGTGATCCGGCGGATCAATGGATATGAGATGAACAGCCCGGACAAGGCGCTGGAGATCTACCAGAAGCTGCGCGACGCCAGCCGGATCGAGATCGAGCTCGAGCGGCGGGGCGAGACGTTGCGGAAGACGTACTCCATCGAATGACCCGGGGGATTTTCGTGCATCACGTGCGCTGGGCTTCCCTGCTCCCGCTGGCCGCCTCGCTGGCGGTCGCGCCCTCCTCGCGCGCACAGACCGAGCCTGTGCAGGCGCCGCGACGCCAGGGCCCGCTGACCCCGCCGCGCAGCACGGCGCCGTCCCCCCAGCCGGTCCGGCCGACGCCCGGCGCCGCGCCCGCGCCCGGGTCTGCCCCGAACCAGGCGGCGCCGCAGAATGCGGCGACGCGGCCGACCCGCGACACCGAGCCGCCTGCCACGAGCCCGGTGAACCGGAAGGACATCCACACCAAGGCGAACACGGTGGTGATGTCCTTCGACAAGCGGGATCTCACCGAGGTGATCCAGTTCGTCAGCCAGTTCACCCAGCGCAACTTCATCCTTCCGGAGCGCGTCTCCGGGAAGATCACCATCCTCTCCAACTCGCCCATCCCCGCCGACGACGTCTGGAACGTGTTCGTCGCCGCCCTCGACGCCAACAACTGGGCCGTCTACCCGGTGGGCAAGTACTGGAAGCTGGTGGAGAAGAAGCAGTCCTCGCGCGCGAACATCCCCATCTACCTCGAGCGCGGGCAGGAGCCTCCGCCCACCGAGCAGATGGTCACGAAGCTCTTCAAGCTCCGCTACGTCGAAGCGGACCAGATGCGCAACGTGCTCAACCAGTTCACCTCGCGGGACTCGGACTTCCAGATCTTCCCGCCCGACACGCTGGTGATCAGCGACCTGGGCCTGAACATGCGCCGGCTGGAGAAGCTGGTGGCGCAGCTCGATCAGCCCGGCGGGACGGAGGAGATCCACATCGTCCCGGTCCAGTACGCCGGAGCGCAGGAGCTGGCGCAGAAGCTCACGGACATCTTCACCGCGCAGGCCACGGGCGGCACCCGCGGGAGCACCGTCCGGCACCTCGGGGTGGCGGAGCCGGTGGTGCAGCCGGGACAGCCCGTCGCCATCCCGCAGCCCGGCCAGAACCTGCCCGGCAGCACCGTCTCCGGGCCGGTGCAGATCGGGAAGATCATCCCGGAGGAACGCACCAACAAGCTGATCGTGATCGCCGGGGCGCGCTCGTTCCAGCGGGTCCTCTCCTTGATCCGCCAGCTCGACGTTCCCGCCGGCGAGGGCGGAGTGCACGTCTACTACCTCGAGAACGCGAAGGCGGAGGACGTCGCCTCCACGCTCCAGGCCCTGGCGCAGGGAGGGGCCGCACGGCACACGACGGGAGCTGGCGGGGCCGTCTCGCGGGCGCCGGGGGCTCCTGCCAACGTCGCGCCAGGCTCGCCGCCGGGCGGCGGACAGACGGGCCCGATCAGCGCCGACCTCTTCAGCGGCGAGGTGAAGATCACCGCCGACAAGAACACCAACTCGCTGGTGGTGATCGCCTCGCAGGCGGACTACCGGAATCTGGTGAAGGTGGTCGAGCGACTCGACATCCGCCGGCGGCAGGTCTTCGTCGAGGCGGTGATCATGGAGGTCAACCTCGAGAACGATCTCGACGTCGGCATCTCGGCGCACGGCGGCACGTTGCTCAGCAACGTCAATTTCCGCGGCGCCAGCGGCGACGCTCCGCTGGTGGTCGGGAGCGAGCTCGGCGGCCTCAACTCCGTCGGCGGAGTCGCTTCGCTCGCGGCCCTGGGAGGCTTCCTCGCCGGGGTGCAGGGGCCGCCGATCACCATCGCGGGCATCGGCCAGGTGCCGTCGTTCTCGATCCTCCTCAACGCGCTGCAGAGCTCGAGCGACGTGAACGTGATCAGCACGCCGCACGTGATCATGACCGACAACACCGAGGGCGAGATCACCGTCGGACAGAACGTCCCCTTCCAGGCGGCCTACGCTCCGGGCGGCTCGGCGCTCGGGGCGCTCGCCGGCACCACCGGAACCGGGACGACCGCGGCGACCACAGCCGCCACTTCCTTGCTCGGCCTCGGCGGCCTGGGATCGCTGTATGCGCCCATCCAGCGGCAGAACGTCGAGCTCCGCCTGCGGATCAAGCCGCAGATCAACGAGAGCGACTACGTCCGCCTCGACGTCGACGAGCAGACCGAAGAGATCGCGAGCGTCGACAAGGTCCTCGGTCCCACCACCTCCAAGCGGACCGCGAAGACCACGGTGGTCGCCAAGGACCAGGAGACGGTGGTGATCGGCGGCCTGATCCAGGATCGCACGACCAAGAGCGTGCAGAAGGTGCCCGTGCTCGGGTCGCTGCCCGTGCTGGGGTGGCTGTTCCGCAACGAGACGACGAAGAAGACGCGGACGAACCTGCTGCTCTTCCTCACCCCGTACATCATCCGCGACCAGGCGGACTACCGGCGGATCTTCGAGCGGAAGATGGCCGAGCGCGCCGAGTTCGTGAAGCGGTTCTATGGCGACGAGGGGCAGTACAAGGCGCCGATCGACTACGAGCGCAAGCCCGGGCCGCTGGCGCGCGTGCGGCGCGGACTGCACCAGGAGCTCAACCGGTTCGAGAACGGCGGCACCGGCGCGGCGGACGAGCGGGTGATCCGTCCGCAGCAACGTTATGCTCCCTCCGAGCTGGACAAGAATCAGCCCGCGCCGGCCGCGCCGGCGCCCGCTCCGCTGCCTGTCGAGCCGAAGAGAGAGCCGGCGCCCGGCGTGCAGGCGGCGCCTCCGCAACCTCCGCCGGCGGAGGAGAAGGCCGCACCTCCAGAGGAGCGGGAGCCCGGCAACGAGCCGGCGCCCGAGCAGCAGGAAGAGAAGCCCGAAGAGCCCCCGCAGACGGAAGAGAAGCCTGCCCCGCAAGGTTGAACGCCGATGGATCCGATCTCATCCGCACTCGCCCGACCCGACGCTCTGGAGCCGGCTGCGCGCAGCTTCTCCGGGATGCTGATCGGCGAGATCCTCGTCGCCCAGAAGGCGATCACGCGCGATCGGCTCGAGGAAGCTCTGGCCGCGCAGGCCGAGCGCGGGGTGCGGCTCGGCGAAGTGCTGGTGTCGCTCAAGGCCTGCTCGGAGGAGCAGGTGCTCAAGGCGCTCGGCGCACAGCTCGAGCTTCCGTACCAGTTGCGCCTCTCGACCGAAGAGATCTCGCAGGAGCTGATCGCGAAGGTCCCCATCAACTTCGCCAAGCAGGCCCGCCTGCTCCCCTTGCGGATGGAAGGCGGCCACGTGGTCGCCGCCGTGGCGGACCCGCTGGACACCGGCGCGATGGACAGCGTGCGGATGCTGCTGGGCGCGGCCGTGTCTCCGCTCCTGGTGCCCACCCAGGCGATCCTCGACTGCATCAACTCGGTGTACGACCGCGCCAAGAACGAGGCCGAGCAGCTGGTCGGCGACCTGGAAGCGGGCGATCTGGATACCGTCGCCCACGAGCTGGAGGAGCCGCAGGACCTGCTCGACAGCAGCGACGAGGCGCCGATCATCCGGCTGGTCAACTCGCTGCTGTTCCGGGCCGCCAAGGAGCGCGCCAGCGACATCCACATCGAGCCGCAGGAGAAGGACATCTGCGTGCGCTTCCGGGTGGACGGCGTGCTGCAGGAGGTGATCCGCCCGCCGAAGCGGTTCCAGAACTCGATCAGCTCGCGCGTGAAGATCATGGGCGGGCTGAACATCGCCGAGAAGCGGCTGCCGCAGGACGGGCGCATCCGGGTGAAGCTGGCCGGGCGCGACATCGACATCCGCCTCTCCACCACCCCCACCGTCTTCGGCGAGCGGGTGGTGATGCGTCTGCTCGACAAGAGCGCGGTGCTGCTCGATCTGGTGGAGATCGGGATGGACAAGGAGCAGCTCCGGATCATGGAGTCGCTCATCCACAAGTCGCACGGGATCATCCTGGTCACCGGACCGACGGGCTCGGGCAAGACGACCACGCTCTACGCGGCGCTGAGCAAGATCAACCGGCCCGACCTGAACATCATGACCATCGAGGATCCCGTCGAGTACCAGCTCGAGGGGATCTCGCAGACGGCGGTCAATCCCAAGATCGAGCTGACCTTCGCGAACGGGCTGCGCAGCTTCCTCCGCCAGGATCCCGACGTGATCATGGTCGGCGAGATCCGCGACCTGGAGACGGCGGAGATCGCCATCCAGGCGTCGCTCACCGGCCACCTGGTCTTCTCCACCGTCCACACCAACGACGCCGCGGGCGCGGTGACCCGCCTGGTGGACATGGGCGTGGAGCCGTTCCTCGTCGCCTCGTCGCTGATGGGCGTCCTGGCGCAGCGCCTCGTGCGCGTGCTCTGCAAGGACTGCCGCATGCCCTACCTCCCCACCCCGGAAGAGCTGAAGGAGATCGGGCTCACGCCGGAGATGGTGCGGGAGACCAGCGGCGGGATGCTCTACAAGCCCGCCGGCTGCGAACAGTGCAACCACACCGGGTACCACGGCCGCAGCGGCATCTACGAGATGATGCTGCTGGACGACGACCTGCGGCAGATGACGCTGAAGAACGTCGACAGCGGCACGATCAAGCGGCAGGCGGTGGTGAAGGGCATGCGCACGCTGATGGACGACGGCGCGCAGAAGGTGATGCGCGGCATCACCAGCATCGCCGAGGTGCTCAGCGTCACCCAGGAGGATCTCGCCTGAGGACCTGAATGCCCGTCTTCGAGTACACGGGCCTCACCGAGGCCGGCAAGAACGTCCGCGGGATCCGCGATGCGGAGAGCAGCAAGGCGCTCCGCCAGGTCCTCCGCAAGGACGGCGTGTATCTCACGGAAGCGCGCGCGGCCGAGGCCGGCGCGACCGTCGGAGAGCAGAAGACGGGGCTGGCGCGCGAGGTCGACGTGGGCGCGATGCTCGGGTTCACGGGTGTCTCCGCCCAGGACCTGGCCATCGCCACGCGGCAGCTCGCCACGCTGATCGCCGCCGGGATTCCGTTGATCGACGCGCTCAGCGCGCTGGTCGACCAGATCGAGCAGCCGCGGCTGAAGCGGATCATGGGCGCGATCAAGCAGAAGGTGAACGAGGGTTCCTCGCTCGCCGACGCGCTCAACGAGCACCCGAAGGTCTTCTCCACCCTCTACGTCAACATGATCCGCGCGGGCGAGAGCTCCGGCGCGCTGGACGTGGTGCTCGTCCGACTCGCCGACTTCACCGAGTCGCAGTCGCTGCTGCGGAACAAGATCATCGGCGCGATGCTCTACCCCGCGATCATGATGGTGGTGGGGATCGCCATCGTCAGCATCCTCTTCGTCGTGGTGATCCCGAAGGTGACGAAGATCTTCGAGGACATGAACGTCACCCTTCCCTGGACCACCCGGATCCTCATCGGGGTCTCCTCGTTCGCCCGCGACTACTGGTACGTGATCGTCGCCGTCCTGCCGGCGGTGGTGTTCGGCGTCCGCCGCTGGGTGAGGACCAAGGGCGGGCGGGAGAAATGGGACCGCCTCAAGCTGCGCGCGCCCGTGTTCGGCGAGCTCACCCGCATGCTGGCGCTCTCCCGGTTCGCCAAGACGCTGGCGACGCTCCTGGCGAGCGGAGTTCCGCTGCTCACCGCGATGGACATCGTCAAGAACGTGGTGAGCAACACCCTGCTGGCGGACGTGATCGAGCACGCGCGCGACTCGATCCGGGAAGGCGAATCGATCGCCGCGCCGCTGAAACGCTCGGGCCAGTTCCCGCCGCTCGTCTACCACATGATCGCCATCGGGGAGCGCAGCGGGCAGCTGGAGGAGATGCTGCAGAACGTGGCGAAGAGCTACGAGGCGCAGGTGGAGATGCGCATCGGCGCGCTCACCTCGCTGCTCGAGCCGGTGATGATCGTGGCGATGGGCGGCGGCGTCGCCTTCATCGTCTTCTCCATCCTGATGCCGATCATGCAGCTGAACACGTTCGTGCCGAAGTAGGAGGCCGCATGCAGATCGAGCTGCATCACCGCAAGGGAGCGAACGACACGCTCTCCGTCATCCCACCGGAATCTTGAGGAGAGTCATGCTGCCAGAGTGGAAGAAGAGGCTGATCGAAGTGACGTCGCGCCGCCGCAAGGCCGCGCGCGGCATGACGCTGATCGAGATCATGGTGGTGCTGGTGATCCTCGGGCTGATCGCGGGAGCGATCGGCTACAACGTCTTCAACCAGCTCAAGGAAGCGCAGGTGCGCACCGCGACGCTGGACCTGAAGGCGATCTCGAACGGCATCGATCTGTTTCACGTCGAGACGGGCCAGTGGCCCGAGGGGCTGCAGCAGCTGACGCCGAAGTACATCAAGGACCTGCACAAGGACCCGTGGGGAAGCGACTACGCCTACGTGCGCACGGGCGAAGGATTCGACGTCTACTCCTTCGGACCGAACAAGGCCCAGGGCGGCGGCGATGACATCGTCGTGCACGGCGGCGAGGCCGCCGGACCCTCCACGGCGGGGAAGTAGCCATCGGGATGCGCGCGCGGCAGGACAGCGGAATGACGCTGATCGAGATCGGCGTCGCCTTGGCCGTCGCCGGGCTGATGCTGGCCATCGCCATCCCTGCCTTGTCCGCCGTCACCCGGGCGCAGCTCCGCCAGCGCAGCGGACAGCTCGCCGGCGGGATCCGCGCGCTGTACGGGAGCGCCGCGATCGGGGGGCGCACCTGCCGCCTCGTCCTCGACCTGGACGCGAACGCGTACTGGTCGGAGTGCGCGAAGACCAACGTGCGCCTCTCGCGCGAAGGCGAGCGGTCGCAGAACGGGGCGCGGATCGCCTCGCGCGCCGAAGAGCTGCGGCCGCGCGACGGGATGTCGGAAGAGGACCGGGTGAAGCTGGAGCTGCAACAGAAGAGCGACTTCGCGGCCTCGCCGGACATCCCCAGGACCGAGCTCGGGGCGGCGGTGAGATTCGCCGACGTCTGGGTGCAGCACCAGCCCGAGCGGTACACCACCGGCAAGGCATTCCTCTACTTCTGGTCGAGCGGACTCACCGAGGAAGCGTCCATCCACGTCTCGCAGGGCGACGACGTGTACTCGCTCCTGGTCTCGCCGTTGACGGCCCGGGTGCGGATCGTCGCCGACCGCGTCGATGCGCCGGGGCAGCGCCGATGAATCGCGGGTTCACCCTCCTGGAAGTGATGATCTCGCTGGCGATCCTCGCCATCGCGCTGGTCGCGCTCTCCGGCCTGAACGGCGGCGCAGTGGCGATGCACGCGTATGGCCGGCGCGCCACCGAGGCCACGCTGCTGCTTCGCGGCAAGATGCTCGACGTCGAGGACGATCTGCAGAAGAACGGCTTCTCCGACTTCGACGACGAGAAGCACGGCGATTTCGCGGCCGAGGGGAGCCCCGGATACGCCTGGAGCGCGGAGATCCTCAAGCCCGACGTGCAGCTCGATCCCGCCCAGCTGATGAACCTGGTGGGCGCCGGCAGCGGTCCGGGGCAGAGCGGGCAAGCCAAGGCGGGGGGCATCGGCGGCGCTGCCACTGCTCTTGCGGGATCGCTGCTGGGCGGTTCGGGCGCGCCCCAGCCCACGACCCAGAGCGGCCCGGTCGCAGCCATGCTCGCGGGACCTCTCGGCGGCGTCCTGCAGACGCAGGCGAAAACCTTCATCGAGACCCTGAAGAAGAGCCTGCGCGAGATCCGGCTGACGGTCAGCTGGCCGGAGGGCAAGGAGAGCCGCACGGTCTCCGCGTCGCAGATCGTCGTCATCCTGCCGGAGAGCGTGGGCCAGACGCCCGCGACGACGCAGCAGCCGCAGATCCCGCCGGCGGGGCTGCAGCCGGGTGTCTTGCCGGGCACGCTGCCCCGGCCGGGAACGCAGCCATGAAGGGGCGCGGGTTCACCTTGCTGGAGGTGATGATCGCGGTCGCCGTCCTGGCGATGATCGGCGGCCTCACCTGGAAGACGTTCGACGGCGCCTACGACCTCAAGCGGCGCGTCGAGACGGCCGAGGAGCGCGACCAGACCGTGCGCGGCGCGCTGGACCGCATCGCCCGCGAAGTCTCGATGACCTTCCTCTCCGAGCACTACGACCACAAGCGCTTCCGCGAGCGGCCCACCTTCTTCCGCCTCAAGGACGGCCGGAGGGAGGCAGAGCTGATGGTCACCTCGTTCGCGCACGAGCGGCTGCACATCGACGCCAAGGAGTCGGACCAGGCGGTCTTCGAATACCGCCTGGACCGCGACGACACGGGCAGGACGTCGCTCTTCCGCCGGGTGAAGGCGTACATCGACGAGCAGCCTGACCGCGGCGGAGAGAGGGCGGTGCTCGCGGAGGACGTGCTCCGGTTCACCGTCCAGGCCTGGGACCCGCGCGACCGCGAGTGGCGCGACGAGTGGGATTCGAATTCCCCGCAGCGGACCGGCGGCGCCCTGATTCCGCCGCGGGTTCGCATCGCGATCACCGTCCGCGACGAGCAGGGCAAGGAGCGGACCTGGTCCACCCAGGCCCGCCTGCCCCTCACCACCCCTCTGGACTTCTGATGCGCTCCGCTCCCGTCGAGAACCGCGGCGTCGCGCTGATCCTGGTGCTGGTGACGATCGCCATCCTCACCTCCATCGGGGTGGACTTCAGCTACAGCTCGCGCGTGTCGTTGAAGCTGGCGGAGAACCTGCGCGACGAGACGCGGGCCGAGTACCTGGCGCGGTCCGCGATCAATCTCAGCCGCCTGCTGCTGCACTTCCAGAAACAGGTGGATCAGCTCGGCGGGCAGGCCACCGCGCTGCTCACC
>Ga0070741_10018955_pt1 | contig 11052 bp, 10 predicted proteins | sample Coa_R1_4_FD_66440 | JGI IMG/M metagenome (GOLD analysis project Ga0070741, IMG submission 66440) | Surface soil microbial communities from Centralia Pennsylvania, which are recovering from an underground coalmine fire - Coalmine... | ecosystem: Environmental > Terrestrial > Soil > Unclassified ...
GCTGATGACGCTGTCGGATTTCTGCAAGAACGCCTTTCCCGGGATCGCCGATCAGACGATCGCGAAGATGGTCGGCGGGGTCGAGATCCTCTTTTTCCGGCCCGACGATGAGCTCCGCAAGCTTGCGCGGCTAGCGCTCGAGGTAGGCGTCGACGACGCGATCATCGACGACGAGGAGCCGCAGGCAGCCCTAAGTTCAATCTCAGCCGCGCCCGACGGCCAGCGGTGGCTTGAGGCCTTCGAGGAGGCCAAGGAGCCGTGGTTCTGGTTCTCCACCGGTCCCGGCTATTGCCACCAGCACCGCGCATGGATCGACGACCTAACCATCCCTTTCAGTGCGATGCGGGGTTACATCGAGAAGCTGCGAGACGGCGTCGATATCGAGCGGCCGCTGGAGAACATCCTGAGCGAGCGCGAGCGGATCGTGCGGGAGTACAGCGAGCTGCTCCCCACCGACGACGACCGCGAAGCATTCCGACAGGTGCTCGACCTTGCGCGCAAGGTGTACCCCGAGACGGAGAACCACAACTTTTACGTAGAGCACTGGCATCACTCCATCTTCTGGAACAAAGTCCGCGATCTCGGTGCAGTGTTCGAAGCGTTCGGCTACCTGAGCGACTCGGAGGACATCTTCTTCCTGCATCGCTACGAGGTCCATCAGGCGCTCTACGACATGCTCACCGGATGGGCCACCACGAACCCGGCTCGCGGCGGCTATTGGCGCGAGGAGATTGAAGTCCGAAAGCAGATCCTGGACAAGCTGCGCTCGTGGGCTCCGCCGCCGGCGCTCGGCGAGCCGCCGGAAGCGGTGACCGAGGCCGCGACCGTGATGCTGTGGGGTATCACCACCGACATGGTCGAGCAGTGGCTCGGGGCGCAGGACGCCCAGGGAGACGGCGCAGACGAGGGTGAGCTGCGCGGCTTCGCCGCTTCTCCCGGCGTTGCTGAGGGGTTGGCGCGTGTGATCACCTCGGTCGACCAGCTCGACAGGGTGCGCACCGGCGAGATTTTGGTCTGTCCGATCACCGCGCCGAGCTGGGCGCCCGTGTTCTCGCGGATCGAGGGAGCGGTTTCCGATATTGGCGGCATCATGTCCCACGCGGCGATCGTCTCGCGCGAGTACGGGCTTCCGGCGGTGGTCGGGACCGGATTCGGGACCAAGCGCATCCAGGACGGCCAGCGCGTCAGGGTCGACGGAGACAGCGGCGTGGTCACCGTTCTGGATACATGACCCCCGAAGTGCACATTCGCTGGTTTCACGAGTGCACGGCGTCAAGCACGCGCGAAGTGGGAGGCAAGTGTGCCTCGCTCGGCGAGCTGATCGGCGCCGGCCTGGCCGTGCCGCCCGGCTTCGCGGTGACGACCGCCTCTCACGGGCTGTTCCTGGAAAGCAGCGAAGTTCGCGCTCGCGAGGCCGAGTTGCTCGCATCGGTCGACTACGAGAGCCTTCCGGCGGTTACCGCCGTGAGTCAGGAGCTGCGCTCGCTGGTGGAGGGCAGCGAGTTGCCGCCCAGCGCGGCCGGCGCCATCCGAGACGCCTACGGCGAATTGTGCGGCGACGCCGGAAGCGTCGCGGTGGCGGTGCGCTCGAGCGCCGTCTCGGAAGATATGGCCGGAGCCAGCTTCGCGGGTCAGCTTGAGACCTATCTGTGGGTCGAGGGCGCCGATGCCGTCGTGGAGCACGTGCGGCGGTGCTGGGGGGGCTTCTTCACGCCCGAGGCGTTGACTTACCGCCACCGGCAGCAGATCGTCTCGGAAGACGCGCTGATGAGTGTGGGCGTCCAGCGCATGGTCCGTGCTCGTTCCGCGGGGGTCATGTTCACCCTCAATCCGATCAACGGCGATCGTTCGAAGGTGGTGATCGAGTCAACGTGGGGGCTGGGCGAGCCACTGGTCGCCGGGGAAGTCGACCCAGACCGATTCGTAGTCGACAAGGTGATGCTCGAGGTGCTCGAGAAGTCGATCTCGGATAAGCAGATCGAGCACCGTCCCGATCCAGCGCGCCGCCGGGTCGTCGTTGCCGATGTGAGCGAGGACCGGCGGCGTGCCGCGTCGATATCCAACGCCGAGGCGGTCGATCTCGCCGCACTGGGCAAGACCGTCGAGCGTCACTACGGCAGTCCGCAGGACGTTGAGTGGGCGATCGACGCCGACGGCGGCGCGCTGCTCGTGCTCCAGGCGAGGCCCGAGACAGTCTGGAGTCGCCGCGAACGCGAGCCCACCGTCGAGAAAAAGAGCAGCGCGCTGGAATACGTCCTCGCCGATCTGCTGCGTCGCTGAGCAAGGCGCTTCCTGAAACAAAAGCTCAACTAGGAGGTGTAAGTGGGAGTTCCGACCGCAACCTATTTCCGTACCGCTCAGCTCGTTCCGCTCTTTCAGCGGATGCTCGAGCGATGCAAGCTGACCAAGGACGAGACGATCCTCGTTGTCAGCGATCCGGACTCGAGCCAGGAATACGTTGCGGCAATGTTTGCGGCAGCCCGTTCCTTCGGCGCGGACGCAATGTCCTTGATGCTACCCCCGCCCCCACCTGAGCAGGCCGTGTTCATCCGGACAGGAAACGTCTCCTCGACGATCGTGGCGAACTCCAAGAAGGCGCTGGAGTTCTTGAAGATGGCTGATTTCGTGATCGACATGACCTCGGTGGGTCTTCTGCACACCAAAGAGCAGGTTGCCGTGTTGGAGGCGGGTACCCGGATGCTCATGGTCCACGACCCCGCCGAGGCGCTCGAGCGCATGTTCCCCACCGACGAGGACAAGGAGCGCATCCAGCGCCACGGTCAGCGGCTCCGTGAGGCAAAGCGGGTACGGGTGCAGTCCGACAACGGCACCGAGGTGTGGTTCGACAAGACCGATCGCCCGGTAATTGAGCAGTGGGGGTGGACCGACGAACCGGGCCGGTGGGATCACTGGCCGGGGGCATTCGCGTACACCGCGCCGACCGAGGGCATGGGGGAGGGAGTGATCGTGCTCGACCCCGGAGACATCTGGTACCCACCGAAGAGCTACCTGACGAGTTCGGTGAGGATGACGTTCGAGAACGGGGCCGCGGTCAAGATCGAGGGTGGGCCCGACGCCCGCATGATTCGCGAGTACATCGAGGGCTGGCAGGACCCCGAGGGCTACATGATCTCCCACATCGGATTCGGCGGACACCGGCGGGGACTGTGGAACGCAGTGCTATTCCAGGATCCGCTCGACATCATCGGCCAAGACGGACGCACCGCGTGGGGTACGACGCTGTTTGCGCTCGGCTCCAACGTCACTTTCGGCGGCACTCACACGACCGGCTGCCACCAGGACTTTGCGCTCAAGCAGCAGCGGTTCTACCTTGACGACGAGCTGGTTGCAGACAGTGGCACTGTGCTCCCGGATTACCTCCAGTAGCCGGCATGAAGTCGGCTCCCTTTAGCTATGTGCGCCCGGACTCGGTGCAGGCGGCGCTGCGCGTCCTCGATGATCATGCCGGGAGCGCGCGGGTCCTCGCAGGCGGGCAGAGCCTTGTGCCGATGCTCCAGATGCGTCTGATGCAACTGGACGCTCTGGTCGACATCAATGTGCTCGAAGGCCTCGACGAGGTGCGAGCCGCGGGTGCGGAGACGGTCTTGGGGCCGCTGGTGCGCTACGCGACGATTGAGAAGCTGGCCCTCGTGTCGGAGCGCCTACCCCTGCTTCAGTGCGTGACGCGCTATGTAGGCGACCCGCAGGTCCGCAACCGCGGCACCATCGGCGGCAGCCTCGCCCAGGCCGACCCGACCGGAGAGATCCCTCTGGCCTGCCTTGCGCTCGATGCCACGATCGTGGCAGCCAGCCTGTCCGGCACCCGCCAGATCGCGATCGATGACTTTCTCGTGAGCTCCTACACCACCGCGCTAGAACCCGAGGAGATGATCACCGAGATTCGCTTTCCGCTCGCTCCCCATCATTTCGCGTTTCTGGAACGAAACCGCAAGCACAATGACTTCGCGGTGATCAACGTCGCGGTGGTCGGCCGCCGGAGCAACGATGACCGCTGGTCCGATCTGCGGATCGTGCTGGGAGGTGTCAGCGACCGAGCGGTCCTGGCCGCTGAGTCCGCTGCATCACTCGAGGGCACCACTCTGGAGGAGGACGCGATCGCCGAGGCCGCCCAGCTCGCGCTCGATGTCATCGACCCGCCGAGCGATATCCGGGGCAGCGCCGAGTATCGCCGCCATCTCGTCCCCATTTACGTGCGCCGTGCGCTGCGCAAGCTGCGCGATGACCACCAGCACGCCTATGTTGCCTGAGCGAGTCGAAGTCAAAGTCACGGTGAACGGCCGCGAGTACCGTAGACAAGTAGAGCCGCGAATGCACCTGGCGGACTTCTTGCGCCATGAGCTCGGGTTGACCGGGACCCATATCGGCTGTGAACAGGGTGTGTGCGGAAACTGCACCGTGCTTGTCAACGGCCAGGCCGTGAAGTCCTGTCTGATGTTCGCGCCGCAAGCAGACGGGCAGGGTGTGACCACGGTCGAATCGCTCGGTGGAGAGGAGGAGCTGCACCCGCTGCAACAGGCGTTCAAGGACGCGCATGCCCTGCAATGTGGCTATTGCACGCCGGGATTCCTGATGGCCGCCGTCGCGATCGCCGCAGAGGGCCGAAAGCCGAGTCGCGAAGAGCTTCGCGAGGAGCTTTCTGGCGTCATCTGTCGCTGTACCGGCTACGAGAACATTCTCACGGCGGTCGCCAGCTACTTGGACAAACGCGAAGAGGTCGAGGCGCTCGGTGGCTGAGGTAATCGAGACCACGCGCACGGGACTGCGAGAGGGTCGGATTGGATCCTCGGTCAGCCGCAAGGAGGACGACAGGCTGTTGCGCGGCGAGGGCCGCTTCGCCGACGACGTGGACCCCGCGCACTGCCTTCACATGGCGGTGGGGCGTTGTCCGTTCCCACATGCAAGGATCGGGTCTATCGATGTGTCCGAAGCCCTTGCGCTCGAGGGCGTCGAGGACGTCCTATTGGGAGCGGACGTCGTCAGCCGCAGCGACCCGATCAGCGTGCTTCGCCCGGTTGCTGACGCGCCGGACCTGGATTTCTATGCGATGGCCACCCACGTGGCGGTTTTCGAAGGCCATCCGGTCGTCAGTGTCGCTGCGTCAAGCAGGGGAGTCGCCGAGGACGCGATCGGTCTGATCGAGGTCGACTATGAACCGCTCCCGCACGTTTTCGACGTCGAGTCGGCGATGGACCCGCGATCTCCGGTTTTGCACCCCGACGTGTTGAAGTCCAACCTTCTCGTCAGGAGATTGACCGGGGCAGGTGATCCAGAGGCCAAGCTCGCCGAGGCGGACGTCGTTGTCGAGGACCGCTTCTCGGTCAATCGCGTCAGCGCCCTGCCGATGGAGACTCGCGCGATCGTTGCCGAGTGGCAGCCCGGTGCTCGCGAGCTCACCGTTCGGCATTCCACCCAGGTGCCGCATCTCGTCCGCAAACAGCTCGCGGAATCCCTGCGTCTCGAGGACGGCGCCGTGCGGGTGATCGCCCTCGATGTCGGCGGCGGGTTTGGCCTGAAACTCGGAATCTACCCCGAGGACGTGCTCGCCTCGCTGCACGCGATGCGCACCCGGCGGCCCGTGAAGTGGATTGAGGACCGGATCGAGTTCTTCCGGGCAAGCACCCAAGGCCGCGAATCGGTCCACAACGTGCGTATCGGCGCCCGCTCGGATGGCCAGATCACCGGAATGTTTGACGCCTACGCGGTCGACTGTGGTGGCTACAACTCGGCGATGGGGTCACCGCAGCTCACCAGCCACATGTTCACCGGCCCCTATCGGGTGAACGACGCCGGGACGGAGCACAGCGTGATCTTGACCAACAAAGCGCCTGTGGGCGCCTACCGCGGCTACGGGCAGCCCGAGTCCTGTTTCGTGCGCGAGCTGCTCATCGACCGGCTGGCCCGGCGCTTGGGCCACGACCGGGTGGAGCTGCGCGCTCAGAACATGGTGCGACCCGAAGACATGCCTTGGCAGAGCACCTCCGGGGCGACGTATGACAGCGGCGATTATGAAGCGTGCCTACGGACGGCGGCGCAGGCAATCGGGTACGACGACCACGTCCAACAGGGTCGCGGCCCGCGCGCGGACGGACGCTACGTGGGGGTCGGGCTCGCCTCGTTCGTCGAACGCACCGGTTACGCCAGTTCGAAGTTCCTGGCCAAGCGCGGATCGCGCTTTGGCGCCCATGAGAGCGTCACCCTGCGTGCCAACCGCTCCGGCGGCGTTGACGTTTATAACGGCGTCTCGACTTTCGGGGTGGGAAGTGAGACATCGTTCGCGCAGATCGTCTCCGAGGTCATGGGCATCGACTTTGACTCAGTCCGCGTTCACCTGGGCGACACCGGAGCGTCGCCTCTCAACACGGGCGGGTTTGCCTCCAGGACCCTGATCGCCTCGGCGGGCGCCCTCCGCCGGGCCGGCGAGGAGCTCCGCGACAAGGTCCTGCGCATCGGCGCGTTCATGCTCGATGCAGGTCCCGAGGATGCCATGATCTCCGGAGGCGTGGTTTGCCTTCGTGAGGACCCGAACGCGTGCGTACCGCTTGCCGAGGTGCACGACCGGGCAATAATCAACCAGGGAATGCCGCCGGGCGAAGAGCCGGGCCTTGAGGCGAGCGCGCACTTCGAGCCCGACGCCGCTGCCTACGGGTACGGCACGGCGGCCGCTCGGGTGTCCGTCGATCCAGAGACAGGCGACTTCGACGTGGAGCGGTTCGTGATGGTGCACGACTGCGGTACTCCGGTGAACCCCGTGCTGATTGACGGCCAGGTGCTCGGGGGGTTGTCACAGGGATACGGGCAGGCGGTGATGGAGGAGCTGCGCTACGACGAGGAAACCGGTCAGCTCATCAACGGCACGATGATGGACTACTTCATGCCCACAGCTGCCGACCTGCCCGAGACGGAGCTTGAGCACACATTCGTCAAGTCGCCAGCCACTCCGTTCGGAGTGCGGGGGGTGGGCGAGGTCGGGACGGTCCCAGGATGTGCGACGATCGCCAGCGCGATCTGTGACGCGCTCGCCGACTTCGGAGTGGAGATCAACCGCCTGCCGCTGACCCCGGAGTCGATTTGGCGCGCGCTGCGCGAAGCGAACTCGGACAGGGAGGTGCGGTCGTGAAGGTCTCCGAGCAGTTCGTCGTACCCCGGCCGGCCACCGCGGTGTGGGAGTTCTTCGAACAGGTGGATCGGGTCGCCCGCTGTGTTCCCGGGGTCGAAAACGTGACGGTCGTGGACGAAGAGAACTCGCGCGTGCGCGTCACCCAGGCCGTGGGTCCGATGACCGCCACATTCGACATGAAGATGCGGATCACCGCGCGCGATCCGGGCCGCTCGATGGAGTTCACCGGGATTGGCCGCAGCGTTCGCGGAGCCGCTGGCAACGTCCGCTCGACCAATCGCGTGCAGCTGGAGGAGGTCGAAGACGGTTGCACCCGCGTACTTCTGGAGAGCGACGTCGCGCTCGGGGGCATGCTCGGGTCGGTCGGGCAAAAGGTCGTCTCCAAGCAGGCCACCCTGGTAACGGAGTCGTTCGCCCGCACGCTCGAGCAAGAGTTGTCCGGCCGTGGTGGCGAAGCGCAGGCGCAGGCCGCCTCGCCGAGCGAGGGCGAATCATCCCCGCCTGCCTACGCACCTCCTGCGCAAGCACCCGCGTCGCGGCGACCGTCGACGGCGAAGCTTGCCATCGCCGGCGTTGTCCTCATGGCGATACTGCTGATCCTGCGCCGGGTGACACGATGAGCGGCCCAACACGGGTGGGCCTGGTCGTCCCCAGCTCGAATACGACGATCGAGACCGAGGTACCGCGGATGTTGAGTCGCCGGGCCGCGGTTACCGGGGAGGACTTCACGTTCCACTCGAGTCGAGCCGTCTTGCACACGGTCGATCGTGAGTCGCTTGACCGCATGGTGGGTCAGGTCGATCGCTGCGCGAGCGAGCTTGCCGATGCACGCGTCGACGCCATCGTCTACGCGTGTCTGGTCGCGGTGATGGCCCGTGGGCCCGGCGAGCACGAGCGCGTCGAGCAGCAGTTGGGCGAAGTCGCCCGACGGGCCGGTGCAAGCGGATATGACCCCGTGATCTCGTCAAGCGCAGGCGCGCTTATTCGCTCCCTGGACGCCCATCGCATGCGCAAGGTCGCGATCCTCACACCATACGTTGAGGCGCTCACTGAACAGGTCGTGGCCTACCTCACGGCGGCGGGGGTGACGGTCACCGAGGCGATGAGCCTCGGGGTGCCCGACAACGTCAAGGTGGCTGAGCTTGACCCGCTGCGGCTACCGGACCTGGCTTCGCAGATGGACTTGACCTCGGCGGATGCGCTCATCATCTCGGCGTGCGTGCAGATGCCTTCGCTGCCGGCAATCTCAGTCGCCGAGCGCCGGCTTGGTCTGCCCGTCCTCTCCGCGGCGACCGCGACGGTGCACGATCTCCTCATGCGGCTCGGGCTATCGCCGGAGGTTCCGGATGCCGGCGCGCTCCTGAGCGGGTCCGAGGTACTCACGGCGAGCACCTGAGCCAACTCCAGACGCGTCATGCCTGCCACCGTGCACCACTTGCGCGTCCTTGAGCCCGCGGAGGGCGTGTTGGCGTTCTACGAGGGACGGGACGGTCACCGCTTTGCGGAAGGATCAAATTGGGTTGACGATGGCGCGTTGTCACTCGGCGTCGCAAGTTACGCAGTGCTTTCGGGTACGGACGCGGTGGTTTACGACACGCACGTCTCCGTCGAGCGCGGCCACTACATCCGCTCCGTTCTGCAGGCACGGGGCGTGCAGCGATTTACGGTGGTACTCAGCCACTGGCATCTCGACCATGTTGCCGGGACCGCCGCCTTCGCGGACTGCGAGATCATCTCCTCCGACCGCACGGCCCAGCTACTCTCGAAATTCAAGCCGGCAATCGAGGCTGGTAGCCACGAGGGGCCACCGGCGATCGATCCTCTGCTCCTTCCGACGTCGAGCTTCACAGATCGCTTCACGCTGAACGTTGGAGCGGTCGAGCTCGAGTTGCTCCACACCAACATTCACAGCGACGACGCAACGGTGATCTGGCTACCACATCGGCGCGTCCTGCTGTGTGGAGACACCATGGAAGACACGGTCACCTACGTCGATGAACCGAGCAACTTCGATGCCCACCTAACCGGCCTGGGCGAGCTGTGGCAGCTCGCGCCCGACCGGATCCTGCCCAATCACGGCGACCCGGACGTCATTTCCGCGGGAGGCTACGGAAAGGATTTCATTGACGCGACCGAGGACTACATACGCGTCTTGATGCGCTGTCGCTCCGATCCGGAAGTACGAACAACCAGCCTGCGGGAGCTGATAGCGCGACCGCTAGAGGCCGGGTCGATCCATTACTTTGCGCCCTACGAGGCCGTTCATCGCAGCAACATCGAGACGGTTCTGAATTCAGGAGATAGCGAATGATCATTGAGCGCATCCGTACCGACCCCGATCCCTATGAGCCGTACCTGCTCTCGCAGGCGATCCGTGTCGGCGATCTGCTGTTCGTGTCTGGACAGGCCGGCTACGACGACGATGGCCAGGTCGTCGAAGGTGGCTTCGACGCCCAGGCTGGGCAGGCGTTTGCGAACCTCGAGCGCGCCCTGCGCGCGGGCGGCGCATCGCTCGCCGACGTGGTCAAGGTGACGATCTTCGTCACCGACATGGCCGCCAACTTCCCGGCCGTGGTGGAACGCCGACGCAAGCACTTCACTCCGCCCTACCCCGCCGACTCCATCGTGGAAGTCGCCGGACTGTACACGCCAGAGGCGCAGATCGAGATCGAGGCGATCGCAGTGATTGGTGGCGAGCGAGCGTCTTAGCCGTCTGCACCGGCTCGGGATCGGCGACCGCAGCATCCGCCAGTCGGCGGTTCCTATTGCACCGATCGGATTGTCCAGAAGTCGCCCGCAAGCGTGTCCTGAAGAAGGTAGGGAAAGGGCAGCGTGAAGTAACCCTGCGTACCCCACTTCGGTCCCCAGGAGTTACGGACGATGAACCGCTGCTGATCCTCGTCATAGCCAACCGCCAGCACGGCATGACCTCCCAGTTGCTTTTCCCCAGCTGTCGGGAGCTGTGCCTCACCGGTCGAAGCGACCTGCTTGCTTTCGAAGGATTCGTACACGACGAATCCGAACACGAACGGGAAGCCCGATGCCAGGCAACCCTTGAGCTGTCCCAGGGTCTGGCTCACGCGCTGATAGCGGATCGCGTCGTGCTTGGCCGCCTCTTCGTAGGCCTTTTGCGGAGGCTTGTCGCGGAATTTGGCAACGTCGTAGCGCCACTCGCCCTCCGGCGGTGCTCCCTGCTGGTTCACCGATTTGACCCCATCGCGGATCTGCGCGCCGGAATCCGAATCGACCGTCCCTCCCATAACGCGCTCGTTGTAATAGATGAACAGCCGAGAGGGGGTGAACGCTATCTCCTTCTGTCGCATTTGATCGAACTCGAGTGCTGCCCCGATCGCATTGGCCGAGCAGCTGCCGAGCTTCCCCTGGTTGTAAACCTCCGGGCATTGAGGGCGAAGATCGACCTTCGGCGGCAACTGCGTGACAACGCCGGGTGGCGCCGCGTACATCAGGTCGCGGCCGTCTGGAATGTCCCGGTTCCACCCGTACCCCTGAATCTTTCGCGCATACATGTGCTCTTCCCCTTCCGCTGGTTTGCGAGTGTCCCTGGGCCCCGCCCCGGGGTCCGAGACCCGACGCTACTTCACCGGAGCCGGGTGGTTCAAGCTCAAGATGCGCAACGCCGGTCGACGTCAAGCTATGCTCGGTGTGGTGGGGCATTTGCCCGGCGAAGTAGGGCGAGCGTCGACTTAGCCCCGCGAATGGGCCCGCGAACGATCCGCTGCGCCGGCAGAGCGGCCGCCGCCACAAACTCGACGAGAAGGACACAGGATGGACCAGATCACGATGACTGCCGAGGAGCGCAACTCGATTGAACGAGAGCTCGGTCGGCTTGAGACCACTGGTCGCCGAGAAATCGCCGGGCGGATCAGCACGGCGCGGGAATGGGGCGATCTGAA
>Ga0070741_10018956_pt1 | contig 11052 bp, 10 predicted proteins | sample Coa_R1_4_FD_66440 | JGI IMG/M metagenome (GOLD analysis project Ga0070741, IMG submission 66440) | Surface soil microbial communities from Centralia Pennsylvania, which are recovering from an underground coalmine fire - Coalmine... | ecosystem: Environmental > Terrestrial > Soil > Unclassified ...
TGACGACCCGCGGCGCGAGGACGGGCCCCGCCTTGCCCTCCTCCCACATCGTGACGCCGTGCACGCTCGGGTAGAGCGAGGTGAGCATCGTCATGTGCGAGGGCGTCGTCTTCGGCGACTGGCTGTAGGCGTCCTCGAAGAGCACCCCGCGCGCGGCGAGGGCGCCGTCGAGCGTGGGGCTGGTCGGGCGCGCGTAGCCGTAGGCGCCGAGCCGGTCGGCGCGCAGCGTGTCGATCGAGACGAGGAGCACGTTCGGCCCGTCGGCGGCGGCGCGCCAGGCGTCGAGCGCGACGGCGGCGCGGAGGCCGACGACCGCGCCGAGCGCGGCGAGGCCGAGCGCCGTGGGCGTGCCGCCCGCGCGCCGCGTGCGGCGCGCGGGCCGCCGGCGCGCGAGGAGGGCTGCGGCGGCCGCGAGCGCGAGCCCGACGCCCCCGACCGCGAGCGCGGCCGGGTCGAAGCGCGCGACCACCGCGTCCACGACGAGCCGGTGGTAGCCGGCCGCCCACCAGCCCTGCGGGGCGACGGCGCGGAGCGCGACCCCGGTCGCGGCGGCGAGCGTCGCGGCGAGCGCCGCGCCGAGGAGCGCAAGCGCGCGGGTCATCGCCGTCCGTAGCGGCGGGCGCCGTCGCGCACGCCGCGCGCGTAGTCGACCGTCCGCGCCCACGCGTACGCGGGCAGGCGTGCGAGCGCGGCCATCTCGCCCCGGCGGGCGAGCACGCCGGCGAGCCGGAGGAGCCGGCCCGCGCGCCCGGCGACGACGCCCGCGAGCGCGTCGCCCGCCCACGGCAGCGCGACCCCGTGCGCGCGCGCGTACTCGGCGGCGACGCCGTTCACGTAGAAGCGGAAGCGCCACTCGCCGAGGGTCATCGGGTGGCTGTGCGCGACCGCGGCCTCCGGCACGTAGGCGACGCGCTCGGGCGCGCGGACGTCGGCGGCCCAGAGGTGGTCCTCGGCGGCGGGGATCTCCTCGTCCCACGGCCGCGCGAGCACGGCCGCGCGGCGGACGGCGCCGTTCGCGTTGGAGAAGAGGACGCGCGCCGGCCCGGCGGCGGGGAAGTTCCGCGTCATCGCGATCGCCTCGATCGGGTTCACGCCCGGGATCGGCACCTGGCGTCCGAAGGCGGCGACGACGGCGGGGTCGGCGAAGGGCGCGACCAGGCGAGCGAGCCAGTCCGTCCCGAGCGGGCGGCAGTGCGCCGAGAGGTGGACGAGGAGCGCGCCCCGCGCGAGCCGCGCGCCCAGGTTGAGCGCGCGGCCGAAGGTGAAGTCGTCGGCGGGGATGTGCTCGACCCGCACCGCGTGGTGCGCGAGGACGTCGAGCGTCCCGTCCGTCGAGCCGGAGTCGAGGGCGAGGATCTCGGCGGGCGGCGCCCCCGCCTGCGCGCGCACGGCGTCGAGCACGGGGCCGAGGTGCCGGGCCTCGTTGCGGCAGCGGATCACGATGGAGACCGCGGGGGCGTCGGTCACGCGAGGAGCCCCCGGAGGCGGAGGTAGAGGCGGGCCGCGGGATGGCCGTAGATGCGCTCGAGCGAGAGGCAGACGCCCTGGAGCTCCTCGAACATCGCTGCGAGCGCGTCCTCGAGGTGCGCCTCGTAGAGCGGGCGGTGCTTGGCGACGAGCGTCCGCATGAGCCGTCCGCTCGTGCCGGGACGCCGGGCGGCGCGCTCCCGGCTGGCCGGGCTCCGCCGGTAGTGGGCGAGCACCTCCGGCACCTCGAGCGCCTTCCAGCCGCGTGCGGCCGCGGACAGCCAGAAGTCCCAGTCCTCGGCGCCGTCGACGAAGCGCGGGTCGTACCCGCCGACGTCCTCCCAGAGCGCGCGCCGGTAGAGCGACGAGACGTGGATCGTGCAGCGGGCGAGGAGCGCTGCGAGCGTGAACGGGCCCGTCCTCCACGTGCCGTGGTGCGCGCCCGTGAGCCCGACCCAGGTGTGGACGATCCCGACCTCGGGCGCCGCGTCGAGGACCGGCACCGTCCGCGCGAGGAACTCGGGCGCGAGCGTGTCGTCGGCGTCGAGCGGCAGCACGTACGCGCCCCGCGCGTCGGCGACGGCACGGTTGCGCGCCGCGGCCGGCCCCTGGTTCGCCTGCCGGTGGACGCGGACGCCGGGCCGCCGCGCGGCCTCGTCGAGGAGCGCGAGCGTCCGCGCGTCGGTCGAGCCGTCGTCGACGACGACCAGCTCGAAGTCGCGCCGGGTCTGCGCACGGACGCTCGCGAGCGCGGCGGCGAGGTGGCGGCCCGCGTCGAAGACGGGCATGACGATCGAGACGCGGGGCGGCGCGTCGGTCACGAGGCGCCTCCCGCGGGGCGGAGGACCGGGGGCGCCGCCGCGCGCCGCCGCCGGAGCGCCTCGAGCCGGAAGAGCTCGCGCGCGAGGCCGCGCGCGTACCCGCGCGCCTCCTGGCGCGCGCACTCGCGGACGAGCGCCGCGGCGTCCATCCCCTCCTGCACGCGCTCGCTCCGGAGGAAGAGCGCGCGGCCGTACTTCCAGCGGAGCCGCCAGAGCGCGCGGAGGACGCCGCGGCTCCGCAGGATGAAGAGCGCCGCCGACTCGCCGCCCTGCCGGTGGCGGGCGACGAACCACTCCGGCCGCACGCGCTCGGGCGGGATCCAGTGGTCGACGACGGCGTCGGGCGCGTAGCGGATCTCGCGGCCCGCGCGCTCGAGCCGGTAGCAGAGGTCGATCTCCTCGTGCTGGAGCTGGCGTGCGCCGCGGAGCCCCATGCGCGTCGAGAAGCCGCCCGCCGCCCGCGCGTCGGCGGTCCGGAAGGACGTGTTCGCGCCGTACGGGTAGTCCGCCTCGCCGTAGCGGACGGTGCGCGGCGCCGGCCCCTGATCGTACGCGCTGAGCGCGGGATGGAGCGCGGGGACCACCCAGGCGGGCGCGGGCCGCTCGAACGCGAGCACGACGCGCCCGCCGACGCACGCGACGGCCGGCTCCGCGTACGGCGCGAGGAGCGCCGCGAGCCAGCCGGGGCGCGGCACGGCGTCGTCGTCGAGGAAGACGACGACCTGGGCGTCGGCCGCGGCGAGCGCGCGGTTCCGCGCGGCCGAGAGCCCGACCTCCGCCTCGCGCACGACGCGGAGCCGGCCGGCGGCGCGCGCGGCGAGCGCGGCGAGGACCGCGGGCGTGTCGTCGGTCGACGCGTTGTCGACGGCGAGCACGTCGGCGTCCCTGGCGGCCGCCTGCGCGAGCGCCGCCTCGACGGCGCGCCCGACGGTGCGCGCGCGGTTGCGCGTGCAGATGGCGACGGTCGCCCGGCGCACTACACCGCCTCGCGGGCGAGCGCCGGTCCGCCACCGTCCGCGCGGACGCGGGCGCGCGGCCGGCCGAGGTGCCAGCGGAGCGCGCGCGTCGCGAGGAGCGCCGTGCCGGCGGCGATCGCGGGCCAGCGGCCGAAGCGGCGGGCGACGCGCGCGAGGGCCGCCGCGTCGCCGCGCGCGGAGGCGGCGCGCCGCGGGCCGGCGAGCGCGCGCTCGTAGATCGCGTCGTGCGCGTCGGCGACCACGTCCCAGTCGAAGCGGGCCGCGGCGAGCGCGCGCCCGCCGGCACCGAGGCGCGCCGCGAGCGCCGGATCGTCGAGGAGCGCGCGGAGGGCGGCGGCGAAGTCGGCGGCGCCGTCGGCGACGAGGAGGTCGCGCCCCGGGACGGCGCCGAGCCCCTCCGCCCCGACCGGCGTCGTCACGACGGGACGGCCCATGCCGAGCGCCTCGAGGACCTTGCCGCGCATCCCGGTGCCGAAGCGGACGGGAGCGACGGCGACGCGCGCCGCGGCGAGCTCGGGGCGGACGTCCGGCACGGGACCGACGACGGTCACGTCGGGCGAGGCGAGCGCCGCGACCGCGGGCGGGATCGCGTGCCCGACGACGCGGAGGGTCGTCCGGCGGCCGACGCGGGGCAGGACGTCGCGGACGAGGAAGCGGACGGCGTCGGCGTTCGGCGGATGGCCGAAGTGCCCGACGAAGACGAGGTCGGCGGCGGGCGGGACGGGCGCCGCGGGCGGACGGAGCTCCGCGCAGTCGACGCCCATCGGGCTCACCGACACGGCGAGGTCCGGATGGAAGCGCCGGAGCCGCGCGGCGTCCTCGGCCGACAGGGTGACGACGTGGTCCGCGCGCCCGACCGCACCGAGCTCGAAGTCGAGCTCGCGGAGCCAGCGATGGAGGAGGACGGCGCCGTGCGCGAGCGGCCGGCCGGTGGCGCGCCAGAGCGGCCCCTCCTGCGCGAAGCCGACCTGGTGCACGGTGAGGATCGCGGGCGCGGCCGGGCGGGGCGGCATGCAGCGCGCCATCTCGACGAACTCGTACTGCACGAGGTCGAAGCGGCGGGCCGCGAGCCGCGCGGCGACGGCGGCGCGGAGCGCCGGGTCCACGAAGCCGCCCGCGACGGTCCGCGGGAGGAGAGCGAGCGGGTCGTCGGGACGGAACGGCGCGCGCCGGACGCGGTGGACGGCGGCGAGCCCGGGCGGGAGCGCCGCGGGCGCCGCCTCGTCGCCGTCGTCGACGAAGGTGACGAGCGTGATCGCGTGCCGCCGCGCGAGGCGCGCGAGGAGCGCCCACCACCGCTCCTGCGCCGCGGTCGTGCCGCGGCGCGGAGGCATGGGCGTCACCCAGCAGAGCTCCAGGCGGCGGGGCATTGGCCGGGCGACGATAGCCCGGTCGTTCCGCGAGGACAAATCGCGCCCTGCCTTTATGGGCCGCGGCGTTCGTGATAGCCGGCGGCATCGCCGATCCCTCGCCCATCGCCGACGCCGCGCCCGCGCCGATGCGCGTCCCGCTCGTCCGCCTCCTGCGTCCGAGCCAGTGGGTGAAGAACGGGTTCGTCCTCGGCCCGTACATCTTCACGGGCTCGTTCCTCGATCCGACGGCGACGCGCGACGTCGCCGTCGCGCTGGTCGCGTTCTGCCTCGCGTCGTCGGCCAACTACGTGGTGAACGATCTCCGCGACGTCGAGAGCGATCGCGCGCACCCGACGAAGCGCTTCACGCGGCCGCTCGCGGCGGGCGCCGTGACGAGCGGACAGGCGAGGGTGCTCCTCGCCCTCCTGTACGCCGCGGTCGCCGCGATCGTCGTGCTCCACCCTCGGCTCGGCGTCGTGCTCGGGCTCTACCTCGCCGTGAACGCCGCCTACAGCTTCGCGCTCAAGTCGATCCCGGTCGTCGACCTCTTCACGCTCGCGTCGAGCTTCATGCTCCGCATCTACGCGGGCGGCGTCGCCCTCGACGTGCCCGTGTCGTTCTGGATGTTCGTGACGACGCTCTGCGCGGCGCTCTACCTGGTGACGCTCAAGCGCCGGCAGGAGCTCGCGACGAGCGGCGCCTCGGCGCGCGCCGTGCTGCGGGGCTACACGGTCCCGCTGCTCGACTTCTACGCGCTCGTCGCCGCCGCGGGCGCCTTCATCTTCTACGGCGAGTTCGTGTACACGATCCGGCCGGCGCTCCTCCCGACCGTGCCGCTCGTCCTGTTCGGCTTCTTCCGCTACCGCTGGGTCGTCGAGGTGGAAGGGGCGGGGGAGTCCCCGACCGACACGCTGCTCGAGGACCCGATGCTCGTCCTCGCCGTGCTCCTCTGGCTCGCCTGGTCCGTGTACACGATGTGGCCGCGCTGATGCGGCTCCTCGTCGTCTCGAACACGCCGTTCCGGCCCGCGACGGCCGGGAACCGGCGGCGGATCGGGACCATGCTCGAGCACCTCGCCGCGCGCGGCGTCGAGATCGCGCTCCTCCTCCTGCCGGACTGGGACGTCGCGGAGTGGGATCTGGCCGGCATGCGGCGGGTCGTCGCGCGGGTCGAGGTCGCCGAGCCGCCGCGCCCCGGCGCTCTCGGGCGCGTCGCCGGCGCGCTCCGGCGCCGGCTCGCGCCCCGCCCCGCCGGCGCGCCGCTCGGCGTCGACGACTGGTGCCCGCGTTGGTTCCGCGCCCGGACGGCGGCGCTCGCGCGCGCGTGGCGGCCCGACGCGGTCCTCGCCGAGTACGTGTTCCTCTCCGCGTGCCTGGCGGACCTCCGCGGCGTCGTGAAGATCGTCGACACGCACGACCTGATGCACCGCCGCGCCGCGTGCTACGCCGCGGCGGGGCTCGCCCCGCGCTGGTTCCACACCTCGTGGGCCGAGGAGCGACGCGGCCTCGCGCGCGCCGACGTCGTGCTCGCGATCGACGACGCCGACGCGGACGTGCTGCGGCACATGCTCCCCGACCGCACGGTGCTGACGGTCCCGCACGCGGAGCGCGTTGCGCCGGCGGCCGGCCCGCCGCGCGCGGGGCGCGCGCTCGTCGTCGCGTCGGACAACGAGCTGAACGTGGCCGGGCTCCGCTGGCTTCTCGCCGAGGTGTGGCCGCGCGTCCGGGCGGCGCGGCCGGCCGCGGAGCTCGTCGTCTGCGGGCGCGTCGGCGAGAAGCTCGGGGCGCTCCCCGCGGGCGCCGTCGGCCGGGGCTTCGTCGAGGCGCTCGCCGAGGAGTACGCGGCCGCGCGCGTCGCGCTCGCCCCGGTCGTCGCGGGCACGGGGCTCGCCGTCAAGGTGGTCGAGGCGCTCGCGCACGGGCGGCCCGTCGTCACGACGCCCGCGGGCGCGGCCGGGATCGCCGCCTCCGCGCCGGCGGTCGCGGTCGCCGCCGGCGCGGCGGCGTTCGCGGCGGCCGTCGGCCGCCTCCTCGACGACGACGCGGCCTGGGCGCGCGCGGCCGCCGCCGCGCGCGCCGCCGCGGCCGCGGCGTCACCGGACGCCGTGTTCGCGCCGCTCGAGCGGCTGCTCGCGTCGGCCGGGCCCGCCCGCCGCCGCGACGGCGCCGCCTGAGGCGCCGGCGACCGCGTACGCGCGCGCGACGGCGGCGGCGACCCGGTCCCACCCGTGCGCGCGGCGCACGCGCTCCGCGCCCCGGCGCGCCATCGCCGCGCCGCGGGCCGGGTCGTCGAGGAGCGCGAGGATCGCGCGCGCCAGGTCGTCGGGGTCGCCGGGCGCGAAGAGGAGGCCGTCCTCGCCGACGACGTCCGCGATCGCGCCCGCGGCGGCGCCGATCACGGGGACGCCGCTCGCCCACGCCTCGAGGAAGACGATGCCGAAGGACTCCCGCCGCGACGGCTGCACGAGGACGTCGGCGGCCGCGAGGACGGCGCGCTTCGCCGCGTCCGGCACGGCGGGGACGTCGACCACGCGCGCGCCCGACGCGACGAGGTCCGGGAGGGCGCGGCGGTACCACGCCGTCGCGGGGCCGACGAGCACGAGCGCGAGCGGCCGCGTCCGCGCGGCGCGCGCCGCCGCCTCGACGAGCACCGGGAGGTCCTTCTCGGGCGCCTTCCGGCCGAGGTACGCGACGAGCGCGGCGTCGGGCGGGAGCCCGAGGGCGGCGCGGACGCGGGTCCGGACGGCGGGCGGGACCCCGGCGCTCGGGGGCACGCCCGTCGTCGCGACGACGAGCCGGTGGCGCGCGATCCCGCGCGCGGCGAGGCAGTCCGCCTCGGCGGCGCTCAGCACGACCACGGCGTCGGCGCGGCGGAGGAGCCAGCGCGCGGCGCGCTGCTCGAACGTCGGGTCGCCGGGGTGGAAGTAGGGCGTCACGGCGACGGGCCGGCGCGCGCGGCGCGCGGCGAGGAGCCCCCACCAGCTCGACGCGACGTTGCAGTGATGGAGGTGGACGGCGTCGGCCGACCGCGCCGCCGCGAGCGCGCGGCCGAAGAGCTCGACCGAGCAGCGGCCTCCGATCCGGACGCCGAGCCGCTCGGCCGCGCGGACGACCGCGTGCGGCGTCGCCGACGGCGCGCAGCGGCGGACGCGGACGCCGGCGTCGAGGTCGACGGGCCCGACGGCGGCCGGCTCGGGCCCGCGGGGCGCGTCGTCCCAGAGCGCGTCCTCGTCGACCACGGCGAGCGTCAGCACCGTGACCGCGTCGCCGCGCGCCGCCTGCGCGCGCGCGAGCCCCGCGCACCACGCCTCGGCGCCGCCGATCGCGGGCGGATAGCGCTGGATCACGTGGAGGACGTTCATCGGACGAGCGGCTGCGCGATCGTGAGCGCCGCCGGCGCCTCGCGCTCCGCCTCGAGCACGGCGGAGAGCCGGCAGCGCCCCGTCGCCTCGCGCGGCGCGAGGAAGGCGAGGGCGTCGTCGGAGGGTGCCTCGGCGACGAGGTCGAAGCGCGCGCGCCAGTCGGTCAGGAGGACGAGGTCGAGCGCGGCGGCCGCCGGGATGACGTGCGCCCCGCGCGTCTCGAGGGGCGGCGCGCCGTCGGCGTCGCCCGCGAGGCGGAGCACCACCGGGCGCGGCGCCGCGTGCTCGTTCACCACCCGCACGCGGTAGGCGTTCGGCCGCCCGCGCTCGGCCCACGGGCCCCCTTCGAGGCGGGCGAGGGCGACGCGCGGCGGATCGGGACGGCGGGCCTCGGCGCGCACGCGCGCGAGCGCGCGGACGACGCGGGTGAGGTCGGCGAGGAGCCAGCGGAGGCGGCGGAGCGTCCGCACCCGGCTACCCGACGCGGCTCGCGGCGGCTGCGCGCCGCGGCGTCGCGCGGAGCGCGCCCAGCGCCGCGGCCCACGCGGCGGCGACCGTGGCGGGCGCGAAGCGGACGAGCGCGCGCCGGCCGGCGGCGACGAGCCGGCGGCGCAGCCCCTCGTCGGCGAGGATCGCGTGCACGACCTCGGCCGTCCGCGGCGGATCGTCCGCGTGGAGGAGCACCGCGCCCTCGCCGAGCGTCTCGGGGAGGGCGGCCGCCGCGCGCGCGAAGACCGGCACGTCGTGCGCCAGGGCGACGACGGGCGGGAGGCAGAACCCCTCGTGCTCGGAGAGCGTCAGGTAGACGTGGGCCCCCGCGAAGTGGGCGTGCAGCGTCTCGTCGCTCACCTTCCCCGTGACCTCGATCGCGGCGCGCGCCCCGAGCGCCTCGCGGTGCGCGAGGAGCCGGCGGACGTAGTCGGGGTCGAGCGTCGCGTCGCCGACCAGGTGGAGCCGGCTCCGCCGGTCGATCCGCCCGTGGTACCAGTCGAACGCGTCCATCACGCGCTCGAGGCGCTTGTTCGGCGCGAGCCGGCCCACGGTGAGGAAGTTCGTCTCGCCGCGCGCGCGGAGCGCGGCGAGCCGGAGCGCGTCGAGCGGCGCCGCGCGCTCGGCCGCCGGGTCGCAGGGCGGCGGGATCACGTGCGACGGACGGGTCGTCCCGCTCGCCGCCTCGAGCGCGCGGAGGTTGTAGGCCGAGGGCGCGAACCACGCGTCGGCGGCGCGCGCGAGGCGCGGGAGCTGGGCCCAGCCCCGGCGCGTGTACTCGGCGAGGCCGCCCCCCGGCCCGAAGAACTCGGGCGGCGTGATGTTGTGGAAGTAGAGCGCGACGCGGGCCGGGAGGCGGGAGACGAGCGGCTCGAGCGCGGAGTGACCGGAGACGTGGACGACGGCGACGTCGTCCGCCCGCCAGGCGACCGCGTCGACCGGCGCCGTCTCGCCACGGACGGCGGCGTCCGCGCGACGGACGAGGATCGGGCCCTCGCCGCCGAGCGGGGCGAGGAGCGGCACGAAGCGGCGCGCGACGAGGCTCACGCCGTCGCCGTCGCGGAGGTGCTCGACGACCTGGAAGACGCGGCCGGACATCGGTCGGCGCGTCACGCCCCGCCGGAGGGCTCGCGGTCGCGGGCTCCGCCCCGCTCGCGGGTCGGCGCGGCGTGCTCGCGCTCCTCGGGCGGGCCGGCGAGCCGGCGGTCCCGGACGACGAGCGCGTCGCGGAGGGCGGCGTCGGCGCGCGCGAGCTCGTCGAGCGCGTCGCAGCACGTCGCGAGGGCGGCGCGCGCCGCGGCGTTGAAGTGGCGCTGGGGCCGGGCGAGGAGCGCGAGGGGCAGGTTGAGGACGCGCTTCACGGCGCGCGCGGCCGGCGAGCCGCGGGAGGCGTCGAAGAGAGGCGCCGACGACGCCTCGAGGACCGCGAGGGCGGCGCGCGCCCGCGCGACGGCGCTCCACGCGGCCGGCGCGTGGGGTCCGCCCGCCGGCGCCGGCGTCGCGCGCGCGTGCCGCGCGAGCGAGGCGTCGACGGCGGACGCGAGCCGCGCCACCTCGTCGCGGTCGAACGGGCCCGAGAAGAAGGCGTCGCCCGTGTGGCTGGAGTCACCTGCCATTCGCGCCGTCGCCGGCTCCGGGATGTAAGCAGCGATCCGGTGCCGGGCGCAAGCGACGCGCGCGGCTCGAGCTCAGCCCGGAGACGCGGCGGGGGCCCCGGTGAGCCGCGCCACGAGGCGCCGGCCTCGCGCGCCGAGGGCGTGCCGCGCCGCCGCGTCCTCCGCGAGCGCCTCGAGGCAGCGCACCGCCTCGAACGCGTCGCGGTAGGTGAGGCCGCAGCGCTCGTCCGTCGCGAGGGCGCTCAGCTCCGGCGCCTCTTCCGGGACGACGAGCGGCACGCCCAGACGGAGGCCGCGCACGACCGTCTCGACGCCCGCGCCGCGGTCGACGACCCAGAGCGCCAGGGCGTCGCGGAGCGCGTCGTCGTCGAGCCAGTCGGCCAGCACGAAGCGCCAGCGCGGATCGCCCTGCCGCGCGAGCGCGTTCATCGCCCAGCCGCAGGCGACGTCGATCCGCCGGCCGGCGCACGCGAAGACCCGGGGCGCCTCCCGCGGCGACGGCCGCGGCGCCGCCGCGGCGCGGTACACCGCCTCCAGCCGCTCGACCTGGTTCGCGAGCGTGTCGTCGGCGATGCGCCGGAAGCCGGCCTCGCCGAGCCGGCGCGCGCGCAGCGGATCGCGGGCGAACGCGAGCATCCTCGCCGCGAGCTCGCGAGGATCGCCCGGCGTGAACAGGTCGCCGCTCCCTCCGTCCGCGACCAGCTCGGGGATGCCGCCGATGCGCGACGCGACGACGGCCGTGCGGGACGCCATCGCCTCCGTGATGGTGACGGGATGGTTCTCGGGCCAGATCGAGGGAAGGACGAGGACGTCGGTGTCGCGGTAGATCTCGTCGATGCGCGCGCGCTCGACGAGCCCGTGGAACCGGACCGACGTCTCGAGCCCGAGCGCGCGGACGCCGGCCGCCAAGCGCGTCCGCTCCTCCCCCTCGCCGACGAGGTGCAGGAGGAGCGGGGTCCCGGCGGGCAG
>Ga0070741_10018957_pt1 | contig 11051 bp, 11 predicted proteins | sample Coa_R1_4_FD_66440 | JGI IMG/M metagenome (GOLD analysis project Ga0070741, IMG submission 66440) | Surface soil microbial communities from Centralia Pennsylvania, which are recovering from an underground coalmine fire - Coalmine... | ecosystem: Environmental > Terrestrial > Soil > Unclassified ...
TCTGGGACCGCGACGCCTGGCGCCGCGAGCTCGCCGAGGTCGAAGGGAGTGCAGAAGATGTTGCCGAACGTCTTGCAGCCCAGCGCGACTGATCACGTCCCCGTCCTCGCGAACGAGGTCCGGGAGTCCCTCGCCGTGCAGCCGGGGGAGACGGTCGTCGACGCGACCTTCGGCGCCGGCGGCCACGCGGCGCTCCTCGCAGCCGACCTCGCGGGCCGCGGCAAGCTGATCGCGATCGACCGCGACCCGACGGCCCGCACGTATTTCGAGCGGTTCGACAAGCGTGCCAGCGTGCAGTCGCGTCTGCTGCGCGGCGACTTCGGCGTCGTCCTGCCGCAGCTCGCGGAGAACGACGTGCAGGCCGATGCGATCCTGCTCGACCTCGGCGTCTCGTCGATGCAGCTCGACCGGCCGGAGCGCGGCTTCTCGTATTCCGTCGACGCGCCGCTCGACATGCGCATGGACACCTCGCAGGGCCTGAGCGCCGTCGACGTCGTCAACGACTGGCCGGAACGCGAGCTCGTGACGATCTTCCGCCGTTACGGCGAGGAGCGCTACGCCAAGCAGATCGCGCGCGCGATCGTGCGGCGCCGCAAGGAGATGCCGTTCGAGCGCACCGGGGATCTCGTCGACACGATCAGGGCTGCACTGCCGGCGCCCGCGCGCTTCGGCGAGGGCCATCCCGCGAAGCGCGTCTTCCAGGCTCTGCGGATCGCGGTCAACGACGAGCTCGGCTCGCTCGAGGCTGCGCTGCCTGCCGCGCTCGCGATGCTCCGGCCCGGTGGACGCCTCGCGGTGATCTCGTTCCACTCGCTCGAAGACCGCATCGTCAAGCAGTTCCTGCGCGAGAAGGAGCGCGGGTGCACGTGCCCGCCCGACTTTCCCGTGTGCGTCTGCGGCCACGAGCCCGAGCTTCGCGCGATCGAGCGACGGCCGATCAAGCCGAGCGCGGCGGAAATCGATGCGAACCCGCGGTCGGCGTCGGCGCGTCTCCGGGCGGCGGTGAAGACCTGATGGCCGCACTCGACTGGTTCGCACCGGATGTCCCCGCGCCGCCCGTCCGCCGGCGCGCGCCGTCGCGCCCGCGGCCGCGCCCGCAGGTGCGCAGCCGCCGCCTCACCGGCGGGATCTTCTGGATCTCGGCGTTCGCGGTGCTGCTCGTCGGCGTCGTCGCGCTGAACGTCGCGGTGCTGCGGGTCAACATGCGGCTGAACGACCTGAACAAGCAGCAGCTGCAGCTGCAGGCCCAGAACCAGACACTCGTCTCGCAGGTGTCGAGCGCGGACTCGTCGCTGCGGATCGAGCAGATCGCGCACCGGCTCGGCCTCGTGCCGGCGCCCGCGGCCGACACGAGCTACCTCAACGTCGGGCGGTAGCCGGATGGCGCGCGTCGTCAACTCGCGCATTCGCCTCCTGCTCCTCTGCATCTTCCTCACCTTCGCCGCGCTGCTGACCCGCGCGACGTGGATCGCGACGGTACGCGCTTCGTCGCTCTCGCAGATGGCGCAGCTCCAGACGAAGGCGACGATCGTGCTGCCCGCCGGCCGCGGCACGATCTTCGACACGATGGGCACGCCGCTCGCGCTCGGCGAGCAGGCGACGACCGTGTTCGCCGACCCGCGGCAGGTGCGGCGCCCGGTCGCGGAGGCCCGCACGGCCGCGCGCGTCCTCGGCATCAGGGCGCGCCCGCTCGTGCCCCTGCTCGCCGACCGCACGAAGGGCTTCGTCTACGTCGCGCGCAAGGTCTCGCCGCCGCTTGCGACGAGGCTGGCGAAGCTGAAGCTGCCGGGCTTCGGCTTCTACGGCGAGGAGCGCCGGACGTATCCGCAGCGCTCGGTCGCGGCGCCCGTGCTCGGCTTCGCGGGCATCGACAACAACGGCCTCTCCGGGCTCGAGCTCGAGCTCAACGCGCAGCTGAGCGGGAAGCCGGGCGAGGAGACGGTCGTTCGCGATCCGTTCGGCCGCCCGATCTCGATCGGCAGCGTCCGCCAGGCGCGGCCGGGCAAGGCGGTCTTCCTGACGATCGATCACACGATCCAGGCGAACGCGGAGCAGGTGCTTCGCGAGACGGTGCACCACTGGGGCGCAAAGCACGCAACCGCGATCGTGCTCGACCCGAAGACCGGGGCCGTGCTCGCGATGGCGGAGGCGCCGTCGTTCGACGCGAATCAGTCTGCGACGAAGGGCCTGCAGACGAACCGTGCGGTGACCGACGTGTTCGAGCCCGGGTCCGTGTTCAAGGTCGTGACGATCGCGGGCGCGCTGTCCGAGCATCTCGTCACGCCGAGCACGGCGTTCACGCTGCCGTACTCGATCCAGGTCGCCGACCGCCGCATCCACGACGCAGAGCTGCGCGGCACGGAGCGCATGACAGTCGCTCAGATCCTGCAGCGCTCGTCGAATGTCGGCACCGTCACGATCGCGCGCACGCTGCTCGGCGAGACGCGACTCAAGAAGTGGATCGCGCAGTTCGGCTTCGGCCGCAAGACCGGCATCGACTTTCCGGGCGAGAGCCCGGGCCTCCTGCCGTCGTACTGGTCCGGCTCGACGATCGGCAACGTGCCCATCGGGCAGGGCGTCTCCGTCACGGCGATTCAGCTGGCGTCGGTGTACGGCGCGATCGCGAACAAGGGCATGTGGGTGCAGCCGCACCTCGTCGACCACGTGCAGGGCGAGAAGCCCGCGCCGCCGAAGACGCGGCGCATCCTCTCGCCGCGCGTCGACCACACGCTGCTGCAGATGCTGAAAGGCGTCGTCTCGGACGTCGGTACGGCGGCGGCCGCCGAGATCCCCGGCTACAGCGTCGCCGGCAAGACCGGCACCGCGCAGAAGCCGGGGCCGCACGGCTACGAGCCGGGCAAGTACGTCGCCACGTTCGTCGGCATGGTGCCAGCGAGCAATCCGCGGCTCGTCGTTCTCGTGTCGGTCGACGAGCCGACGCAGGCGATCTTCGGCGGCATCGTCGCCGCCCCCGCGTTCGCGCAGATCGCCTCGTTCGACTTGCAGTACCTCGAGGTTCCTCCGGATCAGGCGGTGACGAATTGATGGTCGACGTCGACGCACCCGGCTTCAGCCGGCTCTACCACGACGTGTACGAGCCCCGTCGGCTCGCGCTCGTCCGCCCGGCGCTTCGCGTCATCCCCGGCGGGCGCACGGGCCCGCTGCAGCGGGGCTGCGGCCGCGCGCGCGTTCACCTGCGCGTGGTCGACACCGACCGGCGGTAGACTCGCCGGGCGATGCTGGATCTCGAGCGCCTCGTCGCCGCAATGGGGGCGCTCGACGTGGTCGGCAGCGCGTCGATCGACGTGCGGGATCTCGCGTATGCGACGGATGCCGTCGTCCCCGGGACGCTCTTCTTCTGCGTCCCGGGCGCACGTGCCGACGGTCACGACTTCGCGAAGCTCGCCGTGGAGCGGGGCGCCGTCGCGCTCGTCGTCGAGCGCCCGCTCGAGGTCGCGGTGCCGCAGGTGGTCGTCGCCGACGCGCGCGCCGCGATGGCGCCGGCGGCCGCCGCGTTCTTCGGCCGGCCGACCGAGGAGCTCGCCGTCGCCGGCGTCACGGGGACGAACGGCAAGACGACCACGAGCTTCCTGCTGTACGCGATCCTCGCGGCCGCCGGCCGCCGGCCGGGCCTGATCGGGACCGTCGAAGCGCGTGTCGGCGGCGAGCGCCGCGGCGTGCGGCGCACGACGCCCGAGGCGATCGATCTGCAGCGGCTCTTTCGCGAGATGCTCGATGCGGGCGACCGGTCGGTCGCGATGGAAGCGTCCTCGCACGCCTCCGCGTTGCACCGACTCGACTGTGTGCGTTTCTCCGTCCTCGTGTTCACGAACCTGAGCCACGAGCATCTCGACTTCCATGCCGACATGGAGGACTACTTCCAGGCGAAGCGGCGACTGTTCACGCCCGACACCCCCGCGGTCGTCAACACGGGCGACGAGTACGGCCGCCGGCTCGCCGCAGAGCTGCGGCACGCGGTGACGTTCGGCTTCGCGGACGGCGCCGACGTCGGGCCGGCTGCGCTCGAGGGCGTCGACCTGAAGCTGCGCGGCCGCTTCAACGTCGAGAACGCGCTCGGGGCGCTCGCCGCCGCCCGCGTGCTCGGGATCGACGAGGATGCGATCGTCCGCGGGCTCGAATCCGTGCGCGGCGTGCCGGGCCGCTTCGAGTCGATCGACGAGGGCCAGCCGTTCGACGTCATCGTCGACTACGCGCACAAGCCGGTGGCGCTCGAGAGCGTGCTCCGCGCCGCGCGCGACCTCGCGACGGGCCGGGTGATCTGCGTCTTCGGCTGCGGCGGTGACCGCGACCGCGAGAAGCGGCCGCAGATGGGGCGGATTGCGTCCGAGCTGGCCGACGTCGTGATCGTGACGAACGACAACCCTCGGAGCGAGGAGCCGCAGTCGATCATCGACGCGATCGTCGCGGGCGCGGACGGAGTCGTCGAGATCGTCCCCGACCGGGCCGAGGCGATCGCACACGCGGTCGAGCATGCAGGCGGCGGCGACGTCGTGCTGATCGCCGGCAAGGGCGCCGAGCAGGGCCAGGAGTTCGCCGAGCGGACGATTCCGTTCGACGATCGCGAAGCTGCGCGCGACGCACTGCGGCGTCTGGGAGCTCCCACCTGATCCCGCTGCCGCTCGCAGAGCTCCGCGGGCTCGGCCGGCTCGAAGGCGACGCGGATGTCGTCACCGGCGTGGAGATCGACTCGCGGCGGATCTCGCCAGGCGATCTCTTCGTCGCGGTGGGGCGCGGCGCCGAGTTCGTCGACGACGCCCGCGCGGCCGGAGCCGCGGCGACGCTCGTTCCCGACGACTCGTTCGCGGCGCTCGCCGCGATCGGTCACGCGGTCCGGTCGCGGAGCAGCGCGCGGGTCGTCGCGATCACCGGCTCCGTCGGCAAGACCTCGACGAAGGACATCCTCGCCGCGCTCCTCGCACCGCACGTGCGGCTCGTCGCGGCCGAGGCGGGCTACAACAACGAGGTCGGGCTACCGCTCACGCTCTGCCGCATCGAGGCCGACACCGAGATCGTGGTCGCGGAGATGGGCATGCGCGGCGCAGGTCAGATCCGCGCGCTCGCGGAGATCGCGCGGCCAGACATCGGCGTGATCACCGCGATCGCGCCGGTGCATCTCGAGCTGCTCGGGAGCATGGAGGCGATCGCGCGGGCGAAGGCGGAGCTCCTCGAGGCTCTGCCGCAGCGCGGGATCGCGATCGTGCCCGCGGACGCCCCCGAGCTCGACCCGTTCATTCCGGACGGCCTCGACGTGCGTCGCTTCGACGAGCCCGAGGTCGACGTCCGCGACGGGGTCGCGTACGTGACGACGGGCGGCCACACCGTTCCGTTCGCGTTCACCGCGCGCCACCAGGCGGCGAACGCGGCGGCTGCGCTCGCCGTCGTCGAGGCGCTCGGCGTGCCCTTCCCGACCGAGCCTGTCGCCGTGACGTTCTCGCGCTGGCGCTCCGAGGAGCGCGACCTGCCGGGCGGCGGCCTCCTGATCAACGACGCCTGGAACGCGAACCCCGTCGCCATGCGCGCCGCGATCCGGCATCTCGGCGAGCGCGCCGCGGGGCGGCGGACCGTCGCAGTGCTCGGCGAGATGGCCGAGCTCGGGCCCGACGCGCCGCGGTACCACGAGGAGATCGGCCGTGAGAGGCAAAACGTGGACGTCGTGATCGGCGTCGGCGAGCTCGCGCGGAACTACGCACCGGATATCTGGGTCGCAGACGCAGCCGCCGCACGCGAACGAGTCCGCGAGCTCGTGCAGCCGGGCGACGTCGTGCTGATCAAGGGGTCGCGCTCGGTCGGGCTCGAGGTCGTGGCCGAGGCGCTCGCCGGGGCGGAGGCGCGATGACGCGCGTCCTCATCGCCGCCCTGATCGGGCTGATCGTCTCGATCCTGATCGGGCCGCGCTTCATCGACTTCCTACGCACGAACGAGTTCGGCCAGCACATTCGCGAGGAGGGCCCGGAGCATCATGCCGTCAAGTCGGGCACGCCGACGATGGGCGGCCTGATGATCCTCTTCGCGGCGACGGTGGCATTCCTGCCGGTCTCGCATTACACGCTGCAGGGCCTGACGGTGCTCTTCGCGACGCTCGCATGCGGCGCGATCGGCTTCCTCGACGACTTCATCAAGCTGACGCACCGGCGCTCACTCGGTCTTGCGGGCCGGTGGAAGCTGCTGCTTCTCGTGCTCATCGCGGTCGTGGTGAGCGTCGTCGCCGATCATCTGGAGATCTCCCACCGCGTCTTCCTGCCGATCGTGAACGTGAACATCCCGCTCTCGTACGCGTGGTATCCGTTCATCTTCCTCGTCATCGCGGGCACGGCGAACGGCACGAATCTCGCCGACGGCGTCGACGGCCTCGCGGCGGGGACGGGGATCATCGCGATCTTCACGTTCACGGCGATGAACGTCGTCTCGTTCGTGCGCTCGGGGGCGAACCCTGCGCATCGCAACTTGACCGATCTCGATCTCGCGATCATCGGCGCGGCGATCGTCGGGGCCGCGATCGGCTTCCTCTGGTACAACGCGTTCCCCGCCGAGGTCTTCATGGGGGACACCGGCTCGATGGCCTTCGGCGGTGCGCTTGCGAGCCTCGCGATCATGACGCGGCGCCACACCGAGCTCTTGCTCATCCTGATCGCAGGCATCTTCCTGATCGAGGCGCTGTCGGTGATGATCCAGGTGTTCTCGTTCAAGTACTTCGGCAAGCGTGTCTTCCTGATGACCCCGATCCATCATCACTTCGAGATGAAGGCGTGGTCGGAGACGAAGATCATGGTGCGCTTCTGGATCGTCACCGGCATCCTCTGCGCAGCCGGCTTCGCGCTCTTCTACCGGTACTACTTCCGCCGTTGAGCGACTGGGCCGACTGGCTCGTCGCGCACGGCCACGCGGACGAGCAGACCGTGGCGGAGGCCGAGCGTGTGCTCGAGGCCGCCGAGCTGCGACCCGGGGACACCGTGCTCGACGTCGGCGCCGGCCTCGGGCTGCTGACGCTCGCCGCGCACGCGCGCATCGGCGACGGCTGGGTGATCGCGATCGATCCGTCCGCCGTCGCGCTCGAGGAGCTCCTCCGCGTCGCCCACGAGGCGGGGGCGAACGGGATCATGTACCTGATCGGCGACGCCGACGTCCTCCCGCTGCCGGACGCGTCGGTCGACGTCGCGGTTCTCCAGGCGGTCCTCGGGCGCGTCGCCGACCTTGCCCGCGTCTGCGGCGAGCTTGCCCGCGTCCTGCGCCCGGGCGGACGCCTGTCGCTGAGCGAGCCGCTCGCGGGCAGCGGCTCGGAGCCCGCGGCCCCCCTCGACCCCGACGCGCTCGCGGCCGAGTTGCGGAGCGCGGGGCTCGTCGACCTCGAGCTCGAGGTCGACCGGGCACGGCTCTTCCTCGGCGCCCGTCGCGCCTGAGGAAGTCGGACTTTCAGCACGAATTCCGGACAGACGTGCGCGTCTTTGCCCGGTACCGTGCCTGCAGGGGCCCTCATGCTCCCCCCGGGGGGAGTGCCGGCTGAGCAGCGGGACACGTCCGGAATGGCTGCCGCGGCGCGCGCTCGTCGTCGGGCTCGGCGTGACCGGGCGGGCGGCGGCGCTGGCGCTCGCGCGGCGCGGGGTCGCGGTCGTCGCGGCCGACCGCTCCGCGTCCGCGGACGTTGCAGGTCTCGCGGCGGCCGGCGTCGAAGTTCGTGCCGGATCGGAGGAGGAGTCTCTGCTGGACGGTGTCGAACTGGTGATCAAGGGCCCCGGCGTGCCCACCGAGTCGCCGCTGCCGACGGCTGCACGCGCGCGGGGCGTACCCCTCTGGAGCGAGGCCGAGCTCGGCTACCGGCTCCTGTCCGGGAGCCCGCTGATCGGCATCACCGGCACGAAGGGGAAGACGACGACCGTCAGGCTCGTTGGCGCGATGTTCGACGCAGCGCGGCGACCGGTCGCGCTCGCCGGCAACGAGCACCGCCCGCTGAGCGAGGTGGCGGACGAGGTCGACGCCGCGACGACCGTCGTCTGCGAGCTCTCGAGCTTCGCGCTCGAGGACGTCCACGAGCTCTCGTGCGACATCGCAGCCCTGCTGAACATCGAGCCCGACCATCTCGATCGCTATCCGTCCCTCGACGAGTACCGCGCCGCGAAGCTCCGCATCTTCGAGCGCGCGCACACGAGCATCGTCCCGCGCGGCAGCGGGCTCGACGGCATCGAGTTCGCGGGTGACGACCCGCTACCTGCCGAGCCGGCGATCCCCGGTGCCCACAACCGGGAGAACGCAGCGGCCGCAACGGCGATCGCACGAGCCGCGGGGATCGACGACGCCGCGATCGCCGAGGCGCTCATGACGTTCGCCGGTGTGCCGCACCGGCTCGAGCTCGTGCGAGAGCTCGACGGAGTCCGGTACGTCAACGACTCGAAGGCGACGAACACCGCGGCGGCACGCCGCGCGGTCGCGTCGTACGAAGAGCCGCTGCGCCTCATTCTCGGCGGCTCGCTCAAGGGCGAGGACTTCAACGCGTTCGCGCGCGAGCTGCCGCCGAACGTCGCGTCCGTCTATCTGATCGGCGCGACGAGCGACGAGCTCGCCGACGCACTCGACGCAGCGGGACGCGACTACTCGCGGGACGAGGACCTGGCGACGGCGCTCGCGCACGCGCGTGCCGACGCGCAGCCCGGCGACGTCGTGCTGCTCTCGCCGGCGACCGCGAGCTTCGACCAGTTCGACAACTTCGAGCATCGAGGCGACACGTTCCGACGGCTCGTGCTGGAGCTGCGATGAGCCCGCGGAAGAAGCCGCACACGCTCGAGCGCCAGCTGCTCCTCCTCGTGCCGCTCGCACTCACGGCCTTCGGCCTCGTCATGGTCTACAGCGCCACCTCCGCGCCCGCCGCGCTCGGGAACGGCAACCCCGTCGCGTATCTCGAACGCCAGGCGGCGTATGCGCTGATCGGCATCGGCTTGATGGTCGCCGCCGCACGCAGCGACTTCCGGAAGCTGCGTGCGCTCGCGCCGTCGCTCGTCGTCAGCGCGCTCGGCCTCTGCCTCGTCGTGCTGGCGATCGGGGAGCGCATCAACGGCGCGCGCCGATGGATCGGGGTCGGCCCCGTCGCCTTCCAGCCGTCGGAGCTCGCGAAGCTCGCCGTGCTCGTCTGGTGCGCCGGCTATCTCGCCCGGAAGCCGCCGCCGCGCACGCTCAGGGATCTGGCGCGACCCGTCGGAACGCTCGTCGGCCTCTTCTGCGTGCTCGTGCTCGTCGAGCCCGACCTCGGCACCGCCATCACCATCGTCGTCATGGTCGGCGCGATGCTGCTCGTCGCCGGCACGCCCTTGCCGACGCTCGCCGGCGCATACGGGATCGTGTTCGCGTTCGCTGCGATCGCCTCGTGGGCGTCCCCGTACCGCCGCGCGCGCCTCCTCGTCTTCCTCAACCCGTGGAAGGACCCGACGAACAACGGCCTGCAGAACGTGCAGGCGCTGATCAGCCTCGGCTCGGGCGGCGTCTTCGGGCGCGGGCTCGGCGAGGGCGTCCTGAAGAACCGCTACCTGCCGGAAGCGCACACCGACATGATCTTCGCGGTCATCGGCGAGGAGCTCGGCCTGATCGGCGTCTCACTCGTGATCGCCGCGTACTGTGCGTTCGCGTACGCGGGCCTCCGCCTCGCGCTCACGTGCAAGGACCCGTTCGGCAAGCGCCTCGCGGCGGGCATCACCGCGCTCATCACCGGCCAGGCGGCGATCAACCTCGCGGCCGTCGTCGGTCTCGCCCCGCTCACCGGGATTCCGCTGCCGTTCGTCTCGTACGGCGGCTCGAGCCTCGTCATCGCGCTCCTGTCGGTGGGGATCCTCCTTAACATCGCCCGTGGTCATGGCAGAGCAGAGGCAGCTCCGGTGTCTGATCGCGGCCGGGGGCACGGTGGGTCACGTCGCCCCGTCGCTCGCGGTGGCGGCAGCACTTCGCGCGCGCGGGGTGGAAGTGACGTTCGCCGGGTCGCCGGATCGCGTCGAGGCGCGGCTCGTTCCTGAGCGCGGGTACGCGTTCGACTCCTTCCGTGTCGCCGGGTTCCCGCGGCGGCCGAGCGCCCGGCTCGTGAGCGCCGTCGGCCTCGCGGTCGCCGCGCCCGCCGCCTGCCTGCGCATCCTCGACCGGCGCAAGCCCGACGTGGTGCTCGGCGGCGGCGGCTACGTCGCGGGCCCGATGGTCCTGGCCGCGTGGCTCCGCCGCATCCCCGCCGCGCTGACGGAGGCCGACGCGCACCTCGGCCTCGCGAACCGGATCGCGGCGCCGTTCGCGCGACGCGTGTTCCTCGCGTATCCGATCGCCGGCAAGGAGCCTCCGAAGTACGAGGTGACGGGGCGACCGGTCTCGAGCACGAACGCCGTCTCGCAGGCGGAGGCACGGCAGACCTTCGGCCTGCCGCAGTCGGGCCCCGTCGTCCTCGTCGCCGGGGGCAGCCAGGGCGCGCGAAGCCTCAACGAGACCGCAGTCCACGCGTGGGGCAAAGGCGGGCCGCCGGTGCTCCACCTCTCCGGGGAGCGCGATCACGCGTCGCTCGTCGGCTCGGTACAGCGCGACGACTACAAGCTCTACCCGTTCGTCGAGGACTTCGGCACCGCGCTCGCGGCGGCCGACCTCGTCGTCTCGCGGGCAGGCGGCACGGTGTGGGAGATCGCGGCCGCGGCCAAGCCGGCGATTCTCGTCCCCTATCCGCACGCGACCGGGAATCACCAGCGACTGAACGCGGAGCATTTCGCCGCCGGCGGTGCAGCGGTGATCGTGGACGACGGTCAGGTCGCGCGCGTGCCGCAGCTCGTCGACGAGCTCCTCGCAGACGACGAGCGCCGCCGCGCGATGGGCGACGCCATGCGCGCGGCCGCACGACCAGACGCAGCCGAGAGGATCGCCGATGAGCTCATCGCGCTCGCAGCCGCTCGCCGGTAGGCGGCTCTGGCTCGCCGGCATCGGCGGAGCCGGCATGAGCGCCTATGCGCTCCTCGCGCGCGCATGGGGCGCGGACGTCGCCGGCTGGGATCGGAACGACACGCCGTACCTCGAGCACCTCG
>Ga0070741_10018958_pt1 | contig 11051 bp, 7 predicted proteins | sample Coa_R1_4_FD_66440 | JGI IMG/M metagenome (GOLD analysis project Ga0070741, IMG submission 66440) | Surface soil microbial communities from Centralia Pennsylvania, which are recovering from an underground coalmine fire - Coalmine... | ecosystem: Environmental > Terrestrial > Soil > Unclassified ...
GTACGCCTCGCTAACCCGCGCGTTCTCGTCGTCCGGCGCGATCCAGCGCACGGCCGACGCGTCCAGACTTAGCGGCCCGCTCTTCGTCTTCGGCCTCTGGTCACGGGTCCCGGAGGCGACGCTGCTGCTGATCGAACGGCTCTCGGCCGGCCGTGACGTCCGCGTGTTCCTGCCGGCAGGAGACGAGCCCGCCATCGCCGCCGTGCGGGCGCGTCTCGGGCCGGGTGTGGGTGGCGGCGCACTCGATGGCGGGCCGCCTGAGCCGCCCGCGGATACAGTGCTCATCAGCGCGCCGGACACGGTGCGCGAAGTATGGGAGGCGGCGCGCGCCTGCCTCGCCTGGGCCGACGAGGGAATCCCCTTCGTTGACATGGCCGTCGTGTACCGCTCGTCCGATACGTACCGCGCGCTCGTCGACGAGGTCTTCGCCGAGGCGGGCATAGAGACGTACGTACACGAAGGACGGCCGCTCGCTCAGCACCCGGCTGGGCGGCGGTTGCTTGCGCTGCTCGAGCTCATCAACGACCAGCGGTTCACGCGCCAGCACGTGACGGACTTCCTCTCCGAGACGACGCTCCCCGCCGCCACGCGGCAGAAGTTCAACCTCGCGTCGACGGCCGAATGGGATGCCTTTTCGCGCGAGGCCGGCATCGTGGGCGGGATCGAGCAGTGGCGCCGGCGCCTTGACCAGCTGGCCGCCGAGGTCGAGGACCGCGCGCGCACCGATGAGTACGCCTGGATGCACGCGCGCGTCGCACGCATCCAGTCGCTTCGTAGGTTCATCGACGCGCTGCATGCCGACCTTACGCGACGGCCCGAGGCCGCGACCTGGGCCGACCACCTGGCGTACGTCCGCGAAATCGCGGCTCGTTACGCAGAAGGCCTGGAGCCCATCATCGAGGCGCTCGATGACCTGCGCGTCCTCTCGACGATCGCACCGCGTGTCTCGTTCAGCGACTTCTGCGCGGCCGTCGCCGACGACCTCGCGTTCCGCGACGTGTCGTCGGTCTTCGACGCGCCGGTGCGCTCATTCGGGAGGCGCGGCGTCGCCGTGCTCGACGCGTCATCGGCGCGCCACCTGGGCTTTCGCGCCGTCTGGCTGCTCGGCGTCGCCGAACGCGCCTGGCCACCGCCACCGCGGCCCGACCCGCTGCTCCTCGAAGACGAACGCGAGGCCATCAACCGGACGCGGCGTGGCGTGTTGCCGCTGCGCACGATGCCCGACGACGAGCAACTCACCTTCTCGCTGGCAGTGCAATCGGCGCGCGAGCGGCTCGCCGTTTCGTACGCTCGCGCCGAATCTGGTTCGACCGGCCGCCACCTGCCCTCGTTGTTCTTCCGTGGCGTCGCCGAGACGCTCGCAGGCCACCCGCTGAAGCTCGATGAGGTTGAGCGCGGGCCGCTGGTCCGGCGCATCGAGGCTGGGCGGCTCGCGCCGGACGACCCCAGCGCCGCGCTCACCCATGCGGAATACGACCGGGCGATCGTCCGCGCGCAGCTCGACGGACGGGCGCCTGCGGCGGTGTCAGCGCTCGCGGCCGATACGCCGGCGTTCGGCCGCGGGCTGGTCGCTCGCGCCGCGCGCTGGGGCGACGCCCATTCGCCCTACGACGGCGTCTTCACCGGCGACGCCGCGGTCGCGGCCCTGCCAGCCTTCGGATCCGACCGTCCTGTGTCGCCGAGCCGGATCGAGACCTATGCGACGTGCCCGCACCGGTACTTCCTGAGGCACGTGCTGCACATCGCGCCGAGCGACGAACCAGAAACGATCGAGCGGATCGACCCGCTGCAACGCGGCAGCATGATCCACGAGATCCTCGAACGGTTCATGCGCGAGCTCGCGGCCGCCGGCGAGCGCCCGACGGAGCGCGACCGCACGCGGCACCTGACGCGGCTGCTCGAGATCGCACGCCAGGCCGGCGACGAGCGTGAGGCGCGCGGCGTGACCGGCCGGCCACTCGTCTGGGCGCTCGAGCAGGCGCAGATCCATGACGACCTGGTGCGCTGGTACGACGACGAGGCGATCGAGCTGGGCGCGAGCGGCTTCACGCCGGCCGACTTCGAGGTCGCCTTCGGGATGGAAACACCAGGCTTCGATGGCCAAGCCGGCCGGTTCAGCCGGCGCGAGCCGGTGCCAATCGACGTCGGAGCGCGGCGGCTGCTGCTGCAGGGGAAGATCGATCGGCTCGACGTCGCCGCCAATGGAACGCGCTTCCGTGTGCTCGACTACAAGACGGGTGCTGTGCGAGAGTCCAGGCCGTTCGCCGGCGGCAGGTCACTGCAGCTGCCGCTCTACCTGCAAGCGGCGAGCGCGCTCGTCGGATTGCCCCTCGCGGCTGGTACGGCGCAGTACTACTACGCGACCACGCGCGGCTCCTTCAAACGCGTCGAGTTCACCGGCGTCGAGCTCGAGGCACGATCGGCGGAGCTGACGTCAATCATCGAGACGGTCGCCGACGGCGCGGAGCGTGGGTTTTTCGCCCAGAATCCCGGACGATCCAACGACAACTGCCGGAACTGCGACTTTCGCACCGCCTGCGAGCAGAGTGTAGAGCGGATCGCCGCCCGGAAAGCGAACGATCCGCGCGGCGACGCCTACCGCGCGATGGCGAGCGAACCATGATCGACGACGAGGGCTTCGTACCGGTCGACCACGCCGTCCGCGAGCAGGTGCGCACGCGCCTCGGCGAGAACCTGTGCGTGGAGGCAGGCGCAGGCACGGGGAAGACGACGATCCTCGTCGACCGCGTCGTTGCCCTGTTACGCGCGGGGCTGCCGCCAGAGCGGCTGGTCGCGATCACCTTCACGGAGAAGGCGGCCGCCGAACTCGCCGCCCGCGTACGCCTGGCGATGCAGGAGGCCGCCGCCACCGCCGCCGACGAGCACGAACGGGCGCACCTGCAGCGAGCAGCGCACGACCTGACGCGAGCCCACATCGAGACGATCCATGCCTTCGCTTCGTCACTCCTCCGGGAGCGGCCGCTGGAGGCGGGCCTCGACCCAGGCTTTTCGGTGCTCGAGGGTGTGCCCGCGCAGGTCGCATTCGAGGATGCTTGGGACGCCTGGCTCACGGCCGAGCTTGCAGCGGACACGCCGCCACGCGCGCTACTCGATGCCATGAATGTCGGACTCGCCTTCCCATACGTGCGGCAGGCGGCGCAGCAGCTGCACGCGCATCGTGATGCGTTGCCGCTCGCCCCGCCACCGCCACCACCGGACATCGGCGGCGTCTTCGAGGCGGTATCGAACGCCGCACGCGAGCTCGAGCGCATCGAGCCGGACGTCAAGAACGATGAGGATGGCGCGTACCGGGCGATCCCCGAATACCTGCGGTTCGCTCGTCAGCTCGCGGCAATCGACCGTAACGACCGCGGCGCCCTGGCGCGGCTGATCGGGAACTTCGAGCGCAAGAATCCGCGGTTCGAGGGTGCCCTTGGCAACTGGCGCGACCCTGACCAGTGCCGCGCCGTCAAGCGCCTCCACAACGCCATCTACACCGCCATCATGCAAGCGCGCGATGCCCTGCGTGTCGCCGCAACAGCGGCGCTCGCGCACTGGCTGACCGGGTTCGTCTCCTTCTTCGAGCAGCGGCGTCGCGATGCCGGCCAGGCCGATTTTGATGACCTGCTGATTTGGGCCCGCAATCTCCTGCGCGACCGACCCGACGTCCGCGATGCGTTCGCCGCGCGCTACGAACGCGTGCTGGTCGACGAGTTCCAGGACACCGACGAACTCCAGGCGGAGCTGCTCGTACGACTGTGCGGCAGCGCGGGCGACCAGCCGGCCGACTGGCGGCAGATTCGCCTTCGACCGGGCAGCCTCTTCGTCGTCGGCGACCCGAAGCAGTCGATTTACCGCTTCCGGCGCGCGGATATCGCGATGTACGACGACATGAAACGCCAGATGTTCCGCGAGAGCATCGCGATCGTCCAGAACTTCCGTTCGGTCCCGGAGATCATCGACTGGGTCAATGGCGTGTTCGGCCAGCTCGTGCGCGAGCAGCCGGGCGTGCAGGCGCGGTACATCGACCTCGTGGCCGATGCGCGCCTGTCCCCGGGCCGTCCCCGCGCCGTCGAAGTCATCGTCGGCTCGAGAGAGCGACAATCCGGCCCTGCGAGCGGCATCCGGCCGGCGCGCGACGCCGAGGCCGCCGCCATCGCCGCGCTCGTCCGAACGCGTGTCGATGCCGGCGCGTGGGTCGTCCGCGAGTCCGGCGGCGAGCGTCCCGCGCTGTACCGCGACATCGCCGTGCTGATGCCCACGCGCACCGACATCGACCTCTACGAAGACGCGTTCGCACGCGCCGGCGTACCGTATCGCCGCGAGGGCGGCCGCACGTTGTTTGCGCGTCAGGAGGTGCGCGACCTCGTGAACGTCCTGCGGGCGCTCGACGACCCGGCCGACGGGGTTGCGCTGGTCGGTGCGCTTCGGTCGTCGGCCTTCGGTTGCTCCGATGAGGAGCTGTATCTCTATCGCGCCGCGGGCGGGCGGTTCGACCGCCGCCCACACGCCGGCCCGGAAGGGACGCCCGCCGCGGTGCGCGACGCGCTGATCACGCTCGATGAACTGTCGCGCCTTCGCCACGCCGCGCCGCTGCCCACCTTCGTGCGCACCGTCCTCGACCGCACGCGCCTCGTCGAGTCGGCAATGCTGCAACCGCAAGGCGAACAGGCGGCGGCGAACCTGCTGAAACTCATCGACCAGGCGCGCACGTTCGCCGCTGCCGGCCATGGCGGGCTGCGCGGCTTCGTCCGCTGGCTGCGTGCCAACGTCGAGGACGTGCCGGACGAACCCGATGCCGAGGTCAGCGAGGAATCGGACAACGTCGTGCGGCTGCTGACGATCCACGCGTCGAAGGGCCTCGAGTTTCCCGTCGTCGTCCTGGCGAACACGGCGACGCGCCCGGCGGACCGGACCGACGCGATCGCCACGCGCGCCGACGGGCGCCGCTGCCTCGAGCTGAAGCTTGGCCGGCGGAAGGCCGGGTTCCGCACGCCCGGCTTCGAAGAGGCGGCCGCGGCCGAACAGTTGCACCAGCAGGAGGAGGAGCTGCGCAAGCTGTACGTCGCGGCCACGCGCGCGCGTGACCACCTCGTCGTGCCGCTCTTCGCCGCGCCCCGCGGCGACGACGGCGGCAAGATGTCGATCGACGACTGGCTGCAGCGCGCGCCATCGCCGTTGGCCAGCGACCTCATCGAGGCCGAGGCGCTCCCCCGCTTCGACGCAACGCTGCCCATCTTCCGCCGGCCTCTCGACCCGCCGGGCGCCCGCGACCTCCGCGACGTCATGGAGACGCGCGAGGCGTGGCAACATGCGAGGCGCGCGCGCATCGACGCGGCATCAGCGCCGCGGCGCGTCGTCACGGCGAGCGCCCTTAAACCGGCCTGGCACCAGGAGCGTGGCGACGCGCCGGTGCGGCACGGCGGCGCCGTCGACCTTGGTGCCGCCGTCCATGCTGTCCTCGAACGCGTCCCGCTCGACGATCTCTCCGACCTGCCGGCGATCGCCACGTCGGCCGCCGCGGAGCGAGGCCTCGCCGACCGGGCGGCGGAGGTGGAGCGCCTGTGCCGCGCCGTCCTCGCCTCGGACGTGCTCCAGCGTGCGCGCCGGTCGCGGACGGTCTTGCGTGAGGTCGCCTTTGTCGTGCCGTCGTCGTCCGGCACCGTCGAAGGGCGCATCGACCTGCTGTTCGAGGAGGACGGCGGCCTCGTCGTGGTCGACTTCAAGACGGACGATGTACAGCGAGTGCGGCTTGCGGAGCGGACAGCCCTCCATCGCGCCCAGGCGCTCGTCTATGCCTGGGCGGCGCGGGCGGCGACAGCACTGCCCGTCCACGAAGTCGTGTTCGTCTATGCCCGCGGCCCGCACGAGGACCGGCTACGAGTCGATCAGCAGACGCTTGACGAGGCGACAGCGCTCATCGAAGGCGGCATGCCGCTGGAGCTCGCCGGGTAGGCCGCTACAGCTCGCTGATCTCCACGGCGTCGATGCGCGCACCGGGCGGCGGGTCCTGCTGCGTCTGTGGATCGCGTGGCGTGAGCTTGCGCAGCACGTCCATCCCCTCGACGACGTGACCGAAGGCGGTCCACTTCCCGTCTTGCGTCGGGTCGTCCTGCAGCAGGAAGAAGAACTGACTGCCGTTGTTGGGCGCGCCCGCGGCCTGGGGCTTCGCCATCGCCAGCACGCCGGCGGTGAACTCGACGTTCGTGGGCTCGAAGGGGAGGTCGTAGCCGGGGCCACCCGACCCCGTGCCGGTCGGGTCGCCGCCCTGCACGAAGTGGATGTTGCCTGACTTGTCCTGGATCACGCGGAACAGCGTCGAACCGTTGTAGAACCCGTCCCGCGCGAGGAACACGAAGTTGTTCACCGCTTGCGGCGCGGCCTTTGGGTCGAGCTGCACCTTCACGTCGCCAGCTTCGGTCTTGAACGTCGCGATATACGTCTTGTTGGGGTCGATCGACTGGGGCGGCGGTGCACCGTACACTTTGCTATTTCCGGACGCGCCCGTGACCGTCGGCGTGCCCGCGCTCGGCGTCGGCCGGATCACGCCGGAACCGCGGACGTTGCCATGTGACGACGAGTTGCCGCGGCCCTGGTAGTACGCACCGAGCAGGAAGCCGCCGCCGAGGATAGCGATGCCGATGATGGCGAAGAGCTTGTAGTTCGTGAAGATGCGGAAGGCGCCGCGTGGCTTGATGTGCAGCGCGTCGCCAGACATCGCCCCCGGGGCGTACGTCTTCTGACGGCGCTTCGTCTGGACAACCTGCTTCTTCCTCGGCATTCGTCTCCGCCCACTCGTCGTCTGATGTCTCCACTGAGCATAACAAAGCGCCGATCAGGCGAACCACTGTCGCAGCCAGCGACGATGGGACGCCCACTCGGCCACCAGGCCAGCCAGCAGCGTCGCCGCACCCAGCAGAAGCGCCGCCGGCCGGAGGTATGCGGCGACCACGGCCACCGTGACCAGCGCAGCCACGGCCGGCAGCGGCGTACCGGCGACGCTCCACGGCACGCGAAACGGCCGCGGCGCATCTGGCAGCCGATACCGGAGCGCGATCACGGACAGGTTGACGGCCACGAACGTCGCATACACCGCGAAGTCGGTTAGGGATGCCACCAACCCCAGCCCGCCGCTCGCAGCGAACGGAATGGCAACGGCGCACGCTACGAAGGCCGCGACGACGGGCACGCGGCCTCGCCCACGGAGCCGCGCAAGCGGCCGCGGCAGCTCGCCGGCGCGCGCCATGGCGTACAGCAGGCGCGACGCCGCGGTCAGCACGAGCAGCGTCGTGTTCATCGTCGAGGCAAGCGCAATGCCGGCGACCATGCCGCTCGCCCGGCCTCCCCAGTCGTGCTCGATGACCAAGGCCAGCGGCCTCTCCGACGCGCCGAGCCGGTCAGCGCCGACGACGCTGACGGCACTGAGGGCGACCAGCACGTACAGCCCACCCGAGATCGCCAACGTCAGCAGCAACGCCCGCGGCACCACGCTCGCGGCGTCGCGCGTCTCTTCTGACAGCGTGGCGATGTCGTCGAAGCCGATGAAGGCGAAGAACACCAGCGCCGCGCCGGACAGTACGCCGCCGGCGCTCGCTCCTTCGAGCAGCGGCCGGTCGCCGATGTGCGGCGCGCCTGCGGCGATGACGAGGACCAGGCCGAGGATCTGCAGACACGCGAGCGCCACCGACAGCCAGATCGAGCGTTCGATCCCGGCCGCGATGACCGCGGTGAGCACGACGAGCAGCGCAACCGCGACGACGCGTGGGTCGACATCGACGAATTGCTGCAGGTAGCGGGCGAAGCCGAGCGCGACCGCGGCGGCCGCGATGATGTACGCGACCACCATCATCCAGCCCGCTAGGAACCCCGCGCGGCGATTGAACGCCCGTGCCGTCCACTCGTACTCGACGCCGGCGACGGGGAACATGCCGGCAAGCTCGCAGTAGGTCAGCGCGGTAGCGCCGGCCAGTACGGCCGAAACGAGGAAGGAGAGCCACACGCCGGCGCCGGCCTCGCGGGCGGCCTCTCCGACGAGGACGTAGATCCCGGCGCCGATGACGATGCCGATGCCAGATGCGGTGAGTTGCCACAGGCGCAGCGTCGGGCGGAGCCGGGCTTCGTCAGGCGCGGGGTCTGCCATACGGGCATACGGTACGCGTCGCGGCTGGTTCGCGCGCGGGCGCGCTCCGTATACTCAACACGGGCCCCCGTAGCTCAGCGGATAGAGCGCCGGCCTCCGGAGCCGGGTGCACAGGTTCGAGTCCTGTCGGGGGTACCAGCATGTCCGTGACGCGGCCGGCGGGCCCCGTCCCGCCGCCGCCCCGCGCGAGGCCACCTCATTCGAGCGTCAAGCGGCCGAGAACCCGACCACCTCCCGCGGTCCACGTCCGGCGCGACCGCGCTCGACGTCGCCTGGCGGTGCGCCTTCGCTGGCGGCGGGCTGGCGCTCGAACGCTTCCGTCGCCACCACCAGATCGACGTCAAGGGCCACCGGAACATCGTCACCGAGACCGACGTGGCGGCCGAGCTCGCCATCAAGGAGCTGCTCGCCGTTGAGTTTCCGGAGCACAAGCTACTCTCCGAGGAGACGTCATCCGCGACCGACGCGTCGTCGGGGTGGACCTGGGTTGTCGACCCGATCGACGGCACAAAGAATTACGCCCAAGGCATCCCCTTCTGGTGCACGAACATCGCGCTGTGCCGCGATGCGGAGCCCGTCGTCGCGCTGACGTATGACCCGGTGCACGAAGAGGGGTTCTGGGCGGTCGCCGGCGGCGGCGCGTTCTGCAACGAGGCGCCGATCGCCGTCTCGGATGCGCCGGATCTGTTCTCGGCCGTCCTCAGTATGGACCTGGGCTACGATGACGAGCTCGGCGCGCAACAGCTCGCGTTGCTGCAGGCGATCTTCCCGCGCACGCAGGGGTTCCGCATCACTGGGAGCGCCGCGCTCGGCATGGCGTATGCGGCGTGCGGCCGCATCGACCTCTACACACACCTCAACGTCTCGCCGTGGGACATCGCCGCAGGCATTTTGTTGGTCCGAGAGGCCGGCGGCGCGCTCAGCGAACGCGATGGCGCACCGATGCGCATCACGAGCCGCGGGTTCGTAGCCGGCGCGCCGCGTGTGCATCACGACTTCCTCATGCGTTATGGTGCGACGCGGGGCAGGAGTTGACATTGCGCGGGCGTGAGGGCCACGCCACGCGCCCGGAGCGCTCCTACATGCGTCATCGCCTCGTCGCCGTCCTGACCATCCTCGCCGTTGCCGCCGCATCATGCGGCGGGTCGTCGAGCCCGAGGGCGACTCCGACGCCACCGACGCCACCACCGGAGGACGCGATCCGCGCCTGGGTGGCCCAGAACCGCAACGTCGACTACCTCGGCGACTGCGCGCAGGCCCGGCCCGGCGTCGATGTCGGGAAGCTGTGCTCCACGCTCGTCGGCACGCGCGGACGGCTGCGCGCGTATCACGTCGGCCCGACCTTCTCCGAGTACACAGCGCTGGCCATGCTGCAGCAGCAGCCGGACGACTCATGGTCGGTGCTGTCGGTCACCAACCGGAACCCGAGCGCAGGCGGCGTGCCTGGCATCCCGTGGCCGCTCGAGGTCGGCGACCAGGTGGTCGTGGTCGGCGTTGGCGAGGGCGATTGCCTGAGCGTCCGCGCGCAGCCGACGCAGGCGGCGCAACGCCAGATCTGCATCCCCGACGGCACCACGGCGATCATCCAGGAGGGGCCCGTCGATGCGGAGACCTTCCGTTGGTGGCGCATCGCCGGGGAGGGGTTCGACGGCTGGTCCGTCGACACATGGCTCCGCCTGCCGGAAGCGATCGCGCAGGCGCTGCAACCCGACGCCTCACCGACAGCGCCGCCCTAGCCGGACCGTGCGTCCCTGCGCGTCTCGTATACTCGAACCGCAAGCGCACGCGGGGGTAACTCAATTGGTAGAGTGCTGGCCTTCCAAGCCGGATGTTGCGGGTTCGAGCCCCGTCCCCCGCTCCACCTTCGACGCCTCACGACGGGTGTCCCCGGCGTGAGCACCGACCGCGCGGAGGTCATCCGCCGCACCGACCAGAACTACTTCGACATGTGGGCGGCATACGGCGCGCTCGTCGACGGCGGCGAGGTGCGTGAGTTCGACGGCGTCCGCTGCGTCTGGAGCACGCTGCCCGTCGCCATGTTCAACAACGTCTTCGTCATGCGGCCGCTCGATGACGCGCGTCGCATCCTGTCCCGCGCGATCGCGTTCTTCGATGCGCTGGAGGCGCCCTTCGTCATACGGGTCCGCGAGGGGCTCGACCCCGCCGCCGAGGCTGCATGCGAGGCCCTCGGGCTGCCGTATAGCGACACCGTCCCCGGGATGGCGCTGGCACCCATTCGCGATGGCCGCACCGCCGACGACCCGGTCAGGGTCGAGCGTGTGCGCGACGACGCCGGCCTCGACGACCATATCGGCGTGATCGTCGAGGCCTTCGCGATGCCGCGCGCGGCGGCCGAACGCATCGTTAACCGGCGGACGCTCGACGCGCTTGACAGCGAGCTGTATGTCGGCTACGACGACGGCCACCCCGTGGCGACCGTCGGGCTGTTCGTCAGCGGCCGCACGGCTGGCGTGATGAATGTCGCGTGCCTGGCGAGCCACCGGCGGCGGGGCATCGGCGAGGCCATGACCTGGCACGCCGTCTCGCGCGGGGCTGCTCTCGGCGCAACGCTCGCGGCGCTGCAGGCGTCGGAGATGGGGCGGCCCGTCTATGAGCGCATGGGGTTCGAGCTTGTCTCGCCGTACCGGACGTTCGTGCGGCCCGAGTTCCGGTAATCGCGCAGAGCCCGGCGTTCGGCCGGGCTCCTGCATCGTCCATCACGTCCCGCAGCGTCACAAGCGGCGCGACGCCCACCCGCCCGTCAACAGCCCGACGATGAGGACGACGGCCAGCGCCACGAAGAACACCTTCGCGACGAAGATGCCGAGCCCACCGAAGAGCAGGATCAACAGCAGGAGCAAGAGCAAGAGCGCGACCATCGTCGATCCTCCTTACTGACCGCCTTGCGAAC
>Ga0070741_10018959_pt1 | contig 11051 bp, 14 predicted proteins | sample Coa_R1_4_FD_66440 | JGI IMG/M metagenome (GOLD analysis project Ga0070741, IMG submission 66440) | Surface soil microbial communities from Centralia Pennsylvania, which are recovering from an underground coalmine fire - Coalmine... | ecosystem: Environmental > Terrestrial > Soil > Unclassified ...
CGCTCGGCGTTCGGCTCGCCCAGGCCATCCATCACGGGACCGATCACCGCAGCCAGGTCTGCTCGGTCCTCACGACGCTCGGCGTCGATCCGCCCGACATCGACGTCTGGGAGTTCGGGACCCAGACGGGCCGCGTCGTCGAGACCGGCGCCTAGCGCCGCGGCCTTTCGGCTCTACTCGCCCTGCCGCCAATCGAGCGGCGGACCAATCCTTCGCTCGATGATCGAGGTGATCTCCCCGCGCTTTGCGTGCCGTCCTTCCGCCCGCTTGCTGAACACGAGCTCACCGTCGAGCGTCACCTCGAAGCTGCCGCGCGTGCCCGCTCGGAGCTCGACCGTGCGCATGACGGGCGCCCAGCGCTCGAGGATCTCACCAGCCAGGCTCACGGCCCGGTCCAGGTAGTCTCAAGGGACGCAGTACTCGATCTGGGCCTCGTGCTTCGGATCGATCACCTGTCGCCGATCATAGCCGCGGCCGGGCGTGCGTCAGATCGCGCGCATCCGGTTGTTCTTCGGGTTGTGCTCGACCTCGGCCAGGCCCAGCGCCTCCAGCAGCGGCGGCATGTACATGCCGAACCTGCCACGCAGCCCCTTCTTCATCCCGTACCAGCCGCCGACCGGGTTTTTCGGCGAGCGCCCCCAGGCCTCGACGGTGCCGTCGGCCGCCGGCTTCTGCTCGTCGGCGCTGCCCAGCGGCATCCAGTCCCCGTGCTTCTTGAGCATCGCGTGGAGGTCTTCGATGGCACGCAGGTGGTAGCGCAGCTCGGTCTTGCCCACCACGCAGACGAGGGCCGGCGGGTTGGCCGCTTCGTCGCGATACATCTGGAACTGGGACGACCCGCTCGGTGTCGTGAGCTCCCACGGTGACTGCTTGGTGCCGGCTCCTTTCGCCTTTTCCATGACCTGCTCCCTCCTCTACGAACCGACTCGACCCGCAGATTGTGATCGGTCGCGGACGAGAACAGGACGGTCAGATGGCGAGGCGGGTCAGCCTCCAGAAGCGGCCGGGAGGGTAAAGCGGATCGGCCGTGACGAGCGGAACGTCGAGCGAGTACTCACCGAGCACGATGTGCTCGGTGCCCTCGCGACTGCCGGCGGGCAGGGGGTGGTCCACCACGAGCTGGTTGACGTCGACGCGGTTGCGGATGACCATGCCCGGCCACTCGACGAGATCGACGTCGACGCCCGAGACGAGGTCGGTCTGGGGACCCCAGGCGGTCGTGTAGGTGACGATCGACTGGTTCTTCTCGACCACGCGCTTGACGTGCAGCGACTGCGAGACGGCCCCGATCAGGGTCTCGGCGCCGGCGAATGCAATCTCGAGGGTGGGCTGTCCCATGACGCAGCCGTAGAGCACGAGCGGATGGCCGTCGACCTGCACGTTGGCGGCGAACAGGAAGTTGGCGCCGCTGTTGAGACCGGAGCCGGTCTTGATCCCCGCGATTCCCTGGTGTCCGAGGACGGCATCGACGTTGTAGACGGTGCCCGCGACCGGGATCTCGGCCTGGGGCATGGAAACGACCTGCGCGAAGACCTCGTTCTTCATGGCTTCTCTGCCCAGCGCGACGAGGTCGGTCGGAGTGCTGACGCTGCCCGGGTCGGCGCCGCTGACGTCCGCGTATTTCGTGTGCGTCAGGTGGAGAAGAGATGCGCGCGAATTCATCTTCGCGACAAAGGCCGTGATGGACCCGGCGTCCCAGCGGGCCAGCGTCTCCGCGATGTTGTTGGCCGACGGGATGAGCATGGCTTCGAGGGCTTGAAGCTCAGTGAGCTGCTCCCCGGCCTGCACCGGCACCGTGGACTGCTGGCCGCGGACGTCGGCCCGGTAAGACTCGACGTCGACGTCGGTCAGCGTGATGACCGGTCCGGCATCCCCCCTCTTCAGGGGCTTGTCGGTGAGGACGATCAGCGCGGTCATGACCTTGGTCACGCTCGCGCCGGACGTCGGCTGCTCGTTGCCCGAGCTCGCGATGAAGCCGAGCCCCGACACGGCCACCGCCCCCGAGCCGTGCGACGGCCACGGGATCACGGGCGCGACGCCGGACACCGTGTCGGACCTGGGGACGAGCACGCTGGCGCTCGCCGGCGGAATCGGGCGCAGGTAGTTGAACGCCCCGAACGCGGCCACGAGAAGCAGCAGCGCGCCCCCTACGCGCTTCCACACCCGAGAAACCTTAGAGCAGGTCGCGCCTGAAGATCGCCTCCCCGGCGCGAACGGCCAGGTAGACGCCGAAGGCGATCGACGTGATGAAGAAGCTGACCGGGTGAGGCGAGAAATAGCCGATCGAAAGTCCGAGCCAGGTGAAGACGAGCGACAGGCCTACCCCGATCGCGATCGCGACCGGCGGCCGGCTCGTGAAGCGAACCGCGATGGCTGCAGGCGTGACGATGAGGGCGAAGATCAGCAGCACGCCGACCACCTGCACCGCCTCCGTGACGGCCACGGCGAGGATGGCCATGAACACGATCGACAGCGCGGTGACGGGCACTCCCTTGGCGGCCGCCAGCTGCTCGTCCACCGAGGTGAACAGCAGCGGGCGGTAGACGGCGACCAGCGCGACGATCGTGACGAGACCCGCGATGAGCGTGACCACCACCTCGCCCTGGCTGATGCCGAGGATCAGGCCGAAGAGGATCGCGTACGCCTCGTTGGCATAGCCGCGGTAGAGCGAGATGAAAAGCACGCCGAGGCCGAGCGCCCACGCGAGGACGATCCCGATCGTCACGTCGCGGCCGCGCAGCCGGTTGCCCAGCGCGCCGATCGCCGCGCCGCTGACGAGCGTGAAGGCGAGCAGGCCGGCGACCGGCGGCAGGCCCACGACCACCGCTCCAGCGGCGCCCGCGAAACCTATGTGGGACAGCGCGTGCGCGGCAAAAGCGGAGCCGCGAAGCACGACGAAGTACCCGATCGCACCCGCGACGATCGCAACGATGGTGCCCGCCTCGAAGGCGTGGACCATGAACGTGTAGTGGAAGAGCATCGCCAGGTCGTCGAAAGGATTCCAGCTGGGCGTCGGGCCGGCCACCGTGAGCCAGATGGGCATGTCATGCATGGGGATGGCTCGCCTCCTCCTCGAGCCCGACGACGAACACCCGCCCGCGGCTGTCTGTGATGACCTCGACCGGCGACGAGTAGATCTCGCTCAGCCTCGGCGTGGTGATGATCTCCTCGGGCCTGCCCTGGGCGATCCTGCCCGCCGCCACGTACACCACGTCGTCGACGTGGCGCAGCAGCGGGTTCACATCGTGGGCGATCAGGAGCACCGTCAGGCTGCGCTTCCTCGCGATGTCCGTGATGAGCTGGACGATCGTGGCCTGGTTGCGCACGTCGAGGTAGGAGAGCGGCTCGTCCATCAGGAGCAGCCGCGGGCCGCCGACGATGGCCTGCGCCAGCAGCAGGCGCTGCTGCTCCCCGCCCGACAGCCGCCCGAGCGGCCTGTCCGCGTAGGCGGCCGCACCGACCGCTTCGATCGACGACTGGACCGCGTCCGCGACCTGCTTGCGGCCGGAGATCCTGACTCCCCATCGGTGGCCGTCCATCCCGAGGGCGACGAAGTCACGGCCGCGAATGGAGAGCTCGGGGTCGAATGCCGAGCGCTGCGGCACGTATCCGATCGCCGGATCGCCCCGCCGAGGCGGCCGTCCGAACACGATTAGCTCGCCGGACGCCGCCGGCAGCTGGCCGAGGATCATGCGGATCAAGGTCGTCTTTCCCGAACCGTTGGGACCAAGGACGGCCGTGAACGACCCGGCGGCGATCTCGAAGCTCGCGCGGGACCAGATCGACCGGCCACCGTAGCCCGCCGACAGGTCGCGGGCGACGATCGCGGGGTCCTTCATGGGTTCGCCTGCAACGCGCTGTCGAGCATGTGGAGCTGAGCGAGCTGCCAGTCCTGGAACTTGCCTCCCGGCGGCTGAAGGGTCTCGCTCACGCCGACGGTCGGGACGTGGTGGGCGGCGGCAAGGTCCTTGACGGCGGTGGTCACCGCCGTCGAGGTCTGCACGTTGTAGACGAGGAGCTTTATCGCCCCTGTCGTGATCTGGTCCTGGAAGGTGACGACGGCGCCTGCCGGCGGGTCGGTGCCCTCCGAGACGGCGTTCATGAACTCCTGTGGCGTCGTGAGCTCGAGGCCCAACGCATCCGCCATGTACACGAAGATGCTCTCGGTCGAGCCAACCGGCTCCTTGGCGTGGCTTTGCTTGATGCTCACGATCTCGGCGAGGTAAGGCTGGAACGCCACGGTCAGCGCCGCGCGACGCTGGTCGAAGTAGCCGGAGTGCGCGGCATCTATCGACTTGTACAGGGCGGTGATCCTGTCCGCGACCATGACGACGAAGTCGGGGTCGTACCAGAAATGCGGGTTGTCGCCGACCTTCTTGTGCAGCAGCGCCGCGACATCGAGCACCTGGCGGCCGGCGGCGGGGTTGGCGTCGAGCAGCTTCTGACCCCATCCGTCGTAGCCCGCGCCGTTGAGAATGACAAGTGCGGCGTCGGCGAACGCCCGCGCATCGGCCACGGAGCTCTCGTACTCGTGGGGGTCGGCATTCGGGTCGGTGAGGACGCTCTGCACGCTGACCCGCGAGCCGCCCAGCTGCACGGCGATGCTGCCCCAGAAGTTTTCGGCCGCGACGACCTGGATCGGTCCTGCCCCGGAAACTGAGGGCTGGCCACACGCGACGATGAAAACGACCGTGGCCGCCCCCAGCACCCTCCTCCCCATGCGCAAGACAATTGCACAAGCCCATTGCGCAAGTCAAGTGCGTAGACTTGGCGTATGGCCCGACCGAGCCCCGTCAGCGACCAGGTCCGCAGCCTGTTCGCCGCCGAGCGCCAGCACGTGTGGTCGATCGACGAGCTGCACGAGGCGGCCGTGGCGGCCCTTGGGGCCGCCGACTATTCGACCGTCTTCCGCGCCGTCGCGTCCATGGAGAAGGATGGGTCCGTCCGCAGGATCGACCTCGGCGACGGCAAGGTCCACTACGAGCTGTCGGAGGGGCACCACGAGCACGTGCGCTGCGACGAGTGCGGCCGCGTCGTCGAGGTTCCGGGTTGCGTTCTCGAGGACGCCGACGCGGCCGTCAAAGGCAGCACCGGCTTCGTCATCACCAGCCACCAGCTGCTGTTCACGGGCGTCTGCCCCGAGTGCGCCGCAGGTTGACGGCTGTGGCCAAGCTATTCTTGGCCACGAGTGAAGGCGCTGGTCAAAGCCCGGTCCGAGCCCGGCCTATGGCTGGAGGACGTCCCTGAGCCTGAGCCGCGCCCCGGCGAGGTCTTGATCCGGGTCCTGCGCACGGGCATCTGCGGCACGGACCTGCACATCGAGAGCTGGAACGAATGGGCACAGCAGACCATCCGCCCGCCGCTGGTCGTGGGGCACGAGTTCGTCGGCGAGGTCGTTCGGCTCGGCGAAGGTGTGGCCTCGGTGTTCGAGGGCGAGATCGTGGGCGCGGAGGGACACATCGTCTGCGGGCGCTGCCGCAACTGCATGGCGGGGCGCCGGGCGCTGTGCGCGCACACCGTGGGCATCGGGGTGCAACGGGATGGCGCGTTCGCCGAGTACATCGTGATGCCGGCGGGCAACCTGTGGCCGCATCACGAGGGCATCGACCTCGATGTCGCGTCGATCTTCGACCCCTTCGGCAACGCGGTCCACACCGCGACTCAATTCCGCATAGTCGCCGAGGACGTGCTGATCACCGGTGCCGGGCCGATCGGGATCATGGCCGCGCAGGTCGCGCGGCACAACGGCGCCAGGCACGTCGTGATCACCGACGTGAGCGACTACCGGCTCGAGCTCGCGCGCAAGGTGGGCGTGACGCGCGCGGTCGACGTCCGCACGACGACGCTCGAGAAGGTGCAGGAGGAGCTCGGCATGAAGGAGGGCTTCGACGTCGCGTTCGAGATGTCCGGGCAGCAGAGCGCGCTGCGCGACATGATCGCGAACATGGCGCATGGCGGCCGCGTCGCCATCCTCGGGCTGCCGGACCATGAGTTCGCCATCGACTGGACGCAGGTCGTGTTCAAGATGCTCACGGTGAAAGGGGTGTACGGCCGGCAGATCTTCGAGACGTGGTACCAGATGTCGGTCTTCACGCAGACGGGGCTCGACATATCCCCGGTGATCACCCACCGGTTCCCGTACCAGCGGTTCGCCGAAGCCTTCCAGGTGGCGCACACGGGTCGATGCGGCAAGGTCGTCCTGGACTGGACGGCTTAGCCATGTTCGAGCGCATGCGGTCCCACCTGGTCGGCGAGCTCGAGCAGATCCGCGCCGCGGGCCTCGAGAAGCCGGAACGCGTGATCGGCAGCCCGCAGGGCGCCGCGGTCGCGGTGCAGGAGCGCGAGGTGCTCAACCTGTGCGCCAACAACTACCTCGGGCTCGCGGACCATCCGGCCGTGGTGGCCTCGGCGAAGGAGGCCTTGGACCGTTGGGGCTACGGGATGGCCTCGGTCCGCTTCATCTGCGGGACCCAGGAGGTGCACAAGGAGCTCGAGGCCGCGCTGACCGAGTTCCTCGGCACCGAAGACACGATCCTCTATTCGTCCTGCTTCGATGCGAACGGCGGCATCTTCGAAGCCCTGCTCGACGAGCACGACGCGATCATCTCCGACGCCCTCAACCACGCCAGCATCATCGACGGCATCCGGCTGTGCAAGGCGCAGCGATTTCGCTACGCAAACCGCGACATGGCCGAGCTCGAGGCGCGGCTGAAAGAGGCATCCGGCGCGCGCTTTCGAATGATCGTCACCGACGGCGTCTTCTCGATGGACGGATACATCGCCCCGCTTCCCGAGATCTGCGCGCTGGCCGACCGTTACGACGCGATGGTCATGGTGGACGACTCGCACGCCGTCGGCTTCATCGGCGAGAACGGCCGCGGGACGCACGAGCACCACGGCGTGATGGGCCGGATCGACGCGATCACGGGCACGCTGGGCAAGGCGCTCGGCGGCGCGAGCGGCGGGTACGTGTCAGGACGCAAGGAGATCGTCGCGATGCTTCGCCAGCGGTCGCGCCCCTACCTCTTCTCCAATTCCGTGGCGCCCCCCATCGTGTCCGCGAGCCTGAAGGTGCTCGAGCTCATCCGCTCCGGAGGCGAGCTGCGACGCAGACTGGCCGAGAACACGGAGCATTTCCGTGCACGCATGACCGAAGAGAGATTCGACATCCTGCCCGGCGACCATCCGATCGTGCCGGTCATGATCGGCGACGCAGCGCTGGCCGCCGCGACGGCCGCCGCGATGCTCGAACGCGGTGTGTATGTCGTCGGCTTCTCCTACCCGGTCGTCCCCCAGGGCAAGGCGCGCATCCGGACACAGGTTTCGGCCGCGCACTCACGCGAGGACCTGGACCGCGCCGTTGACGCTTTCGTCGACACGAGGAAGGCGCTCGGCCGGTAGCGTCGCGCTCGCACGCGTTCTCTGGGTGATGAGCGAGCAGGAGATGATGCTGATCGAGCTGAAGGACGCCCTCCGCAAGGTGGCGCGGCCGTACGCGTGCGACCAGGCGCTGCCGGTCGACGTGCAGGCCAGCCTGTGGCGGCTCGGCGTCCCGTGCGACGAGGCCACTCCACGGGAGGAGCTCGTGGCGCAGCTCTGGGCCCGCAAGCGATCCCTGCAGATGTCGGTCCAGCCACCGTGGGGCGGACCGGGGGCGACGCCGCCGAGCGCGGCCTGACCCAGCGGGTGGCCGACCCTTCGGTCGAGGCCGCCCGCGAGGCAGGGCTCGTCTACACGACGGACCTGGAGCCAGGGCTCCGGCGACTGCGCAAAGGCAAGGGATTCACGTACGTCGACCCGCAGGGGAAGCAGGTCGACGACCCCGCAACCCTCGAGCGCATCCGCGACCTCGCGATCCCGCCCGCGTGGGAGAACGTGTGGATCTCGACGCGAGCCCGCGGTCACCTGCAGGCCACGGGGCGCGACGCTCGCGGCCGCAAGCAGCATCGCTATCACGCTCGCTGGCGCGAGGTTCGCGACGCGGACAAGTTCGAGCGAATGGCTGGCTTCGCGCGCGTGCTGCCACGCATCAGGCGACGCGTCGCGCGTGACCTGAGACGGCCGGGATTGCCGCGGGAGAAGGTCGTCGCGACCATCGTCAAGCTGCTCGAGACCACGTACGCGCGCATCGGAAACGAGGAGTACGCCCGCGAGAACGGTTCTTTCGGGCTGACGACACTGCGCAACAGGCACGTCAAAGTGACGGGGGCGACGGTCCGGTTCCTGTTCAAGGGCAAGAGCGGGCGCGAGGTCCAGGTGGGCCTGACCGACCGGCGCGTCGCAAGCGTCATCAAGCGCTGCGAGGAGCTGCCCGGACAGCACCTGTTCCAGTACGTCGACGCCGATGGCGAGCACCGAGTCGTCACGTCCGACGACGTGAACGGTTACCTGAAGGAGATCACGGGCGACGACTTCACAGCCAAGGACTTCAGGACCTGGGCCGCGACGGTGCTCGCGACGTGCGCCCTGCGCGCGATGGCCCGCTTCGAGTCCCAGACCGAGGCGAAACGCAACATCGTGGAGGCGATCGACGACGTCGCGCGGCGCCTCGGCCATACACGCGCGGTATGCCGGCGTTCATACGTGCATCCGGCGGTGATCGACGAGTACATGGAAGGGACGCTGCACATCGCGGTCAACGGCAACGGTCATTCAGGCGGTGCGCTGAGGGCCGACGAGACGGCGGTGGTCGCCCTGCTTCGCCGCCGCGCGCATCGCAAGGTAAGGAATGGCGGAGCGCGGTTATATGAATATGCCAAGCGCCGCAGCACGCACGCCGCGTGACCAGAAAGGGCTGACCGGCCAGGTCGGCAACATCGAGATCGACCTCCCGCGGTCGCTCGGTTTCTTCGGGGGGCTAGGGGCGGCCGTCGCGCTCGACCTCGTGCCCATTCCCATCGCGCTTTTCGTGGCCGGCGTCCCATTCCTCAAGCTCCTCAACCGGCCGAACGCGCCAAAGCCGCAGCGCATCGTCAGCCACATCGTCGACGGCGCCGCCAAGCCCGTCGGCGGGGACAGCGAAGGCACAGTCCGATGGGCGAAGCCGCGAAGCACCGGGCGAAAGCCTGGCCGCTCGAGTCATTCCAAAAGTCGCAGCAGCCGCGCAAGGAGGGCCGGATGATCGATGAAGTAGTCGAACGAGCGTTTCCGTGGGGCGTGTTCATCGGGATCGGAGCGCTGATCGGCGCCGCTTTCCCGCGTGAGACGCGCTCGGCCGCCAAGAAGCTGATGTTGACCGGATTCCGGGCTGCCGACTGGATCCAGGACGTCGGCGCCGAGGCCTACGAAAAGGGCCAGGACGTGTTCGCCGAGGCGCGCCTCGAATACGGCGATCTCGTGCGAGAGGCGCAGCGCGAGGCCGAGCGCGGCCGGCTGCACGTCGTTCCACCCCCGCGCCGCACCACGCGGCCACGCTCCACGGTCAGGCGCGCCCAGCGCCCGCGACGCGCGCAGCCAGAGCCGGCCGAATCGCGCTGAGCGGCGTGGCTCGCACGGCGAAGGACACCGTCTACCTCGAGCACTGGATGCCCGGCCGGGCCCGCCTCCGCGTGCCCAAGCCGCGCACCGCGAACCATGTGCGCAGCGTCGCCGGGCGTGTAGAGCGGGCCAAGAGAGTCCGGCGCGTGAACGCCAACGGCGCAACCGGTGGCCTGCTCGTCACCTTCGACGCGGACGACCCGATCGACATGCTCGTCGACGAGCTCAAGGCTCTTGGCCTCGACATCGTCTCGCTCGGCGCGCCATCGGCGGCGCCCGTGCGCACCCAGAGCACCGGAGCCGCCGTGCTCAGAAGCGTCATGAGCAGGGCCAACGCCAAGCTCCACGAGACGACGCGCGGTCACCACGACCTCAGGCTGGCGATCCCGGCCTTCTATGCGCTGCTCGCCGTCCGAGGCTTTGCTCGGCAGCGCGGACGGCTTCGCGAGGCGAGCTGGTACCAGCTCGCGTACTGGGCGTTCGACAGCTTCTTTAAGCTCCACGAAGAGCAGACGGTCCACCCCGCCTCGAGGTCGAATGGCCGCATCGTCGACTGAGCTGCGGACGGCGCCCGCCCGGCCGATCGGCAAGCCCCTGCCCATCGTCGAACACGAGATCCGGGGCCGCGCCAGGTTCCGCCTGCGGTTCTCCGACATGACGCCCGAGCGCATGGCGGGCATCTCCGTCGCGCTCGCGGCCGAACCCGGTGTGACGGCCCACCGATTCAACGTCCGGAGCCGGTCGCTCGTCGTCGAGCATTCGGGCGTCGCGGTCGGGGAGCTCGCGGACGTCATCGCGAACGCGCCGCCCGCAGAACCAGGCCCTGTAACCGCGCGGAGGCGCCGCAACCGTCACGCGCGAAGCCTCGCCGCCCTGGCGGCCGGCGGTGCGCTGGCGCTGGCGGGTCAGCCTCTCGCGCTGCCCGCGATCGGCCTCGGCGCAATCCCGATCTTCCGCCGCGCCGCGCGAAGGCTCGGCCGCGGCAAGGTGGGCGTGGACGCGCTGGACGCGGCGGCGATGACGATCACCGTCGCCACCGGGCAGTGGCTGACGGCAGCCGTGATCGGCGGCCTCGTGGAGGGCGGCGAGCTGCTGCGCGACATGACCGCGTCCCGCTCACGTCGCGAGCTCGGAGCGCTGATGTCGCACCAGGGTGCCACGTGCTGGAAGCTGGTCGAAGGCAGGCGGGTTGCCGTGCAGGTCGCGTCGATTCGGCCTGGCGACGACGTCGTGGTCGCGGACGGCGACCGCATCCCCGTGGACGGGTCCGTTGTTCGGGGTCGCGCGGTGGTCGACGAGAGGGTCATGACCGGCGAGCCGGTGCCGGTCACCCATGGCCCAGGCGACTCGGTGTTCGCCATGACGGTGGTGACCGACGGCGAGATGACGGTGCGCGCAGCCGGCTCGGCGGCCGAATCGCGGGCGGGACGGATCACGTCGTTCCTCGAGAAGGCACCGATCGGCGAGACGCGTATGGCCGATCATGCCCGTCACTTCGCGGACCGTTTCGTGCTGCCGGTGATGGGCATCGCCGCCGCCACCTACCTGGTCACGGGGAACGCATCACGTGCCGC
>Ga0070741_10018960_pt1 | contig 11051 bp, 10 predicted proteins | sample Coa_R1_4_FD_66440 | JGI IMG/M metagenome (GOLD analysis project Ga0070741, IMG submission 66440) | Surface soil microbial communities from Centralia Pennsylvania, which are recovering from an underground coalmine fire - Coalmine... | ecosystem: Environmental > Terrestrial > Soil > Unclassified ...
CCCTCACGCACCCAAGTACCCTGGCGGGCCGACAAGTACAGGGGCTTCTGGATGATGACACCCTGTTACTGGAATATTCGCTGGGTTTCGGCACCAGTTATGTCTGGGCGGCCACTCGAGCCACCCTGACGGTGTATCGTCTGCCGGGGCGCAAGATGATCGAGCAGGCCGTGTCGCGCCTGCGCGATGAGCTGACCGCGCGGGGTTTGCAGGTGAAAGAAAGCGACGCGCAGCGGCGCCGGCGATTGTCGCTGGCCGATGGGCAATACGCACCGGCAGCCCGTGAGCTCAGCCGCCTGGTGTTAGGGCCGGTGGTTCATCTGCTCACCAACCGGCGCATTGTGATTGTCAGCGACGGAGCTTTGCAATATGTGCCGTTCGCCGCGCTACCGGCACCGACAGGGCAGGCCGGCGGTAATGCGCGGGCGGCCGGAAATACGGTGGCGAGCGAAGACATCCCCTTGGTGATGGAACACGAGATCACGAGCCTCCCCTCGGCCTCGGTGTTGGCCGAGCTGCGCCGACAGGCGCTGGAGCGCGTGCCTCCACCCAAGGCTGTCGCGGTGTTGGCCGATCCAGTCTTCGACGCGCGCGACGATCGCATCACCCATCGGAGCGAGGATGACGTGATGTCCCAGTTGGCTACCGATGCGGCCGAGTCGATGGACCTTCCGGCGCCGGGAAGCTTGCAGCGGACCGTGCCGGGTCCGGCCTCGCAGAACCCCTCGGGTATCTTGCTCGACCGGCTGCTCTGGACGCGCGTGGAGGCTGCGCAGATCATGAAGGTAACACCTCCGGGCGCGGGCTTTCAGGCCCTGGATTTCGCGGCGAATCTTGCGACGGCCTCCAGTCCGGAGTTATCTCAATACCGCATCGTCCACTTCGCCACTCACGCTGTCTCCGACAGCGAGCGCCCGGAAAGGTCCGGGCTGGTGTTGTCACTTTATGATCGCAGTGGGCAGCCCCAGAATGGATTCCTGAGCCTCCAGCAGATCTACAGCCTGAATCTGCCCGCCGACCTGGTCGTTCTCAGCGCCTGCGAAACCGCATTGGGGCGTGAGATCGGCGGGGAAGGGTTGGTTGGGCTGGTCCGGGGCTTCATGTATGCCGGCGCGACACGCGTCATGGCGAGCCTGTGGAGTGTCGATGACGAGGTGACGGCCTACCTGATGGCCCACTTTTACAGGAGTATGGAGCAGGACGGGCTCAGTCCGGCCGCGGCCTTGCGGGCTGCACAGATGGCGGTCCGTAAGGAGAGCAAGTGGCGTCCGCCTTACTACTGGGCGGGTTTCCAGCTCGAGGGCGAATGGCGCTAGTGCGCGATTTTTGCCAAAGTCCGGGCCCTGGAGCCAGTTTCAGCAGGATGAGAGCTGGGTGAGCGCGGTCGGAGTGAGCGAGAAGTTATGGGAGCGGGCTTTCCAGCTCTCGTACTTTGTGTTGATGGATCGCTCCAGGGCGCACGAATGCGTCGCACGGGCGGTTGAGAAGCTTGCTGCCCAGCGAAGCCGTGAGAAGCGCAGAGTCTATTGGCGGGGCGGCAAGAAAGCGCTGACGATCCGCCGGATCAGCCGCCCCGTCGAGGACACCCTGCAGTGGTTAACCTGTCTCGAGGCGGAGGCTTGCGAAAAGGAGCAGGAGTTACGGGACTCGCTGACAGAAGCCGACATGGTGGTTCGCTACGTCAAGTACCTGGCACAGCTGACCACGGTCAGCTCGTCCTTCCACGTGAACGTGGGGTTCAACCGCCTGCTGCGCAGTTACACCACACCCGAAGTTCAGCAGATATACGAGCTTGCGACCGCGCGGTATCCTGCCGCGGAGGAATATCGGAAAGCCAAAGGAAAGCTGCTCAATCAGCTGGCTGCCCGCTTCAGCCGGTTTTTGAAAACGCGCACCGCACAGTATGGCGAAGTGCAGTTTGAAACCCATGCGGGCGGCGGGCGCTGGTCAGCGCTCGTCGAGGAATGCCTGGAGCAATTCGCACCCTGGAGCGGTCGTCCGAGTTGCTTCGGAGGACATCACGGGCAGTTGGCCCCCGCCAATGGACACGCGGGTTCGTTGGTCCGCTCATCCCGCCGGTCGGACGGCCGATCGACGGACCGCCTCGAGACGAGTCGATGTCATTGGTTCATGCACTCAACATGTTATGCACGGCTGGTGGAGCAGTTGGGCTTCGAGCCGCCGGGGGAGCGCCTTTCGGTGCCACGCTTCTTACATCATGACGGGGGCGATGCGGGTTCCCCTTCCAACTCACTGGAGAGGCGAGCTGCGCCGCTGTCTGGTGAGGAAACCCGGTTGCTGCGCGACCGTGTGGCTGCGGTTGCGGCGCATGCCGAAAAGCCCGCCCCGGGGCCACTGAAGCTCGTCGCCCATGGCACCGTGTGTGCCACGTTGGTGCCGGGACGGGATAAGCGCCGCAGGTTCGAGATTCCGGAAGGTACCCGGCTCATCGAGGTGTGGTCCGCGGCGGCGCAAGAGAGCCGGATCATGGCAATCCACTGGGTCGATTACGACGAGGGTGGACTCTTTACCGCGGGCGAATACACGATTGATTTACCCGGCGGGCACCAACTCACGCTCAGCGTCACGCCAACGCTGAATGTCGATGATCAGGGTCTCAGGCATGCGACCGTGGCCGTGGAATCTCACGCTACCAGCGCCTTGCGTCAACGACTGCGCTCGCTCGGCTCGATCTCAGTGTTCGGTTCCGGGGATGGTTTGCTGCGGCCGATTGTGGCCTCGGTGGCCTTTGTGGCTCTCGGAGTGCTTGCCACCGATGTTTATTTCCAGTCCAGGCTCGCGCAAGATCGCGCTGTCATCCGGCAAATGGAGGGCCAGCTCAGTGCCCGGCAATCGGCCATTGCAGCATTGGAGTCTGCGCCGCCCAAGGAATCTTCACGGTTCACCGATTCTCCGCAACCGATGACTCGCTATGCATTCAGCGCCGACACGTCCAGTTTGCGCGGTCCTGGAAAGGCTGGCGAGCCGGTGGTGACGTTTCCGTCCGGCGAGTCTGTGGCAGTGCTGGAAATGCCGGCCCAAAGTGGGGAACGTGCGGAGTATCGGGTCACGTTGAGCTCTTTCCCACAGCAACAGGAACGCCTGAGCGAGGCTGGCCTGAAGCCTCTGAAGAGCGGGAACGGTTGGATCGTAGAGTTTACGTTACCCAGCTCCCTGGTGGAGAGCGACACGCATTACCTGCTGACGCTGACCTCGACGACCGGAACCGACAGTGCGCATTACCTGTTCGAAGTGCGGAAAAATAGTGCGATAAGCACACACTAGCGGCGCCTGCCTCCCATTAAAAATGGGCTCAGCTCGCGGCCGGTTGACCCGCCGGATTGCAGGATGCCCCTGCGGTTCATCGGTCCCGCCCGCAAGCCTTTAATGGGTCTCGAGCTCGTTTTACAGGACTTGCCGCGTTGAATATCCGATTTGCATCGTTGTGGGGCGTTGTGGCGTGTATCGCCGTCGTGAGTTGCGGCGGGGGTGGCTCAGGAGGAGGCGGCGGCGACAGCGGCGGCGGTGGTTCGGGTAACAATCCACCTCCGCCGCCACCCCCCACAGTCCAATACGTGGCGCCCGCGGATTCCTCTTTTGTTGCGGCGATCGCCCCTCATAACCCCGGCGCGGCATCCCTTGGGCAACTCGGCTCGTATGCCGGGGCGCGACTTTTCATCACCGGCACGATTCAATCCGGCGTCCCCACGGTGGTCAACCAGGCCGGGTACGCCGAGATCTACAAAAGCGGCGATGGGCACATTTACCGGTTGGATCTGTCGATCACCGCAGCGCCCACCCCGAGACAGGTCTCGAGCGAGGGCAACGCGACCATAGACGACCTGTGCTCGTTGAGTGGTGCGACCGCCGTTCTGGGCACCGACCAGAACTACCTGGCCGAGCAGTATTTCAACGACTTCGCCAATCCCGAGAATTCCGCGTATTTTTATCGCCTGCCGGGTCCTGATGGCACTTGCAACACGAGCGATGACGTGGTGTTCATGGTGAAGCTCAACATGGGTGCCAGCGATGCGCCCGTCCTTGCACGTATGCCGGCGGCGGTCGTGCACGATCCTAACACGGGTGCCATTACCGGCTTCGTCGTCAACGAGGGTACCGCTTTGACGCTCTACGACTCCAATTTCCAGAATCGAGTCGTACTCGAGACGCCCGCCGCGCCGATCGGGGTGGCGTATCCGCTCGGGACCGCGGAGATGCCCGGCTCTACCGGCAGGTTGTTCGTGCTCGACGGCAACATCGTCTACGTGAACTATGGAACACAGTCGGTCTCGCAGAGTCTGTTCACCGTTCCCAACTGGACCTCCACCAGGCGCTTCCCGACCGCTGCGGCCCCGACCACGGTGTACTTCTCGGTCAACACCTCGGACGAAACCCAAACCCCGGTCATACCGACCAGCGCCCTGTATTCCATGCCCAGCGATGGCAGTGCCGCGCCAGTGCAACTCGCAACGGAAAGCGGCATCATCCAGGCAATCGTTGCCCCGGTCGGTGGTTCCACCGCGGTATACTCCGTCGTGCCGCCCAAGGGTGTTTACACCATACGCGACGTGAGTTCGAGCAGCGGCCAGGCTCCGAGTGTCGTGACTGCTGTGGCGACCACCGGCAATGCCGGCTCGTTTGTCGCGACGGCGACCTCGATCTACTACACCGTCGAGAATGTCTCCGCACCGGATTCGACGACACGGCTCTATGCCAATACGTCAACCGGTATTGTCGGGATGGATGGCACCGTGATCGAGCCGCCCGTTGCCAGCTCGAGATTCATTGCCCAACAGAGCGATAACAATGGTAGCGGCTGGCTGAATGTGGTGCGCGCCCGGAATCTGACCCCGGTCACGTTGGTTTCGAACGCGGACGGCCTCACTTATACCGAGGATGGCATTTCCGGAGCGACCCTGGAGGTCGTCAGTACTTCGACCAACTCGGTTACCCTGACCCTCGGGACCGTGCCAGCGGGCGCCATCATGAGCGGCACCGGTACGCTCATCGGACCCGCCGGCTACATCGACGGCTTGAACATCAACTCGACTCTCGACCCTCAGGACCGCGATCTGCTGTACATCAACACGAGTGCCGCCAACAGCCTCGAGGCGCTGACTTCGAACCTCCACTGAAGTTTGCGCGCAGGCAGGCCGCGCCGTGTCCGCCCGTTCCAGGGCAGAGCGGCGCGGCCACAACTCCACTTCGCTTCTGCAATGGGTGAAGCTTTACAACCGTGCAATCCGTTCCCTCAGCTCCTCCAACGACCCCCGCCACCAATCCGCCGCACGTTGCAGGGTGACGTGCTCCGGAAACCCATGCCGCGCGACATGCTCGCGCGGAATCGTGTCCCAGGCGCGGTGCTCGACGGAAACGCGCGTCTCGTCCCCAACGGCCTCGAAACAAACTTCCACCTCGGTCGACTGCTCCTCCGAGAAGCTCGCCTGCCGCCAGGCAAAGACCAAGCGACGACCCGGGTCCCAGACCGACACCCGCCCGATCTCGAACGTCGAGCCGTCGTCGAAGGTCGTGTAAAGCCGGCCGCCCACGCCAGGCTCGAACGCCAACCGACCATCGCCGGTCGCTCCCACACGAAACAGCCCGCCAGGTTGCCACCACAACGCAATTTCCTGCGTAAAGACCTCAAACGTCCTCATCGGGTCCGCGGGAACACGCAGAGCAATGAAGACCTTCGAAGTCACGGGCGCACCCGCGTCACTTTAGACCGCATCGATCGCACCTGGGGCGCGTCGCATGCCACACTCTTCGTGCGCGCGACCAACAGCACCAGCCTCACTTCCGCGCCTTCTGCAAATGCGCCTTCAACGCCCCCAGCTGCCGCCCCCACAGGGCCTCCGTTTCCTCCAACCACAGCTTCAAGTCCGCCATAGGCTCAGGCCTCAAGCGATAAATCCGCACCCGAGAGTCGAATTCATCGCGCTCCTCCTCGACCAGGCCGCTCTCACGAAGCGTCTTCAGATGACGGCTCATGAGCGGAAACGCAATCTGCGTCGCTTCCGCGAGTTCCCCCGCGCGACGTGGACGCTCGCGTAAAAGGTCCACCACACGTCTGCGATGAGGGTCCGCCAACGCCGCGAGCGTTCGATCCAGGTCGTAAGCGCTCATTTCAACTCAGTGGCTTGTACTTCAGTCCCGTGGCCTGTTCCATCTCGGCGACCGAGACCACTTTGACCGGTTGGGAGAAGGTCCAGCGGTGCCCCTCCAGATCGATGGCGATGTAGGTACGGTCGCCGTAAAACTGGTCTGCGGGCTCCATCAAAACTTTCGCGCCCGCCGCCCGAGCGCGGGCGCAGTGCTCGTCGATGCCTTTCTCCAGCCGCACGTGTACGCGCTGCGTGTTGCAATCCCCCACTGACGCAGGGCTTTTCGCCCAGGACGTGAATTCACTGCCGATCATCACGACGCCATCCCCATGCGTCATTTCCGCGTGCACGATGTTGTCCTGCGAGTCCGTCAGCACCTCGCTGGGCTCAAAGCCAAACGCCCTCTGCAGCCACTTCAAAGCCGCCCGGTTGTCGCGATAAATAATGGACGGGATAAATGCCGGTCGTCGCGGTGCCATGGTAGCCATGAGAAATTCTCCGATATATTTACCTGTTCGGTAAATATTTATCAAAATCGGAAAGTATTCGTCAAGCGCGATCCGTACTGACCGCCGCTTCCAAGAACGTAACCCGCGCCGCGTCAGCCTCCAGCCTCACCCGCACCCCCAATCCCACCGGCTCATTGACATCCCCATGTCCAATGGGAAAACCCGTGGCGCAGGGAACGCCCGTGGCGACGGCGAGGTCGCGCAACACCTCCGCCGCCGTATAACCCCCGTCGCGCGGCTCGCACCCCAGGAACTGCCCTAGCACAATGCCGCGGATCTTCCGAAACACCCCTGCCAGCTCCAGGTGTGTCCACATTCTGTCGAGCCGGTACGGCTGCTCCGAGAGGTCCTCCAGCAAAAGCACACCCCCCTCCAGCGGCGGCATGAATGGCGTTCCCAAAAGCCGCGTGAACACCGACAGGTTCCCGCCCAACAGCGGCCCCTCCACAGTGCCGCCGACATAAGTATCCGTACCCACCAGTGGCTCAGCCGGAGCCGGCGACTCCAGGAGACAGAACAGCCGCCCCGGATGGTCTGGTTCGGCTGGTGACCGAGCGGCCAGCGAGGAAATCCCAAGCGGGAGCGGGGACATGCGCCCCAGTTGGGTGAGCACCGGAGCATGAATACTGGCCATTCCGTTGCTCTGCAGCCACTGATGTAGGGCGGTGATGTCCGAAAAGCCAATCAGCGGTTTTGCCGGAACAGGGCGGGTTGCCAACCGCGGCAGCAGTCGCATCGCCCCGTAGCCGCCGCGTGCACAGAACACGGCCTTGATATTGGGGTCCGCCAGCGCCGTACTCAGCTCACTGAAACGCCGTTCATCGTCACCAGCGAGATAGCGCTCTCGCGAGAGGATGCTTTCGTCATAACGTACCTCATAGCGTGTACGGATGATCGCAAGCCCCTTCTCGAACGAGGCTCTGTCAAAAGGACCCGCGGGCGCCACGACGGCGACGGTGTCACCGGGGCGGACGGCGCGAGGCTTACGAAAGGAGGGTGGAGTAGGCGACATATGGGAAAGAAGTGTCGCCCGAACCGGCTCCTGGTACCAGTGAGCCGGTTAAGAGATTAGCCGCCGCTCAGTCCGACAGCGCTTTCAGGTCACGCATCAGCGCTGCGCGACCGCGGTCGAGTTGATCCAGGCGTTGGGCAGCCTCACGAAGCGCGATGATGTTCTTCACCGGCTGCTCGTGCAGGCGGCGGTACGCGTTGCGTGCGGCCAGCCACTGGCGGGTGGTGGCAGCGTAGCGCGCCGACAAGTCGCGGCGCATGGTGACGATAGCCAGAGGGCTCGATTGCATCAGTGCAGCCTTACAGTGAGTTGCGACAGGCACCTGGCGCCAGTCAGCGCGAAGAATGCCGATGACTCATTACAGGAGTACGACAAACGCCTCTCCCCACGCGCATTCACGCAGGAAACACGGTCTGCATCACAGTGTTTCCGTCACATTTCAGTGTAGCAAGCGTGTGCCCCCCTTCGCAGCTCGCAAAATCGGTCTTTCAACATCTGACGCACTGACCTCCACCTCTGAGGCTCCGGGTACCATGTCACGTTGCGGCGACGCGATGTTGAGCCGGAAGGGTTGAGCGTGCGGTCCCGGACGCCACACCAGGGCCTCATCTTTCTCGAGCGGTGCGAGTTTGCGGTCCGGGCGAGCCACGCCCCGAGCCTGACAGAACTCATCCAGCAGGGCCTGCGCCTGGGCGCCAAGGCCAATGAACACCGTCGTCGCCCGCACGACTTCCCGAGCCACCAGCGCAGGACGCTCAGTGATGTGGAGCACGCTTTCTCCCTCACCCATGGGCAGCAGCTCACCGGGTGCGCCTTTGGCGGGCAGCAGGTGATGCGTTCGTCAATCGTCACCCAGTGGGGATGCCCCGAGTGAGCCCGCAGCTCCGCCAGCCTGGGTGTCAGAGTTGTCAGGAATGGCAATCGATCCGCCTCGGGCAGCCCTGACAGGTTCACCACCGCGCTTTTATCAGCACTCCGCAACAGCTTGAGAATCTCGTTAGCGGTCGGGGGACGGCTCGGGCTGCCCAGGGCCACAGCTTTGGCGATGCTGCCGTAGTCGCCTTCGACATCGATCACGCAGAACGTGTAACCCTGAACGGCCAGGCGCTCCAGGAGTCCGGTCGCGAACTCCGACTTGCCGCTGTCGCGTGATCCGACCAGCAACAGGCTTTCGCCGTGTGGAGGAATGCGGACTTCCTGGCCCTCGTCGTCGGTGCCGAGCAGGATGTGATGTCGCCTGAGCTGAGGCTCGCGCGAAGCGAGGTCATCGCGAAGGATTTCTTCGATGACCTGCACGACACCGGCGCCGTGATCCATGCTCGTGACGATATCGGCCGCGTTCTTCAGAGTTGGGAGCGCGTTGGCGACCGCCGCCGAGCATTCGCACGACGCGAGCAGGGCGTGATCGTTTTCCGCATCACCGATGCCTACGGTGTTATGCGGTGAGATTTCCATCTGCTCCAGCGCGCGCGCCAGCCCGGTCGCCTTATTCACGCCCGCCGGCAGAATCATGACCGCGCCTTTGTTGAAAATGACCTGCAACTCCAGGCCCATGTCACGAATGGTGGACAGCACGGTGCTTTCATGCGGTTCCCACGTCGCCACGATCACCCGCCCCACCGAGATCGGCCCCACACCCCGTTGGCGCAGAAGAGCGATGAAGGAACTCGGGGGCCGCGGGCCCAGTGGCGTGATCTCACCGCTGGAGGGCTTATAGAGAAGCGCCCCATTCTCCGCGACCACGTACTCGAACAGGTCCAGTCGCGGACAGACCTTCACCAGGTCGTCCAGCTCGCGTCCCGTCACCAGGACCAGCCGTCGACCCGAGGCCAGAAATTGCTCGAGAGCCGTCACCGTGCCTGGCAAGACCTGGCCATCAGTGGCCAGGGTGCCGTCATAATCCGTACACAGGGCCAGATATCGCATGCGCGCCACTCATCCTCGCTCTTGCGTCGAAGTGAGGGCGGGTCAGCAAGTAGTATTCCGTGGCTGCAGCGCGACGAGCCAGGGCAAGAGAGCGTAGAGAAAGCTTGGCTGTGAGCAGCGTCTATGGTGCCGTGTGTGGCCGGCATCGCGGCACAGCCGCACGGGCTCCCTGGAGGCTTGAAACTGGCAGGGCCTATCGGCCGCGGGGCGATGCTGCCTGCAAAGCATGCAGCCGGAAGGGCATGCTGCCTGCGAGGCCCCATCGCACCCCGACTTTACTTCCGTTCGACCTTGAGCTTTTTGGTCCGCAACTGCTGATCCCGCCAGTTGTTGATCATCCAGCCCCCGGCCATGCCGGCCAGCAAGGCGATCAACGCAAGACTGCTGTCATCCAGTGCGAAAGAGCCGATCAGTTGTGACAGTGTTCCGAATTCCATTGAGCAAAACCCCCGTTTGGCGTGTCCCCGTTTGGCATTTCCCTCGATAGTGACGTCAGGTTTCTGCAAGGCAGGACGCCGAGGTGCGGCTCGTCGCCCTGACTCATGGAGTCGAATCGAGGGTACGCGATAGAACATAACAGCGCTTCCGCCCTCCGGGGAGTCGCTGGTTCGCGACTGGGTTGGTTTATTTCGGATTTTAGACATCCGTCGCATCGCGTTTCCCGTCAAGCCCGCGGCCAGGGAACCTGTCTGACCAACGCTCGCCCAGGCTCCCGGTGATTTCTTAACGCCCCGCTCACGACGTTCACAGTACTTTCGTGGACGCTATTCTTATCGTTGGAGTGGTCGTGCTGTACGCGCTGACACACTGGCTGACCTGGGCGCTGTCCCGCCTCGGGGGTGTGGAATGAGCGCCCTGTACATCGTCAGCGGGCTGTTGGCCCTCGGCCTGTACATGGCCCAGGTCATGGAGGGCGGGCCCGCCACGGGCAAATCCACATCTGGGCCCTGCGTGTGGGCGCGCCCGTGGAGCGCCAACATTTACCACCTGAGCGGCATCGACCCAAGCGCTGGAATGGGCTGCTGGTCACCGCCTCCGGCAGCGGCCTCGACCCGGACATCAGCCTCGCCGCGGCGAACTACCAGGTGCCGCGTGTCGCTCGGGAGCGGGGCCTCCAGACCCAAGCCGTGGAGGCCCTGGTTGCGGCTCACGCCCACGGCCGCTGGCTGGGTATACTGGGCGAGCCCCGCGTCAATGTGTTGGAGCTCAATCTGGCGTTGGATGCGATGAAACCGACGGATGCCTCCAAAGCACTCGATGCCAGGACGCCCGCACCTGGTGCCTGACCTGGCAGCACACTGATGGCCGAATCACGGCCCGACCCGGACCAACTGCTCGCTCACGTCCAGGCCGAAGAGGCCCGCGCCAGGCGTGGGCGTCTGCGCATCTTTTTCGGCGCATCCGCCGGCGTCGGCAAGACGTACGCCATGCTCGAAGCGGCCCGCGGCCTGCGCTCGAACGGAACCGAAGTCGTGGTCGGCTACGTCGAGCCGCACGGTC
>Ga0070741_10018961_pt1 | contig 11050 bp, 11 predicted proteins | sample Coa_R1_4_FD_66440 | JGI IMG/M metagenome (GOLD analysis project Ga0070741, IMG submission 66440) | Surface soil microbial communities from Centralia Pennsylvania, which are recovering from an underground coalmine fire - Coalmine... | ecosystem: Environmental > Terrestrial > Soil > Unclassified ...
AACCTGGTTACTGCGTTTTTGCAAACGGCTGTTATTGACACTTGTTTTAGAACCGCAGTATATACAAACCATGTCAGCATATTGACATGACGGTGGAGAAAAAGCTAGTGGATAATACCCAAATAACTGTGGAATTAAAAAACCCGGCTTATTTTAGCCGGATTTTTGATACCGAAATTTAATCTGTTAATTTGCGTTCGCTGAGCTTGGTTGGCTCTTCCGGCGAATCCGGTTTTTTGGTCTTTTGATATTGATTATTTCTTCGTAGAACAGCTTGAAATTCTCAAGCGCTGGGGTACCAAACTTGGCACTCACATAAACCTCACAATTAACGAAGCATATTCTAATACTTAAGCGTAATCATGTCAACCCTATCTACCCCTGTTAAGCTTAAGCTTTAGACAGAATGGCTATCTGATAAAATGGGCCATATGGCCAAAAAATATGCCCGGCGTTTTTTTCTCAACACTAGACGTGGTCAAGTCAAAACACCTTTTATTATGCCGGTTGGCACAAGGGGCGCAGTAAAGGGGCTGCAGCCAGACCAGGTTGCTGGCACTGGTGCTCAAATACTCCTATGTAACACCTACCACCTCCATACTCAGCCGGGCGAGAATATTATTAAACAACTAGGTGGCTTGCATAAATTCAGTGGCTGGGAAGGACCAATCCTAACTGATTCAGGTGGTTTCCAGGTATTTTCGTTAGCCAAAATCCGCAAAATAACAGAGGAAGGTGTTTACTTTAAGAACTTGACCAGCGGTAAAGAAGTTTTAGTCTCCCCGGAAAAGTCAATGCAGATCCAATTTGATCTGGGTTCAGACATTATCATGGCCTTTGACGATGTAGTGGGCCTATCTTTACAAGACCGTCAGCGAACTAAAGAAGCAGTTGAGCGGACGCATCGCTGGCTTGAGCGCTGCGTTAAGGAGTTTCAGCGCCTCACTAAAGGCCTTGAAGAATCGCAAAGACCACTGCTTTTTGGTATTCAACAGGGGGGACTGAATAAAAATCTGCGGCGAAAAAGTCTGGAATTTGTTCAATCCCAACCGGTCGACGGTGTGGCGATTGGCGGACTATCTGTCGGCGAGAGCCGCAAAGAAATGTATCAAATGCTGGAGTTTCTAGCCCCAATCTATGATCCAAAGCGAGTGCGTTATCTAATGGGGGTAGGCGAGCCTACTGATATGCGGTTTTCTATAGAACATGGCATCGATATGTTTGACTGCGTAATGCCTACCCGTAACGCCCGACACGGGACAGTCTGGATCAGCGGCGATAAGAAGTTAAATCTTAACAGCTTGTCCTTTGCTAAAGACCCTAAGCCAATAGATCCAAAGTGCGATTGTCGTAGCTGTAAGACAGGCTATAGTAGGGCGTTTTTGCGCCATTTGTTTAAAGTGGCTGATCCGCTAGCCGGAAGCCTAGCCTCAATACATAACCTCCGTTATGTCACTCGTCTCAGCGAAGAGTATAGACTAAATTAAACCTATGCCGCTAATGCTAAATCTTCGAGGTAGCTATTTATTTCATCCATATTAGTATCAGCAATAACGACCCTGTTTTTACCGCCGAAGCCGAAGCCCATTAGGATTACGTGGCCGATATTTTCTACAGTTTGGGCCCGGGTAATTAATTTTGGTCGCCAAAGTTCTGGATCAGGGAAGTCAGTACCCACACCCGGTATTGACAGCAGATCGGATATCATCCTGTCCGGCATCATTTGCGCTTCTACTAAGTTGCCACCTTTAGTAAGACGTAAGTTAGGCCTGTTAGGTAGAAGCAGATTTTTTCTTGCCGCCCACAAGTTTGTAGCTGCAGTTGCAGCTCCAGCAGCACCCAACAGATGGCCGATAAAGCCTTTGATAGAATTCATTGCCAAGATCTGATCCGGGCGAAATACGTCAGAAACACTTCTAACTTCATGAGCATCAGCCGGACCTGTGGCAGTGGCATGACCGCCAATGACTATATTTTGCATTGCTTCAGGATCGAGACCAGCGTGAGCCAAGGCGCTTAAGATAGCATCCCTTTGGCCATATCGGCTTGGGAAGGATACGTGGAAGGCATCAGCAGAAGCTCCAAAACCAAGAAGTTCAGCCAAAACTACAGGTCTAGCACCCTTGCGGACTCGTTCTTCAAGGTGTTCTTTTGTTTCGATGTTCAGAGCGGCTGCACCTTCGCCCAATACAAAGCCTACTTCTTTTTCGATAGGATCATAGTGACCGAAAGGAATGCCGGCCACTCTTGGGTCTTTGGTGCGCGTGACAGCTTTAATACCCCTAAAGTAGTCGGCCGTGATTTTGTCCGTAGCTGATTCAGTGCCACCGGCCAGCATCATCCCTGCATATCCATCGCGCATTAGTAAACTGGCTATAAATATCGCTGATAGCCCCGCCGCACACTCTGTAGCTTGTGTATCATTAATAGCTCGTCCACCGAACAAGATATCTGCAACTTCATCAACTCGGCCGGGTAAAAGGAGGTAAATACCATCTTGGGATCGTTTATCCTTCTGTGGTAATCCCAAGTGCTCGCGGACTTCGGCCTCTACTTCAGGTGCATTTTTAGTGATAAGATCGTAAATAACTTCACCTAGATCCGGAACTTTCTTAAGAGCTTCAGCCAGGGCCTCCTTTTGGTCGCCTTCGGCTCGTCCTAAGATGCCATCGATTAATCTGTCCCCTAGATCAGGGTTTGCTTCTCTTAGCTTTTGACCAAATTGATCCAAATCAATTGGAGGGATTCTACCTAGCTTACTTTTAACTCCATTCTCAACCTCTAAAATTCCACCAGTTCCTGTGGCTGAGATTACTCCGAAGCTAGCCTCTTGGTCTTCGCTAACCCTTAATGATTTACCGGTTAGAACTTTTGCCATCCTCAAGGCGCCGGCACTGGCTGCCACAAATAACTGAGCACTAAGGTGGTCTGCTCCATTAGGTCTTTTAGTTGTTCCCGTTACCTTTATGATCTCGTCTTCACCGAATCTTAATTTTCTAAGATGAGTACCGATATCAAAGTCTCTGACATCAGCTATTACGCTCGGATAGCCCAAATCGGCATAATCTTCCAGAACATCTCCTGGACCATTAGCGCTTCTTATTGCTACGTGCCTGCGAGCTAAGCGCTTAACTGTGGTATTAATATCATGTGCAAGAGGATTAACAGTGTCTATCCCTGTTACGAAAAGTCTTTGTGAATCGGCTCTTTCTGACATTTTTACTCCTTATCTACGTTTAAATTTATTGCTGCAGTAAAACTGCTCTACCTTTACTATCACCACCACCTGCAATATACAAAACGGGACCTGTTAGCGGCCTATCTGAATTCGCAACATAAGAAGTGTAGGGAATAGACCCGGCACCGCAATTAGCTGTATGGCCATTAGTAATCGGCATGATTGCTCTTGGAATTGCTAATTCATCGGCAACTTCACCGAGTATCTTTCCATTAACTTGATGCAAAATCGCTCTGTCTAGATCTGGGCCAGCAAGTCTTGCCATAGCTAATACTGCCCGGCCGCTTTCTAGCATGATGTCTTTGGTTAGCTCGTAGGATCCTCTTGCATCTTCGATTCTAAGATAGCCTTCCTCCGTGGAACCGATTTGTTGTCCCATTCTAGCTATTTTTGTCGAGCCTAGAATGCCTCTACCGTCATTAGCATTAGCTGCTCTAATGACCCATGCTCCTGTTCCATCGCCGTATATACCGCAGGTTGTTTTATCACCTCGATTTGTTACATCACCAACAAGATCGCCGCCTATCAGTAGTGCGTCTTTTATACCTTCAAAAGCTATTGCTGCTTCAACTGCTATTAGCCCATCCAAAAAACCTGCACACAGCCCATCTACGTTTTCTATGTAAGCATTTACAAGTCCAAGCTGTTCTTTAACTTTTGCGGCAGTGGTTGGCGCTGGCTCATCTCTTGTAAAAGTGGCTACTACAACCAGCCCTATCTTTTCAGGACTGATGCTAGCTTGTTCCAGTGCCATATCTGCCGATTCGGCGCATAAGTTTGCTAAAGTCTCACCCCGCTGAGGATTTGCGCGACGTCTTGAAAGTATTCCTGTATCCTCCCACCTTCGCGGGTTTTTTTTCACTCCACTCTGCTCAAAGAGCTCATCTGATACTTGCTGGTTTGTCACCTCCGTAGAGGGGAGAGCTGCTCCGTAACCGGCAACATAAAATCGGGGGCGAATAATCTCACTCACAATATTAAGACAAACTATAGCATCAGATTACAGCTTTGCAAATCTCTTAATCTGATTAGTTCTCGGGTAGGGTAGGCTTTAATCTTGCTAACACAGCCGTTTTGCTTAAACCAGCACCAACCGAAGCCGCTAGTATTAGGTCGCCGTTTCCAATCAATCCATCTCGCCATGCATGATGGAGAGCCATTGGGACCGATCCAGAAGAAGTATTTCCGTATTTATCAGCCGTTAATACTATCTGTTCCGGTTGAATTCCATCTAGTCGTCTCCTAGCCATTTTAACTATTCTGGCACTGGCTTGATGAGGGACAACTAGTTTTACTTGTTCAATTTGAACTCCAGCCCATTTTAGAACCATGCTGTAGCCTTCTCCTATAGCACCGATAGATCCTTCTGCTAATCCTGGGCCATCTCTCATATCTAAAGTGCCTTCTACTTCGGTTACCATTTGGTTCTCGTGTTCTGGGTCGGTATCTTCCCAATAAGTGATGGCTCCAGCATCGCCATCCTTCCGCTCCATAAGTATAGCTCCTGCACCGTCGCCCATCATGAGAGTGTCGGGGTTGGCCCTATCAACTACCCTAGACACCGTGTCTCCGCCAACTACCAAGACCCGGTCAACTTCACCTGTAGCAAAATGACGGTAAGCATCGTTCCACTGGTAGCCGAAACTCGCACACATAGCGTCCAGCTGGCTGCTATTTAAGCTTGGCCATCCGGCTTCCGTAACCCTTTGGAGTACGCTTAAGTGCACGCCGGGGTTCCAGCGGTACTTATAAGATGAAGCAGTACCAACTAGTATTTTGTCGATTTCAGTCCCAACTGGTAACCCGGCTTCGTTAATCGCCTCAAGACAGGCACTAGTCATAAGATCTGCTAAGGTTTCATCCTCTCGACAAATACCTCTTCGATCAACACCGGCCATTTTATCAACATTGTCCATCGTGACAGGTTTGCCGTCTTTGATAATAGGGCCGTATCTCTCTAGGTACTCTTCATTAGTTACTGAATCAAGCGGTAGGCCGATCCCTACACCAGTGACTTCCACCCCTAAAACTGGATTTGGTTTATTCAAAGTTAATCTCCTATAGAATTATCAAAGTTGGTGGGTACAGAGGGACTTGAACCCCCGACCTCTTCAACGTCAATGAAGCGCTCTAGCCAACTGAGCTATGTACCCGCGTCGCAACCTACGCACCAACCTCGTTTTGTCTAGTAAGCCAAAAGCTTCGGCCTAGCGCTAGGTTGCTCCTTATCAACTTCGCAATATTCTGCTAAAGCACGAAATTGCAAAGATGTAGAAAACCAGGACAAGCTAAATTATATCGTACTTAGTAAATTATCATATTTGAGATAAGGCATTTTAGCAGAGCAGAGTAAACAACCATATTTGATATAAATTCAACCTAATCAATGTTGTTAATAAAGTAACAAAAAAGTACTAGCCAAATAAGGCTAGCTTATATATACTCCTTTGTAGGTTGAGTTTTGCGATGTGTTAAACATCCAAAAGTTTCCCAGAATCGAGCGTGATTGCGAGCACGCTCGATTTTAATTACACCTACAGAGCATAGCAGCCTGCCAATCAGATATCACTGATTGTACCGCTGTTATTCTTGGCGTATCGCTACGTCAGTAACGCTCCGTCGCTCGTTCTCCGTAGCATAAGTACGTCTCACTCACTCCTCGCTACTTCCTTGCGCTACATCCAAGTCTGTAAATGTAATACTTTTCTAGGCTGTCGCACAATTTATTTAAAATTTGACATACTACTTACTTATATGTAAAATCTCCGTATTGTGAACCATATAGGCACGAGCAAGACCACAAAGAAGATGACCCATATCACGGGAGGTTTTGCTATGCCCAATGTTTCGCACTAGATAAATTAATCAAAGCAAATGGAAGCCTCCCACAAGGGAGGCTTTTTAATTTTAGAAAGGATAAAAATGACCGAATTACTCGAAAGAGTTGGACAGCCTACCCCAGAAGCTCCTTTGTCCGATGAGATAAACATCGGCTTAGAGTGGGTTGGTGTAGGCACCACAGGCTACTGGATTAATAGGGATTTTAGTGACGGCGAGGTTAGATTGGTTTTTCCTCCAGGACACCTGCGTCCCAACCTATTGCAACTGTATGATGCTTTGGACGCACAAGATGAGGTTTGGAAAGAAGCTAACGCGCGGGTGATAGCCTGTGAGGTGCTTTCGCTCGGTAACGATACGGACTATTCTAGGTTAGAAGCACTTTATGCAGAAAGGCAGGCTATCGGAGCTGTTGTGCATGAGCTTAAACTTGAGATAGCAATGGCAGGTGATTAGCAATGCTTTTAGGCAGCAGATTAAACTGTTATCATGGTGAATAAGAGTTATGGATGAATCTCAAAAGCTAGATGAAAACGACCATCGTAGGATAGGGCAAGAGCTTAAACTATTCTTTATTTCCTCAGATGTTGGTTCTGGTTTGCCTCTTCTTATGCCTAGGGGTGAGATTATCAAGTATGAACTCATGAAGTATATGCGCGAGAAAGAAGAGGCGCTGAATTATAAATATGTCGCCACACCTGTTTTAGCCCAGGAAGAGCTTTATAAGCGCTCAGGCCATGCAGATTATTACTTAGAAAATATGTACGCCACTCAGCCAGATGAGGATGGCAATGTATTTTATATTAAACCAATGAACTGTCCCCATCATCACATGATTTTTGAGAGATTGGTTGAAAGTTATAGAGATTTACCGCTTAAGCTATCTGAGCACGCCGGACTATACAGATATGAACTTTCGGGAGTTCTGACCGGTTTAATCCGGATGAGAGGACCAATTACCCAAAATGACTCACACGCTTATGTGACAGAGGGGCAGGTAGAAGAAGAATTTATAGAGGTTCTTAACCTATTTCACGAAGTTTATAAGGAAACCGGGGTTAAAGACTACTGGTTTAGGCTATCTTTACCTGATTTTAGTAAGCATAAATACGCGGGAGATAAGGCTAAATGGGAATGGGCAGCGGGAGTAATCAGAAAGGCCTTAGAGGCCACTAATTCTAAGTTTGTCGAAGAACCAGATGAGGCAGCCTTTTATGGCCCTAAACTTGATGTGCAGATTAAGAATGTAAACGGTAAAGAAGATTCAATTGCTACAGTTCAGCTAGACATTGTAGTACCAGAAAGAATGGGCTTGAAATACGTTGATTCTGAAGGTAAAGATCAAATTCCGTTGGTAATCCATAAGTCAATAATGGGTGCTTTTGAACGCTTTATGGCCTTCCTTTTGGAGCAAACAGAAGGCAGATTGCCTCTATGGCTATCACCCGAGCAGGTGAGAGTTGCGACCCTGAACGATGATGCTAACATCTTAGAAATGGCTAATAATGTTGTTAAAAAAGCTAAAGAGCTCGGGGTGCGAGTTGAGCTTGATGACTCAAATGAGACTCTTTCTAAAAAAATTCTAAATGCTGAGAAGATGAAAGTGCCTTACGCGCTGGTTATCGGCCCAAAAGAAGTAGAGTCCGGCCGCCTAAGTCCAAGGCATAGAGCAGATTTGCCAGAAATTCCGGAATCTACAGTTGACGAATTTCTGAGACAGCTTTCAGACCAGGCAAAAACTCGTAAGTAACACCTGATAGTATAAAATTTAACTATGGCCAGGGAGACTATAGCGCTTGACGTTGACAATGTCATATCAGATGAAGATGCAGCAGTACGACAGCATATTTTTGAGCAATTTGGATTACCAGTAGACTCTAAAGAATACGAGATAGAGGCACCATATGGACAAAACTGGTTTTTAGCTGCCGGTTTAACTGAGGAACAAGCAATAGCTTTCTATCAACCATCTGTTAACCTTGCGATCAAACAAAGACACCTGCCAATACCTGGTGCCGCCGAGGGGCTAGCTGTTCTTAATGAACATTTTGATTTGGTGATTGTAACATCAAGAGAAGATTATACCGTTGATTTAACCCATGAATGGCTGAAAAGACACATCCCGAATGTATTCAAGGAGATAGAGTTTAAAGCACTTTGGTCAAATCATCCATCTGTGACAAAGGCCATTATCTGCCAAGCATTGAAGGCATCATACTTAGTTGACGACAGGCTAGACCATTGCAATATAGCCGCAGAAGCCGGAATTGAGAGTTTGCTTTTTGGAAATTACCCCTGGAACAGAGCTGGTGACTTAGCAGATGGCGTTACAAGAGTTAGCAACTGGCCTGCAGTTTTGGAGTACTTTGGTGTCTAAAACTAAACCTATCATCGCTGTAGATATAGATGATGTGATTAGTGCTCAGAATGATCAAATAAGACAATTCGCCAACAAGCATTATGGCCATAAGCATACTTATGAAGAATTTATAAATTTTGAAGCAGAGTACTGGGACTACTGGGCGCATGTATGGGGTATATCTAAAGAGGAAGAAAGACAACGGGTAAAACACTATATTGATAGCGGTGGCTTGCTTATACAAAAGCCAGTAAAGGGCGCTATTAAAGCAATTAATAAGCTCAAGAAGAAGTTCGATCTAGTGGTAATTACTTCTCGGCAAGATGACTATATTGATGATACCCACAGGTGGCTTGATAAACATTTTCCAGCAACTTTCAGAGGCGTACACTTTGCTAAGGTCTGGGAAGATGGCAGGAGAGAGTCAAAGGCGAATATCTGTAAAAAAGTTAATGCAGGCTATCTGATCGATGATAATGCAGAGCACTGCAATCTTGCCGCTGAAGAAGGAGTTAAGGGCCTACTTTTTGGTGATTATGGTTGGAATAGAAGCGAGAAGCTCCATCCTATGGTGAGCAAGGTGAATAACTGGGAGGAAGTACAAGAGTTTTTTGAGCATGAAACTAGCAGATAAAGGGTTTAAAAACCGTGTTTGCCAAATTGTTTCCCAGATACCAAAGGGCAGGGTGATGACGTATGGACAGATTGCAGCGCTCTGCGGAAGCCCATACGCGGCACGCATTGTTGGCGGCATTGCTCATTGGGGCAACCCGGACCTGCCTTGGCAAAGAGTAGTGATGAAAGACGGCTCTTTAGCCACGGGTTTTCCGGGTGGCACTGCTGGCCACGCTGAAGCTTTGAAGGCCGAGGGTGTACCTGTTAGTAATACTTACAAAGTAGACATTGACTCTTTAATTTGGTCGCCAAACGACTAAATTTATGTTAAAACATATTTACATAGAACAACAATGATAGAAACTCTACCTATTGATAGAAAGCTTGAGACAGGAAGAACGACAGCACAGTCTATTGAGTTTATTAACCGGGCACTAGCAGCATCAAAGCTGCAAAAAATGCTGCCCGAGGGTGCCCGTCTGATTACACCTTGCACCGAGGCAGTAATCGATGGGTGGCGTGAAAAATATAGAGTCATATTTGACCAGTTTGCACGGATAGATGATGGGACTGTAAATGTTACTGTAACTGATGCAGGTCATGGTGCGACACGATGCCTGAACTTTGTAGTAGATGATCTTATTGAACAGTTACAGCCTGTAGCTCATGAATAAAAAAGTTTTGGTTGTTTTGGGGCCGACAGCCAGTGGTAAATCGAGCGTGGCATTAAAGATAGCTAAAGAGTTCGATGGCGAGATAATCTCGGCTGATTCTCTGACAATCCACAAAAATATGGATATTGGTACGGCTAAGCCTACTAAAGCGGAACAAAAGAAGACTAAGCATTGGGCTATAGATATCATCGGTCCAAAACGTCGTTTTACAGTTGCTCAGTTTCAAAAATACGCCAAGGATAAAATTGAGCAAATTCAGTCTAGGGGGCATTTACCTATTGTAGTTGGAGGCACAGGTCTTTACATTGATAGTCTGGTTTTTGATTTTAGTTTTCTAGGAAGGGCGGATCCTAAACTCAGAAAAAAGCTGGAGGTTCTTAGCGTTGAAGAACTACAGCAGATAATCCAGAAAAAAGGCTATAAAATGCCTTTTAATAAAAACAACAAGCGACATTTAATAGGCCTGATTGAGCGCCAAGGGCAAATAGGCACACGGAATAAAAAACCACCTGAGGGGATTATTTTCGTAGGCCTTATGCCCACATCGGATGACCATAAGATAAGAATCCAGCAAAGAGTAGAAGAGATGTTTAAAAACGGATTGGTGGGAGAAACCAAGCGGCTCATAAAAATCTACGGCCGTCGAAGCTTAAAAGCAAAGGCGGCTGTGGCCTATGGCCCAGTTATAGATTATCTGCAGGGCAGCTTAACTTTGGATGAAGCTAAGGCTAATTTAAGAACCTTGCATTGGCAATACGCACGGCGTCAAAAAGCTTGGTTCAAGCGTAATCCGTACATACAATGGTTTAGTTCAGTTGATGATGCGTATAGCTATATCAGTGATGTTCTGAACAATTGAGTTATGAGCTTTAACCGGCTTCTGTTACAATAAATACAGAGGTAGAGAGTGATTGAACAGTTATTTGGATCCAAGACGAGGGTAAAGCTTTTGCAGTTATTTTACGCCAACCCAAATCGATCATTTTATGTGCGCGAAATTACCCGCAAGATCGATGAGCAAATAAATTCTGTAAGACGCGAGCTTTCAAATTTACTCAGCGTAGGCATTATTAAATCAGACGCCAATAATAACCGTTTATACTACGAAGTTAATCAAGACTATGAATTTTATGCGCCACTAGCTTCTATTTTTGGAGGTAGCGTAGCTCCAAGCAGCTCGAAAGAAACTCTTAAAGCAAAAGCCACAACTAAAAATACTGCTGATGTGGCTCCTGAACACCCATTGGCTAAGGCTGTCCGCTCCACCGGAAAAATTGACTTAGCAGTCCTTACCGGTCAATTTACCAGGGACAATAAGGCAGGGAT
>Ga0070741_10018962_pt1 | contig 11050 bp, 10 predicted proteins | sample Coa_R1_4_FD_66440 | JGI IMG/M metagenome (GOLD analysis project Ga0070741, IMG submission 66440) | Surface soil microbial communities from Centralia Pennsylvania, which are recovering from an underground coalmine fire - Coalmine... | ecosystem: Environmental > Terrestrial > Soil > Unclassified ...
ACCGCTTCGTCTTTGCTCACCGAACCTTTGCGCAGCGAGATGGCGGTTTTGGTTAAGCGGTCAAGCATGTCGTCGAAAGAACGCGGCAGCTCCTGAAGAACGACGAATGCTTCAACCTTGGCGCGTTGGGCTTGAAAGACCGGCATCTCTGAGCGGATATCCACTTGTTGTTGAGCCATCACTTGCTCCTTTGCTAGCCGCACTATGCCCAGTAGGGGTCTTGCCAGAGTTGCAGCGGCACGCCGCGACCCTGCTGCCGCGCTTGTTCGTAAATTCGGCGCGCATTGATAATGTCGTGTACGCCTAACCCAAGGCAGCTGTAAAAGATTTTTTCTTGGTCATTCTCGCGCCCGGGCTTTTTCCCATTGATGATCTCGCCAATCGTCCCGTACACCCGGTCCATCCCAATCAAACCCTGCTTTGCCATCAAGCCCATCACGACAGGAATTGTAAATTGTCGCGGTCCATCCACTACAATCTTCTCACACGAGAGGATGGCTTCAAAAGTTGCATCATTGTCCGAGATATTGGAATAAAAGACCCCCGGTTTGAGCCACCCAGCTTTCACATATCGTTTGTCGGCGGATACCGTCGTGCATCCCACAACAACATCCGAGCCTTCAACGCATTCTTGCGCGCTGGCAACTGGACGCACCTTGAGATTCAACCAGTTTCCCATCTCTTCTGCCCACGCGCGGGCTTTGTCGGTTTGGACATCGAACACTTTTACCTCTTGGAGGTGGGACATCACTTCTTTGAGTCCCATTAATTGCGTGCGCGCAATCACACCCGTGCCGAGTAAGCCCGCCACCGTCGCGTCGCGTCGTCCAAGATACTTGAACCCAACTGCTGTGACTGCGCCGGTGCGCATGGCACTGATAATCGTCCCATCCATCACCGCAAGCGGATGCCCGGTCATGGGATCGTTGATAATGTCCATCGCTGTCGCACGCGGCATGTTGATGGTGCGCGGATTATCCGGATTGGCGGGAGTCCATTTCAAGCCGACAGTATTCACATCCGCTCCAATAAAAGCAGGGTGCATGGTCACGCGCCTGCCCGCCTGACCACCGAACATTAACATCGGCGGGTCCGGTTCCATCGTTTCGCCTTTGTCATGCAAGGAGAAGGATTTTTCGACGTTCTGGATATAGGCGGGCATGTCAAGGCCACCGCTTGCAATCACGTCTTCTTGAGACAAAAAGAGAAAATTGACGCTTCTCATTCTTTTTTCCTTAGAGGCGCTAGCAAAATGGCTATGCGTTTTGCGCGGCGCTGTGGAATCAGTTATCTTTTACGCTCCATTGAGACTCGTCTTTCATTTTGTTAGCGTCTCTTAGGTGTGTACTGTTTGCAAAAACAGCTCGTCTGGCAGTTCTAGTCCCGCGTTGCGCGCCTCCGCTAACTCAAGTACACGTCCGCCGACTGCTGCAAACTGAAAGCCGATACCCGCGTTATTCATGAAAAAGGTAATCTGCCGGGCGTCGGTTCGGCGGGGCGATTTGCCAACAAGTAATTCTGCGAGAGTTGGATAATCCGCCCAACTCACAGAGGAATCATAATGACCGGCGCTCCCACGTCCATAGCCGGAGCGCGTATTGACGATGACCACGTCGGCGCGCGAGTACGCCTGCGGTGGCACTTCGTGGCTCAAGATTGCACTGATGTGCATTCCCGGCTCGAGCCAGTTGGCGTCGAATACGGGTTCAAAGGAATTTGTCGCCGCTACGAGAATATCTGCGCCGCGCACCGCTTCCTCTGCCGACTCGACTGCTCGAACTGAAATCTTCATTTTCGCGCTCATCTCTGCTGCAAATGCCTCGCGCCGCTGTGGATTCGGACTATAGACCTTGACGCTGCGGACTGGTCTTGCCGCCGCCAAGCCAAGCAGTTGCGCGCGTGCCTGCTCTCCAGAGCCGAGCAGTCCGACTGTGGCGGCGTCAACCCGCGCAAGCTCCCGCGCAGCTAACGCATTTGTCGCTCCGACCCGCATTGCAGAAATCAATCCATCCTGCATAATGCCCACAAGTCTCAAATCGCTGAGACTAAAGAGGAAGACTAGCCCGACGTATTGCCCACCTGGTGCATCCGGCAGTCGCTCCTTGCGCTGCATCCCATTCATCACGCGGACTGCCATGTGATTTGAATTGCAGCGCAGCGCCATTACTCCCAGAGCCGGAACTGCCCCTTCGTTAGATGTAAATTCGTACGAAACCTCGCGGTCCTCCGTCGGCACGATCGTCTCGACGCGAGATGTGCCACCCACCGTAATTCCTACCGCGTGCTCGCGGTAGGCGGTTTCGAGTACCTGCAAGCACTCGTCCATTGTCAGCAGCGGCGCTATGTCCGCGTTCGTGAGCAGTCGTGTCATCGCGCCCGACGAAATCGCGCACTCAGGCTGTCACCGATGTTTCAATATCCTGAACGAGCTTGGTGGTGTCCTGCCAAAGCTGTGCCATCTCGCCTGTGATGTCTGCCTTTTTATCGCTCATGGCTTTGACGTTTAGCACACCCAGCGTATCAAACGTCGGTGCCAAAAGGGATACTGCCGCGTTGATGTGGCTGTCATCCACCTCGCGTTCGCGCAGACCGAGCTCAAAGCTGCGCCGGAAACGCGCAAAGTCGCCCAAGCGCGCGCGGTCGCGGGGCTTGAGTTTGGGCAGCATGTGCGCCCACATCGTCCAGACCGTCGAATAGTTGTCCATCAGAGTTTCAAAGCTGGAGAGCGCGCCATAATAGAGCGCCTGCGTGGAGACACTCTCGACCATGCGATTGTCGTCTAACATCGCGGCAAGAGCCGACTCTTTTCGGAATGCCTCTGCTGCTGGCTCGTATTCTTTGTTGTCGCCGGCTTCTTCTGCCTCGGTCAACAGAGCCTCATGCGCTGTCGTTAGGCTCTCCTTGTCAGGATATTCTGTGCCTGTGACGAGCTTGAGCATCGCGCTGGGATCGACGGCGTTCTTGAGCTCTGCAAAGTACTCGCTGTAACTCATCGTTCGAGTTGTTGCCATTCTGGACTCCTTCGGGTTGATTGATCTTGACTCCACGCTGCCGATGCTGAGCGAGTCACATACCCCGTTTGGGCAGACCGCGGGAGCGTGCCCCTAGTGGCGCAGTGCGTCTAGGAATGGGGCAACTTTTTCTTTTCGGTCGGGGAGCGCACCATACTTGCCCGATATAATTGCCGACTTGAACATTTGAACGCGATTCAGAAACTCGGAATCAACCAGCGGGTGCGGCGGCGACCCAAATTCCAAATCATATTGACCCCGCTCCATCCCCCCAGTGGTGACTCCCGACTCGAAATTTTTGGTTGCGACCCGCTTGACTGCGTCATAGACCGCCACTTCGAGATGACGGGTCACGTCAAAGAGGATGTGATCGGGATCAAAGTGCCGTTCCCCATTGAAACCGAGGGCAAAGGTCCCCTGACGGCGTGCTGCCGCGAAAATTCCCTTGTCGCCCAGGTCGAGGTGCGCCATGATGATGTCGGCACCCTCCGCATACTGTTTGGAGGCAGCGGACTCGCCGTGCTCGGCGCTCGGGCTGTACACGGGCAGGAATTCGTACAATACTTGGGTCTCTGGGCGTACGCACATCGCCCCCGCCATATAGCTGGCGACCCACTGCCAATACCCCGGTCCCTCTGTGCCAAACAGCGTTCCGATTTTTCCTGTTCGGGATAACCATGCCGCCGCCGCCCCTGCCAGAAACGAAACGCCTTTCGGCTCACTGGCATAGTTGGCGACATTGGGTTTGTCTGCCCGCGCGTCAAAGGCGGCGAACTTTTGCGTGGGAAACTCGTCGGCGACCCGCGCTAAACCCTGCGATGCTCCAAAACTCATAACGAGGATGAGCGCGTACTGTTTGCTCTGCGCCAGTTCCCGTAGATAGGGTTCAAAATCCTGGTCGGTCCGTGGCAGGCGATAGTCAAAGGGGATGCCAAACTCTGCTTCCGCTTGATAAAGTCCCTTTATCCCCATCTCGTTGTAATAGCCGCCCGCGCCCAGCCCGCCGCTGCCAAACACCATCCCTACCCGCACGTCGGTCATATACACAACCCTCTTTAATTCAAATGCGCCCGCGCCCGGAGTTCAGGAACCATCGCTTCGACCTGAGCCAGAATCTGCCGCTCGTCCAGAGTTTTGACCTGCCGTCCTTCCATGATCACCTGACCATCAATGATCACGGTATCCACGTCAGAAGCGTTCGCGCCCATAACAATGGCCGTGGTCAAATCGTTCAGCGGCACGAGATGAGCTTGGTGCAGGTTGAGCAAGATGATGTCCGCCTTTTTGCCTTCATCCAGCGAACCAATTTCTTTTTCGAGACCGAGTGCCCGCGCGCCGCCGAGGGTCGCCATCTCCAAGGCTTGCGCCGCACTCAGCGCGTCGGGTCGTAGAGTATTGACCCGATGAAGCAGCGCCGCCGTCTTCATCACGCTAAACATATCGTGGTTATGATTGCCCAAGCCATCTGTCGCCAGCGCCACATTGACCCCGCGGCTCAGCATTTGCGGGACGGGCGCAATTCCCGAAGCGAGGCTCATATTGCTCGTAGGGCAGTGGACCACGTGTCCGCCCGCCGCCGCGAGCAAATCCAATTCCCGGTCATCAAGCCAGACACCATGCACCACATGAAAGCGACGATCCAATACCCCCAAACGATTGAGATACTCTACTTCGCGGCAGCCATAATCTTGCAGGGTTGATTCCACCTCAGAGCATGACTCGGCGATATGGATGTGGAGCGGCACATCATACTCGTCGGCAAGTGCCTTCGACGCTCGCAGGTCATTGGGTCCCGCCAAAAAGAGGGTGAGTGGGGCGGGGCATACCTGCACGCGTCCATTCGCTTGACGCTGCCACCGTCGGATCAAGTCGCTTGTAATTTCAAGCTCCTGCGCCAACGAAAATTTGAAAATGTGCTCGGGTACGTGCCACATTCGCGCACGCGGGGTAGGCAATCGAAAACCCCGCGCAATCACTCCGCGCATTCCGCCTTGCGCAAATGCTTGAGCAATGCCGTCCGTAGCATCTAAGCTGGTATTCCCGGAATGATTATCCACGAGACAGGTCGTGCCGGACTTGATTGCCTCGAGGATGGCGAGCGCCGCGCCCGCGCGTGTTTCGGCGGCGGTCATCACTGGCGTCACTCGATAGATAACGTCTCGCAAAAAGCTAAGCAGATCGAGTCCTTCGGCAAGCCCACGCAGCAGACTTTGAAAGGAGTGGGTATGGGCATTGACGAACCCCGGCATGGCAATCATCCTGCCACCGTCTATCGTCCGCTCCGCTGTCGCAACGAGATTCTCTAGTTCGGCTCGCCTACCGACTGCGCGAATGCGATCATTTTCCCAGACCAGACAGCCATCCGAGATGATTCGCCGCGCCGGGTCGAGTGTCATCAATGTCACGTTGACGAGAGCGGTCTTCACCCCCTCAGTCGCTCCTTTACGGACACTCGCCGTCATCTACCTTTCGCTTGATTTTCACCAACAGTTGGCTGAGCTGGTTCAGTTCCTCCGGTGATAGGCAAGCCATCATGTCTGCTAAAAATGGACGGTGCTTGATGCGCACCTCCTGGATCAAGGCTCTGCCTTTGTCAGTCAATTCGAGCGTGGTTACTCGCCGGTCCACGGCATGATCGGCGCGGGTGACAATGCCATCGCGCTCCAGACGGTCAACCAAAGTTGTGAGGGCGCTATTCGAGCGGAAAACTCGCGCGCCGAGTTCTGTGAGGGAGAGGGGTACGCCGCGCTGTAAATGCAAAAGCACACCATACTGCACGGTAGTCAAGCCGCTCTTGTTTAATTCCGCCTCGACATAACGGGCGACTGCATCCGCTGTCGTGCGGAGCATTACATAGCTGTCAATTGCTTCTTGCAGAGCATCGCGCACGGCTTCAACCTGCCATATCTCAGGGGGAGAGACTTGAACTTGAGACATCAATCCTCCTCGATTGCAATTGCACGCATGGGAGCGCCATCCGCTCCCACCAACTTGAGCGGCAGACACACCAAAAGCACACGCGGCTTTTTAATTTCCTCCAGGTTCACGAGCCATTCCAGCAAGACGACGCCCGCCTTCAGGAACTTGCGATGATTCGGACTGCCGCGACCACTCGGCGTCAATTGACCACAATCCGAGCAGTCGCGAAACGGATATACGTCTGCCTGAAAATCGAGCGCGAGCGAGCGAATCTTTTTGGATAACAGCCAGTCGCACGCATCTTCTTCCAGCGAAATCATATCCCGCCAAAATCGCTCGGTGCCCCACGGACCGCGATTTGTCCAGCCTGTGCGGATGAGCGCAATGTCGCCCGCGCGTACCTCAACATTGGCTGCCTCCAGGTTTGCTGCCCGGACTGGCTCGCGCGGCTGTTTGTGGAGCATGTCAATGACCACCGCCTCGCCTACGAATGAGCTCAAAGGAACTTGATCGGCGGTGAGACCATCCACATAAAAATGACGCGGTGCGTCAAAGTGCGTAAAGGACTGGGTGGTGGTCTCGAGGCGCTGCATCATCAGCCCTTCTTTTTCAACGGTGGTGAACGTGCTGAGAATCGTCGGCGGCTCCCATTGTCCGTACGTTCGGCGTGCCGGATATTTCGTCCAGTCATATTGGGTCTGGACGGGTAAGGTCAAGTCAATTAATCGTTGGGTCATGCGCTTCGATAGAAAGAATCGCTTTGGGATTAAGAGGCTGGCTCAAATAACTCGACCAGATTCCCATCGGGGTCTTGCGCCAAGATTTGCTTGCCCCCAGGTCCGATCACAATTTCATTGCGAAAAAGAATCCCTGCTTGCTTCATCTCGGCTACAACCGAGTTCAAGTCCTTCACTTCGATGACGAGCCGATTCCATCCACCGGGTTCTGGGCGTTGTCCATCAGGCATTGGGCAAGCCGCCGAACTCTGCGGTCCACTGAGCCAAAGCGTCAGGTCGTCCTTTGTGACGTAGACAAACGCCGGACTCATTTTTTGCTTGAGCGTAAAGCCGAGCTTTTGCGTGTAGAACGCGATAGCCCGGTCCACATCGCTGACCAGATACCTAATTGACGCCAATTCGATTACCTCACGCTCCACTACCAGCGAAGTGGCATTCCCATTTCGATCAATTCCCCTTTTACTTTGTCGTACATGGCTTGCCACTCTGGTTTGGGGGTCAACTTTTCGGTGTCATACGCTTCTTGGAAGGTGACACCAACATTCGGCTCGCGGAGGTCATTCTCGTACTTGACGACAATCTGCTTGGCGAGTTCGTTGGCTTGGGCGCGTGTCATTCCCGAACAGGCGTGCAGCACTTCTCCGCAGAATTTACATTCGAGCGGCGTGAGATGGTTCGTCCACTTGCCGCCCGAAGTCCGCGGTCCGATGACGACGCTTGCGCCAGAGACGGAGAGCGCCATCATTATTGCCGCCGACTCCCACAACAGCATCTCGGTCATCGGTCCGCCTAGCTGGTTCGACACGGATTGAATCAGCAAATCGGTATTGCGTGAGAGGGCTTGGATGGTGGTACTCAACGCCCATAGTGAATCGCGATTGGTGTTGCAATTGAAGCGAATGTCCATCATGGCGCAGCCGCCATAATCGGCGAAATGAACATAGTACTGCGTGATTCCCCACGCGATGCCAGCAATCGCCGCGCCTTCGGGTGGTCCGGCGTAACCGCCAATCATCGGCGATGCGCCGGACATAATTGTTGCACCCATATTCAGCGCGTGCGCGACTTTATGGAGTGCATCGTATGTAGTCTTCATTTCTGCGGGACCAAGAATCATGCAGACGTTTTGATCGGCGGGGAACCCATGCGGAATGCCATAGCCGCCCAGTTGACCAAAGGCGGTGGGGCTGGTAATCGGCGCTGTCGCTGGCATACCGGGGCGACCCGCGCGCCAGAGCGCCTCTTGGTGGTATTCGTACTGAAGGCGACCACCTACTGTCTCATACGGTGTTCCTCCTTTCAAAGGACTGCCAAACACCGTATTAAGTGAGCCGCCTTGCAAAATATCAACTTCATGCTGCATAGCAATGCCGGTGTTGAGCGGCATCCAGATATCTTCTGTCACCACGATGCCCAGCGGCGCGGTGAACAGGGGACGCACTCCATCTTCGGGACGTCGCGGCAGCATTGTCACCTGATCCTTGCCGCGTCCCAGAACAAGTTTTTTGGGCGCGCGTGAAAAGCCATAATGCAGGTCCTCTTCGGTGACTTTGATGATGCGCTCGGTGTCCTGACAAAAAATGCCGAGCTCGTATGCCATCTCGTAACCCGCTTTATAAAAGCGGTCAGCGAGCTCGTCATCTACCTGAATCGGGTTCTCTTTATTGACGGTCTTGGCCAGTTCGTACTTTTTCAGCTTTTCCTTGACGATAGTCGGTACGCGCTGCGCGTCCCAGTCGCGTACGGCACAAATTTCTCCGCGATGCGCCTTGTCCAGCAGCTTGACGAAATTTTCAATGGACATTGATTCGATTCTCCCAATGCAGCTACCAGATGATGAGAGGTTCTTTCAGAGGAGGAGGGGGACTGTTGAAAACGAGTTGCTTGCAAACTTCGACGACATTGTTCGCTTGTTTGCCGCCGCCATCCGCGCCGATTTTGCGAATCCAATCCGGCGTCACGGGTCCGCCGCCGACAATCACATAGTACTTGTGTCGCAAACCCGCATCGTTCAAATAGTTGATGACATCTTGCTGGTAATAGAGCGAGGTGGACATGAGCGCCGATAGTCCAATGATCTTGGCACCCAGCTCTTCTGCCGTCTGGACAAATCGTTTCGGTGCCACGTTCACACCCAGGTCGGTCACCTCAAAACCAGTCGCCGCGAGCATGGCAGCGCAAAGATTCTTGCCAATGTCATGGATGTCTCCAAAGACGGTGCCGGTCACGATTTTGCCAGGGCGCGAAGCGCCAAGCTGTTCAATCGGAATGTGGGGAACTAGAATCGCCATCGCCGCTTTCGCCGCATCACCCCCCATGATTAATTCCGGCAAAAAAATCTCGAAATTCTGAAAGAGGTCGCCTAACTTGTCAGTTCCGCGCGTAACTCCATTATTGATGACATCCAAGGCATTCACACCTGCATCGAGTGCCGCTTGGGAAACGGCTGACGCCTCATCTTTCTCCCCATTGACAATTGCATCGGCAAGCCGTTGATAATAATTATTGCTATCCACCACTATTTTTCTCCTTGAGGGACGTTCTCCGAGCAGTTTAGTTTTAAAGAGACGATACTGGTTAAGCGCACAAAGATGCGATTGATGTAGAAGAGGGCAAGACTGTCAGCAGCTGGACGGTCGAGCGGACAGGATTGTGGTTGAACGTGGAGCTAGTGCAAAAGAAGGCTTTTTTCAGAAAACAGCGCAACTAGGAGAATTCTTGAATCCTTCGGAATCGAAAATTCCTATTGCTTAATTTCTGATATGGTAGTATTATAGTGCTGTTTTCCCACTTGTCAATACAAAAATTAATAAGATGTAAAAATTCCTCAAGTGTACCTGTATTTAGTTTTGCCCCGACACTACGCTGTGTCAGGCTAGTAGTTGCATCTGATTCTGAGCTATATCCGGGCAGACCGCACAATGACTAAATACGCCAAAATCATTGATAACCGCAAGTGCATCGGCTGTCATGCCTGCAGCGTCGCCTGTAAGGAAGAAAATCAAGTCCCTCTCGGCGTCTTTCGCACCTGGGTGAAATACACCGAAAAGGGTGCCTTCCCTAACACGCGCCGCAATTTTCAAGTTACCCGCTGCAACCAATGTGAAAATCCTCCATGTGTAACTATCTGTCCTGTCACCGCGATGTACCGTCGCCCGGACGGTATCGTTGAATTCGACGGCGATAAATGTATCGGCTGCAAAGCGTGTTTGAATGCCTGCCCCTATGACGCGATTTACATTGATCCTGAATCGCATACCGCCGCGAAATGTCACTTTTGCGCGCATCGCATTGACAACGGGTTAGAACCGGCATGTGTCATCGTTTGCCCGGAACGCGCCATCATCGTCGGCGACATGGATGATCCGAATAGCGAGGTATCTGTCCTGCTGGCGCGTGAAGAGACCACTGTTCGCAAGTCCGAGCAAAACACGCTGCCCAAATTGTTTTACATCGAAGGCGACGCGGCAACGCTGACTCCGGGCGCGGCGCCGCTGCGCGATTCACATCTGTTTGCCGACACGGGCTACGATGACAAAAACTTCACCGATGAACAGAGCATCAAACCATTCAGCGGACCGATTCAGAACGCCGGACGCTTTGCACTGAATCTCGTGCAGACGGTCTATGACGTACCACACGAACGACCGTGGGGCTGGAAAGTCTCGACGTATCTTTGGACGAAATCGCTCGGCGCGGGAGCGTTGTTCCTGCCCGCCTTCCTGCTCGGCATCGGCGCGCTGCGCGACATTCCAATTTATAGTTCCGCCGCCGCGCTGCTCGCGCTCATCTTTATTGGAATCACTACGCTTTTTCTCGTGTGGGATTTGAAACGACCAGAGCGTTTTCTGACGATTCTCTTTCGCCCGCAGTGGCGCTCGTGGCTGACCATCGGCGCGTTCATCCTCATCGCGTATAGCGCGTTAGGTGGAATCTGGTTCCTCGCCGCGGTCGCGCATCTGGATTTCCTCAGCCCGCTTGTGCTCCTCCCGATAAATCTCATTGATCTCATCCGCGCGCTCTTGAATTTCCCGGTGGCGGTGCTGGGTGTGCTTGCAGCGATTTATTCCGCGTTCTTATTTAGCCAAGCGGAAGGGCGCGACTTGTGGCAATCGCCACTCGTACTGCTCGAACTCTTTTTGCACGCAGTAATCGGTGGAAGTGGCATCTTGCTTCTATTGGCTGCCGCGTTCAGCGTTATGCCCGGCACACTCACCGCAACAGAGTTCGCGCGTCTCTTCGCTTACATCTTTATCGGTTCGCTGCTCGCGTTTCTCGCAACGAAACTCATCGCTGATTTCTTCATCGCCCCGCCGACGAGCAATGCGCGGATGGGTCATCACGCGATGGTGCGCGGCGAATTTGCCAAGTTGTACTGGGCGG
>Ga0070741_10018963_pt1 | contig 11048 bp, 11 predicted proteins | sample Coa_R1_4_FD_66440 | JGI IMG/M metagenome (GOLD analysis project Ga0070741, IMG submission 66440) | Surface soil microbial communities from Centralia Pennsylvania, which are recovering from an underground coalmine fire - Coalmine... | ecosystem: Environmental > Terrestrial > Soil > Unclassified ...
AAGACCCACGTCAGTCACGTCCTGCGCAAGCTCGGGCTGCGCGACCGCGCACAGGCCGTGGTCGCCGCGTACGAGTCAGGCCTTGTCGTTCCGGGTGCGTGACCGCGGCGTCGGCGCCGGAAAACAGCGCAGCCGGAACGCGTCGCGCACCTTCCCGTCGACCGTCTGGTAGCGGAAGCGCGCAACGCGGCCGGCGATGTCGACGCGGAGGGCGCCGAACCGGCCCTGCACGACGCGCGCCGACGGAATCGTCAACTCGCCCGCGTCGTCGGCGAGCTCGGCGCCGCCCGTGCCGACGGCGACGTACGTCACCCCGTGACGCGGTCGGCTGCGGGCATAGGCGTGCAGGTGGCCCTCGAACACCACCTGCACGCGGTCCCGCTCCACGAGCGGCACGAGCGTGCGGCGAAGGCCGGGCGCGATCGCACCGCCCGGCGGCTCCCACGGCGGGTGATGCCACGCCGCGAAGCGAAAGCACGACGACAGCGCGAGCGCATTCCGTGCGAATCGGAGCTGCGGCGAGCCGGGCGCGACGGAGACGTCGGAGTCGAGCACCACGACGGCCGCGTCGCCCCAGGTGAAGCGGTACCAGCGCTCCGTGCCGAGCGAGTGGAACGCATCGAGCTCCGGCCTGCCGCCGTCGGCCTTCACGTCGTGGTTGCCGAGCGCGGGAAACCACGCCGACTCGCGCATCACCGACGCATACGGACCGAAGATGTCGCGGTCGAGCAGCGCCGCCGCGCCCAGCGGATACGCGTTGTCGCCGACGGTGAGCACGAAGTCGGGGTGCCACGACGCGATCAGCGACGCGACCGCCGCCTCGTTCGCCGTCCCGCTCCCGAAGTCGCCGACGACAGCGAACGTGGACCGCGCGGCGCCGACCGGCGCGGCGCGGAACCGTCCCGCGGCGAGCTCGGCGGCCCCCGCCTCGACCGTGTACGCGTAGCGCCTTCCCGGCGTCAGGCGCGTCAGCCGGGCGACGTGGTCGACCCCCGCGCCCGCGTCGACGCGCCCCCCGTTCCGAAGCACGACGAAGGAGTGCGCGGCAGACGCGGTGCGAAACGAGATGACGGCGCTGCGCTGCGTCACGCTCTCGGCCACCGGCCCGCGGGCGAGCGCGACGGCGGCGGCGCCCGCTGCGATCACGGCTGCCGTTCGGCGACGAGCGCGAGCTTCCGAACGCGCCCCGTCGCGAGCCACCCGCTCCACAGCCGGTGCGCGGCGAGCAGGTCGTCGAGCGCCCGTCGTCCGATCATCGCTGCGATCGCCGTCGCGTCGGCGGCGAACGCGGCGGTCAGCGACTCCGCCACGGCCTGGTGCGAGCGGCTCACGTCCTCGTTCGAGCGGACGGCCAGGCCGGCGCCGGCGAGCAGCTCCTGCAGCTCGTGGAGCGGCGTGAGCCAGACCGTGTCGGCGTCGGGCATGCGCGCACGCTCCGTCCCGGTGAGGGGCTGTCCTTCCTCGAGCGTGAACGCGAACCGGCCGCCGGCGGGAAGCGCGCCCGCCACCTCCTGCACCAGCGCTTGCTTGTCGGGAAACGCGAGCAGCGTCTCGAGCAGCAGCACGACGTCGAAGGTGCCGGACGGAAGCGGCGGGACCTGCGCGACCTCGAAGCGGCAGGGGAGGCCGTCGGCACGCTCGCGCGCGATGCCGACCGCGCTCGCGCTCGAGTCGACTCCCAGGTAGCGGCAGCCGAGCTCACGCGCGAGGAACCGGCCCGGCCCGGCGACGCCGCAGCACAGGTCGAGCACCGAGACGCCCGGTCCGACGCCGGCGCGCCGTGCGAGCGTGCGAATCTCGCCGGCGCGCATGAAGCTCTCCTGCTCGACGTAGTCGCCCGGCTCGTAGGCCGCCTCGCGCGCGCGCCGCAGCGCCTGGACGAACGGACCGCGCTCGTCCTGCCTCACGAAGCCGTCACAAACCGAACTACGACCCGCGCGGTAGTTCGGTTCGGATGGTCGACCGCCGAGCACTGCTGCGGGCCGCGCCGGGGCCGCTGGCCGGAGCCGCCGCCCAGCTCCTGCTGCTCGCGACGCTCGCGCACACCGTCGGGCTCGGAAGCGCCGGCTGGATCGTGGGGGGAGCATCGGGGCTCGTGCTCGACACGGCGCTCGCGCGTGCGCTTTGGCGGGACCCAACCGAGAGGCTCGGCCCGGCCGGATGGGTGACGCTCACGCGTGCGAGCCTTGCCGTCGGCGTCGCCGCCCTGGCCGCCGACTCCTTGGCACGAGACACGCCGGTCGCGACGTTCGTCGCCCTCGCGTCCGTCGCGCTCGCGCTCGACTTCGTCGACGGACGTGTCGCGCGGTCGACCGGGACGGTATCGGCGCTGGGCGCGAAGCTCGACGGCGAGGTCGACGCGTTCCTGATGCTCGCGCTCAGCGTCGAGGTCGCTCCGTCCGCCGGGCTCTGGGTGCTCGTGATCGGCGGAGCACGCTACGCGTTCCTCGCCGCCGGCTGGTGCCTTCCGTGGATGCGCGCGGCGCTGCCGCGGCGCGACTGGCGCAAGGTGGTCGCGGCCGCACAGGGAGTCGCGCTGGCGATCGCAGCCGCCGAGGTCGTGCCGCTGTGGCTGACCCGCGCGCTCCTCGCCGTCGCGTTCGCGCTCCTCGCGGAGTCGTTCGGGCGCGACGTCTGGTGGCTCCGGCGACACCGCCGCTTCGTCGCCCGGCGCAACCGCCGCGGAGCGGTCGTGCTGACCGTGCTCGCGCTCGTCGTGTTCTGGATCGCGCTCGTCGCGCCGACCCAACCGTGGCGTCTCACCCCCGGCGCGTTTGCGCGCCTCCCGCTCGAGGGGATCGTCGTCGTCGCAGTCGCCGCCGTCCTCCCCGCCCGCGCCCGCCGGTTCGTCCCGTGGGTGATCGGGCCGCTGCTCGGCGCGCTCGTGCTGGTGAAGCTGCTCGACATCGGGTTCTTCATCGCGTTCGACCGTCCGTTCAACCCGGTCGACGACTGGAGCTACGGCCCGATCGCGATCGAGACGGTGCGCATCACGTTCGGCCGCAGGGACGCCGACCTGGTCGCGGCCGGCGCAGTGGTGCTCGCGGTCGCCGCACTGGCCTTCCCCACGCTGGCGGTGCAGCGCCTCACCCGGGTCGCCGCCCGCCACCGCGGGCGCACGCTCCGCACCGCAACGACCCTCACCGTCGTGTGGGTCGCCTGCTGGGCGTTCGGCGCAGAGCTCGTCTCGGGAGCAGGGATCGCGTCGACCAGCGCCGCCGGCCTGGCCGTCAACGAAGTGCGCGCCGTGCAAACCGACCTCCGCGACCACGCGCGCTTCCGCGTCGCGCTCAGAGACGACCGCTACCGCACGACACCCGGCGACCGGCTCCTCACCGGGCTCCGCGGGAGGGACGTCCTGCTCGTGTTCGTCGAGAGCTACGGAAAGCTCGCGGTCGAGGGCTCCACTTTTTCGCCGGAGATCGACTCGGTTCTCGCTTCGGGCGACCACGAGCTCGCCGCTGCCGGCTTCGCCGCGCGCAGCGGCTGGCTCACGTCCTCGACCTTCGGCGGCGGCAGCTGGCTGGCCCACGCGACGATGCAATCGGGCACCTGGGTCGACAGCCAGGGGCGGTACAACGAGCTCGTCGCGAGCAACCGCCTGACCCTCGCGACCGCCTTCCGGCGCGCGGGATGGCGGACGGTCGCCGACGTGCCGTCCGACACGCGCAACTGGCCCGAGGGCACGTCCTTCTACCGGTACGACCGGATCTACGACCGCCGGACGCTCGGCTACCGCGGCCCGAAGTACGGGTTCGCCTCGATGCCGGATCAGTACATCCTGCTCGCGCTGCAGCGGTTCGAGCTGGCAAATCCTCACCGCCCGCCGATCTTCTCGGAGATCGACCTGGTCTCGAGCCACACGCCGTGGACGCGGATCCCGTCGCTGATCCCGTGGAACCGCGTGGGCAACGGATCGATCTTCAACCGGCTGCCGATGGACCGCAGCGGCCTCGGCGACACGAAGCGGGGCTACTCGCGGTCGATCGAGTACACCCTGCGCACGCTCTTCTCGTTCGTCCGCCACTACGGCAACAAGAACCTCGTGCTCGTCGTGCTCGGCGACCATCAACCCTCGCGCGTCGACTCGGGCCGCCCCGGCCACGACGTGCCGATCTCGATCATCGCGCGCGACCCGTCCGTGCTGCACCGGATCGACGGCTGGGGCTGGACCGAGGGGATGCGACCCGCCTCGACCGCACCGCTGTGGCCGATGAGCGCCTTCCGCAACCGCTTCCTCAGCGCGTTCGGGTCATGACGCGCCGCCGGCTCGCCGGCCTCGACGGCGTCCGGGGGCTTGCCGCGCTCTACGTCGTCGTGAACCACGTCTTCGAGCGCGCGTTCCCCGGCTACCCCGTCGACCATGCGCCGTGGTGGGCCGGCTGGTTCATCTACGGGCGGTTCGCGGTGGTGGTGTTCATCGTGCTGTCCGGCTTCTCGCTCGCCCAGTCCCCCGCCCGGCACGGATGGCGGCTCGACGGCGTCTCGAGGTTCGCGGGCCGGCGCGCCCGGCGCATCCTCCCGGCGTACGGCGCCGCCCTCGGCTTCAGCCTCGCAGTGGCGTGGCTGCTCGTGCCCCAGCCGGGACAGGGGAAGCCCGATGCGAGGTCGGTGGTCGTCAACGGCCTGCTCGTGCAGAACCTCGTCCACGCGTCGAGCCCCAATCGCGCGTTCTGGTCGATGGCGGTGGAGGCGCAGCTGTACGTCGTGTTCCCGCTGCTGATCCTGGCGGCGCGGCGCGCCGGCACGGTCGCCATGGCCGCCGCCGTGACACTGCTCGTGGCGTGGATCGCGGTCGAGGCCCCGCACGACCCGCGCCTGCACACGCTCGTCGTGCAGTCTCCGCCCGAGCTCGCCGCGCTGTTCGCGGTCGGGATCCTCGCCGCCGGCATCGTGGCCGCGGGGCGGTTCGGCTGCGGCCGGCCGTGGGCGTGGCTCGCGCTCGCCGCCGCCGCGCCCGTGCTCCTGACGATCTGGCGGCGCGGATCGGTGTGGACGCTCACGCCCATCCACCTGTTGTGGGTCGACCTGGCGCTCGGCCCGTCGATCGCGTGCCTGTTCGTCGCGCTCGCGCGCGGCCGTCCGGCTCCGCTCGTGCGGCTACTCGACTCGCGGCCGGTTCGCAGCCTCGGCCTGTGCTCCTACAGCCTGTACCTGCTCCACGAGCCGGTCGTGATCGTCGTGTACCGGCGGCTCGTGCTCCCGCGGTACCACCACGGCCCCACGGCGTTCCTCGTCGCGGTCGCGGTGATCGTGCCCGTGTCGATCGCGCTCGCGCAGCTGTTCGCGCTGGTGTTCGAGCGCCCGTTCCTACGCCGGCAAGGGCAGGTCGAGCATGTGGTTGCCGCGCCGGACCTTGGCCGCGAGGTAGCCGACGTTCGCAGCGGACACGTGCACGCCGGTCCGCACGTGCCACGCGATCGTGATCCCGCACGAGTGGAGCTGCCGCGCCTTGTCCGGGTTGTTGCTGAGGAGCGCGACCCGTGACGCGCCGAGCGCGTGCAGCATCTGCGCCGCCGCGACGTAGCTGCGCTCGTCCGCGCCGTGTCCGAGAGCGAGGTTCGCCTCGTACGTGTCGATGCCGGTGTCCTGCAGGGCATACGCCTCGAGCTTGGAGTACAGCCCGATGCCGCGGCCTTCCTGGCGGAGGTAGAGCAGATAGCCGCCGGCCTTCGCGATGCGCTCGACGGCCTCGCGCAGCTGCGGCCCGCAGTCGCAGCGCTGGCTTCCGAACACGTCTCCGGTGAGGCACTCGCTGTGCGGGCGCACGAGCGGCGCGGCGTCGCGCTCGTCCGCCGAACGCGGCGTGGTGCGATCGCCGAGCGCGAACGCGAGGTGCTCGCGTCCGTCGACGAGCCCGTCGAAGCTGAAAACCCGTGCATCCGTCTCGTACCCGTCGGAGAACCGCAGCGGCAGCTCGACCTGCGTGCGGATCGTCGCGGTCGGAGGCCGCATCAGCCCTCGAACCTCGCCGACAGCGCGTAGCGCAGAAGCACGACGTCGCCGATCTTGCGCACGTCGACGAGCGCCGCCCGGCGACTCGTGTTCCACGGAAAGGTCCCGTCGCGCACGAACCTCGGCGCTTCGGAGTCGCCGACGAACACCGGCGAGACGACCAGCTGCAGCTCGTCGACGAGATCGTCGCTGAGGAACTGGGTGTGGACGGTGCCGCCGCCCTCGACCATCAGCCGCTCGACACCGCGGGCGGCGAGGTCGGAGCCGAGCTCGCGCATCTCCACGGTGCTGCCGGCATCGACGACGGTCGCGACCGGCCCGAGCCGCTCGCGCGCGCCGGCGACCTGCGGGCTGGCGCAGTAGACGATCTTCTCGGCGTCGCCCGCAGTGAAGAAGTCCGCGCGCGCGTCGAGCTGCGCCCGCTGCGTGACCGTCACCTTCATCGGCGACGACGGGAGGCCGCGGGCGGCCCGCTGGTCGCGGCGGGCCTGCGAGCGGACGAGCAGCCGCGGGTTGTCGAGCCGCACCGTCGCCGCGCCGACGAGGATCGCGTCGCACGAGGCGCGCACCGCGTCGACCCGATCGAAGTCCGCGTCGTTGGAGAGCAGCAGCCGCGACGCACCGTTGCCGATGTAGCCGTCGATCGACACGCAACAGGAGAGGAGCGTGTACGGACGCTCACGCATTCGTCGCGCCCTTCGCACGCACGACGATCGGAAGCGAGCCGGCGACGAGCACGAGCGCACCGGGCAGCGCAGCGGCGAGCACCAGCACGCCGTAGGCGACCGCGGTCGCCGCGCCGCGGTCCGCGCCGAGCCCGGCCGATGCGAACACCCACGCAGTCGCGCCCTCCCGCGGCCCCCAGCCGGCGACGCTCGGCAGCACCATGGCCAGCAGCGCGAGCAGCGCCAGCGGAAGCAGGCGGACGAGCGGGGCGCCGACCCCGGCCGTCCGCGCGGCGATCAGGAACGTGACCACGTGACCGGCGACGACGACGAACGACGCGAGGACGACCGGCGGCAGCGCGTCGCGGTGGAGCAGCCCCGCGCGGATGTCGGAGAGAACCGCATTCCGCGCGCGCGCCCAGTGCGCCCCGTGGGCCCGCGCGCGGTCGACGGCCGCGACGACGACAACCGCCGCGAGGAGCCCGGCCGCGACGAGCGGCATCGACGAGCGCACCGGCGACGGCAGCACGAGCAGGACGCAGAGCGTCAGCACCGCCTGCACGACCTGCCCGGCCGTCCGCTCCCACGCGACGGCGCGCAGTGCGCGGCCCACGTCGTTCACGTCGCGCCCGTGCGTGACTCCGCGGTGGACGTCTCCGGCGACACCGCCGGGAAGCACGAGGTTGAGGAACACCGAGCGATAGCAGGCCGCGACGGCGGGAGGCAGGGACAAACGAACACCGAGGCCGCGCGCGACGATCGTCCACCGCCACGCGCAGCAGACCGTGGTGACGAGGCCGATCGCCGACGCCGCCAGCAGCGCGCGGCCGTCGACCGCGCGCACACCGTCGACGAACGGTCCGGCGCCGAGCCGCCAGACGACCGCGGCGAGCATCGCCGCCGCGGCTGCGGGTCGCGCCAGCCGAAGGGCGGTCCTCACGGCAGCACCAGCAGGTCGGCGTGTCCGACGATGACGCCGAGGCGCCCAGCTTCCACCGCCCGCAGGCGCCTGCGCCGGTACAGATCCGCTTCGGCGGCGAGCGCGGGCTCCTGCTCGCACGCGGCGCCGAGCCAGCCGGCGAGCCACTCGGCCGTGAGCGCAGCGTCGCCGGCGCCGAGCCGCCACGGGCTCGGCCTGACGATCACCTCGGCCGACAGCCGGCCGAATTCCTCAACCGCCGCCTCGACGGCGTCCGGGCCGAGCAGGCGGCCGCGCGGCGTCGGGCGGCGCTGGTGCGCGTCGAACGCGGCCGCCACGCGCTGGTCGAGCGCGTCCGGCGGGGTCAACCGGACGCGCCCGGTCACGGAGAGCGTGAGCAGCACCGGGCAGCGGGCGCCCGCGCAGGCGCGGATCACCACCGACAGCTCGTCCCACGTCAGCAGGTCGAGCAGCGCAGAGCCGGTGACGAGCGACGCGCCGCCGAGCTCCTGCGACGCGAGCCGCGTGACGTCGGAGCAACGCGTCTCGACAGTGACGGCCGTGCCGTCTGCCGCCGGACCGGGCGCCGCGGTCGCCGCGAGTGCGAGCAGGTCCGCGTCCCGGTCGTGCACGACCCAGTGCTGCGGCCCGGGCAGGAGCGGCGCCAGCCACCGGCCCATCGATCCGCTGCCGCAGGCGAGATCGTGGATCACGAGCGCGCCGCGGGCGGGAAGCCGCCGGCGGAGGTGCCCGACGAGCTCGCGGCTCCGGGCCGCGGCGTCGGCGGGCTCGCGCAGGTCGAGCCAGGCCGGGCTGACGCGAATCGGCTCGGCGGTCATCCCGCCGCCCCCGCGAGGACGCCTGCGACGACGGACGAGGTCCTCGACCAGTCGCCGAGCAACGTGCGTCGCTCGCGCGCCGCCCGGCGCAGGCGGCGTCGGAGCGCTACGTCTTCGAGCCACGAGCGGAGCGCATCGCGTAGCGCGACCGGGTCGTCGGGCGGGACGAGCAGTCCCGGTCGGGCTCCGTCGGCGCCGTGGCCGAGGGCCTCCGGGACCCCGCCGACGTCGGCGGCGACGACCGGCAGCCCGCGTGCGAGCGCCTCGGTCACGACCATCCCATACGTCTCGGCACGCGACGGAAGCACCAGCAGGTCGGCCGCGCCGTAGCTCCGGGCGAGCTCGGCCCCGGTCTGCGGCCCGGCGAAGCGCACGCGCTCCTCGATCCCGCCGGCGGCGACCCGGCGCCGCAGGCCGTCGACGTAGGCGGCGTCGCGGTGCAGGCTGCCGACGCACAGCCACCGCCAGCGGGGATCCGCCAGCAGGGCGAGCGCCTCGAGCAGCACGTCGTGGCCCTTGCCGGGGATCACCGCCGCGACCGAGAGCAGCGCGCCCGCGCCAACGGTTCCCGGCGCGAGCGCAGCCGCGTCGGCGCCGGGCTCGGCGACATGAACGCGTTCCGCCGGCAGGCCGTAGAGCTGCAGGAGAACGCGCCGCGCCCACGCGCTCGTCGTGACGACCGAGTGCGCCGCCGCCAGCACGGCGCCTTCCCGCTCTCCGGCGGCGTCGTCCGCGCTGCCGCCGAGCGGCATGTGCACGAGCACGACGAGCCGGAGCCGGTTCGCCTCGGGGACGAGTACCTCGGGCGCCGCCGCCGCGACGAGCCCGTCGAGCAGGACGACGGCGCCGTCGGGGATGCGCGCGACGGCGTCGGCGAGCACCTCGTATGACGCCGCGTGCGGTCGCGGCCACGCTCCCGTCGCCTCGTGCACGTGCACCGTCCAGCCGGCGGCGGCGAGGCCGCGGCGCACGCGGCGGTCGAACGTGTTGCCGCCGCTCGGCCGAGACGGGTCGTCGATCCCCTCGGGGACGACCATGTGGACCGCCGTCACAGCGCGCGCTCGTAGGTCGCGGAGGCGATGTGGGACTCGTGCAGCGTGACGGCGAGCCCTGCGAGCTCACGCGCGGCGTCGCCGAGCTCGCCGGCGACCGTACGTTCGGCGAGGCGATCCGCGATCAGCCGTGCGAGCACCTCGGTCGTCGTGTTCGTGCCGGCGAGGCTCGGCTCGTCGTCGAGGTTCCGGTGGGTGAGCCCGGAGAGCACCGCGCGCAGCTCGTGGGCCGCCCGTCCCATGTCGATCACGACGCCGTCGGCGTCGAGCTCCGTGCGGCGGAACGTCGCGTCGACGACGTACGTCGCGCCGTGCAGCCGTTGCGCCGACCCGAACGTCTCGCCGCGCAGGCTGTGAGCGATCATCATGTGGTCGCGGACGGTCACGCTGAACACCGGCTACCCCTCGTCGTAGGTGATCGTGTGACACAGCGCCGGCAGGCGACCCGCGGCGAGCCCGGCCATCACGTCGGGCAGCTCGTCGAAGCGCGACTCGCCGGTGAGCAGGGCGTCGAACGCAGGATCGCGCAGCAGGTCGAGCGCGATCGCCAGGCGGTCGGCCGTCGTGCGACAGCCGGCGCGCGCCGGGGAGACCGTGCCGACCTGGCTCGCGCGGATGCGGAGGCGCCGCGCGTGGAACGCTCCTCCCAGCGCGAGCCGAACCTCGCGGTCGCCGTACCAGCTCAGGTCGACGACCGTGCCCTCGGGCGCGAGCAGCTCGAGCGAGCGCTGGAGACCGTCCGACGTCGCGCTCGCGTGCACGACGAGGTCGCGGTCGCCTTCCACGTCCTCCGGAAGCGCGAAGTCGACACCGAGCGCGGCGGCGACATCCGCGCGACGGGAATCGACGTCGACCAGCGTGACGTGGACGGCCGGAATGCGTTGCAGGAGCCGGGCGACGCAGCAGCCGATCATTCCCGCGCCGATGACGGCAACCCGGTCGCCGACGAGCGGTGCGGCATCCCACAGCGCGTTGACCGCCGTCTCGACGGCGCCCGCGAGCACCGCACGAGCCGGCGGGACCCCCTCCGGCACGACCGAGACCGCGGCAGCCGGAACCACGTACGCGGTCTGGTGCGGGTAGAGGCAGAAGACGGTGCGGCCCCGAAGCTCGGACGGCCCCGCCTCGACGGCGCCGACGTTCAGGTACCCGTACTTGACCGGCCCGGGAAAGTCGCCCTCCTGGAACGGTGCCCGCATCCGCGCGCGCTCCGTCGGCGGCACGCCGCCGCGGAACACCAGCGTCTCGGTGCCGCGGCTGACGCCCGTGCGCAACGTACGCACGAGGACGTCGTCCGGCCCCGGCTCGGGAAGGCCGACCGCGCGGATCTCACCGCGCCCCGGAGCCCGCAACCAGAACGCCCGTGCAATGCCGTGCCCGTTCTGTTCGTGCGCTTCGCTCACAATTGCCTCCGCAAGTACGGGTGACCACGTCCGTCGGATTGACCAGCCCATCCCTCCCTTTTGCCGTGCTCCGCGGCGCCGCATCAGCAACGGTCGAGGCGGCTGCTTCGATGCGCAGCCCTGCACGTGCGGGCGCGGGCTTTGCCCGCGCCCGCCTGGTGCGAGCCCGACACGTGTCGGAGGGGAGGGTTCGGGAGGGGAACCGAAGGTGCCCC
>Ga0070741_10018964_pt1 | contig 11048 bp, 7 predicted proteins | sample Coa_R1_4_FD_66440 | JGI IMG/M metagenome (GOLD analysis project Ga0070741, IMG submission 66440) | Surface soil microbial communities from Centralia Pennsylvania, which are recovering from an underground coalmine fire - Coalmine... | ecosystem: Environmental > Terrestrial > Soil > Unclassified ...
AGCAGCAGGGACGCGAGCCCCAGCCCCAGGGATACGGGCGCGGCGTCGGCCAAGGCGCGCGACACGGGTTGCCGCAGGGCGAAGCTCTCGCCCAGGTCGCCGTGGAGCAGTGCCGCCGTCCAGCGCGCATATTGCACCAGCACGGGCCGGTCGAGCCCGAGGTCGGCGCGCAGCCGTTCCGCGTCGGCCGCACTCGCCGACGGCGGCACGAGAAGTGTCGCGGGGTCGCCGGGCGCCAGCCGGACCAGCGCAAAGATGAGCGTGACGACGAGCCAGAACAGCACCGCCGCCCCGGCTACCCGCCGCGCCACGGTCGAGAGGGACACGCGTTGATTATGCCCGCCGGGACGCGCGCGTCAATCGTGGCGCTGGCCCTCGTGGCGGCCTGCGGCCCGCCGCCGCGGCCGCCTGGGGTGGTCGTGTACGCGTCCGGCGCCGACCTCGAATCGGCAAATCCCCTCGTAACGGTTCACGGTCTGTCGCGGCAGGTACAACGGTTTGTGCTGTTCACGACGCTCGCGCGGTACGACAGCGCGCTTGCGCCGGCGCCTTATCTCGCCCGCCGGTGGGCCTGGACGCCGGATCATGCAACGCTGACGTTTGCCCTCGCGTCCGACGTGCACTGGCACGACGGCGTGCCGACCACGGCGGGCGACGCCGCGTTCACCGTGCTTGCGGCGCGCGACCCACGCACCGGCTACCCGCGTGCCACCGACCTCGCTGCCGTGGATACCGCATTCGCCCGCGACGACTCGACACTGGTGGTGCGATTTCATGCGCCGCAGCAACGTTTCCCCGTCGTGCTGTGCGAACTGCCAGTGCTGCCGGCGCACCTGCTCCGGGACGTCCCGCGTGCAGACATGCGGCGCGCCGCCTTCAATTTGGCGCCGGTTGGCAACGGGCCGTTTCGCTTCGTCGAGCGCGTGAGCGGCCAGCGGTGGACATTCGAGCGAAACGCGTCGTTTCCCCCGGCGCTTGGCGGCCCGCCACGCATCCAGCGTCTCGTGATCGCCGTGGTGGACGAACCGACCACGAAGCTCGCGGGTCTGGCGAGCGGCGACCTCGACGTCGCAGGCATCGCGCCGACCATGGCGGCGCTCGCGGCCCGTGATCCGGCGCTCCGTGTGATGGACTATCCGATCCTGTTGTCCACCGCGCTCGTGTTCAACACCCATCGCCCGCCCTTCGACGACGTGCGCGTGCGGATGGCGGTCAACCTGTCGTTTGATCGCGATCGAGTGGTCCAGGTGGCCCTCGCGGGATACGGCCGTCCCGCGGCGGGCCCGGTCCCGCCCGAGAGCCCGCTGGCCCTTCCGGCAACGCCGAGGCGTGACATCCGTGCGGCCGATTCGCTGCTCGATGCCGCGGGATGGCGGCGCGGACCCGATGGCCGGCGCGTGCGCGGCGCCGCGGTCCTCGCCGCCAGGCTGCTCACCGTGGGCAGCGGCGACAACGCCGTCGAGCAACTTGTGCAGGCCGACCTTGCCGAGCGCGGCATTACCGTTGACGTTCGCCAGATGGAGATGGGCGCGTTTCTCGCGCGGGCCCGGGCGATGCCGAAAGACTTCGACCTGCTGGTCACGGGAATCCCCGGTGACCTGTCCCTGTCGTTCCTCGGCGCGATGTACGACTCGCGCCAGCGCGGCAGCGCGCTCGACTATGGCGACTATCACACACCTGAACTGGACACCCTCTTCGCGCGGACGCGCACGGCTGCAGCGGCCGGACTTCCCGCCGCATGGCGGGCCGTGCAGGCGGCGCTGGCGCGCGACGTCCCGGCCGCGTGGATCTATCACTCGCGGGGACTGCAGGGCGTAGCCCGGCGCCTCGAGGGCGTCACCTTCGACCTCCGCGGCGAACTCCAGTCGGTCGTGAATTGGCACGTGCGCGCACGCTGATGCTTCTGCTGTCGCCCGATGCCCTCGCTGACCGCCGCCGCGTGGCGCATGGTGTCCTGCGACCGCTGTACGACTCGCTCGCGGATGACCTTTCGGTGTTGCTGGACCGCGCGCCGTACGTCCCGCGGGGCAAGGCGGTGCTGTCGCGCGCTGGCGGCCGCTGTGACGCCGATGGCACGGAACTCGAGTTCGATCCGTTTTCGCCCCATGCGCACCGCTGTCCGGCGTGCGGGCGGCTGAATGCCAGCGAATGGCACGATCGGTGGTGGCTGTATCCGTATCATCTGTGGCTCGCCGAGCGCGCCGTGCACGCCGCGACGTTGTACGCGCTCGGCGCCCATGCCCGGTACGGCGCGCTCGCCCGGGACATTCTCGATACCTACGCGCGCCAGTACCTCGGGTATCCCAACCGCGACAACGTCCTTGGTCCGTCGCGGCTCTTCTTCAGCACCTACCTTGAGTCGCTATGGCTGCTGCACGTGTGCATCGCCGCCGATTTCCTTGCGGCAGCCGGCGACCTGCGCGTCCGCGACACCGTGCGCGACGCGATCGCGGAGCCCGCCGTGCGCCTCATCGGGCAGTATCATGAGGGAACGTCGAACCGGCAGATATGGAATGCCGCGGCCATCATGGCGGCGCGCTGCCTGCTCGGCGACCGCGTGGACGCGGAGCCGGTGGTAGCGGCGCTTGGAGACATAGAGGGGATTGTCGCGCACGCCGTCGGCGAAGATGGCAGCTGGTACGAAGGCGACAACTATCATCAGTTCGCGCACCGCGGGTTGTGGTACGCCATCACCCTGGGCGAGCAGCTTGGCTATGCGTTCCGGGATACGACGATCGCACGGTTCCATGGGGGATTCGCCGCCCCGTTCCGCACGATCCTTCCGGACTTCACATATCCCGCGCGCAAGGACTCGCGGTACGCGGCATCACTCCGGCAGTGGCGTCAGGCGGAATCGTGCGAACTCGGCCTCGCCCGCACGGACGATCCCCTGCTCCGTTGGGCGCTTGGCCGGCTCTATGCCGACGACATTCCGCGTGGCGACACGGGACGCGCCCGCGCGAGCGGAGAGGCAGAACGACCGGCGCCGCCCGTAGCGTTGTCGCGCCACGACCTGGGCTGGAAGTCGCTCCTCTTTGCGCGCGAGGCGCTTCCGGACCTCGTTGGCGAAGCACCGACGTCAGTGACGGTCGCGTCGCAGGGCTACACCGTCCACCGCCGCGATGGTGGCGCCGTGTACGTCGCACTCGACTGGGGCGAAAGCGGCGGCGGCCACGGGCACCCGGATCGCCTCAACGTCGTGTTCATGCACGATCACGTGCGCTGGCTCGACGACCTCGGCACCGGATCATACGTGGATCCGACGCTGCACTGGTACCGCAGCACACTGGCGCACAACGCGCCGCTCGTGGATGGCAGTTCACAGGCGCAAACCGACGGCCAGTTCGTCGCTGCCGGATCGGATGATCTGTTCGACATCATCGTCGCACGCGCCGGGATCGCGCCTGGCGTCATCGCGACCCGCGCCATCGTCACGGCCGACACCTACTTCGTGGACGAAGTGCACTGGACGGCAACGCGCCCGGTGCGATTCGAGCTGCCGATCCATTTCGATGCGCCGGCGCCGGCACTCGCCCTTGCCGGCGCGCGCCTCGCCGGTGCGGGCGGACTGGAGGACGGATTCGAGTTCGTCCGCGACGCGGCGGTCGCCCGCGTACACGCGGGAACGCCCGTTCACCTCGTCGCACAACGCGACGGACACACGGCCTCGGCGACAATCCGGGCCTCCGAAGAGGTTGACTGGTACGTCGCAGCAGCGCCGGCTCAGCCCGCTGCCGAATACCGGCCGTTTCACCTGCTCCGCGCCCGTGGCATATCCGGTGTGATTCGTGCCGTATGGCGCTGGCGCGGAACGGGGACGGAGACGTTCTCCGGCGACGAAATCGCGGTGACAACCGCGCGCGGCGTGGACCGTCACACGATTGCCGGCGGCCGCTGGGTCGTGCAGCGGGCAGACGGCCGGACGTTCGAAGTGGCGGTTCCGGACGTTGAACTCCGGGCCGGTGATGGCAGCGCCCGTTCCATACGTTGGGACGCGGCCGCGGGCGCCGACCGTCTGGCCGCGGTGGGACATGACGGCGCGGCCACTTGGCGCGTGATCCGTCGCCAGACGCAGCCGGCCCCGTGGTTCCCGGACCTCGCAGATGTTGTCGAGCCGGAATGGGCGGTGTTCGTGCTCGAGGAGCCTCACTACCGGCGCACCGAGGACTCCTGGAAGGAAGCGGGTGAACCGCGGGCCCGCGTGAGCGTCGGCGCAGATCCCGACGGGATTGTCGTGCATGTTGCCGTGCACACGCCCGATCCGGTGTTCGTTCCGGCCGACGCTACGAACCCATACGATAACGAGCACGCCGACGTGAACGGGCACGGCGTGCAGATCTACTGTGCCACGCGCTCTGGCTCGGGCGCGTGGATGGTGGTGCCGGATCCGGATCGTCGCGCCGCCCGCGTGCGACCGGTGCCGGGATGGGGCTCGGCGGCCGCCCCGCGCGCCGAGTGGTGGCGCGTCCCGGACGGCTTTGAGGTCGGCGTTCGGATTCCCGTGGACCCCCGTACCGATCAGTTTGCCTTGGATGTAATCGTCAACGATGCGTCGCCGGAGCGGGTGCGGCGGCGCGGCCAACTCGTCATGAGCGGGGCGCGAGGCGAGTTCGCCTATCTCCGGGGCGACCGTCATGACCCCACCCGCCTGCTGTCGTTTGCCGTCAAATAACGCGCGGCCTTGAACGGCCGGCCGTTGCCACCACTTTTTTACTCCTATGGTATTCTCGCGTTTCTTCAGGCAGTCCGAGCCGCCGGACGCGGCGAATCACGCCTCCGCCGAACACGACGACGGCGCCGGGGTCGAGGGCCCACCGGAGGAGTCCGCCGACGCGTCATGGCGTGAGCGCGCCCTGACCGTCCTGCCCACGGGCAGCTCGACCGGGAGCAAGCGCCTGGAAGGGCTGTGGGGCTCGGCGGATGCGCACGCGCCGTCGCATTACGTGCGCGCCTCCGGTTGCCGCCTGACGACGAGCGACGGCGACGAACTCATTGACTGCACGATGGCGCTCGGGGCCGTCGCGATCGGGTATGCCGACGAACGGATCACCGGCAGCGTGGTAGCGGCGTTGGCCGCGGGCAACGTCAGCGGCCTGCCGCACGTGCTCGAGGTTGACGTCGCCGAGCGGTTCTGCGAGGCCGTGCCGTGCGCCGAGAAGGTCCAGTTTCTCAAGACCGGCGCTGAGGCCGTGGCGGCCGCCGTCCGGATCGCGCGTACCTACACCGGGCGTTCGCGCGTCGTCGGCTGCGGTTATTTCGGCTGGCTCGACTGGTCGTCGCAGGAGCGCGGTGTTCCCGCGGCAGACCGCGCGCTGTACGAGCGGATTCCTTTTGGCGACGTCGCCGCGCTCGAGCGCGCGGTGGATGCGGCGGGTGACGATCTCGCCGCGATCGTGATCGAGCCGGTGGTGGAGCAACTCGCCCCCGAGGGCTGGATCGCGCGTGCGCGCCAGCTTGCCACGGGCTGCGGGGCGGCGCTCGTGTTCGACGAGGTGAAGACCGGATTCCGGCTGCGCCCGGGTGGCTATCAGGAACTCAGCGGCGTGACGCCCGACCTCGCGGCGTTCGGCAAGGCGCTGGCCAATGGCCTTCCGCTCGCTGCCGTATGCGGTTCCGCGCCGCTCATGGATGCGCTCCGTGACACGTGGGTGTCATCCACGCTGGCCGGCGAAACGGCGGCGCTCGCCGCCGCGCAGGCCGTGCTTGAGCTCCACGTCGAACAGGACGTTTGCGCACTGCTGGCGACGGCCGGGGCCGCGATGCGTACGGCCGTGGCGAATGCCGTGCGTGCGAGCCGGCGGCCGGGTATCACGATCGGAGGTCTTGACCCGATGTGGTTCCTGCGCTTCGACGACCCGGATCTCGAGCGACAGTTTCTCGTCGCGGCGGCGCGCGAAGGGCTTCTGCTCAAACGCGGACCCTATAACTTTGCGTCGTTGGCCCACGACGCCGAGACCATCCACGAGATCGAGGCGCGCGCGAGCAACGCGCTCGTGTCGCTGGGCGACGCGGCGTGACGGTGCGCCCGCTCGTTGATGCGCACGCCCACTTTCTCCACGCGGGGTGCGGTCGTACCGATTGGCAGGACGTGAACGCCGCGCGCCTGCGCGCTGGCGCCGCGATCGGCATCACCTGCCACGTGGCGTCAATCCTCGGCAGCTTCGGATTTTCGTCACCGACGTACTTCCCGTCTCCGGCCGACGTCACCACCGGCAACGACGCCATGCATGCCATCTGCGAACGCGAGGGAATGCGCGTCCGGATGTACGTGACGGTGAACCCGAACCACACCGGGCATGCGCTCGCCGAGCTCGAACGCGGCGTCGAACGCGGGGCGGTGGGCGTGAAGCTCGCGGCGAGCCGCCGCGCCGATGACCCGCTGCTCGATCCGATCTGCGCGTTCGCCGCCGACCATGGGTTGCCAGTGCTGCATCACATCTGGCAGCATCGCACGCGCGAGTGGCCCAATCAGGAGGTGTCCGACGGCGCCGACCTGGCTCGCCTCGCGGCCCGGCATCCACGGACGTGGTTCATTCTCGCGCACATCGGGGGCGGCGGAGACTATCAGCATTCGTATCATGCGATCGCGGACGTGCCGAACATCGTGGCGGACATTTCCGGCAGCGGCGTGGATCGCGGCATGCTCGACGAAGCCCTGCGATACCTGGGCGCGCGGCGCCTTCTCTTCGGGACCGACGTGACGATGGAAACCGGTCTCGCCAAGCTGCGGGCGCTCGAGGCCACCGGCCTGCTCGCGCCCGGCGACCTCGACGACATCCGCTGGCGCAACGCCGCGCGGCTCTTCGGTGCAGCGCGACTCGGCGTGCAGGCAACTCGTGCATGAAGCTTCTGCTGGCGACGCTCCGCACACGGATGGCGCGATGATCCCGATCGACCCGTCCGCGTTCGTCGGCCAGTATCCGTTCCGGCATCTGCCCCATCCGGATCCCGACGTGCTGGTCCGCGTGCTCGACCGCGAGCAGATCGAGTGCGCGTGGGTGAGCTATCTGCCCACGGCGTTTCACCGGGACCCTGCCCCGGGCAACGCGGAACTGTGGCGACTGCTCGAACCGCACCGCGACCGTCTCGCGCCGGTTCCGGTGATCCGGCCAGACTTTCCCCGGTGGGAGCGCGCACTTGCGGATGCCGCGGACGCCGGCGCGCCTGCGATCCGCGCGTGGCCCGCCCAGTGGCGGTTCGGTCCCGACGACCCGCGTCTGACCGAACTCGCCCTCGCGTGCGGCGCGCGACGCCTTCCGCTCATGCTCACGGTACGCCTCGAGGACGTCAGGCAGCGCCATCCGCTCGACGCGAGCGGCGACTTGCTGCCCGCAGCCGTGCGCACGCTCGCCCGCGCCAAGGGCGACGTACGCCTGATCGTTGGCGCCGCCGGCAGAGATTTCATCGAGGAAGTGCACTGGGCGCTCACCCCGTTCGAGCAACGCCGCGTGACGTGGGACATCAGCTGGATTTGGGGTCCTCCCGAGGATCATCTCGCGAAGTTGCTCCGCACCATCGGTCCGGCCCGGTTTGTATTCGGCACCCAGTGGCCGCTGCGCCTCGTCCAGGCGCCGATCGCGAATCTTGAACTTCTCCCGGACGACGTGGCGCATCCGCCCCTTGCCGATCCGCGGACGCTGTTCGACTGACCCGCATGTGACGCCACCTGCCGCGGACATCGTATGAGCGCTGGCGCGCTGATCGCTCTTCGCGACCGGATCGCCGAAGGCGAGATGGCGCTGGCCGACGAGCTGCAGCGGGCCGTCGTGGCCCGTGTGGACGAGCTGATCGAAACGGTCGAAGCCGGCGCCCGCGCCGCCGCCCGCGTGCCGCACCCCGACTGGCCGGAGGTGGCCGCCCGGCTGGCGCGCGCGCGGTACCTGACAGGCCGCGGCTGGCGCCGTTATCTCGGCGATCATGCCAACGCGGATGTCGTCGCCGCCGCGATCACGCACGCCGTGGATGCGGACACGCGCGCGCTCGCCGCTGATGTCGAGCGCGTTGGCGCAGCCGGGGCGACGGCGCCGGTGCTTCGTCGCTCAGCGGAAGCATTCAGCATTCCGTGCGCTGCGTGCGGCGGCGAAGCCGTGACGTTGACCGTCTCGAAAGTCGGCCCCGCGGGAGCGGAGCAGCTCGTCGTGTCCAGCGTGTCGCCGGTGACGGTGTTTCGCTCCATTGCCGGGCCGCGCATGCGCGACGTGCTTGCGCTCCTCGAGGCCGCCGACACCGGGCAGGTGGTCGCCCACTTGCGAACGACCCAGCCCGGCGGATGCGACGCCTGGTGCGAGGCCTGCGACCGCGTCTACTGCAAGCAGCACTACGCCATTGAGGCGCAGTGGAGCGGGAGCTGGCACGAGGGCACGTTCGCGACGTGCCCGCTTGGCCACGAACACCGGATTGACTGAGCGTGATGGGCGCAACCGGGCGCCCGTCGTCAGCGTGACGTGACCTGCCGAGCCGTGACGTACCAGTTCGCGTCCACCGCGAATCCGTCCAGCGTAGCCTGCGGCGCCGGATCCACGGTCCACGTGGTCGTCGGGTGCAACATCACCGCACCCCGACCCGGCACGTGCACGAGGACCGGCATGGCGAACCCCTCGACGACATTGGTCCACCGGTACGCGAGTTTGCCGCCGTCGAGCATGTAGTCCAGTCGCGGAATCATCGTCGTGCGCAGGTACTGGTCGAACACCTTGCCGAGGGGAAGTCCGGACTCGCGCGCGATGTAGTCTTCCACCTGTTTGCCCGAGATGGTCTGGTGCCGGAATGTCGCCTGCAGACCGCGCAGAATGGCGCGCCACTTCTCGTCGTCGCCCACGAGCTGACGAATCAGGTGCAGCAGGTTGCCGCCCTTGTAGTAGTGGTCATTGCCGCTGCCCTCGTCGTTCACGCCAGGCACGCCCTCGACGGGCCGGTCGTTCCGGATGAGTTGCCGCGTGCCGATCACGTATTCGGCCCCGGCCTTCCTGTCGCCGGTGAGGCACTCCACGTAGAGATTTTCGGCGTAGTTCGCGAAGCTCTCGTGGATCCACATGTAGGCCGCGTCGTTCGCGGTGAGCGAGTTGCCCCACCATTCGTGCGCGCTCTCGTGGACGATGATGAAGTCCCAGGTGAGCCCTCGCCCCGTACCCGAGAGATCGCGGCCGCGGTATCCGTTCCGGAATCCGTTGCCGTACGCCACCGCGCTCTGATGCTCCATGCCGAGGTGCGGCGCTTCGACGAGCTTGTAACCGTCGCGGTACCACGGATACGGCCCGAACCAGTGTTCGAAGCACTTGAGCATCGGCGTCACCTGCGCCCACTGCTTGCGCGCGGTGTCGGCGTGGATGCGGAGCGGCCAGAAGTCCATGGAGAGCGTACCGGCCTCGCCCTGGTACACGCCGAAGAAGTGGTCGTACGTCCCCGCGTTGACGGCCACGTTGTAGTTGTTGATCGGCTCGTACACGAACCACTCGTACGTCGTAGTGCCGTCGCCGTTGCGTTTGCGCGAGCGCAGGCGGCCGTTCGAGACGTCAATCATCGAATCGGGGACGGTGATGGCAACGCGCTGGCTGTCGGGCTCGTCGCCGAAGTAATCCTTGTTCGGCCACCACGCACTCGCGCCAAGTCCTTCGTTTGCCGTGGCAACCCACGGATTGCCGAGCGAGTCCCGTTGCCAGATGAACCCGCCGTCCCACGGCGGTCGCCGCGCGACCACCGGCTTGCCGTGGTAGTACACCACAACGGTGTCCGTCGCGCCCACGCGCTGGGGCTTCGTGAGGGTGAGAAACAGGGCGTTACCGTCGCGCCGGTAGGCCACGCGCCGGCCGGCCTGATGGATGCTGTCCACGACAAGCGGCGGCTGCAGGTCCACCTGCATTATCTGGTCCGGCTTCAGCACGCGGTACGCGATGCCGTTCCATCCGCGGATGCTGGAGTCTGCGGGGTTCACGCTGACGTGCAGGTCGTAGAACGCCACGTCCCACCAGGCACGGCCCGGCCCGTTGCCGCCGCGAAGGGAGTCGGCATGAGTGTAGGTGCGCGCCTGTTCCGGCGGGCGCTGCCCCGTCTGCGCCTCGAGCGCCGCGGTGCCCGCCGCGCCGGCAACCGCCACCGCGATCGCCGCGCGCGCAAACGCCCCGCGCGCCGGGGTCCCGCGCATCAGTGGCCCACGCAACACCCTCCGCATCAGTCCTGCGCGCACTGATGCCATGCGCGCCGTGTGGCGCTTCCAGGTGCCGGTCATGGCGCGGTCCGGCGACCGATTTCGTAGTTCTCCGGCGGCGTGGCGCCAAGGAGGTTCCTCACGAAGTAGTCCCAGCGCCGTCGCATCATGTAGTTCGACGCGTTCCCGTAGCCGTGCGCCGCGTTTGGAATCATCAGAAGGTCGAAGTCCTTGTTGGCCTTGATGAGAGCATCCACCACGAGCAGGGTGTTTTCCGGTGGCACGTTGTTGTCCATGGTGCCATGGGCGAGCAGGAGCTTGCCCTTGAGGTTCTTCGCCTGGAGCTGGTTTGCCTCCGGCGCATAGTTGTCGCTGCCGTCCGGGTAGCGCTCGAGGAGGCCTTGGTAGCGCTCGCCCCAGTCGTCCTCGTAGAGGCGCTGGTCGTGATTGCCCGACTCGGCGATCCCGACCTTGAAGAAGTCCGGATACCGGAACATCGCGTCGGCCGTGATGAATCCGCCGCCTGAGTGGCCCCACATCGCCGCGCGGTCAATGTCAATGAACGGATACTGCTTCGCCAAATCCTTCATGCCGGCGACCTGGTCGGGAAGCGTGTTGTCGCGCCCCATCCGGCCGTAGTAGTAGTCATGGAACGATTTCGACCGGCCCGGCGTGCCGCGGCCGTCAATGGTCACGACAATGAAGCCGAGCTCGGCCAGCGCCTGCCGGTCGCCGCGCGCGGGGGAGAACGCGCGCGACCCAGTGCTGCCCGTCTGCGGGCCCGGGTAGGCGTTGTTGATGATCGGGTACTTCTTCGACTTGTCGAGGGTGGACGGGACGAACATCAGGCCGTAGAGGTCCGTCGTGCCATCCGCGGCCTTGACCCTGATCGGCGTCGGCGGTT
>Ga0070741_10018965_pt1 | contig 11048 bp, 9 predicted proteins | sample Coa_R1_4_FD_66440 | JGI IMG/M metagenome (GOLD analysis project Ga0070741, IMG submission 66440) | Surface soil microbial communities from Centralia Pennsylvania, which are recovering from an underground coalmine fire - Coalmine... | ecosystem: Environmental > Terrestrial > Soil > Unclassified ...
TAGTGATGCCACGAATAGAAATCGAGCGGAACCTTGTGCGCGGCACAGTAATCGAGAAGTCCCTCGCGATATGCGCTGGGCATCGTGCCCGCCGCCAGCCCGGGGCCGCCCACCTCCATCGCAGGATCCACCGATTTCAGCGCCCGCGCCACCTTTTCGTATAACGCGTAAAATTGCTGCGGCGTGCCGATCCAGAACGGCTGCGCGAAGCCTGGAAACCACGAGGCTCGCATGTCGGGCTCGTTCCAAAATTCCCAATAGCGGATACCGTAATGAAAGCCGTGCGCCCAGCCCTGGTTGTAGTGCATGGCCACGTGCTTTACGATTTTGGCGAATTTGTCGAAATCCGCGGGGGGTGAAGGATCCGCACTCCAGCTTCGCCCGACGCGGTAGTAAACCTGCGCGCCGCAATTCACAATCGCCTGAATCACTTTATCGGACGGCCCGAAATTGTAGCTCTCCTCTGTATCCGGATCCGCCTCCCAGTCTCGGAAAATGCTGTGGACGCCGTCGGCCTTCACCGCGCGCGCGATCGGATCGGGGTTGGGCCACTTCGCGTCGATGTCCGTGGGACCGAAGAAGTCGTGCGTGCGCACGATCTCGATGCGCATCTCTTTGTATTGGGCGGAGGCATTGGGCAGTTGCGGGGACAACGGCAGCGGACCCGCATTGGTGCCCTGAAACGAGCGGATCGTGCCGATGACCTTGCCTGCATCCACTTGGACGGTGTGCGTCTGCCCCGAGGCCATCGCCGTCAGCGCCAGCAACAACAATGCGCGAGTCATATCAGCGCTTCTTTCCCCAGAAGATATTCGCTTCGTGCACGATCGCCTTGTTCTCGTACGTCACCGGCAGACCGAGTTCCTTGATCTTGTCGTCCTCTTCCCAGGTTTCTACGCTGTCGAATTCTCCGGCTTTCAGGCGCCGTTCGAGTTCCTGCTTCGAAATGAGATGGTACTGCGCCATGCTGCCGGGCGCCAGGTTGAACTTATGCGAATCGGCCAGTTCCATTCCGGGAGGCGGCGGGCGCCGTGATATGAAGTAGGTCAACTCGTCCGCGAACATCATGCCGCCCGGAGGAGTCACCTCGTTCATCTTCTTGGCGATGTCTTCCGCCTCCGCCCAGACGTAATAGTCACGCGTTTGATAGAGGGATTTCGCCAGCCCGATCGCCACCAGGAGGCAGAAGATTGCCGCCGGCCAGGCGGGCCGATCCGCGCCCGGCCGGTCTCGTTCAGCGTTGTACTGCGCACCGGCAGCGGGTCGAGGCGGACCCGCGGCGACCACCGGGTCGGCCCCACATTGGCGCTGGTCCAGGATAGCGGATCCGAGGGCGTAGAGTCCGGCGCAGGCCAGGACCGCCAGAAACGGCACTGTGAACAGGTAGTAGCGTTCGAAATTCGGATGCCCGCGAGAAATGTGGAACGCCAACGCGGCCGCCAGCCATGCGCAGAGATAGAACTCGGCGCGTTGTTCCCGTTTCCACTGGCTTCGCTTCCAGACGAACAAAAGACCGCCCACGGCCAGCAGCAAGAGGATCAGCGCCTGTGAGGAATCGATCCAGGAGAGCATGACGTCGATGTCGTGCTCCGTAGCGCCCTCCCAGCTCAGTCGCCGGTAGTAGAAGTTGTATTCGAAGACGTTGAAGAGCGTCAGGCGCGGCGACCGCGCGAAGAACCAGGCCAGCGGGAGGAAGGATACCGTGCCGCCGGCGAGGAAGCCGCCGAGTTTGGACCAGCGATGGCCGAATTGGTTGTAGATGAGGATCCACAACAGCAGCAGCGGCGCGACGGGCGCCGTGAGGAGCGTGGCATTTGCTGCCGCACAAGAAAGAAATCCGGCCGCGGCGGGGAGCAACAGGCCATCGCGCTTCACGCACGCTACGGCCGCACGATAGGCGGCGACGATCAGGAAGAAGCAGAGCCCGTACGCCTGGCCAACCGTGCCGAACTCAAACACCATCGCGTTGAGTCCGACCGCTACGACGCCGATAACGGCAGCCGCCGTTCGCCAGCGTTCGATCGGAAAGCGGCGCAGCAGATAATCGCCGAGGAGGAGCACCCCGAGGGCCGTCATCACCGAAGCGACCGCGTGGGCGGTGCGCCAGGTATCGCCGAAGAGCCGCATCCAGCCGGCGTTCCAATACGCATTCAGGGGTGTTTGCGGATAACAAAAGTCCAGGTAGACGCGCTTTCCGCGGAGGATGCTCTGCGCCGCCAGGAGGTGCCAGCCTTCGTCCCACGCGAAGGCGTGGGTCTGGGAGTAGAGCAGGAGCCCGGCGGCCAGTATCGCGGTCAGAGTGGCGATGAGCAGTCGCGGCCGTTGCGTCATGGCGTGACGAGATAGACAAGCGTCTTTCCCACCAGTGTCCCTTTCGGAAGCCGATTGCCGAACAGGTCGAAGCCCCCGGCCGGCAGGGCATATAGGGCATGCTTCGGCCGGAGCGCCAGTACAGTCACGGTGTGGCCGGCTCCCTTGAGGAGATAGGACGTAACACCGACAGCCGGGGATTCACGCCGTGCAATTCCGGCATCGCCAAGGGACCACGCCATAGCCGAATGCGCGGCCGCACTCGGATGCACACAGCCTTCGTCGGTGACCAGCGAGCGCCACGCGTTGCCCGAACCGAACCGCGTGTGCGAGTGCATGGAATAAAAGATCTTGCCCGCGCCACGTGCGAGCGCCGCGGCCACGTAGCGCGCCTGACGGTCAGACGTCTCGATTGCGTCTTCCACTCTCGCGTAGGGCAGCGTGTGACGATATATACCGTTCGCGATGCGGCTGTTCGTGCCCGATCCCTCCGTCGTCCAGAACGGTTTCAGCCGCTTGCCCGAGTGATCGAAGAGCGGCGAGAATGCCGAGCGCACACCGGGTTCCACAGTATCGCCCGGATACCCAGCCAGGTCGGAGGTGTACTTGTGATGGCACATCGTCGCATTCCGAACAGCGTCAGCCGCCGCGATGCCACGAGTCCACGTCGTGCCGGCCTGCCCGGCGGTGCTTTGCAAGTCCAACAGGGTGACCTTCGGATCGGCGGCTTGGGGCGGCTTCCCACGCCGTCCGCGTCAGGCGCGCGAAATCGGCCGGACCCCGCCTGCTCGCCACGTATCCCTGCCGCCTTCATCGTAACCCACAGCCTGGTATCCCGTGCCCCGGGGGCTCGTTCCAGAGATGTACGTATCGATCACGCCTGAGTGTCGTTTGGTCACGGTCACCGCGTAGTTCGCGAACGCTGTCGGGTCGCCACATTTGCATGTCTGCCCGTTCGAGACTCGTCTCGAATCTAAATGTTGTCCTTAGTCCGGTCTTGTCTTGAGCCGCAGCAGAGCACGCGTGCTTGCGCGAAGTCGGCTCACACGCCGGCTCACAGGTCAGCCGCCACCCGGAACCCGTAATCGGCGTACTTGAACTCGGGCGGGATACTGCTGCGCGCGGCGCATCGCGAAATCTTCAGGTGGTGCCGCCAGGCTCCGCCTCGCGACGCCCTGCGCGTGCCCGCTTCCGGCCCTCGCGGATCGTGCGGCGGAGAAACATCATAGTAGCGCGGGTCATACCAATCCGAGCACCACTCGTGCACGTTCTCGCACATGTCGAACAGGCCGTAGCCGTTCGGCGACGACGTACCCACCGGCTCCGGCGCTTCCCGCCATCTCTGGTGGTAGTTTTCGCGCTCGAAAATGGGTTGATCGCCCCACGGATACAGCCTCTGATCGAGACCCGCGCGCGCCGCCCGCTCCCACTCCGCTTCGGTCGGTAATCGGCATCGGAAGTTCATCACGTCCGAGAGCCAATCGCAGTAACCGACCGCATCGAACCAACTTACGCCCACCACGGGCTGCGTCGGGCAGCCAAACAGCGGGTCCGTCCGGAAGGGCGGCATCTCGCGGCCGCTAGCCCGAAGAAACGCGTCGTATTCCGCGTTCGTCAGTTGATATCGAGAGAGCCGGAAAGACTCCACCGAAACGCAGTGTACAGGCCGTTCTTCATCCCTCCCGTCCGCCTGACCCATGCGGAATTCGCCTCCAGGTATGGTGATGAAGCTGCGTTCGTCGAACTGGTACATTCAGCTATAGAGATAATACAAGGATATGGGTGTGACTCGCCGGAGCCTGATTTCGGCTCCTTTTCTGTGGCTGCCCTCGCGTTCGGCCGGCCGCAGGACCAATGTCGTTGCGTTTATGACGGACGACCACGGCGCCTGGGCCATGGGCGCCTACGGCTGCCGCGACATGCGCACACCCAACCTGGACCAACTGGCCGCCGAGGGCGCCCGCTTCACGCGGGCGTATGCGTGCAGCCCGATCGATTCGCCCAGCCGGATGAGCTATCTCACCGGGCTGATTCCTTCGCAGCACGGCGTGCAGGACGATTTGCTGGATGAGGATAGCTACGGCACCAGGTCGCGGCGCTTTCTCGACGGCCATGTAACTTACTCCGAGATCCTGGCAAAGAACGGATACACGCTGGGAATGTCGGGTAAGTGGCACATGGGCGATGATACGCACGCGCAACGCGGATTTTCGTATTGGCACGCCATGCCCGGCGCGGGTGGGACGTATCGCGATCCGGAGTTTTACACCAATGGCGCGCACCGCAAGCTTTTCGGCTTCAAAACCGACCTGGTAGCCGACGGGGCTATCGAGTTCCTGGACCACTCGAAGGACAAGCCGTTTTATCTGTTAGTGAATTTCAACGCGCCGCACGAGCCTTACGACTATCAGCCCGACCGGGACCGCGAGCCGTACCGCGGTTGCGAATTCGGATGTTTTCCGGCGGAAGACCCGAATCCGAATCAGAACCCGGTGTTCGCGCGGTTGGCTCACAAGAAGGAATCGAAGCTGGCTTATTCGGCGCTGGTCACGGGCGTCGACCGCAACGTTGGACGGATCCTGCGGCGGCTGGAACGGCTGAAACTGCGTGATGACACGCTGATCATTTTCACCGCCGATCAGGGATGGAACGCCGGCCATCACGGTATCTGGGGACGTGGCAACGGAACTATCCCCTTCAATCTCTACGAAGAATCGATTCGGGTGCCAATGATCTGGAATCATCCGGGCCACATCCGATCCGGCCATGTGGTGACGCCGATGGTGGCGAGTTACGACTTCTTTCCGACGATCCTCGATTACCTGGGGTTGCCACCACACCACGATCCGAAGCTTGCCGGCCGCAGTTACGCCAGTTTCCTGCGGGGGCGGCCTCCCAACTGGAGCAATCGCTTGTACTTCGAATACTCCTATATGCGCGGTGTGCGCACCGAAACTCTGAAGTACATCGAGCGCACGAAGGATTGGCCGAGCGAGCTATACGATCTCGAAGCCGACCCGGGAGAGTCGGAAAACGTCATCCGTGACGCGGGTTATACCAAAGCCCTGGCGGCGTTGCGCGCGGAGATGGGCAAGTTCTTTCAGGATCGTGGAGCACCGCCGCTCGCCGACTGGCGCAACACCACCAAACAGAACCTCCCGATTTACTCGCTGCGCAAGGCCGCAAAATGATTCTCCTGGATGGAGAGACGCTCGGGCTGGAAGATGTAGCCCGCGTGGCTGTATCCGGTGAGCCGGCAGGCCTCGACCCCGCGGCACTCGGCCGCATGTCCGCATCGCGCGCGCTGGTGGACCGCCTGGCGTCCGGCGACGATCCGGTTTACGGCGTGAATACGGGCGTAGGCCAGCTGGCCGACGTTCGCGTGGATGCGGCGGATCTGGAGCAATTGCAGCGCAACGTGGTACGGTCCCACGCGGCCGGTTGTGGCGATCCGCTCGATCGCGCCGAGGTCCGGGCGATGATGCTGATCCGCGCCAACGTGCTGGCAAAAGGATATTCCGGCATCCGGCCGGTCGTCGCCGAGCGACTATGCCAGTTCCTGAAGAGCGTCGTCACGCCCGTGGTGCCGTCGCAGGGCAGTGTCGGTGCCAGTGGGGATCTGGCGCCGCTGGCTCACATCGCACTGGTGCTGATCGGCGAAGGCGAGGCGGAATTCCAAGGCGAGCGCATGAGCGGCGGTGAAGCGCTGCGGCGCGCGGGCATCGAGCCGTTGACGCTGGCCGCCAAGGAGGGAATTTCGCTCATCAACGGCACGCAGGGAATGCTGGCTATCGGCTGCCTGGAGTTGCTGGCGGCGGAGAGGCTGGTGGCCAACGCCGAGGTGATCGCCGCCATGACGCTCGATGCGCTGCGCGGGACGCCCCGAGCTTTCGATCGCCGGCTGCACGAGGTCCGGCCGCATCCCGGACAGATGGCGAGCGCGGCGCACCTGGAGCGTCTGCTTGAAGGCAGCGAGATTCGCGCGTCGCACCTGGCCTGCCGGCGGGTGCAGGATGCGTACTCGCTGCGCTGCATCCCGCAGGTCCACGGCGCCGTACGCGACGGGCTGGCCGAAGCGCGTCGGGTCTTTGGCATCGAATTGAACTCGGCCACCGACAATCCGCTTGTGCTTGGGGAGGAGATCATATCCGGAGGAAACTTTCACGGCGAGCCGCTGGCATTGCAACTCGATTACCTCGCGATCGCGCTGGCGGCGCTGGCCGGAATTTCGGAGCGGCGCATCGATCGTCTGGTAAATCCGGCGCTCAGCGAGGGATTGCCGCCGTTCCTGGCCGGTCACGCAGGGCTGGAATCCGGATTCATGATGGCGCAGGTGACCGCCGCGTCGCTGGTGGCGGAGAATCGTGTGCTGGCTCATCCGGCGTCGCCGGGATCGATTACGACGAGCGGCAACAAGGAAGACTTCGTCAGCATGGGGATGACGTCGGCGCTGAAGCTGAAGCGTGTAGTGGCCAACACAGGGACGGTGCTGGCGATCGAAGCACTGGCGGCGGCGCGCGGACTGGATCTACTCCGTCCGCTGCGATCGAGCACGCCGATCGAAGCGGCGAAGGCGCGCCTTCGCGAAGTATCGCCGGAGTGGACGGCCGATCGTCCGCTAGCCCCAGACATCGCAGCGGTGAAAAAACTGGTGTCAGGCTACTCAATCACCGATTTTCGCGGAACCCGCGTGTTTTCAACACCCGAACCCGGGATCCGCGGCTGATTCCCGCGGATCGGCGCCGCCGCCGAAGGCATGAGCTCGGCTATGTACTTGATTTCTTTCGGCCCAACGGTTCGTGCGCGGAAGAAAATTGGTGATTGAGTAGGTTGTCGCCACATTTTTATGAGGAGTACACCAGGACGCGCGTCACCGTCTTGTACCCCATTCGTTGGTAGATGGGCAGGCCTTGGGCCGTCGATTGCAGGATCGTGCGCTCCAGGCCGTGCTCTTCGCGCGCCTTTTCCAGCGCATGACGCATGATCGACTCGCCGTAGCCGCGACGCTGATGGCCCGGCAGCGTCGCTACGTTGTAGACTCCGACCACGCCGTCCGAGATGACTGTTGCGGCTGTCGAGACCGGCTCGCCATCTACGTAGCCGACGTACCCGGCAAAATCTTTCCAGACTTCCGGATTCTCGAAGACCTCGCAGAACCATGCCAAGGGCACGTTGAAGCACACCGACCCGACCTGACAGAACGCCGCGCAGGTATTCTCGTCGCCCACGCGACGGATGTCCGGCTTGCGCAATTGGCGGAACGGCGGCAGCACGCGCTCGGCGATCATGCCCGGCAGGTCGGCCGACAGCCGCAGCAATCGGCGTTCGAACAATTTGCGCGCGTGGCGGCGGACGCCGGAATCGAGCCAACCATCGCAACTCCAGAAGGCCCAGTCCAGGCCGCGCTGATCGAAGTGCGTGGCCGCCACAAGCAGCCGCCGTTCCATCTCCAGATCGGAGCCGACCGGTGCGGCCAGAAACGCGGCGTTGAACATCTGGAACGTCACGCCGGCCGACGCAATCGAGACACCGGCTACGTCGCGGACATCACCCTTCGGCCGGCCGGCCGCCAGAATACGGAATGATGCGCGCAGGTTGGATTCTACGGGCTGGAAATCCACTCAACGACAGTATCGCAAAAGTGGAGTTGCATTCGACGCACTGCTCGTGATGTGATGCCTTTGGCGACTCTATAATTTATGGCAACCCAGGTTTCCCAGCGGCCCGCGGTCGGCGAAAAGCCCACGCACGTCCGCTTCTGGGTGATCGTCTTCGCGGTCACCCTGGCCATCATTACGTATATCGACCGCGTCTGCATGTCGGTGGCTGCGCCGGATATCCAGCGCGACCTCGGTCTCACAGACCAGCAAAAGGGCGCCGTGTTTTCGGCGTTCGTGGCCGCCTACGCGCTGTTTGAAATCCCCAGCGGATTCCTGGGCGACTGGCTGGGGGCGCGGCGAGTGCTGATGCGCATCGTCATCTGGTGGTCGGCATTCACCGCCTTCATCGGAGTTACCTGGAACTTCGCCTCGATCGTCATCACGCAGGTCTTGTTCGGCATCGGCGAGGCCGGCGCCTTTCCGAATCTCACGAAGGCCTTCACGGCCTGGCTCCCGTTCGAAGAGCGTGTACGCGCTCAAGGGATCCTCTGGCTGAGCGCGCGCTGGGGCGGGGCACTGACGCCGATGCTGGTTACCGCTCTTCTCAGCGTTATGAACTGGCGAAGAACCTTCATGACGCTCGGTTCGGTGGGCCTGGTGTGGGCCGTCTTCTTCTATCGCTGGTATCGCGACAACCCGCGGGACAATCCGCACGTGAACGCGGCAGAACTGGCGCTGTTGAAGGGCAACGAACAAATGGCCGGGGGACACGGCGACGTGCCCTGGGCCAAATTTGCTCGGTCGAAGCAGGTCTGGCTGCTTTGCGCCCAGTATTTCTGCCTGTCCTACCCGTGGTATTTCTACATAACCTGGCTGCCGACGTACCTGCGTACCGCGCGCCACGTGGACGTCACGAAAAGCGCGATTCTCGGCGGCCTGCCGTTGTTCCTGGGCGGGGTGGGTTGCCTGGTGAGCGGCCTGTTTGCGCGGCATCTTACGAAAGCGACCGGAAGCACCACGCGCACGCGCCGCATTCTTGCGTACACGGGATTCACCGGTGCGTGCGCATTGCTGTTGCTGGCATCGCAGTTGGACAACGTCGTCCTGACAATGGTCGCGATGGGGTTCGCCAGCTTTTGCAACGACCTGGTGATGCCCGGCGCCTGGGGCGCGGCCATGGACGTCGGCGGCAAGTACGCCGGCACGCTCTCCGGGACGATGAACATGATGGGCAACATCGGGGGATCGCTTTCGTCGTTCCTGATCGGTGTGATTCTGCAGCACACACACAACTGGGAAATCCTGTTTTACGTCTCGGCAGCCGTTTATTTCATGGGGAACTTCTGCTGGATGGCGCTGGATCCGGTGACCCCGCTGGAGAGAGCCGACCAGCACTGAAGACGCCCGCGGCCATGCGGAAGGTATTCGCGTGGGCTTCGGCCGTGCGCTCAATCGGATCCGCATAGCCGCCGCCGAGCGTAATCACGAGCGGAATCCCGCGGCTGTGCGCTCCGTCGATGACCATGCGGTCGCGCCGGCGGAGACCCTCGTGGGTCAGCGCCAGCCGGCCGAGTTTGTCGCCCGCCAGAGCATCCACGCCGGATTGGTAAAAGATGATCCGCGGCTGGAAATCGAAGACGCGCGGCAGTACCTCCGCCAGCCGCGCGAGGTACTCAGCGTCTTCGGTCCGATCCGGCAACTCGATGTCGATCCGGCTGCGCTGCTTGCGGAACGGAAAATTGCCGGCGCCATGCATCGAGAATGTCATGACGTCAGGATCGTCTTCGAAGATCAGCGCGGTGCCGTCGCCCTGATGGACATCCAGATCGACCACGGCCGCCCGCAGGCCCGTGTGCCGGATCGCTATCGCGATGTCGTTGAACACGCAGAATCCCGACCCTTCGCCGCGAAAGGCATGATGCGTCCCTCCCGCCAGGTTGCATCCGATCCCGGTCGCGAGAGCGTCCTTCGTGGCCGCGAGTGTTCCTCCCACAGAGGCTAGTGTTCGTCGTACCAACCCTTCCGACCAGGGAAATCCGATCCGGCGCATCACCCGCGGGTCGAGCGTGCCTTCGAGGAAGAGGCGCACGTAGGTGGGATCGTGCACGCGCTCGATGGTCGCGGGATGGGCGGGCGGGGCCTGTTCCATAATGAACACACCGTCCGCCGCCAGCAGATCCCGCAGCAGCCGGTACTTGCGCATGGGGAACTTATGGCCGGCGGGCAGAGGGATCTCGTGATGATCGCAATACCACAGGCGCAATCCCATCCCTAGCGATGCGACAGGTCGCGAATAAAGATGTCCTTGAACCGCATGTCGCCCTGGCCGCCGGCGTGGAGTTGCAGCGCGATAGCACCGTCGAATGACTTCGGCGTGGGATCGGTAAAGTCGATCACCTCCACACCGTTCAGGCGCGCCATATAGTGATTGCCGACCACCTTCAGCAGGTACTCGTTCCAGTCATTGGGGCGCAGGACGTATTCGTTCTCCGGCGACGGCCAGACGATCCACTTGCGCCCGTCGCCGTAGATGCCGCCGGTGTGATGATTGGGAACGCGGTCGATTTCGAACTGCAGGCCCTGCGAAACGTCCGCCGTCCCCGGCTTGAAATCGGTGTGAAAGAAGATGCCGCTATTGCCGTCGCTCTCGCACTTGAAGCGTATCGAGAGCTCGAAATCCTGATAGTTCTTCTCGGTCTTTAGATAGCCGTAGCCCTTGCTGAGGCCGACGCCGTGGATCACGCCGTCCTCGACGGTCCACTTCTCACCGCCGACGTTCACCCAGCCGGTGAGATCTTTTCCGTTAAACAGAGGCACCCATTGTTCATTGGGAAGGACGCGCTTCGTCTTCTGCTGCGCCGCGGCCATCGTGGCCAAGGCCAGAACCAGAATAAGTTTCCGCATAGGTACATTTTGACGCGGTACTGGCCTCACCGCCAGCCCCGGTTTCAACAAACTCCTTTCGAACCGTCGGCGGTTTTCCCGCACACGGCTTAACGATGATCTTACTGATGCGGCTTGCGCTTAGAAGAACGCGTCTTTCAGGACGCACCATGCGCCCAGTATAAGCCAGCACCCACGTGCAGGCGGGGAGAGCGGCGAAACCCGTCGGGACTCGGAAGACCTGCCCTGACGCTG
>Ga0070741_10018966_pt1 | contig 11048 bp, 11 predicted proteins | sample Coa_R1_4_FD_66440 | JGI IMG/M metagenome (GOLD analysis project Ga0070741, IMG submission 66440) | Surface soil microbial communities from Centralia Pennsylvania, which are recovering from an underground coalmine fire - Coalmine... | ecosystem: Environmental > Terrestrial > Soil > Unclassified ...
AGCGGCTCCGGGGGCTCGGCGAGCGGTGGCCAGTCGGCCGGAGGACAGACCGGCAGCGGCCAGACCGGCAGCGGCCAGACGGGCAGCGCCCAGACCGGCAGCGGACAGAGCGCCTCGACCGGCGCCGGGTCGGACCCGCGGGCCCAGGACGAACGCCTCCAGGCGCTCCAGAAGGACATCGCCGCGAACCCGGACGTCGCCGCGGTCACCCCCGCGCAGCTCGACAAGGCCGGCACGGTCGCGTACTTCAACGCGATCGCCAAGCACGGGCCGTCCGACAACTCCACGGCGAGCCTCGTCGAATCGCTGCGCAGCACCACGATCCCCGAGGCCGAAAAGGGGACCGACCTGCGGGCCTATGTCGGCGGGAGCACCGCCGGGTACGTCGACCTGGCGTCGAAGATCTCCTCGAAGCTGCCGCTTCAGATCGCGGTCGTGATCGTGCTCAGCCTGATCCTGCTGATGATCGCCTTCTGGACCGTCGTGGTGCCGCCGCAGGCGGCGCTCATGAACGTGCTGTCGATCGGAGCCGCATACGGCGTGCTGACGGCGATCTTCCAGTACGGCTGGGCGAGCGGTGCGATCGGCCTCAGCGGGCCGGTGCCGATCGTCTCCTATGTGCCGCTGTTCATGTTCGCGATCCTGTTCGGGCTCTCGATGGACTACGAGGTGTTCCTCGTCAGCCAGATCGAGGAGCACGTCCAGGAGGGACAGGACAACCGCACCTCGGTCGTCTCCGGGCTGGTGACGAGCGCACGCGTGATCACGGCGGCGGCGCTGATCATGGTGTTCGTGTTCGGGAGCTTCCTGCTCAACGGCGACCCGACCGTCAAGCAGTTCGGCGTCGGCCTCGCCGTCGCCGTGCTTCTCGACGCGACCGTCGTGCGGTGCCTGCTCGTGCCGGCGCTGATGATCCTTGTCGGGCGCTGGAACTGGTACATGCCGAAATGGCTCGAAAAACTCCTGCCCCGGCTCGAGATCGAGGGCGCGGAGTTCTTCGCCGAGCGCGACGCGGCCGCCTCGCGCGAGGCGCCCGCGCCGGCTAAGGCCTAGCGCCTCAGAGCGCGGCCACGTGGAAGGTCTCGTCCATGTAGGCGTCCGCCGCGGGGGCTGCCTGCTCGGGCGCCGAGCCTCCCTGGCGCGCGTGCATGTACGCGGCGTACCAGTCCCACCAGTTGTGCGCGGCGTGCGTTTTCTCGTAGCGGTCGTGGTGCTCCGAGGTCTCCTTCAGCAGGCCCGCGAGCTCTGTGATCTCCATCGCGCTCACTCCCACGTCCGGCCGGGCAGCCGTTCGGTGATCTCCTGCAGCAGCCAGCCGTTGCCGTCCGGGTCCGAGAAGGTGGCCCAGGTGACATAGGACCGTCCTTCGGGGTCGCGCCCGCTCTCGCGGCTCGCCGGCGCCGGGTGCAGGAACCCGGCGCCGGGGCCGTGGAAGAGCTCGCTCACGTCGGCGCCGCGGGCCGTCAACTCCTCGCGCGCCGCCTCGATGTCCCCGACGGCGAGCAGCAGTCCCTGGACCGAGCCCGGCTCCGCGGTCGAGATCCCGACGCCGAAGTTGATCGAGGCTTCCGAGAGGGGAGGGGTGATCTGGACTATCCGGAAGGTGTCGCCGTCGGCGAGGTCGGCGTCCAGTCGCCAGCCGAGGCCGGTGTAGAACGCCTTCGCACGATCGACGTCCGCCACAGGCAGCGTGATCGCCTCGAACCTCATCGCCGTTCCGCCCGGCGCCGTACCCGCCCCGCCGGCGTCGCCGGCGCCCTGTGCACTGCTCATCTCGGCCTCCGTTTCAGTCGGTTCACCCAAAGTCGTCCAACGCCTCAGCTCGAAGCCGAGCCCGCAATCGAGCGACGCAGGTCCTTCAGCGCAGCTTCGTAGATGTCGGAGAAGCTCGGGAACGGCTGGATCGTGTCTCGCAGCACATCCAGCGGCACCCGCGCGCGGATCGCGAGCGTCGCCTGCTGGAGCCACTCTCCGGCCTCCGGTCCGAGGGCGTAGGCGCCGGTCAGCCGCTCGCCGTCGCTGAGCAGCGTGAGGAACCCGTTCGAGTCGGCGTACCGGTGGGTGTAGCTCGCCGTCCGCGCGACTGCCGAGAGGGCGGCGGTGCCGCTGAACCTCCCCTCGCTCGCCCCGACCGCCGCCGCCTGTGGATCGGTGTAGGTGACCCGCGGCACGGCCTCGTAGTTCGCTTCGCGCGTCTCGCCCAGGAGGTTGGAGGCCACGACCTCGCCCTGGTACTCGCCGACGTGGGTAAGCTGCAGGATCCCGGTCACGTCGCCGATCGCCCACAGGCCCTCGGCGGCGCGCATCCGCCCGTCGACCTTGATGCCGTGGGGGTCGGCCTCGACGCCCACGGTCTCCAGCCCGATTCCGGCGACGCGCGGGCGCCTTCCGGTCGCGACGAGCAGGCGGTCGCCTTCGAGCTCGCGGCCGTCCTCGAGCTCGAGCACGAAGTTCTCACCCTCGCGGCGCGCCGCCGTGGCGCTCGCCGACAGCACCAGCTCGATGCCGGAGCGCCCCAGCGCGTCCGCAAGCGCCTTCCCCAGCGGCGCGGGCTCGCGCGGCAGCACACGGTCGCTCATCTCGACGATCACGGCCTCGCCGCCGAAGCTCCTGACGACCTGCGCCAGCTCGACCCCGGCGGCACCGCCGCCCAGCACGAGCATCCTGCGCGGGACCTCCTTCATCGAGGTGGCCTCGCGCGTGCCCCATACGCCGTCCAGCTCGCGCAGGCCCTCGACCGGAGGCACGAAGGGGTCCGCGCCGGTCGCGACGACGATGTTCTGCGCCGTGTAGCGGACGCCGTCCACCTCGATCGCTCCCGGGCCCGCCAGCTTGCCGGTGCCGCGCACCGTCGCGATTCCCCGGTCGGCGAGCCATTTTGCTTCGCCGGCGTCGGAGTATTCGCTGACGATGTAGTCGCGCCAGGCGAGCGCGGCAGCGACGTCGATCTCGGCGCTGGCACCGGCCTCGCGCGCCCCCGTCACAGCCTCGCCGGGTCGCAGCAGCGTCTTCGACGGGATGCACGCCCAGAACGTGCACTCTCCCCCGAAGCGCTCGCGCTCGACGACGGCGACGCGCAGCCCACCTTCTGCGATCGCCCCGGCGCAGTGCTCGCCCGGAGCACCCCCGCCGAACACGATCACGTCGAAGTTGGTGCCTTCGGTTCCGTTCATCCCCCGCCGGACGAGACTATCCGTCTTCGCTGCTCAGCGGCCGGCGGCACGCGGGCGAATACGATGCGGCGCCGTGCAGGCACTGGCTGAGCAGGACGCCCCGAGCGCGGTCGTCTTCGACCTCGACGGTGTGCTGATCGAGTCGGAGGGCATCTGGGACTCGGCTCGGCGGCGGCTGGTCAGCGAGACGGGGGGCACCTGGCGCGATGAGGCGACGCGCGCGATGCTCGGCATGAGCGCGCCGGAATGGTCGCGCTACGTGCACGAGCAGCTCGGCGTGCCGCTCCCTCCCGAGGTGATCGACCGCCGCGTCGTCGAGCGGGGGCTCGAGGGGTACCGATCCTCGCTGCCGTTGCTGCCGGGAGCCCTCGCGGCGGTGCGCGCGCTCGCCTCGGTGTGGCCGCTCGGGCTCGCCTCCTCCTCGAACCGCGTCGTGATCGACGAAGTCCTGCGGCTGGCGGGGCTCACCGAGGACTTCGCCGTGACCGTCTCGGGCGAAGAGGTTGCGCGCGGCAAGCCGGCTCCCGACGTCTACGAGGCCGCGATCGAGGAGCTCGGCGTGGCCCCGCGGCGGGCAGTCGCGATCGAGGACTCGTCCAACGGGCTTCGCGCTGCCGCCGGCGCAGGCCTGCGCGTGATCGCCGTGCCCAACCGTGAGTTCCCGCCGGACGCCGGCGCGCTCGCACTCGCCGATCTGGTGCTCGGATCGCTCGAGCAGCTGACGCCGGCGAGGGTCCGCTCTCTGCTGGGCTAGCTCAGCGCGAGCGCGCGCGGGTCCTCGGGCGTGCTGCCGGCAGAGCTCGCGGCACGATCGCGCAAGACCACGAGCGCGCCGCGCCCGGGGCTGAGGGTGATGCCGCGGCGGCGGGTCCGTTCGCGCTCCGGCGCCGCCGGCGCGATCTCGCATTGCGAGAGCACCGCTCGCAGCACGATCCTCATCTCCAGCAGCGCGAAGCTGGCCCCGATGCAGCGCCTGCGCCCGCCGCCGAACGGAAGCAGCGTGTATGTGCCGGGCGCCTGCTCGATGAAGCGCTCGGGGCGGAAGGACTCCGGCTCGGGGTAGATGCTCGCGTCGTGATGGACGAGATAGGCGCTGGCCATCAGCACGACGCCGGGCGGGTATCGCACGCCGCCGATCTCGACGGGCTCCTTCACCAGCCGCGGCTCGGCGTTGGGCAGCACGGGGTGCATCCGCATGACCTCGTTGATGGTCGCGTTCAGGTAGTCCTCGCTCTCGCCGGCGTCGATCTCGGCCACGAGCCGCGCGAGCGCGCGCGGCTCGCGCGAGAGGCGCGCGAACGCCCACGCGAGCTGCGAGGCGGTCGTCTCGTGTCCCGCGACCAGCGCCGTCACCAGCTCGTCGCGCAGCTCCTGCGCGGACATCGGCGAGCCGTCCTCGTGGCGCGCCGCCAGCAGCATCCCGAGCACATCGTCGGCATCGTCGCGCTCCTCCGCGCGCCGCTCCTCGATCAACGCGTAGATCTCGGCGTCGACCAGCGCGCCGACCTCGTGGCGTCGCGCCACGGAGGCGATCGACCGCGAGACCCGGGGGGGCAGCGGCGGCAGCAGCGACAGGGGGCTGTCCGCGAACGAGAGCAGCTCGGTGAGCAGCGCACGCAGCTGGTCCAGCCGCGCCCCGCGGTCGAGCCCGAAGACGGCGTGCAGGATGACCTCCAGCGTCAGCCGCTGAAGGCGAGGATGGAGCGCGATCCTCTCGCCGCGCGGCCAAGAGCCCACCTCGCGGTCGGCCAGCTCGGCCATCAGAGACGAGAGGCGCTGCATGCGCTCGCCGTGGAAAGCGGGGAGGAGCAGCTTGCGCTGCTCGAGATGCGGTGCCTCGTCGAGCAGGATCACCGAGTTGGGGCCGACGACCGGCTCGAGGATCCTCGCGCCCTCGCCGGGGTGCAGCACGTCCGGGGGCGCCTGGAAGACCTCCTTGATCTGCTCGGGATCGGAGATCATCACAAAGGTCGGCGTGCCGACCATCCGCATCGTGAAGGTGCTGCCGTAGCGGCGCCGCGCCCGCCTGAGGAACGGCGTGGGGCGCGTCCAGTTGCCGAGGGTCTGGAGGACCGCGGGCATGCGGGGTCCGGGCGGGAGGGTCTCGTTCATCCTGCTCCTACGAGGCGGGGTTATATACTGACGAGTATATCTACTTATGAGTATATGAGGGTTCACGATGCCGCGCGGTGAGTTCGATCGCGGCGAGCGCAAGGCGCACACACGCGAGCGCCTGCTCGAAGCCGCCGCGAGCGTCTATGCGCGCCGGGGCTTCGACGGCGCGACGCTCGACGAGGTAGCGGCCGAGGCCGGGTTCACCAAGGGCGCCGTCTACAGCCACTTCGGCAGCAAGGAGAAGCTGCTGCTCGCGCTCTCCGAGCGCCAGCGCACAGCGCAGCTCGCCGAGCAGCGCGAGCTGTTCGACCCCAGCCGGGCGAGCCGCGAGCGCCCGCTCGCAGGCAGCGACCGGTGGATGGAGAGCTTGCGCGAGGAGCCGGAGCGGTTTCGCCTGTTCGTCGAGCTGTGGGTCCGCGCGCAGCGCGACGAGCGGCTGCGCGGGATGCTCGCGGCCGGTGTCGAGGACCTCCGCGAGATGCTGGCCGGCTTCTCGCGCGCCGGCGCCGCCGACGCCGGTCTCGACCCCGACCCCGACGCCGAGCGCGAAGTCGCCAACGTCTTCGTGGCTCTGACGATGGGGATGGGCCTTCTCGCCCTGCTCGACGAGGACGCCGTTCCGCCCGCGCTGCTCGGCAATGCGCTCTCGCTCTTGATCCGTGCGCTGGAACAGGATCCGCAGGCGCGGGGGCAGCTCGCGGGACGCCTCGGCGCGCGCGCCTGAGCGCTCAGCACGGAGCGGCTCGACGGGCCCGCCGCCGGCACTTCGCTGCCAAGGGCAGGAGGGCGCTCGGCGCGCCCGAAACTGCTCTTGAGCAGGGAAAACCAATGTGCAACAATTGACACAAGCCTGCAGCTGAACCGGACTGCTTGAGCGGTGCCCTTCGCAGCGAGGGGCACCGCCGAGGCATCAGCGGAGAGCCCGCAGGCCCGACACAGAGCAGCGCGGCGCTGCGTCGCCGGGCTGACCCTTACAGACATGGAGGCAGCGATGAACGAGCCGGATCTCACGAGTGACGAGATACGGGATGCGACGTCGGCTTGGTGGTTGCTGGTGGTGATCGGTCTCGTGGGCATCGCCGCCGGCGTGATCGTGCTGCTGAAACCGGAAGACAGCCTGTCGTTCCTCGCGGTCGTCGCAGGTGTCTTCATCCTCGCCAGCGGCATCTTCGACGTGGCGATCTCCTTCAGCAGGCACACGCCGAATCGCGGCATGGCGGCCATCGTCGGCGTCCTGAGCGTCGTGATCGGCGTCCTGCTGATCAGGCACCCGATCGGAGGAGTGCTGTTCGTTGCGCTGCTGATCGGGATCTGGCTGATCGCGGTCGGCGTGGTGCGCTTCGTCGAGGCGTTCGACGGCGACCGTCGCACCTGGGGCATCGTGGTCGCGCTGATCGAGATCGCGGCCGGAGTGGTGATCGTCGCCACGCCGCCGATCGGCTTCGCCACCTTGGCGCTGCTGACCGGGATCGCCTTCATCCTGAACGGCGTGGCGATCTTCGCGCTCGGCTGGATCATGCACACGGTTCGTCACGAGGCCGAGGGCACGGCCTACCAAGCCGGCGCGCCCGCTTAGGGTGCGAAAACGCACCGGGTCCCGGGGCTGCGAGCTCCGGGACCCGGTGCCTGCCGTACGGCGGGCACCCGAGGTGAAATCGCCGCCGCGGCTCAGCCCTGCCGCGTGAGGATCTCCTCCAGCGTGCGGCCGCTCAGCACCGAGCGGGGAGCCTCCGCGACGACGTCGGATCCAGGCTGAGCCTCCTCGTCGCGGCGCTTGAGGAGCAGCCACTGGGGCTTCGCCCCGCGCCCGGTGCGCTGCAGCGCGAAGCCGCCGCGGAGCTTCTCGCCGTGCAGGACGAACACCGCATGGCCGCGCTCGAGCGCCTCCGGCCAGGCCACCCGCCCGCCCTGCTCGTAAGGCCCGCGGTCCCACACGATCACGCCGCGGCGCTCGCCCGCCGGGCCCTCGAAGTCGTTGTGCGAGAGCTGGTGATCCTCGACCTGGACGGCGAGCCGCTTCACCGCGGGGTCGAGCGAGGGGCCCTTCGGGACCGCCCAGGAGCGCATCGCTCCGTCGACCTCGAGGCGCAGGTCGAAATGGTGGGTGCCGGCCCTGTGCTCCTGGACGACGAAGACGCCGGCGGCGACGCCGCGGATCGCGAACTGCTCGTGACCCTCCACGCGAACGTCGCTGACCTCGACCTCGCCGACCGCGGCGCCGCGAGGACCTGCTGAGAGGTAGCCGAGCAGCTCCTGCACCGCTGCCGCCGGCCCCTCCGCGTGGACGGCCACCTCGCCGTCCTCTTCGTTGCGCACCCAGCCGCGGACGCCGGCGGCGAGCGCCCGCTTGCGGGTGCCCTCGCGGAACCCGACGCCCTGAACGCGCCCGGAGATGCGCACCCGCACGGCGCGCTCGGCTCCCGGGTCGATGGCTGCTCGCTCTCCCGTCACGTCGCGCTCACGCTACCGAGCAGCTCCGCAAGCAGCTCGCGGGCACGTCCGTAGATCCCGGGCGCGCCGCTCTCGCGCGGGCCGGCGACGTTCAGCGCCCCGCCCGGCGGAAGCTCAGCGAGCAGCCCCATCGCGTGCTCGCGGGCGCCGGCCCCGGACAGGTCGACGACCGCGAGCGGGCGGCCGAGCTCCCCGGCCGCGGCGATAGTCAGGGCGGTGCCCCCGGCGGCTCGCGCCGGGCCGGGGAGGAGGATCAGGGTGGCGTCGCTGTCGCGGACGTTCCAGCGGGTCCTCTGCGCGGGCTCGGCGCTCGGGGTCGCGCGAAGCGCCGGATACACGGCCAGGAGCCCGGGCGGCTCGGGCATGTCCTCCGCCCAGCCTCCGCGCGGGCACCAGCCGCCGTAGGGGATGCCGAGCTCCACGGCGGTGTCGAGCGCCGCCCGATCGACACCGGTCTGCCCGCCGCAGACCACGCGCCCGATTCCCATCGAGGGAGTATCGCGGCGCGCGGCGGCGGGGCGGCGGTGATCAGCGTCTCGTGCGCGCCGTGCCGTCCTCCCGGCTCGTGGGTGAAGCTGGGCGGTCCGGGCCCGGACCGGTCAGATCTTGCGAGGCCCTCGCGCCGCTCCGTCGGCGCCCCCGACGCCGCTGAGCAGCTCGTGGACGCGCAGAGGGCCGCTGCTCGCGCGGTGCAGGGGAGGCGTGCCGCTGTCGGCTCCCGCGCGCAGCCCATCGAGTAGCTCGAGAAGAGCCTCCTCGCCGCTCCGGAGCGGCTCCCAGCCCAGCTCGTGCCGCGCCCTGCTCGTGTCCATGATCGGCGTTCCCATGCCCATGTCGAGCCATCCCGGCGAGGTCGGCTGCAGGCGCAGCCTCCAGCTCGCGTCGGCGGCGGCGCGTACGAGCGACGGCGAGAGCTCCACGGCGCGGGCGCCGAGAGAGCGCGCGATCGTAGCCGCGTCGAGCACGGGCGGCGCGGCGATGTTGAAGGCTCCGTGCGCCGCCCCGGTAGCCGCGAGCCGGTACGCCTGCCCGGCGTCGTCGCTGTGCACCGCTTGCGTGCGCAGACCGCGCGGGAACGGCAGCAGCGGGATCGCGCCGCGGCGCAGCAAGCCGGGCGGCAGCAGCGGACCGATGAACAGGCGCCGGATCCCTGTCGCCGCACCGCGCTTGAAGCAGAGCGCCGGGCGCAGCCGGACGACCCGCACATCGGGCGCGCGCAGTTCGAGCTCGTCCAGCAGGCGTTCGCACTCGGCCTTGTGGCGCGCGTAGAACGAGCTCTGCACGCCGGTCGCCGGCCACTGCTCGTCGACGGCGCCCTCGTCGGGCCCGGGAGCGTAGGCCCCGACCGAGGAGGCGTGGACGAGCGCCGGCACGCCGGCTGCCGCGACGGCGTCGAACACGCGGCGGCTGCCCTCGACGTTCACGAGCCTCGTCGCGCGCTCGTCGCGCGAAGGCTGGATCAGCCATGCCAGGTGGATCACCGCGTCCGCGCCGGCGAAGATGCGCTCGAGCGCGCTCGAGGTGACGTCGGCGCGCTGCCAGCGCGCTCGCGGCGGCGCCGGCGTGCTCGGCAGCCGCCGGGCCAAGCCGACGATCTCCTCCACGCGCTCGTCGGCCGACAGCGCCCGCAGCACGCTCGTGCCGACGTTCCCGGTCGCTCCGGTGACGACGATCCTCATGCGGCGACGGCCTCGACGAGGGTGCAGACGGGGGCGACCTCGGCGTTCATGTTGACCTCCATCATGCGCAGCGCCGCCTCGGCCAGGTCCGGATGGATGTGCGCTACGGCGTCGCTGGCGACCGCGATCTCGAAGTGGCGCACGTATCCGTCGAGTGCGGAGTACAGGATGCACTGCTCGGTGACCTGGCCGGTCAGCAGGATGCGCTCGACGCCGGAGCTGCGCAGCAAGTAGTTCAGGGACGTTTCGTAGAAGATCGAGTGCCGGGCCTTCGAGACGAAAGCGGCGCGCGCCGGCGGCAGCACCGGCTCCACGAGCTCGCGGTGTGGACCGTCGAGCGCCCACTCGCACAGCTCGTCGCGCCCGGCCGCCCAATCGCCGTGGTTGTCGTTGACGAACACGGTCATCAGATCGCGCTCCTGCGCCGCTTCGATCGCTCGCGCGATCGCCGGCACCGTACGGCGAACCGACTCGCGCAGCTGGTCGGCGTCCTCGTGCTCGTAGCGGTTGAGCATGTCCGTCACGATCACGGCTGTCCTGCTCACGGCTTCAGCAGCACCTTGAAGCAGCCGTCTTCCTTCTTCTGGAACATCTCGTAGGCGCGCGGCGCGTCGGCAAGCGGCACGTGATGGGTCGCGTAGCTGTCGACGCCCAGCGGGTCCTCGCCGTCGCTGAGCAGCGGCAGGATGTCGTCGATCCACCGCTTGACGTTGGCCTGGCCCATCCGCAACTGCACCTGCTTGTCGAACATCTGCAGCATCGGCATCGGGCTGGCAGCGCCTCCGTATACGCCGGAGAGGGAGATCGTCCCGCCGCGGCGCACCAGCTCGATCGCCATGTGAACTGCGCTCAGGCGGTCGATCCCGGCCTTCTGCATCACCTGCTGGGCGAGCGCGTCGGGCAGCATCCCGGCGAGCTTGTGCGCGAAGCGGCCGACCGGCGCTCCGTGCGCCTCCATGCCGACGGCGTCGATCACGCAGTCCGGGCCGCGGCCGCCGGTGAGCTCGCGGACGGCGCCGGGCAGGTCCTCGTGATCTTCGAGGTCGAGCACGCGCACGCCATGTGACTGAGCCCGGGCCAGCCGCTCGGGCACGAGGTCCACGCCGATCACCTCGCCGGCGCCTTTGTGCTGGGCCACGCGCGTGCACATCTCCCCGATCGGCCCGAGCCCGAGCACGACGACGCTGCCGCCGTCGGGGATGTCCGCGTACTGCACCGCCTGCCAGGCCGTCGGCAGCACGTCGGACAGGTACACGAAGCGGTCGTCCGGCGGACCGTCGGGGACCTTGATCGGTCCGTAGTGCCCCTGCGGGACACGCAGGTACTCGGCCTGACCGCCGGGGATCTCGCCGTAGAGCGTGGTGTAGCCGAGCAGCGAGGCGCCGGTTCCGTACTCGTGCACCTGGGTGGTCTCGCACTGCGACTGCAGACCCTGGCCGCACATGAAGCAGCGCCCGCACGAGACGTTGAACGGGATCACCACGCGGTCCCCCGCGGCGAGATGGGAGACCTCGGCGCCCACCTCCTCCACGATCCCCATCGGCTCGTGGCCGAGCACGTCGCCGGGATCGATGAACGCGCCGAGCACCTCGTAGAGGTGGAGGTCCGAGCCGCAGATCCCGCTCGAGGT
>Ga0070741_10018967_pt1 | contig 11047 bp, 11 predicted proteins | sample Coa_R1_4_FD_66440 | JGI IMG/M metagenome (GOLD analysis project Ga0070741, IMG submission 66440) | Surface soil microbial communities from Centralia Pennsylvania, which are recovering from an underground coalmine fire - Coalmine... | ecosystem: Environmental > Terrestrial > Soil > Unclassified ...
CGCCAGTTCATCGAGTTCTGCGAGCGCGTGGGAGACCGGGAGACGGCGGCCCTCTACCGCGACGTGATCGAGCCCGACGAGCGTTACCACCACGAGCTCGGTCGCACGCTCCTGATGCGGCTGGCCGTCTCCGAGGACGCGCAAGAGGCCGCCGCCCGCGCGGCGCGCAAGACGCTGGCGCTCGCGGACGAGCTGCAGAAGAAGGCGCTCGCGACCGGCGGCATCCACCACGCGCCCGGCTGCTGATGGACGACCTGAGGAGTTTTGAGCGCCTGGCTCTCGAGGACGGCGACCGGCTGGATCTCGCGCGCGCCGCGCTCGCCATCGCGCGCATCGAGCATCCCGAGCTCGGCGTCGAGCGAGAGCTGGCGCGGCTCGACGGCCTCGCCGAGCGCTCGGGAGCGGCGTCGGCCTCCGACGAGCAGGTGAGGCTGGAGCGGCTGCTCGCCTTCCTGTTCGAGGAGGAAGGCTTTCGCGGCAACGCGGCGGAGTACTACGACCCCCGCAACTCGTGCCTGAACGACGTGCTCGATCGCAAGCTCGGCATCCCGATCACGCTGTCGGTGCTCACCATGGAGATCGGCCGGCGCGTCGGCGTCGACGTCGAGGGGGTGAGCCTGCCCGGGCATTTCATCGTGAGCGCCGGACTCGGTGGTCGCCGGATCTTTCTCGACCCGTTCAACGGCGGCGCCGTGCTCACGCCCGCGCAGGCGGAGGAAGTCGCCTCGAAGGCGGTCGGGCGCCCCGTGAAGCTCGCCGACGCGCACTGGGCCCCGTGCGGCAAGCGACAGATCCTCGTCCGCATGCTGCGGAACCTCAAGGGCATCTACGCCCGGGCCGAGGACTGGCCGCGCGCGCTCGCCGTCGTCGACCGCCTGCTCGTGCTGGAGACGGACTCGCCGGTGCATCTTCGCGACCGCGGCACGGTACTCGTGCGCATGCAGCGGCTCCACCAGGGAGCGGCGGCGTGGGAGCGCTATCTCACGCGGTTTCCGCACGCCGCCGACGCCGACGCCTTTCGCGACGAGCTGCGGAAGGTCCGTCAGAAGATCGGCTCGCTGAACTGAGCGTGACACGGGTCCGCGTCCCGATCGTCGCGCTGATGATCGTGACGCTGCTGGGCCCGGCGTGCGCCAGCCCCGATCTCGTCCCGATCGGCGCGGCCGGCGTGACGTTCGCCCCTGACGCCGACGAGCGCGCGCTGTGGACCGCCGCCGAGAAGGAAGAGGCGGCGCTGGCCGCGCGCACGCGGCGGTACGACGACCCGGTGCTCGAGGAGTACCTGGCACGCCTCCTCGCGGGTGTGGTGCCCGACACCGTACGCGCCGCCGGTCCGCCGCTGACGCTCGTGGTCGTGCGCGATCCCACGCTCAACGCCTTCGCCATGCCGAACGGGACGATCTACGTCCACACGGGGCTGCTGAGCCGCCTCGAGAACGAGGCGCAGGTGGCCACCATCCTGGCGCGCGAGCTCACGCACCTCGTCCATCGCCATGCGCTCGCGCGCGAGCGCGACCGGACCCGGCCGCCGGCGCTGCCGCCGGCCGCGCGGGCGCTCGTGCTCGGGCCGACGGCGAGCGCCATCGTCGGTCTCGGGCTGCCGCTGGCCGCGGTGGCCGCCATCGACGGCTACGGCCGCGCGCGCGAGCGCGAGGCCGACGCGGGCGCCGTGGACGGTCTCGTGCGCGCCGGCTACGATCCCGAGGCGGCACCGCGGGCCTTCGAGCGGCTCCGCGCGGATGCCAGCGACCGCGGCGCGCTGGAGACGTTCCTGCTCGGCAGCCCCGGCTTCCTGAGCGAGCGCCTGCAGACGACGCGGCGGCTGGCGCGCGACCGGCGGGCGGCGGCGGCCGCGCTGCGCGGGGCGGTCGGCGACAGCGACGTCTTCGAGCTGCGGATGCGTCCGCTGGTGCGCGAGAACGCGAACGAGGACGTCCGCGCCGGCCGTTTCACCATCGCCCAGCGCCAGCTGGATCGGGTGCTGGCGGCCACGCCGGGCGACGCCATGGCCCACCTCTACTATGGCGAGCTTCGCCGGCTGATGTCGCAGCGCGCGCGGGACGCCGCCGTCGCGCGGCAGTCGCTCGCGCTGGCGGAGGCGTCGTACGACAAGGCGGCCGACCTCGATCCCTCGCTGGCCGAGCCGCACCGGCAGCTCGGCTTCCTCTACTACCAGCGCAGGGACTACGCGCGCGCGAGCGCAGCGTTCACGCGCTACCTCGAGCTGCGACCGGATGCGCCCGACGCCGAGCGCATCAAGGCGTACCTGACCGAGCTAGCTCGGCCTTGAGCACCTTGCCGGTGGCGCTGCGCGGCAGCGCCGGCACGATGCTGACGCGGCGCGGGTACTTGAAGGCGGCGAGCCGCTCGCGACAGTATGCGCTGAGCTGGTCGGCGGTGGCGCGCGCCTCGGGTCGGAGCGCCACGAAGGCGGCCACGTCCTCGCCGAGCTGAGGGTGCGGCACCGCCACCACGGCCGCCTCCAGGACGTCGGGGTGCGCGACCAGCACCGCCTCGACCTCGGATGGGAAGACCGAGTACCCGCCACGGAGGATCCGCTCGCGCTTGCGGCCGACGATCGTCACCCAGCCGTCGGCCGTCACCGACGCGAGGTCGCCGGTGTGAAACCAGCCGTCCACGAGGACGGCGCGTGTCTCGTCCGGCGCGTCGAGATATCCGTCCATCGCGGCCGGAGAGCGGATGAGGAGCTCGCCGACGTCCCCGGCCGCGGCGGCGCGGCCGTCGTCGTCCACGACGCGAAGCTGCACGCCGGGCACGGCACGTCCGATCGAGTCCGCACGGTCCGCGGTATCCGCGGCGAGATACGAGATCGGCCGAAAGAGCTCGGTCATCCCGTAGCCGCGCAGAATGCGGACGCCGGTCTGCGCGCGCCACTCCTGCGCGAGCTCCCACGGGCACGGAGCGGCGCCGGACAGCGCCAGACGGAGCGCCGGCCCCGCGGCCACGCGGCCACCGTCGAGCAGGCGGCGGAACATCGTCGCCACGCCGGGGAACACCGTGATCCCGCCCTCGGCGAGCAGCGGCGCCACCGCGTCGACGGAAAACCGCTCGACGAGGCGCACCGAGGCGCCCGCGAGCAGCGGCGCCACGAGCGCGCCATTGAGGCCGTAGGAGTGGGCGAGGGGCAGAGCGGCCAGGACGACGTCGTCCGACCGGAGAGCCATGACGTCATCGGCCCACGAGCGGTTCGCCGCGAGCGTTGCCGCGTGCGACAGGAGCGCGCCCTTCGGCCGGCCGGTCGAGCCCGACGTGTAGAGAACGAGCGCGGGACCACGCGACGCTCGCGTCGTCCACGCGGCGGCCTCGCCGGGCGATTCCTCGAGCACCGCGGCCGGCGTGAGATCCGCGAGGATCGCCGCGCGCTCCGCCGGCTTCAGCAGCGGGTCGAGCGGCGCCGCCGTCGCGCCAGCCTTGAGCACACCGAGCAGGGCGACGGCGAGCTGCCAGCCGTTCGGCATGGCGATGGCGACGCGGTCGCCGGGACGGACGCCGCCCGCGTCGAGCGTGCGGGCCAGCCCGCACGCCCGCGCATCCAGCTCCTCGTATCGCAGGGCGCCGCCGTCCCAGACGAGCGCCGGGCGCGCCGCGTGCATCCGCGCCGAGGCGTCGAGCGCCGCGGTCAGGCTCAGGGCAGGAAGTCCTCCAGCCGCAGCTGCTCCCACACGGCACGCGGCACGCGATGCCGGGGGGTGTAGCCGGCGAGCGAGGGCTTGGCCGTCGCGTCGACACCCCACTTGGCGGTGTAGCCGTCCTCGCGGGACGACGGATCGAGGTCGGAGCCGCGCGCGTGGGTGATGACGGTCAGGTCGCGGTCGGGCTGGCAGCGGGTGGCGATCGCCCAGGCCACCTGGCGATCGTCGAAGACGTCGACGTCGTGATCGACCACGACCACGCGCTTCATGTAGAGATCGGCGCCGAAGACGGCCATGATGGCGTTCTTCGCCTGGCCGGTCAGCCGCTGCTCGATCGACACGTAGCACGTGAACGGCGCCGGCACGCGTACGGCGCGCACGGAGGGCACCATGGCGCGCACCGCCCGGTGGAGGTTGGCCTCCATCGGGATGGTCGACAGCAGCATGTGATCCAGGTGCGCGACCGTGATGTCCTGGAACATCGCATCGCGCCGGTGGGTGATGGCGCGCACCTTGACGACCTCGCGCTGGCGCTCGCCGAGGCTGTAGCCGGTGAACTCACCGAACGGCCCCTCCGCCGTGCGCTTGCCCGGCAGGATCTCGCACTCGAGCACCAGCTCGGCGTGCGCGGGCACGAGAACGTCCGACGTCTCGCACTTCACCAGCTCCAGAGGCTCGCCGAGAAGCGCGCCCATGATCGCGCGCTCGTCCTCGTCGATCGAGCCGATGGCGAGCGCGCCGAGGGCGATGGCGGGATGGACGCCGATCACGAGCGCCAGCGCGAGCGGCTCGCCGCGCTGCTCGGCGATCTGCTGGAATTCCCACAGATGCTTGCCGAGCGTGAGGTGGATGGACGTCGTGTCGCGGCCCTGGATCATCAGCCGGTTGTACGCGCAGTTCCACGTGTCGGAGGCGGGATCGCGCGCGAAGGAGATGGCCGCGGTGATGTACGGCCCGGCGTCCCCCTCGTGGTGGATGATCTGCGGCAGCGCGTAGAGGTCGACGTCCGCGCCGCGGAGCACGACGTCCTTCACGGGGCCGGTGGCCACGATGCGCGGCGGCAGCGGTCGCTCCATGGCCGCCAGGTACGTGCGCAGCATGGCCTCCGGCGCGCAGCCGAGCGCCAGCGCCAGCCGCGACCGGCCTGCGTGAAGATTGGTCAGCACGGGAAATGTCGTGCCCTTCACGTGCTCGAAGAGCAGCACCGGCCGCTGCCGCCGCTCCTTCTCGAGCTTCACCACGAACGCGGTCAGCTCGTACGCCGGATCGATCTCCCGCGAGACGATGCGGACGTCCTCGGGCTTGCGGCGCTTCAGCTCGTCCAGGTAGGAGCGCAGGTCCTGGGCCATGGCGCCCGATTATCGCGCGATCAGACGCGCTCGGGTACCCGCTTGCGTGCCTCCTTGCGTGCGCTGCCGGTGATCCACCAGCCGCGGACGGCGACGATGATGCCGACCGCGATGGCGAGCAGGCGGGTCCACGCGGGCAGCGCACCGAGCCAGCGCTCGAGGCCGGCATCGTGCAGCATCATGTCGACCGCCACGTAGCCGAGGATGCCGCCGCCGAGCCAGATGATCCACACGAACCGGTTCATCAGCCGCGCCAGCAGCCCGCTGCCCCAGACCACGAGCGGCAGCGACAGCCCGATGCCGACCACCACCAGCAGCAGGTCACCGTGAGCGGCGGCGGCCACCGCGAGGACGTTGTCGAGGCTCATGACGGCGTCGGCCACCATGATGATCCACACCGCCTCGCGCAGCGACGTGCCCTGGCGCACGTGACCCTCCGCGCCGCCACCATCGGCCTGGTGGACGAGCTTCAGCGCGATCCACACCAGGAGGATTCCGCCCACCAGCTGCAAGAACGGGATCGCGAGCAGCCAGGTCGCGACGACGATGAACGCCAGACGCAGGCCGACGGCGCCCGCGGTGCCCCACACGCGGCCGAGCAGCTGCTGGCGCGCGGGCAGCGTGCGAACGGCGAGGGCGATGACGAGCGCGTTGTCGCCGGCCAGCGTGAGATCGATGATGACGATCCCGACCAGCCGCAGCCAGAACTCCGAGGTGAACATCTCCATCACTGACCCGCTCCCACGAGCATGCGCACGACGGCGAGCAGCGCGCGCCCGACGACGAGGAGGGCGATGGCCACCGCCAGGCCCTCGTATCGATTCAGCTTCATGACGAGCCTCCTCACGAGCAGATGCCGGCGCCGGGGTTCCGGCGACCGGAAGCGCAGGACCGCGGGACGAGAGGAGGCTAGTGGTCGTCGCCGCCGGGCGGAGGAGCGGCGCCCGGATCGGCGGCGGGCAGCGGCCGCGGCGGCGTCTCGGCGCGCGACGCGACGGACGGTCGCGGGGCGGGCCGACGCACCCGCGGCAGGCTCATGTCGCGGAGGGCCGCCGCGCGCGCCCGCGTGGTCGCGCGCGCGTCCCGGCTGTGATCACGACGCGCGCGCAGCTGGGCGGCCTCCTCCAGCTCGTCGTCGAGCTGGAGCAGGCCCGTCGGCGTCGTCTCGAACGGCACCACGGCGTCGAAGCAGATCGCGAAGACGAGCATGAGGAGCAGCCGGCGCCACGTCACGACGTCATTCTATCGCTGTCGTCCGCGTGGCCGCGGCGCCGCAGGCCCGGCCACGCTCCGACGGCGGCGACAGCGGCGCCGACGAGGAGCGCGATCGGCCGCATCAGCGCGTGGGCGGCGGTGCCGACCGCGACCGTCAGCGCGGGGTCCTGCAGCGCCATCTCGGCGCCGACGTAGCCGAGGAAGCCGCCGCCCAGCCACACGATCCACGTGAAGCGGTTCATGAGGCGCGACAGGAGGCCGGCGCCCCAGACGACGATCGGCAGCGAGAGCGCGATGCCGACGGCGACCAGCGTCATCTCGCCCTTGGCGGCGGCCGCGATGGCGAGGACGTTGTCGAGGCTCATGGTCACGTCGGCGACGATGATGATCCAGACCGCCTCCCACAGCGAGTCGCCGTGGCGCGTGCCCGTCGCGTCCTCGCCGCCCGGGCGCACCAGCCGGACGGCGATCCACACCAGCGTGGCGCCGCCGACCAGCTGCAGCAGCGGCACCCGAAGCAGGAGCGTGACCAGCGCCACGAACGCGAGCCGCAGGGCGACCGCCCCGAGCGCGCCCCAGATCTGGCCCAGCAGCCGCTGGCGCGCGGGCAGGGCCCGCACCGCGAGCGCGATGACGAGCGCGTTGTCCCCGGACAGCAGCAGGTTGAGCACGCTGATGCCGAGCAGCCGTAGCCAGAACTCCGCGCTCAGGACGTCGGTCATGCAGCCGTCATTTGAGCCCGTAGAGCCGACGCGCGTTGTCGGCGAGGATCTTGCGCTTCTGCGTGTCGCTGAGGTCCCCGCGATCCCGGATCTCGTCGATGGAAGCCGGGTACGAATGGTCCCAGTGGGGAAAGTCGGACGCGTAGACGATCTGGTTCTCGCCGACGAGCTTCACGGCCGGGCCGAGCAGCCACTCGTCCGCCTCGCACGAGAAGTAGATCTTGCCCGAGCGGATGTAGTCGCTCGGCTTGCGCTTGAGAGCCGGCGCCTCCGTCGTGCGCTTGGCGTACTCGTCGTCCATGCGCTCCATCCAGTAGGGCGCCCAGCCGCAGCCGGCCTCGAGGAAGGCGATGCGAAGGTCCGGGAACCGCTCCGGGATGCCCTCGAAGACGACCGAGGTGATCTGTCGCATCTGGCCGAACGCGTGCGAGCACGTGTGCGCCTGGATGAACTGCGGGAACAGCTCGACGCCGGCGCCGCCGAGCGAGGAGCCGGAGGCGTGGACGCCGACCATCACGTCGAGGCGCTGGGCCGTCTCGTAGATCGGCGCGAATCGCGCGTCACCGAGCAGGTGGCTGCCGTCCGCGGACAGCATCGCGCCCTTGAGCCCCAGCTGGCGGACTGCCCGCTCGAGCTCCGCGGCCGCGGCGTCCGGATCCTGCACGGGCAGCAGCGCCACCGCGTGCAGCCGCTCGCTCTTGCGCACGAACTCCTCGTGCAGGAACGTGTTGTACGCGCGGCAGATCGCCACCGCCCACGCGCGGTCCTTCAGGAACGACAGGAACAGCCCGAGGGTCGGGTAGAGCACCGTCGCTTCCATGCCGCCCCGGTCGAGCGCCGCGAGCCACTGCTCGGCGGTGCTGCCGGCGTCGCCCAGCGTGCCGAGCATGCGCCGGTCCCATCCGTCCTGGGGGTAGAGCGAGAACGACAGCGGCCGCCGCCGCAGCGGCTCGTCGAGATATCTCGACACCTGCTCGTTCGTCTCGATGACGTGTCCGTCCGCGTCGACGATGGGAAAGCTGGCCATGGCCGTCTCCTTCAGGGCTTCTTGCAGATGACGTTGAGGAGCGCTTGCCGCTTCTCGTCTCGCACGACGGCGAGCGCGCGCGCCAGCGCCGCCGGCAGCGCCGCGGCATCCTCCACCTTTTCCGCCCAGCCGCCGGAGGCCTGGCACAGCAGCTCGTAGTCGGGCGGCGGGTCGAGCTCGGTGAGCGGCATGCCGAGGCGCTTGGCCCAGCCGTCCGGCGCATGCGAGCTCACGGCGCGCTTGACGGCGTTCCACGCGCGATTGTTGAACACGATCCACAGCACGGGCAGCTCGTAGGCGCGCGACACCCAGTGCGACGCCGTCGGCGAGCCGAAGATGTACGCGCCGTCGCCCACGCACGCGATGACCGTGCGATCGGGCGCCGCGCACTTGGCGCCCAGCGCGGCGCCGAGGCCCCAGCCCAGGCCGCCCGACGAGGGCGCGGCGAAGTAGGTGCCGGGCTGGCGGAAGCAGGCCTGCGAGGCGTCGAGGTCGTACTCGTTCACCACGATCGTGCGCTCGTCCAGCACGTCGCCCACGCAGCGCGAGAGCCACGCCATGTCGATGGGGCTGTCCGTCCGGAGCGCGCGCGCCCGGGTCTCGGCGGCGGCGCGACGCTCGCGGCCGGCGGCGGCGATCGCGCGGCGACGCTCGGCGGCGGCGGCCGCGTCCACCCGCGCGCGCAGGGCGGTGGCCAGGGCGGCCAGCGTCAGCCGTGGAGCGCCGGGCAGCGCCACGTCGGCCGCGAATCCGCGGACGGGATAGCGCGAGAAGAGCGGGTCGACCGCCACGTGCACGAGTCGTGCGTCCGGCCGCGGCGCCTTGAGCGCGGGAAACCACGGCACGTCCGACTCCACGACCAGGATCGCGTCCGCCTCGTCGAGATACGGCGTCGCGTCGAACCCTCCGTGCAGGTCGTGATCTTGCGGCGCGTTCACGTGGGTGTGGAACTGATCCACCATCGGCGCCCCCAGCGCCTCGGCCACGGCGACGAGCGCCGGCACCGCGGCCGGATCGCGGCCGGCGGCCTTGGCCAGGACGAGGGGCCGACGCGCGGCGGCCAGCAGGCGCGCCGCCTCGTCCACCGCCTGCGGATCGGCCACCGCGGCCGCCGGCCGCGGCGCGCGCGACGTCTCCGCGTAGTCGAACGTCTCGTGCGCCTCGGACAGCACCTCGCGCGGAAGGGTCAGGTACACCGGTCCCTGTGGCTCGGCGTGGGTGATCGCCAGCGCGCGGTCCACGACCGTCTCGAGCTGCGGGAAGTTGCGCAGCTCGTAGTCCCACTTCACGAACTCGCGCACCATGGCCGCCTGGTCGAACGACTCCTGCGCCCAGTGGATGGGACGGTTGCGCGAGCCGCGCATGCCGACCTCGGTGATGGGATTGCGCCCGGCGCTGAACAGCATCGGCACCCCGGCGCGGGCGGCGTTGATGAGGCCGCCGAGCGCGTTGGCGGCGCCGACGATGACGTGCACCATCACCGCCTGCGCCCGACCGGTGACCATCGCGAAGCCGTGCGCCATGGCGACCGCCGTCACCTCGTGGGGGACGGTGACCGGCCGCGGCCGTACCTGTCCCTGGGCCAGACGCTTGGCGTACGCCTCGATGAGCGGCGCGAAGTCCGTGCCGGCGTTGGCGAACAGGTACTCCACACCGCGCGCGGCGAGGAGCTCGAGATAGGCCTCGGCGGTCGACTCGACGGAAACGCTCTTGCTCATGGGACCCTCGAATGCGGAGCGGCGCCGCGCCCGCCGGGAGAGGCCGAGACGAGCCGCGCGGGCTACCGGTAGCCTTTCGCCTCGGCGGTGATCTTGGCCGCGTCGAACTTGTTGATGTCGGCGATCAGCTCGTTGGTGATGAGGTCCGCGGCCTTCACCGGCTGCTTGATGATGCCGTACTTCAGCATGAAGTCGGCGTAGGCGCCGTAGTTCGCCTCGGAGTTCTCGCCCCAGCGCTTGACGCCGGCCTTCTCCAGCTTCCAGTTCACGATGCGGGCGTTGAGCACCTTGACGTCGTCGCGGATCGCGGTGGCCTCGTCCTTGCCGGTCGGCTTCGTCTGCGGAAACACCTCGTAGAGGATCTTCACCGCGGCCTCGGGGTTGGCGATGGCGAACACCGTCCCCATCGCGTAGCCCTTGGCCAGCGCCACCGCCTCCTTGCGGCGCGACTTCAGCGTCTCGTCGAGCGCGAGGAACCCGTTGGCGGGATAGCGGTCGATGTCCCGCGTGTCGAGCAGCCGCAGCTTGACGCCCGCATTCTCCACCATCGCGTACTGCGTGTCGAACTGGCTGAGCGCGTCGACCTGCTTGCTGCGCACCATGGCCGCGGTCTGCGCGCCCTCGCCGGCCACGACGATGTTGACGTCGCTGTCCGGATTGAGCCCCGCCGTCGCCACCAGCGCCTTCGCCACCGGGACGCCGGCCGAGCCCATGGAGATGACGCCGATCGTCTTGCCCTTGAGGTCGGCGATCTTCTGCACCGGACTGTCGGCGGGGACCGCGATGCCGTAGATGTTGCCCTGGTACGCGGTGTAGAAGATCTTGCCGCTGATGCCCTGCGCGCGGGCGATGGCGAGCGGTTCCACGCTCGGCAGCGAGTACGGCACCTCCCTGGTGACCACGGCCTGGGTGCAGGCGGCCGAGCCGGGGAGCGGCACCAGCTCGACGTCGAGACCCTCGGCCTTGTACCAGCCCATCTTCGTGGCGATCGCAAACGGTGTCGTGGCCGAGGAGACGGTCTTGGCGCACCAGCCGACGCGGACCTTGCTCTGGGCCGGGGCGGGGACAGTGGACGCGAGCGCGGCGATCAGCGCCAGCGCGCACGCGAGCGGGAGCGAGCGCTTCATGGATGCACCCCTTCTTTGGCGGCGGCGGCAACGCCCCGGGCGGCGGCGACCGGAGCGGCTTGCTCGGGTGAGGTTTCGATGACGGGCTTCTCGGACGGATCCCAGAACATCACGCGCCGGCGGACGAGGCCGATGGCGCGATTGAGGACGAGGCCGACGACCGACAGCACGAGCAGGATCGAGAACTGTCCGGAGACGTCCATGTTGAAGTTCATCGACTGGATCAGCATGCCGAG
>Ga0070741_10018968_pt1 | contig 11047 bp, 11 predicted proteins | sample Coa_R1_4_FD_66440 | JGI IMG/M metagenome (GOLD analysis project Ga0070741, IMG submission 66440) | Surface soil microbial communities from Centralia Pennsylvania, which are recovering from an underground coalmine fire - Coalmine... | ecosystem: Environmental > Terrestrial > Soil > Unclassified ...
TTCGCCATGTACGGGTGGGCTGTCGAGCGCACGCTTCCTCCTAGGTCGTCAGTTCGAGCACGACGCTACGTGCCGGCGCGACGCGAACGCGGCGGTACCCGCTGAGCTCCCGGTCGAGACGGGGGTCGCCGGTGTCGACGCGGAGCAGCATCGGGTCGAGCGCGACGAGCTTCTCGAGCGACGCGAGGATGTCGATTCGGTCGAGCCCGACCGCCCGGATGACTGCGGGGCTCAGCTGCTGGTTGCCGCGGCCGAAGACGTACCCCTGGCCGCCGACGACACCGAGCACGAGACGCGCGTCGCGTCCGTCGAGGACCCGCAGGAGGCCTGCTTCGTCGAGGTCGCGCCCGACGAGGCGGCCGTCGGCGACCGCGTCGACGCCGAGCAACGATCCCTCGACGCCGAGCTTCGCCAGCACCCGCTGCGTCGTCGTCCCGGGGCCGAAGATCGCGAGGCCGCGAAGCTCGCGCGCCACCTCGGCGCAGAGGGCCTCGAGCGCGTCGTCGGCGGGCCGGGAGGCCGCCTTCGGGTGCTGCAGCCGCCGCCGGTCGTACGGCACGTTCGCGATTGCGTACAGGTGCGGCGAGAGGCGGCCGTCCGGCTCGTCGAGGTCGAGCACCTCCACAGCCCGGAGGTCGGCCGAGCGCCCGGCGAGGTGCGAGGCGGCGAGGTCGCCTGCCGCTTCCGGGCTCGTCGCGAAGACGCCGGAGTGCATCTTCACGCCGGTCGGGATCCCGAGGACGGGCACGCGGGTGCCCACGGTCGCGACGACGTCGCGCGCCGTCCCGTCACCGCCCGCGAACAGGATCAGGTCGACGCCGCGGCGCTCGAGCTCGGCGGCGGCGGCTCGGGTGTCCTCTGCGGTGGTCTCCCGAGCCACCCCCACGTCGAGCGGCTCCAGCCGAAGGCCGTGCGCGCGGACGACGTCCGCGCCCATCTGCGCCGCGGGCGTGAGCACCTCCAGGTCTTCGACGCTTGCCGCCAGGCGCGCGAGCGCCCGCGCCGCGCGCTCCGGTGCGACCGGCGTCGCTCCTCGACTCAGCGCTTCGCGAACGGTGTCCGCTCCGTCCGTTCCCTTGAGTCCGACGCGCCCGCCGAGGCCGGCGATCGGGTTCACGATCAGTCCCAGGCGCGTCATCTCTCGGAGCCGGCGATGCGCGTTGCGACGGCCCGCGCGGTTTGCGAACCTTCGCACACATTCCCCGCTCCGTCCACGCGAACGGGGAGGGAGACACGGGGAGGCGCAGCTTGCAGATCCGGCGGGTGGACGTGCACGCGGTGCGGTACCGGCACGCTGCGGGGCCGTTCACGATGTCCGGCGGCAGGGTGTCGACGGAGCAGGATGCGACGCTCGTCCGCCTCGAGACGGACGACGGTGTCGTCGGCTGGGGCGAGCAGTGCGTGATCGCTCCCGACTACGCACCGGGTTACGCCGGGAGCACGCGCGCCGTCCTCGAGCTGCTCGGGCGAGCCGTGCTCGGCTCCGACCCGCGGCAGGTCGAGGTCGTGTACGCGCGGATGGATGCCGCAGCGCGCGGCTACCAGTACGCGAAGTCGGCGCTCGACATGGCCTGCTGGGATCTCCTCGGCCACGCGGCGGGGCTGCGGGTGAGCGACCTCCTCGGCGGCACGCATCAGACGGCGTTCCCGGTCTACACGGGAATCGGCATAGCGGCGCCCGAGGTGATGCGCGAGCGCTGCAGGGAAGCCGTCGCGGCGGGCTGGCAGCAGCTCCAGCTCAAGGTCGGCACGACCTGGCGCCAGGACGTCGACCGCGTGGATGCGTGCATGGAGGTCCTCGAAGGCGCGGAACGCGTGATCGTCGACGCGAACGCGTACTGGACGCAGGCCGACGCCGCGCGGATCGTCGCGCTGATCGACGGTCACGACCTCTACGTCGAGCAGCCCTGCGCGACGATCGAGGAGTGCGCGGCGATCCGCCGGAGCTCTCGGCGGCCGATGATCCTCGACGAGAGCCTGTGGACACTCGACGATCTCCTGCGGGCACGCGCCGCCGGCGCGGCGGACGCCGTTCGGCTCAAGCTCTCGCGATTCGGCGGGATCACTCCGGTGCGGCGCGCCCGCGACCTCGCGATCAGCTTCGGCCTCCCGCTCACGATCGAGGATTCGGGAGGCGGCGACGTGATCTCTGCCGCCACGGCCCACCTCGCGTGCTCGGTGCCCGCGCGGTTCCTGCTCGCCGGCTACCTCCCGAGTGAGATGACGGCCGAGCGCATTGCGTCGGGCACGCCCGCCGCAGCCGGAGGCTTCGCGCAACTCCCGGACGGGCCGGGCCTCGGGATCGAGGTCGACGAGGACGCGGTCGGCCCACCGCTCCTGCGCGTCGAGTAGCCTCAGAACGAGATCGCGGCGGCACGGCCGAGTTGCCTGCCGGCCGCGTCCACCGCGGCGACCTCCGCGTGGCGGACGCCGACCCGGACGGGAAGCGGCGTCTCGAAGCCCCGCCGCCGCACCGTGGCTGCGAGCCGGAGCGAGCCCGCGGACGCACCGGTGGAGAGCCGCCAAGTGGCCACCTCCGTCGCGCCGTTCCAGCTCGCGTAGAGGAAGGGGCCGTTCGCCGTGCTGCGCACGGCGACGCGCGGCTCGTCGACCGGCCTGCCGGTCCACGGAAAGCGCAGCGCGCGGTAGGTCTGCCCTCCCTCCGGCAGGCGGGCGTCGAAGCGGATCGAGCCGTCGCGCGCGAACTCCGTGAAGTAAGGGGCGCTCCCCCAGCCGACGAGCATGTCGCCGTTCTCGAGCCGCTGCGCGCTCCCCGTGTAGCGCGCGAGCAGCTTCGGGTTGTCGTGGACGTAGCTCCGCTCGAGCGTCGCGCGCCTCCTCGCCGAATCGAGCGAGATCACGAGCGCGCGCGACTGCCGCTCGACGGCGGGCGCGGCCCCGTTGTCGAAGATCGAGATCGTCTTGCCGCCGTCGTGCAGGCGCGCGTCGTGCTGCCAGGCGAAGGGGGTGCCCTTGCCCATGACGAAGTCGCTGCGCCTGCCGCCGAGCCGCCAGATCACCCGGCCGGTGCGCCGGTCGACCTTGTAGACCGCCCACGTGTTGCGGGCGGAGACGATGAGGTTGCCGTCGGGGGCGATGTCGATCGCGTTGATGTGGAAGTAGTCGAACCGCGGGCCGATCTTCTGGTGCGACTCGGCGAGCTCCACGTGGTCGAGGCTGTGCCACTCCCAGAGAACGCGGCCCGTCGGGATCTCGAGCTCGAGGACGACCCCGCCCATCACCGGGCGGCGACGCTTGCCGCCGACCGACGTCAGGTCCATCGTCCTGATCTCGTTCGACGTCACGAGTGCCGTGTCGTGCGGCGTGATGATGAACTCGTGGAGGTCGATCGGGAGGCCGTTCGAAGCCTTGAACCGCGCGATCTCCTCGTACGCGGCGTTCACGACGACGCACTCGCCGACGCCGGTGCCCTTCTCGGACTTCCCCTCCCACCACGTGAGCACCGGCTCGCCCTTGTACCGGGCGACACGAAGGTTCATCGCGGTCTGCGGCGTCGTCGGCCGGAACCAGACCGGCTCGCCGCGGTCGTCGAGCAGCAGCGCGCCCCGCTGACCCGGCCCGGCCGAAGGCGCGACGAGGAGGAACCCGGGCGCAGTTGCATCGGCGGGATGGACGACGTCGACGACCGGCGGCCGCAGATCGGGGCGGGAATAGAAGCGGTGCGTGCGCGGTGCGACGGCTGCGAACGCGTCGAGGTCGACCGCCGACGCCGCGGTCGTGAACAGGGCGGCTCCGACGCCCGCAGCGCGGCGGACGAATTCGCCGCGGGTCAGGCCTTCGGCGGGCACGGTTCCCATCCTCGCAGCCGGCCGGCTGCCAGACGCTCTGCTACGAGGGCAACTGCGTCATCCGGAAGTGGTTGCCGGAGGGGTCGCGGAAACCCGCATCGATGCCGTACGGCTGCTGCATGGGCTCCTGCGTGAACTCGACGCCGCGCTCCTTCAGCTCCTCGTAGCTCCGCTGCGCGTCGTCCGTCGTGAAGAAGAGGCCTCCGCTTGCGCCCTTCGCCAGCAGCTTCTGGATCTGGTCGCGCGTGTCCTCGTCGAAGACGGGTGGGCCGGGAATCGCCATCAGGGTGATCGAGACCTCCTGTCCCGGAAGCCCGACGCTCAGCCAGCGGAAGTTGCCCATCTCCGGCACCGTCACGTCCTCGCGAAGCTCCATCCCGAGCTTGTCGGTGTAGAACGCGAGCGCCTCGTCCTGGTCGTGCACCCAGACCTGCACGTATGTCAGCTGCTTCAGCATGCGCGTCTCCTCGAATCGTTGATCGTCGCGCCGACGGTAGCCCTACGCGGCGTTCCTGTCTTCTCGAAAGCTGCTGCTATGAGGACGCGCGTACGCCTGGAGGACGCACGTCGGAACGCGGGCCCTCTCGCGCGCCGGATGGGCGGCGCGGTACGCAGCGGGCGACATGTGGTAGACGCGCCGGAAGCTCGTCGTGAACGAGCCGACGCTGCGGAGGCCGACGTCGAAGCAGATGTCGCAGATCGAATAGTCGGTGCCGCGCAGGAGCGCAGCCGCACGCTCGAGCCTTCGCGTGAGCAGGTACTGGTGGGGCGTCTCGCCGAAGGCGCGGCGAAACTCGCGGCTGAAGTGAGCCGGCGAGAGGTACGCGGCCCGCGCGAGCGCCGGCACGTCGAGCGGCTCGCGGAAGTGCGCGTCCGCCATGTCCTTTGCGCGGAGCAGATGCCGTTCCGGCGGGACGGGGCTCATCGCTTCTCAGACTGCATGGCGCGACCGGAATCATCGCCGCCCGACGGCAGGCGCCGTCAGGCGGGGGCGAGGCCGGGTACCGGGAGCTCGAGCGCCGGCTCCGGCACCCGCGAGCCCTTGTGCGCGTACATCCGGCGGTCGGCGAGGCGAAGCGCCTCGGTCAGGTCGGATGCCTCGGCCGGGATCATTGCTGCCCCGTAGGAAGGTCGGATGGCGAAGCCGGGCCCTTCTTCGCTGAGCGCGGCGCCGAGCGTCGCGACGAGCGCCGTGGCGTCGCCGCCGTTCCACGGGGTGATGACGCAGAACTCGTCGCCGCCGAGCCGGTAGGCACGGCCGCCGCCTCCGACTGCGGTCGCGAGCCGCCGGCCGAGCATCGACAGCATCGTGTCGCCGTCGTCGTGGCCGAAGCTGTCGTTGTACTGCTTGAAGCCGTCGAGGTCGTAAATCGCGATCACGTGCTGCAGCGAGGGCGCCAGGAAGAGCCTCGCCGAGTCCGCGATCAGCGCCCGGCGGTTCGGCAGCCCGGTGAGCGCGTCCGAGACGGCATCCCTGAGGCTGCTCGTCAGCATTCGCTGCGTCGCCACGAAGCTCAGGAACACACGGATGAACGCGGCGAGAAACGCGAGGCGGGCGAGGAACAACGTCGAGCTGCTCAGGTCGTGGGACAGGCGGCCGTAGCCGAGCACGCCGACGTTCGCGAACGAGAGGGCCGCCGGCGCGACGATCGCGAGCCAGCGCTCGGGCGCATCCGGGTTCTGTTCGGCGTCGCGCGCGAACGAGCTCGCGACCGCGATCGCGAGGGCCCCGAACAAGAGCCCGAACTCGTTCACGTCGGTCACGGCGAGGCAGACGAGGCCTGCCGAGATCAGCGCGCTCTCGAGCGAGGGGCGGAAGCCCTGCCACACCCCGACGACCGTCACGGAGGCGAGCACGAGCACGTTGAGCAGCGGAAAGCGTTCGACCACTGCAGCGAGGGTGAGCGCGGTCACGACGCCGTCCAGGAGGAGGGCCCACGAGACGCGCCTGAACCTCGGACGGCCGAGAAGGACGAGCGCGACGCCGCCGAGCGCGTAGCAGCACGACTCTCCGACCTCGTCGGCGCCCACGAGGCGGGCGCAGGCGAGCGACGCGAGTGCGGCCGACAGCGCGAGCCACGCGCCACGCGCGTGGACGGCGGTGCGCGAACGAAGCACGCAGAGGGCCGCGACGCAGGTCACCGCTGCGGAGGAGAGGTAGCCGTCGCCGGCGTAGCTCTGGACCAGCCCGACCGCAGCCGCCGTTCCGCAGACCGCGGCGGCGGGCCGCACGACGCGCAGCGCGGCGGAGACCCGCTCGCTGGGCCGAGAGACGCCGTGAGCGACCGAGAGATGCGCGCTCATCCGCAGCCTTATCGGCCGCGGCGCGGAGAAACCTGAACGGCTCGCTCAGCCGCGCCGGTGCGCGAGGCGGTCCTCGGCGGGCGCCGTCGCGTCGAGGTACACGGCGCCGACGTCAGGCGACGCCTCGCGGAGGCCCCGGTCGATTCGACGGGAGAGCTCCTCGACCTCGCGCGCCGACAGGTCGTTCCGGAGGTTCAGCTTCGCGGCGACGAGCAGGTTCCGCGGCCCGAGGTACATCGTGAGCAGTTGGAGCACGTCGTCGACCTCGTCGAACCGGCGGATCGCACCTTCGAGCCGCCGCCGTTCGTCGGCGGGCGCGGCCTCTCCGATCAAGAGGCCTTTCGTGTCGCGCGCGATCAGGACGCCCACGACACACAGGATCACGCCGATCGCGACGGCGGCACCGCCGTCCCACGCGGAGCTGCCCGTGAGCTGGGAAAGGCCGATGCCGGCGAAGGCGATTGCGATCCCGGCAAGCGCCGCCGTGTCCTCTGACGCGACCGTCTTCACCGCCGGCTCGCTGCTCTCGCGAATGTACCGCACGACGGAGAGCCCGCCCGCGCGCGCCTCACTCCGTGTCTGGCGGAACGCCCGAACCCAGGAGACGCCCTCCGCGAGAGCGGCGAAGCCCAGAGCTGCGTACGACCAGACGAAGCCACCGGACTCGCCGCCACCGCGGAAGATGCGGTACAGGCCCTCGAGGATGCCGAACACGCCGCCCGCGACGAACATGAACACCGCCGCGAGCAGGACCCAGAAGAACCGCTCCTTGCCGTAGCCGAATGGGTGCTGCTCGTCGGCCGGCCGCTCCGACCGCTTGAGCGACACCATCAGCAGTCCCTCGTTCGAGGTATCGGCGACCGAATGCGCCGCCTCGGCGAGGAGCGCAGACGACCCGGCGACCACGCCTGCGACCGCCTTCACGACCGTGATTGCCGCGTTCGCCGCGATCGCGACCCAGACCGTCTTCGAGCTCTCGCTTTGGTGCTCGGCCACGGGGCTTCCATCCCCGTTCCGGGGAGCGCGTAACGCGCCGCTCAGGAACGTGGTTCTTGCGGCCCGAGGCCTACGTCGTCGCCGTCCAGACGATCAGCCAGATCGCGAGCAGGAGCGCGCATCGCGACCACCAGCGGCAGATGTCCGACGTCGGCAGACGGTAGACCGGAGAGGCGCGGCCGGCGAGGACGATCCCCGCGACGGGAACCGCCGCCATCAGATACACGAGCGCGAGGACGATCAGCTCCGCTTCGAGCAGCCTCATCGACGGAGCGTGCGAGCGCGTTGCGCGCGGCGCGCTGGGCTTTCGGCTGGTCCCGCCCCACCGCCCGGAGGTTCGGAGAGAATGGCCGGCCGGTGCCGGGACGAGCTCGACCGTGATCCGTGGCCGCGCGTACGCGCTCGCCGCCGCATGCTGCTTCGCGACCCTCGGCGTCTTCTCGAAGCGCGCATACCAGCACGGCACCGGCGAGCTCGAGCTCCTGTCCGCTCGGTTGATCGGCGCGTTCGTCGTCCTCGGAGCGCTCGGGCTCGCGCTCCGCGCTCCGCTTCCCAGGGGCCGCCTGTTGCTGCTCTCGACCGTCGGTCTCGGTCTCTGTCAGCTCGGCACGACCGTCGGTCTCCTCGTCGGCTTCGACCGTGCGCCGGCGGTCCTCGTGGTGCTGCTGTTCTACGTCTACCCGCTCCTCGTCTCCGTCGGCGCGTCGTTGCTCTACAAGGAGGAGTTCGCGCTGCGGCAGCTGATCGCGCTCTGCCTCGGGCTCGCCGGCGTCGCGTTCACTGCCGGCCGGCCGGGATCCGTCCCGGCCGTCGGGGTCGCGCTCGGCCTCCTCGCCGGTCTCTGCACGACCGTCTACTTCCTCCTCAGCCGGCACGTGATCGCACGCGGCGCCGACCCGCTCGGGATCGCGGCCGTCGTCTACGCGGTGCCGTCGGTGATCCTGCTGGTCGTCGCGGCGACTCGCGGGTTCACGTTCCCCGGGGCAGCTGGCTCCGGGTTCGCCTCCGGCGTCGTGCTCATCGGGACGGTCGCACCGATCCTCCTCGTCTTCGGCGCGATCCGCCGGGTCGGCGCCGGGCTCGCCGCGTTGCTCTCGACGCTCGAGCCGTTCGTCGCAGTTGTGATCGCCTACGTCTTCCTCGGCGAGCGCCTGTCCGCGCTTCAGCTGGTCGGCGGTGCGTGCATCCTGGCGGCCGTCGTCTGCTCGACGCTGCCGGCGCTGCCGGTCCTCGTGCCGCGACGGGCCTGACCGCGCCCGACTGGTCAGCCGGCGCGGCTGCAGTCCCACTGCCGCGTCAGCGGCCAGAACGGCGGGTGCGCCTCATCGATGCTCGGCTCCTCCTCCCGGACGAGCGCGAGGCAGCGCTGGCACTTCACGACGAACTTCGGCCCGCGCGCGGTGAAGGCGGGATAGCGGCGGACGTCGTCGCCGTCGCATTCCGGGCAGCGGTCCGCCACGGGCGCGCGCTCGACCGTCAGGTACTGCTCGGCCGGCCGCGAGTAGTAGACGCCCTTGAGGATCATCGCGGCGACCCCGTCGCGAACCAGCTCGCGTCCCGCCAGGCGGCGAGCTCGAGCGTGCTCGCCCGATCGTTCGCGAGCTGCGCGCGCAGCCGCGCCGTCGCGGCGTCGTCGACCTCCCACGAATCGTCTTTCACGACCACGCCGTAGTTGCGCCGCGCGCCCTCGCGGGAGACGAGCTCGTTGCGGACGTCCTCCAGCACGCGCCACGGCTCGCGCTCGAGCGGGTCGCCGTAGCCGCCGCCCGCCGCGTTCGTGATCCGGAGGGTCGTGCCTGCGGGAAGGTGCCGGTGCGACCACTTCGAGCTCTTGTAGACGGCACCGCCGGGATCGGCGCGGCCGTCCGCGTCGAACCGGCCGCTGATCGGCCGGAGGCGGTCGACCGGCGACCAGCCGAGTCGGTAGGGCACGTCGTCGTCCTCGATCTCGTAGAGCGCCTGGGGCAGCGACGTCCCGCCGCCCTCGAGGCCCCACGGGCCGTACCGCATCCGGTCGCACGAGAGGGACACCTCGCAGTCGACGAGCGCGCGGTTCGTGTACGTGATCCCCGGGCCGCCGCGAAAGCGGCCGGGCCCGGCGGTGTCGATCATGAACTCCTTGTCGAGGCAGATGAACGGATACTCGATCTCGAGGATCTCGACGGGGATCTCCGAGCAGTTGCCGACGACGGACAGACAGTAGGGGAGGCCGTCCGACGTCGCGGTCCCGCCCCAGCTCCCGAACGAGAGCTGCATGTTCACGAACGGCGCAGGCGTGCCCGAGCGCGCGTCCTCGCCGCCCCAGCAGACGATCCCCGTCGAGGACAGGTTCTCCGCGAACGCGCGGCCCGGTGCCGCCTTCGCGAGCGCGCCGTAGACGACGGACGCCGTCCGCTCGGACGACACGACGTTCGACGCCGCGTGTGACGTCGGCGGCAGGCAGTTCGTCATGCTGCCGACCGGGAAGAGGAGGTCGACGGGCCGGAACGCTCCCGCGTTCAGCGGCGTCCACGGGTCGACGACCATCTTGAATGCGATCATCGCGCCGGACGCGTTGATCGACCAGACGCCGCTGATGTTCCCCTCGCACTGGCGTTCGGTGCCCGAGAAGTCGAGCTCGGCGCGGTCGCCGCGGATGATCGCCCGGCAGCGGTAGCGGATGTGCTTGTCGGTCTCGAAGCCGTCGTCGTCCAGGTAGTCCTCGAACTCGAAGTCGCCGTCGGGCATCTCGGCGATGGCCGCACGCATGCTCTGCTCGCCGTGGTCGAGGACGTAGTCCACGGCGCCCTTGACGACGTCGAGGCCGTACTTCTCGACGAGACCGTGCAGGAGCCGCTCGCCGACGACGCACGCGCCGTACTGCGCGCGCAGGTCGCCGAGAGAGTTGTGCGGCAGCCGCGTGTTGTCGAGGAAGAGGTTGAAGGTCGACCGCACCGGCCGGTCGTCGGCGTACAGGAGCGTCGGGCCGACGCGCAGCCCCTCCTGGTAGATCGTGCTCACCGAGCCGCCGTTCCAGCCACCCGGATTCGAGCCGCCCATGTCGTTGTGGTGCGCGCGGTTGGCGGTGAAGAACTCGGGCTTGCCGTTCACGAAGACCGGTCGCACGACCGTCACGTCGAGGATGTGATTGCCGCCGCGGTAAGGATCGTTGCAGCAGATCACGTCGCCTGGGCGCAGGTTCTCGTTTCCGTACTCCTTCACGATCTCGCGCACGTTGTACGGCGCGGTCGCGATGTGGAGCATGCAGCCTTCCGCGAGTGCGACGACGTCGACGTTCTCGGCGGCGCCGGCGAAGATCCCGCATGCCATGTCGCGCTGGTCCCGGATGATCGGCGAGAACGACGACCGCTGCAGCGCGTTCGTCATGTGCCGCACCGCCATCACCATCGCGTTTCGGATGATCTCGGCGGTGATGCGATCGCAGCGATAGCGAGCGGCGAAGTCCGCGTCGGACAGCTCGCGAATCGAGCGGGATCCGGCGACCGCCGTGTCCGTCATCGCGCTGCGCCCTCCTTCCGGATCCGCAGCGTCCCGTGGTCGTCGACGACGCAGCGGTCGCCCTCGAGCAGGAGCGTCGTCGAGGTTTGCTCGACGACGGCGGCGGGGCCGTCGATCGTGTCGCCGGCCCGCAGCGCGTCGCGCCGGAGGAACGGGACCGCGCGGAAGTCGCCGCCGAGGTACACCGGCCGGTCGAACAGGAGGGCGTCGGCGGTCGGCTTGCCGGTGCCCGTCGCGAGGTGGGGCAGAGGGGGCCTCTCGATCGGCGCGATCACGGCGACGCGAGCGTTGACGACCACGAGCGGGATGTCGTCCGAGCGGAATGCCCACAGCCGCTCGTGGGTCGCGTGGAACTCCTCGAGCAACTCTGCCCGGCGCGCGTCGTCGAACGCTCCGCCCGGCGCGCGCGAGACCGTCTCCCACGTCTGACCGACATGGTG